>Ga0213879_10000089_pt1 | contig 11746 bp, 10 predicted proteins | sample VelepicoBEBS_R03_FD_161046 | JGI IMG/M metagenome (GOLD analysis project Ga0213879, IMG submission 161046) | Vellozia epidendroides bulk soil microbial communities from rupestrian grasslands, the National Park of Serra do Cipo, Brazil - BS_R03 | ecosystem: Environmental > Terrestrial > Soil >...
GCCCTCATCACCGTCATGATCCGCAACTGGGCCTGGTACAAGGACCACTGCTGGCCCTCCGACGCCACCCTCGCCAAGAAGGTCGGCAAGTCCGTCGGCCACGTCCAGCGCTGCCTCCGCGAGCTGGAACTGGCCGGCAGGATCGAGCGCGAGCGGACCGACGCGGTCCCCAACGGCCGGCGGATCTGGCTCCTCTGGCGCTGCCCCGGCGGCCGCGCCGGCGCGCGGCCTGATCCCGCGCCGGCGCGCACCGCGCCGGCCGCGCCGGCGCGCGGCGAAAGAATCGTCATCGTGAACGAGGGAACTGAACCAGAAATTCGGCCCGCATCACGACAACGATCCGAGGACGACCCTGTCTCGACCTCCCTCCACGATGCACCGCCTCCCGTGGCATCGACCTCCCAGGCGGAAGAGTCACTCAAGCCCCAAGGACCGCTCCCGATGGCCCAGGCAGCCCATGAGATGCGGCCGGCGCCCATGACGGAGGGACTCCGCATCGCGACCGACCAGGCCCTCCCTGGGGCCACGGGTGGGCTCCTCGAGGGCCCCACCCCGGCGGTGGTTCCAGACGCCCCTCTCGCTGTCCCCCTGCCCCTGGACCTGGGCACCATCGGAACGCCGATGGCCTCGTTCTCGAGGCAGCCGAGGGTACAGAGAAACATCATGCCAAATCCTTCAGCGACCACGCCCCCGGCCACACAAGCGGCGCCACGGCGCCTTGGCCTGGACCTGGCCGAGCTGGCCAAGGTCGTCGGGGAGACGGCCGACCCGATCCTGGCGGCCGAGTTGGCCCGCCGCACGGCGCCCCCGCCGCCGCCCGAGCCGCCGCCGCAGGCGTTGCCGACGGCCGAGCTGCTCGCGATGCTCCCCGGCCGGCACGACCTGATCATGCTCGCCGCGCGGCGGTTGAGCGAGGAGACGGGGGACTTCCAGCTGGCGAGCTTGCGGACATTCGAGAAGATGGCCGAGGCGGTGGCGCGGCGGTCGGTGCCGGCGTCGGTGTTGATCGACTGCTGGCGTCAGGGGATGGGTCCGCAGGCGGCGCACAAGGGGAAGGTGTTGGTGGCGGCCTGGAAGCGGGAGGCACCGCTGCGCTGCTAGGCGGCGTGTCTCGGTCATAGAAGGCGCGCGGAGGAGTGGTCGTACGCCCTGTTGGTCGACCTTGGGAAGGGGTATACCGTGCCCGGGGACCGGGGATCGTCCGCGCTGGGATTGAGTTCTGGTGCCCTGGCGCGGGCCCGAGGAATCCCCGCGAGTCCCCGCCCGGAACCGCCCCCACGGCACCGTTCGACCCGGGTGGGTTGATCGGCCGGGCAGGTGCACGCCGATGGTCCCCCAGCGCCAGGCGGATGAGCGCCAGGCGGATGAGCTGCCCACGATGGTCGCTAGGCAGCCCCGACCGCAGAGGTGTTCCCCCCTACTCCGCCGGCTCCCACCCCCCGGCCCGAGTCCGAGCCCGCCGCGCCCCCGCCGGCCGAAATCCGGACCCGACCACAGCCCGAGCCGCCGGCACAACTGGCCGTGCCGGGACCGGCCTGCCCCGCGTTCCGGACGCCCCCCGGCCAGGTCCTCGGCTTACTCGCGGTCTGAGCCCGCCCCGGGCTGGAAGAAGCTGCCCCTGACGCCAGAGGAGAAGACCAGATTGGAGGCGATGGACCCGGGTGTCCGCGATCAGATCCTCACCTGGTTGATGCTAGGTGAATCTATCTTGATGTGTGAGGCTAGAGCCAAGTTGGCCCCACCGCGGCCGAAGCCCGAGGCCCCAACCACGCTACCGGGGATCCTCGCGAGGATCAGGAAGGACTCGTCGTATCCCGGGCTAGCAGCTGCTTGGCTGGCCCGGGACCTCAGCGATCCCAAGAGCTACAATGGCTTCCTGGCGCGGTGCCGCGAAGCGTGGCAGGGCCTGATCCCGGTGCCTGTGCTGCAGGACGCCTACCGCCAGGCGACCGGTCCGAAGGTCAGGAATCCGGGAGCCATCTTCCAGGTGTCGTGCCAATGGCGCGAGTAGCCTCCTGCCCTGCGCACTTCCGTCCCCGACGCGCCGGACATACTCGGGGGAGCCCGGCGCAGCCAGACAGGCAGCCCATGCCCTGCAACGCCCCGCCCTGCCCATCAGGCGGCCTCGTCCCGGGTCTGGTCGCGGTCCTCGGTGTCGAGCTGTTCCAGGGCGCGAGCCAAGACCACGCGGATCGCGGCGCGGTCGCCGGCGGCGACGGCAGGGCCCGTAAGCGTGAGCTTCACCCCTTCGCCCTCGATCTCCATTCGGGGGCGCTTCGACATCACGGCCAGGCCGGATTTCTTCGCCTTGACCACCTCGGTCACCTGGTCGCGGCTCAGTTTCTCGGCGGCGACTTGGGCGGCGAGTGCGACCTGCTCCTCGGGGGTGTCAAGGGTCGCGATCTCGGCAGCCGTCCGCGGGGCTATTTCCCCGCTGGCGACCTTCTGGCGGACCGCCTCGGGCAACACCAATAAGTCGAGTGCCCGCAGGACGGTCTGGGGCGACAGGTTCAATTCTTCGGCCAGGCGGCGGGCCGACCAGCCGTTCTCGTCGATCAGGGCCTTGAACGCCGCAGCCTGCTCCAGGGGCGGCACGTCCTCGCGGAGGGCGTTCTCGATGATCTGGTCGAGCCGGATCTCGCTGGCGGTCATGGCGGCCTCGACGGTGATGCAGGGCACCTCAGTCCAGCCGGCACGGCGGGCGGCCCGGAACCGCCGCTCGCCGGCAACGATGATCCAGCGGGCCAGGTCCGCGTCCCACCGGGCGCGGATCGGCTGGAGCATCCCCCGGGAGCGGAGGCTGTCGGCCAGGCGATCGATCGCCTCGTCGGAGAAGGTCTTCCGGGGCTGGTCGGGGTCGGGGACGAGCTTATCGATCGGGATCAGCTTCGCTTCGCGGTACGCCTTCACCCCCTCGTATCGGCCGGGCGCGGCTCCGGCGCCCCCCGGGGGAACAGTCATGGGTCCCGGGGCCGTCGCGGAGCGGGCGCCCATCGATTCGGCCATGTGTTCGCCGGCCATCTGGACGAGCATGTCCTTGCGGCTCGTCATCACGCCACCTCCTTGAGCGTCCTGGCGCCGGAGGCCCGTGCCAACAGCTCGTCGGCCAGGGCGGCCATCGCCTTGGCGGCCTGCGAGCGGGGCTTGTACACGGCCACCGGCTTTCGCATCACGACTGCCTCCTTGAAGTCCTTTGCCAGGGGCATGATGTTGCTCAGGACTAGGTCGCCGTACATGGCGCGTAGCTGCTCGCCGTAGGCGGCGTGGACCGCCAGGCTCTTGTTGAACATGGTGATTACGTAGCCGAGCAGGGCCAGGCCAGGGTTGATCATCGCCTGCGCCGCCGCCACCGACTCCTGGACCTTCTTGAGCCCCTGTGCGCCGAAATCCTCGGGCTGGACAGGGACGACGACCCCGTCGCCGGCCGCCAGGGCGGCCCACGAGCAGAGACAGAGGTTGGGCGGGCAGTCGATCAAAATCGCGTCGTAGGTGTCACGGACCTCGGCGATCAGCTCGCGGAGCGCGGCTTGCCGCGGGTCGCCCTCAGGCTCCGGCAGGTTGTAGCGGTTCAGGTGCTCCGACCCTGGCAGGATGTGGATACCCTCGATCCCAGTCGGGACGATCAAGGCCACGGGGTCCGGGACGAAGTCGTCGCCGAACAGGGCGGCGATTGTGTTCCCCGGGGGCACAGCTTCGGTCCACTCGGGGCCGAAGAAGCCCTGAGTCAGGCTAGCCTGCGGGTCGGTGTCGAGGAGCAGCACCCGTCGGCCGGAGCGGGCGAGCGCGCCGGCCAAGTGGAAAGTGGACGACGTCTTGCCGACCCCTCCCTTGCGATTCAGGAAAACCAACGTGGTCGCGGACATGGCTCTGGCCTCCCGGGCCGGCGTGCCCCCGGGGAGCGCGCGCTGCAGCCCGTCACGGGTATCGACGCCGCGGGGCGGTTCACTCCAGCCTGATCTCCCCCCGGGGAACGCCGGCCCGACGGTCGCTTCCCGGCCAGCCGCGTACCTCTGAGGCGTGTCAACGCCCTCAGGCGCGTGCCCCCGGGGAGCGCCGCACTTATCGGTGATGTATCCCGGGGGCGCGCCGACGCCGCATGGCGCATGCCCCGGGGGCGCGCCGCGGTTGCTGGTGACGTACCCCGGGGGGCGTGCCGATTTGCTGAGCTGCGCCCCGGGGAACATTCGATGCCCCACGAACCCAGCCCTGATCTGCCCCCTCGCTTGAATGCGACTGGTTCCCGGCGTGCCCTTATTCGGAATCACTACCAGCGGCCACTTGAGGATCAGAAGGGGATGTCGCCGTCCCCGTCGCGTCCATCGCCGTCCCCGACCACCCTGTCTCGCAACGGCCGGGGAGCCGGGCGGTCAGTGCTCCTCATCGTCGGTCGTGCCGGAAATGAACCTGCCCGGCCGAGGTGTCGAGCCCGGGCCGGGGCGGGGCAGGGGGTCTCCCTACAGGACGACCAAGGCGACGACAGCGCCCCGGGCTCGCGCGCCGCGCTCCGCTCGGGCGTTCCCTCCTTGCGAGACCTTGTTGGCGGTGCCCCCGAGCCGCGACGTGATGTTCTGACATGGGCCCCGGTGGACCCAGGCCGACCTCAGGCCCCCCATCTCAGACCACCTCCTTGAGGGCCTTCAGCGGCAGCGCCCGGACGACGTTGCGGGCGGGCTGGGCCGGGATCGCTCAAGCCCGCAAGGAGGGACGCCCGCACGGCAGGCCACCGACGGTCACGAAGCACGCGGCAGAGGTGAGGAGGCTATCTCAGGAGGGCATCAGCAAGCGGGAAATCGCCCGGAGGATGGGCATCAGTAGGGCCTCGGTTCGTCATCTCCTCGAAGACGGCAGCCCTTAGCGTACAATTTTTCCCGTTCCGAGGAGTGACCCCTACGACGGCCTTCGGGGCCGGGTACATGGGCATGGGCGGTCAGTTCTTCTGCTAGGAGACCGGATCGATGTCGTCACTCCCGCAAGATTTCACGGCCGACCTGTTCGCGACCCTCGTCGCGGACGGTATCCCGGTCTCCTCCGTGTCCGACAACGGTGCCGGCGCAAACCCGCGGTTCATCATCACGCTGACCTCCGCCGGGACGCAAGCACAGCTCTCGCAAGCACAGTCCGTCGCCGCCGGCTGGGACACCTCGGCGACCGGATACGCCACGCAGCAGACGTCCCTCCTGCGGTCCGCCGCGCAGGAACTCGCCACCGACCCCCAGGCTATGTGCAAGCTGATCAGGGCGACCGGAATGGAAATCGTCTCCGAGTTCGATACGATCGTCGCGACCATCAACCAGCTCGTCGCCTTCGTCAACGGCAAAGGAGCGTCGATCTCGTCCCTCACGGCACCCACCTGGCAACAGGCCGAGTCCGGAATCCTCAACCAGATCTCTTCCGGAAACGCAGATTAGCGCGAAACCTAAACCCATCCAGCCAGGTCCAGCCAGAATCGCGCGCGCACGTGCACGCGAGGGCCGAGAGCCCGTACAGCCCAGTACGAACAGCTCTGCCAGTACCGTTCAGCCAGGCGAAGCCACCTCCTCGCGCGCGTGCACGCAAGGACGAAGGAAAGCCTTGATGGACCTCACGTTACGAACCTGGACGGGGCCGATGACGCCCCACAGGGCCGATGAGAGGAGACCCCGGGAAGACCGTCCATAAATCTCACTACATATGACAAATTTGTCGTGAATCGCATGTCGTATGTTTTGCGGGATAGTTACAGAAGCTCGGCATGTGTTACGAAATCGGACACATCCCGAAGTCTGAGGAGATTTCCAGGCCGAGGTGGTTGGGCCCGGGGTGAACTTCGGGGTGGACTCGGATCTCGGGGTCCACGCCGAGGAAGGAGATCAGGATCGGGTCGGTGTTGACATCCGTCTTCCAGGAGTTGCAGGGGACGATGGCGATTCCGGCTCGGATGATCGACTCCCAATCGACGTGCAGACCGATAGTCCTGAACAGGTCTTTCAGAGTCTCGAGATAGTACTCATAGTCGAATGTTCCGGGGGTCTCCGGAAGGTCTAGCACGGGCGTCCTTGGCTCCTTGTACGCGTCGAGCCTTAATTGCATGGCTTGTCAAGCTCCCAGGAGTGTCAGGCCCTCGCAGCCGATCCGTTTGAGTTGTTTCCGGTCTGCCGGGGACAGAGTTTGACCTGTCACGGTTGTGCGAGATTGAGGCAGAGGCTTTGGCCCGGTCTTCAACTTGGATGACTTGTCTAGGAGTTACGCAGTTCCAAAGTATTTGTACACTAGGTGGAGCAGATCGGCCTTGCCGCGCAAGTGCTATCTTCTCCATATTCCGGCTCAAGCGGCCGTTTTTCTGTACGTCTGTCAACTAACTGCGTAACTCCTATTGTCTTCGGGGGTCGGCTTGAGGGCGTCGAGGATAGCGGTGAGGCGTTCGCGTCCTTTGAGGAGGTCTCGCGTTTCTTGGGACGTGGGACAGAGGCGTTCCGCCTTGACGATCTCTCGTTCGAGGCCGGCCAGCATGTGCGTCGCTTTTCGCCGTTGCTCGTCGGCCTTGGCCTTGGCGACGTCGTGTTCCTCCGCGGTCGGTGCCGGGAAGATGATGCGTGCCAATTCGACCATCACGCTGAACGACGGAGAATTGGCCACAGGCGGGGGCGTAGGAGCTTTGGCCACGGGCGGGGGCGTGGGATCGTGGGCGACCTTGATCTCGGCGTACCAACCTCCGGCCGGCCTGGGGGGAGGGGGAGGCGTGGATGCCTTGGGGTAGATGACCTCCCCGTTGCCATCAAGTGCAGGACCGTCAAAAGAATCAGCTTCCATCGATCTGATCTCCTGGGTGTCGTTCTGCCCTCGCTCCTCACATTCTCGTGGACGTCCTTCGGGCCGACCAGATCGGGTATCAGCCCGGCCTCGCGTGCGCGCGTAAGGCGAATTCTAATTGCCGCCGATGGCGGCATTTGGAAACCGGGGTTTCTAAATGTCGTCCCTGGCGACATTTGGAAGTCCCGTTCCTGTCGAGGTTTAGGTTCTCGGCTTCTAAATGTGGGCCGGGAACACAATTAGAAGTTTGATGCGAAGGTGGGCTTTCTTCCGTTCGGAAGGAAACTCGGTCAACCATGGTCGTCATGACCACGGTTGAATCTGCGTGGCCCTGAAGGCTACGCAGATCGAGGCCGATCCTCTCGAGGTGGTCTCTCAGCTCCTCGTCACTCAGCGGTTCTTCGGATTGGATCGCTTCGCGTTCCTCCCGGCCAGAGTCGTCGCAGATCGAGGCCAGGCAGGCGGTGAGGAGGCGGCGGTCGAAGTCGGCGGCCGAGGCCCGAGGCCCGAGGCACGACGACGCAATCAGGTTTGTTGATGCCTTGTGCCAAAATCTTAACCTGTCCAGGGAACATGTTATCAAAGCCCGCCGAGGCCCCAGGAGGCCCGTAGGGGCCGACAAGCCCGAGGTCGATGTCTCGGGCGGTCTCTCCTCCGTCGAGGCCCTCTGGAGGCCCGCAGGGCCCTCCGGGCGAATCGCCGACGTCAGAGCCGGCCTCGCCCTCCGCCTCGGCCCTAGGAGGCCCGTAGGGCGTCTGGGGGGCCGACCACCTTGTCCGGGCCGACCGGGGAGGCATGGATGCCCAGGGGGGCGTCGTGGGGCGTCTGGGGGCCATGGCCTTCATCATGCAGGCCAAGGGGGTCCATTCTGTGGACTCCCTTTCCGTCATCGTCAACCACCTCCGTGATGGAGGCGGTTGCTTGGGGCGACGTAGGGGCCTGGGCGTGCATAATGCACGTCCATGTGGGGGTCGGGCCTGGATCAGGGGAGGTGATCAACACCTCCCCTCTGGCGAGGGTCGGGCCGGGATCGGGGGTAGAGATGATCTCTACCCTTGGCTCAGGGGTGCAGTTCATCTGAACTCCTGGCTCGGGGATGGTAATCAGCCCCACCCCGGGATCTGGTGTTGCGATCATCGCAACACCAGCGGCGTACCCCCAGGGGCGTCGGCCTTCGACTTGGGCGAGGAGGTCGGAGAGCCAGAGCGTCTCGTCGGAGTACGGGTCCGTCGCCAGACGGTCGTTCACTCGGGCCCGGAGGGCACGGGCATGCTCAGCCTTGAGGCGGGAGTGGTCGCTCTTCTCCCCGCACAGCCATGACGGCTGTTCAGGTCCGACGGTCAGGGGTCGGTCGGCAGCATCGCCGAATTGTTCAACGAATGTCGTACAGGTTGGACATTGGGTGTCGGTCATGGAGGTCAGGCCCAATCTTTCGGGCAATTGTGTGTCCCCGGCGGGGGTGCGTTCCGCAGCCAAGCGGCCTGGAAGCGTGCGGCGTCTTCCGAGTCCTCGAATGGGATGAATCCCTGGCCGTCGGTAACTTCAAACTCCAATCCGGCCTCGGCGGCGGCGAGTTTCAGGCGATGCTGTTCGATGATTCGCGTCTCGTCTTCCCAGTTTTTTCTGGCCCTCGGGATGCAACCGTCGCACAAAGGGTAGACGAACACGCGATGTTTCCCCGGCGCGGCCCCGAACCATTCGGACAAGGGGCCCTCGTTCACAACCCAGACGTTGGAATTCCGGGTCTTCGTGTGACAAAGTAAGCACTCCCCGCCATGGTCACGGTTGTCTTCCATGGCCGCCTCGATCATCGCGAACTGGAACTCCTGTCGCGGCGTCGGCTCATCCCGCGGCCCGGCCCGTCTCTCTCGCTTCCGACGACTCTGTTTGCCAATGCTTGCATGCTACCTCGCATCGTTAGGCCGCTCGGTAACACCCGAAAGTAACAGCCGTGTTACCGGGTTATCTTGTTGTACGGCAGAAGGTTGCGTTGAAAATTAGGCTTCCGGTAACACCGGAACACCTATTGTGATCCCCTGGGGGCCTGAAACCCTTTGTGCTCGCATACGTGTTACGAGCCTAAACTGGTTTCTCACCCCACCTACCACTCTCTCCTCGCGTGCGTAGTCCTCTCCAAGTGGTGTTACCGTGTTACCGGATTGTTGTAAACTGTTGTATTGCAAAGAGTTAACAAGGTAACACCGGGTGTTACCTTGGTGTTACCGGGTGTTACCTCGGGTCCCAGGTTGCTCGCCCCCAGGACGCCCCGACGTGGGTCAAGGCGGGGTCGGCGGGTTTGAAATTAAACAGCGGGAGGTTTCCGGCTTTGACGCCTTTCCAGACCCACCCACGATGGGGTTTGCCCTCGACTTTCCGTTGCTCGGGGCGGTATTCCAGCTCCGGGATTTGGAGTTGTTTGACGAACGCCTGGGCTGGGCCCGATTCGTATGGTTTCCTCGTTGCCTCGGACACCCACTCCGCGACGGTCATCGATGTGATGAAGACGTGGCTTTCGTCTGGCGGATATCCGGATTCAAGGAGCTTCCCCTCGAAGTAGTCCTTGACTGTGTCTTGGTCGGCTTGTCCTTCATCCATTTTTTTCTGGCGGGAGAGGATTTCGTCGATGCAAGCAGTTGGTGCCGAAACGTGTGACAGGACCTGTTGCTCCCACTCCGACCAGCGTGTCTTGGCCTCGATCTCGGGGCGATCTTCCTTCAGGATCGAGATCAGTTCGGCGATGATCTCCCATCTGTTTTTCTGGATGTATTCGACGATCTCGATTCCCCACGTCGGGCGATAGGTCGGTCTCGCGAGTTTGATGCACACCGTCCTCTGAGCCATGTCTTTGGAGAGGCTTGCCCCGTTGACGGTGATGGTCCAGACGAGCGTGTTCGGGATCGATTGGTTCCCGACGTACATGGCATGTCCGTTGATTTTCTCGCTCGTGAGCAGTCCCTCGAAGTCGGCCCAGGAGAACTTGAGGACCTTGAGGTTGTCGATTCGCCCGATTCTCCCAGCGGCGGATCCGGAGAGCAGTCTACGGGTGATGTCCGGCATGTCCTCCTTGACGGAGACGGTGAAATAGCTGCCGACGAGATGCGTCGCGAGGATGTCGAAGAGTGTCGATTTGCCGACTCCCCGGCCCTGTTGCTCGTCCTTGTCCGGTCCGGTCGCCATGAATGCGGGTCGTTTCCCGAGCGGACCACCCCAGAAGCAGGTGAGGCAGAACGCCTTGATCAACTCCCGATCGACGGGCGTCGCCGGGGAGAAGAAGTCGAGCAGGCCGTCGAGCTTCCTGGTAGGCTCGGGTAGCGGCCTGTGCATGTAGACGTGGCCCGGGATCGGCGGCTCGTGTGGGAGTGTTTCTACCGCTTCGCACTGCTCCGTGCGGAGGCCCAGGAACTCGAAGAATTCCTCCTTGGTGACGAGGTTCTCTCCGTTGCCCCACTCGACACCCGCCTCGCCGTGGATCCATGCGAAGAGCGACGAGACTTTCTTGAGTTCGACTTTCCGGTGGTTGTCGCCCTGGACGAAGAGACGTCCGTTCGAGGACTTCGGCCATCCCGGCGTGATCGATTCCAGGGACGAGCGGATTTCGTTCACGGAAAGCGGGACGCGGCTCTGTCTCTCTTTTCCGTTGCTGTCGATCACGGTTTCTGTCCAGTAGTTGGACAGGACCTCGTGGCGTCCCGTGTCCTCCTGATCTTCGGACTTTTCGGCCGGCGACGGACGTTTCCAGCCGTTTTGCTTGGCCAGGTAGAAGATCGAGCCGACAGTAAACGGTTCTGGAACCGTGTCACTGAACGATCCCCATTTGGCCTCGCACACGCGATCTTCGTACTGGTGTTCGCACGTCTTCGACCACCCTTCCCAGAGTTCCAGCCCTCGCTCGCTGTCCCAAAGATGGAGCGCCATCCCGACGTTGAGCCAGGAGTCATATTTGGCGACGATCTCGTCTGGCAACGCGGCCAGCGCCGAACGGAGCGTCTCGACATCCGGTGACTCTCTCGTGTCACGAGTCGAGGAGCGTGACGACTTCGCTTCGGCGTCTGATGGATTGGCTGCCTTGTAGGCGTCCAGGAGCCGCTTGGGGTCATCTCCGGCGACGGCGATCAGGCGTCGCGCGGCGGCCTCGCCCTCTAACCATTCTCCGGGGGCCGATCCGGCGATGCGTGTCCAGTAGTTTCGCTTGTGGTGCCTGCCGGGGATTCTGATCCAATTCCCGTATGGGCAGGCCAGTGTCAGCTCGGATTGCTTCGGGAACCACTCGAAGTCAGGGAGCCCCATCTCCTGGATGCGTCCCTTGATTTGGTCTCCAAGCCATCGGGCGACAGCCCCGGGGATCGGTTTCTTGAAGAACGATCTGACCCAGTAGCCGCCCTTGCCGTTCGAGTCGAAGACCACGGGATTGAGGCCGAACCCCGCCATCTGTCGGGCGACTTCCTGTCCGCATTTCCAGTTTTGTGCGGCGTCGAAGTCTTGGCCGTCGTGAGCGTCGATGTCCGCGGCGACGCTCTTGCACAGCCCGTCAGGGGGCGGCGAGAGCGAGTGTGCCCCGATCGTGATCTCGCCGGAGAAGTGGCGAATCAGCAGGTCTTGCGTCAGCGGCTCGTGGGCGGTCCTCTGCTTGAATCCCTCGCCGTTCTTGTAATAGTCGCCGTGGACGTCCGAACGCACGACGATTCGGGACAGAGCCCAGTCGGCTAGCGCCTCGGCATGTTTGCCCCACCCCCTCGCGACATCCGAGTGAGCCTCGACCTCCCCGTTGGACCTGATGCCTTGGCTCATCGGCCCACCTCCTTCCGAGGGGCGGGCAGCCAACGGACAAGTCGCCCACATCCCCCGCACCGAAGCGACGCGTAATGCGGACCAACCCCAGGACCGACAACACGATCCTCGCTCCCACACTTGGAACAACGAGTGCTTGTTCCGCTTGTCTTATCGTGGGAAGTGTCCA
>Ga0213879_10000090_pt1 | contig 11585 bp, 12 predicted proteins | sample VelepicoBEBS_R03_FD_161046 | JGI IMG/M metagenome (GOLD analysis project Ga0213879, IMG submission 161046) | Vellozia epidendroides bulk soil microbial communities from rupestrian grasslands, the National Park of Serra do Cipo, Brazil - BS_R03 | ecosystem: Environmental > Terrestrial > Soil >...
CCGGGATTAGCACGAGAGGCGGCCGGCCTAGAGGCAAGCGCTTCCGCCGCCGGCAACGGTCAGCGCAAAAAGCTTTCCAGTGAGCGATCGCTCTCGGAGAGCCGCATCGAGCGCAATGGACTCCCCACCGGCACTCCCGCGCCGGTCTTCAATCTGCCCGACTTACAGGATCGCATGGTCTCGCTGGAGGCCTATCGCGGCCGCCGCCTATTGCTGGTCTTCACTGATCCTCACTGCGGACCGTGCGACGAGCTTGCCCCCGATTTGGTACGTCGATATCAACGATGGCAGCGTGACGGCTTGGATATGATTCTGGTCGGGCGTGGGCGGCCGGAAGAAAATCGCCAGAAGGCGCAAGAGCATGGGTTTCGATTTCCGGTCGTGCTCCAAGAGAAGTGGAATCTTTCGAAACAATACGGGATTTTCACGACGCCGGTCGCCTTCCTGATCGACGAAAACGGCGTCATCGCCGAAGACGTGGCGGTCGGCAGAGACCCGATAGTAGCCTTAGCCGATCGGGGCCTTGCGATGAAAGCGAGTGCGTGATGAGCGTTCTGTTTGACGACGTATCCCGAATCGTTGCCGGCTCGAGCTCCCGGACTCACGCCCTGAGGTTGATCGGCGGCGCGCTGGGCGGTGCGGCATTAGCGTTCCTGGGCGTCGGATGTTCGGCCCCAGGCTTGGGCACAAGCCCGGAGCTACAACACCCTTCGGCCGTGAGCCTTAGATGCCCGAAGCGCCGAAGATGCAGCGGCCAGTGCTGCAAAAAGGGTCAAGCGTGTTGCGGTTACAGCCAGCATGCCATTTGTTGCAACCGCGGAGCTTGCTGCAGCTTCGAGGTTTCGACACAGTGCTGCAGCAGCGGGCAAATCTGTTGCAACGGCGCTTGTTGCAACAGCGGGCAAACCTGCTGCAAGGGGAACCGGGGATCTGGGCATGGGGCTTGTTGCAACAGCGGGCAAACCTGTTGCCCGGGCGGGCTTCACAGCGTTTGTTGCAGCACGGGGCGAATCTGTTGCAGCGGCGTTTGTTGCAACAGCGGGCAGAAGTGTGTTAGCCGAAAGTGCGTTGCGTGAGTTCATGAACGCAGCGGCTCCTGAGAGCAGCATTTCTCTGTCTATATCAAGCCTGGGAGGATGACGGTTTGGATCGGCTTCTCGTCGAGCGTGGCCGCCCGGAAGAGAACTGTCAGGAGGCCGGCGACCGTGCGTTCCGTTCTCCGTTCGCACTGTGCCTTAGGGCCAGAGACCAATCGGTGACCAATGCAACGAGTCACACTGCTAGCGCTTCGGCGACGGCCTGATCTTCGGATAGCCTCGCGCCCTCGACGGCGAGAGTCTCGATCTGCATGCCGGTGAGCTGGTCGCGCAGCGCCGTCGTCAGGATGCCGTACGTGCGCTGCTCCGTCGGCTCCCGCTCTAAGCCTTCGCAGCGATACCATGTATCGACGTATCCGCGAAGCCGTGCGCCGCGGAGAGGATCGCCAGTGCACGCGGCGACCGTAGCAAGGTGCTGAATCGCTATCATGAAACGCTGCACGTATGCCCCGCGTCCGAGCCGCAGCACATCGCGGGCAGCGGTGCGCGCCCCCGTGAACTCGCCCAGCGCGATGCTGTACGCAGCGCGGTTCACCAGAGAAACCATGACATTGTAATCTGCGCGCCGCCCGTGTGTTTCGGCCACGACCGCATTTGCGAACTCGAGCGCCTGCACGGGGTTCCCCGTTTGAAATTCTAGCTCGCCCATGTTCAGACGGAACGAAGTCGCCAGGTAGTCGTTGCTAAGTGCTGTCGCAAGCGCGAGGGCCTCGGCGTAGAGGTGGCGCGCGTCGTCTAAGCGGCCGCAAAAGTGCGCGATTATCGCCGCGACGTTCAGCGCATTTAAGTAGACGGAAGAACGAGTCAAATTATGCTCCTTCGAAATTTGCACGGCCTGATCGATAACCGCTTGTGCCTCTTGCGCCTGACTCGCTAGCATTAGTCCATACGCCATGTGGGACAGACCTAGCGTTGTGATCGCCGGCTGGCTGCAGCGCTCGCTGAGCTCGACGGCGCGCTGCGCCGCCTCGATCTTACGGGGCCCTACCGTTACCAACGCTAGTCCGTTCCACGTACGCGCCGCCAGCGCGGGCTGTGCAGTCGTATCGAGCCGCTCGAGCAGCGTCTCAAACCACCCCCGAAGGTCAACCTCTCCACCGAGCGTCCAATAGAACTCTGAAATCCCTGCGACGCGTGCCGCAAGGACGACCTCGTCGTTCGAAATCGCCCAGGCGATCGCTGAGCGCAGGTTCTCAAGCTCGGGCGCAAACTCCGCGCGAAACTGCGACGTCGGTACCGTCCGCCACGCCTCGTACGCGCGATCCCCAAGATCTGCCGCCCACTGCGCCTGACGACGCGCCAACGCCTCGCCCTCGCCGCTGTGCACCAACTTCTCCAGAGCAAACGCGCGCGTCGATTCCAGGAACCGGTAGCGCGGATTCTCCGTAGCCTCGGCAACGACCAGCGACTTGTCAACCAAGGACGCGAGCAGATTAATGACATCGAGTGCATCGAAGGTTTCGTCGGTGCAGACCGCATCGGCGGCTTCGAGCGTCCAGCCGCCGACGAAGATTGCAAGGCGCCGGAAGAGCCGTTGCTCATGTTGGGAGAGTAGCTCGTGGCTCCAGTCGATGAGGGCGCGCATGGTTTGCTGGCGCGGCAGGGCCGCGCGGCTGCCGCCGATGAGTAAGCGAAAGCGTTCGTCGAGCTTCTGCGCGAGCCGGCGCGGCGGCAATACCCTCACGCGTGCCGCCGCGAGTTCGATCGCTAGCGCAATGCCGTCCAGTCGCCGGCAAATCTCAGCCACGAACGGCGCGCTTTCATCAGTCAGCCGGAACTTCGCGTCCAGCGCGCTCGCGCGTTCGGCAAACAATGCAATCGCGCCGTATTGCAGCGCTTCTTCGGACGTCGGCGAATCGCCGCGCGGGACGGCAAGCGACGGCACGCGGTAGACATGCTCTCCTGGAATCCGCAGCGGCTCGCGGCTCGTCGCTAGTATTGCCACCTGCGGAGCCGCACGAAGTATCGCAGCGGCGACACGCGCCACCTCTCTAATGAGGTGTTCGCAGTTATCTAAGATGAGAAGCAGACGGCGCGGGCGGAAATACTGCAGCAGCACATCGAGCAGTGGGCGATTCCCCTGCTCGCGCAGCCCAAAGGTCGACGCAATAGCATTGACAACCGATGCTGCGTCGCTTAATGGCGATAGCTCAACGAACCAGACGCCGTCCGCCGAACCGTCGAGCAGGTCCGCACCGGCTTGCAGTGCGAGGCGCGTCTTGCCGATACCGCCCGTTCCGACCAGCGTCACGAGCGGATGCTCGATCACGAGGCGGTCGATCTGGGCGAGCACGTCGTTGCGGCCGATAAGCGGTGTCACTTGACGCGGCAGGTTGTTGGGCAATGATCCTAGCGATTGAAGCGGCGGAAACGCATCGGGCAGACCGGGCGCAAGGAGTTGCCAAACATGCTCGGGCTCAACGAGATCCTTCAGCCGGTGCTCACCGAGGTCGCGTAAATCGGTCCGCTCAGGCATCACGCCGAGTAAGAGGTGCGCAGTTGCACTTGAAGCGACAACTTGGCCACCGTGAGCAATAGCCAGCAGTCGTGCGATGCGATTAACCGAAGGGCCAAAGTAGTCGCCGTCGCGCTCGTCGGTTGCGCCGCTGTGCAACGCCATCCGCACCGCCAATCCGCCAATGGCACTCCAATCTTCGCGCGCAAGTGCGCGCTGTGCGTCAGCAGCCGCCACAACCGCGTCCAACGCCCGCGAGAACGCGGCGCAAAACGCATCGCCCACCGTCTTGAAGACGTGACCTCCGTGCGCCACGATCGCCGCTCGCAACAGCTCGTCGTGGCGGCGAAGCGCCTCCGGCATCGCGGCAGGCTGCTGCTCCCAATGCTGCGTGCTGCCGTCGATATCGGTGAAGAGCAGCGTCACCGTCCCCGTCGGTGGTGGGGCTGTCTGCGCCATGGCCAGGTGTTCAAAGAGTGTCTGGCGCTCGCCTTGTACGTCGTGAAGCTTTAGACTGGTTCGCTTCGGGAGCTCGGCTCCGGTCGGCGCACCGATAGTCAGTGCGTGGTTACGCGTCACATTTTGTCATGGACGGGATCGGCTGGAATCCCCGAGCCGGAAAAGCGAGGCGAGGAACATCTAACGGCATGAAAGAAGCGCCTTCAATGCATATTCGCCGCGCCTTTCTGCTATCGTCCATCGCTGCTGCCTTGACGCTGGCCATTCTAACACCGGTTCCCGCTAGTCCCGCGGCTTCGGGTTTCCTCACTATGACACTCAGGAAGATGCGGAGCCTCACCGATTCCCAGTTCGCAAGCCTCGTGCACTGGGCGCGCGCCGGCGCTCGGTCACCGAAATTCAGCGATCCGGCATACGACGTTGAGTTTGATATCAGGAACACTTTGGTCGAACGCGACCAGCATGCAATGCTCGTGTTCTTGCGCGGCGGCGGCCGCTCGGATCTGTATGCGCGTGGCGCAACGGACGCAGATATCGGAAGCCGCAGACCGGTGGACGTGGGGCCTGCGACGCCCGCCCCGACCCCGACGCCGAATCCTTATCGTTCGCTCGAGTTCGGAAGCCCCACCATCGGCGGCGCTCCCCCGGGGAACATCGTCGTATCCGGCGGCTGGGCTGCCGTCAAGCGTGACGGCCGCGGCGCCCATGCGTGCATCTCATTTAAGAACACCGACGCCCGCACGGCTACGCGGGTGCTCTTCCAGTTTCCGCTCTCGGATGACGCCGGCGCCGCGCTCGCACAGCTGGACCTTGATCGTCGCGGCACCTTTTCGACCGGCATTGACATCCACGGCTGGGACAGCATGGCGAGTTGGCAAGGCGGAATGGGCAACCGCGCCTACAGTGAGAACTGCACGAGCGTCAGCACGGGCGTTGCGGCGCTTCCGCTTTTAGCCGCGCGCTTTGCCACATATCGCATTCTGCGTGTCGAGTATGCGGACGGAACATCCTGGACGCCTCCGGTACCTTAGATTCTTCACGGAGGCTTTAAACTTGGCGATCGGCTGATGCGAGGTGCGGCGCGACCGGCCCTGAATACCTCTAGCGTCTAGCGGGCATAGGCCCGCTAGCCAGCCCAGGTAAGGAGGCCACTCAATGCTTCGCTTCGCGATAATCCTTTTTGTCGCACTTAGCCAGATCCCGACGGCCGCTTCGGCCTGCTACGGCGCGGACACGGCGATGACGTCCGTAGTGGTGCAGTACGTCACGCACACCCAGTACGCGAACGTCTACCACATCGCGGCGACCGTCGAAAACGTCGGCGGCCAATCGCAGTCGTCGGACGTTTTGCAGTTCGTCGACGTGTCGCAGTACGGCATGCGGCTCGACGCGCGCGGTCTTCCTCCGCTCGCAGTCGGCGCATCGCACAAGGTCGCGTACCTCTTCGTCCGTTCGCGCGACGCCGGCGCGAACACGACGACTCTAGACTTCTCGATTCGCTTCGTTCGGCCCAATCCACCCGGATTTCAAGACTGCAATCGCAGCAACGATCGGTTGAGCGTCACGTTCTAGCTCGGCGGCGTACCATCAGGATTGGTCGTGACCGTCGACTGGCGACGCAGCCGACTCCATAGACCATGCGCCGAGATGGTGAGCGACAAGAGAGAAACAACCGCAAGCGCTAGGAGCGTCCAGACGAAGAAAACGGCCCCGCTCATTTTGCCGATCTCGATGCCTTGGAGGCCGCCAGCGCCGGTTACGTGGACCAAGAAAATGGTCAGCCCGAGTAGCGATCCGAGCAGCATGATGATATATCCGGCCGGACGTTCGGGCAGCATCAGGGTTCCGTACAGCCAAACCGCAAGGATGGCTACCATTAGGAGGTTTGATGCCACGCCTTTGTCCGACCCATACACGATGTCATCCACCAGGTGAAATGATGCGAGGAGGATCGAGAGCAGCGACGTTACCGTTAATACGAGGCTTCGCTTCACGCAGAAGGCTGTCTTAACGCTGCTCGCGCTTTTCCCCTGGGCCGGCTGAGAGCTCGGTTCGCGCCATTGGCCTCACACAGGTCGCGCACGCTCGGGACGCGCGCTGCCAAAAGTGCTAGACTGGGTTCATGGCAACGGCTTCGGATCGCGAGCCGCAAGCCAGTGTCCGATGACCAAGCCGAGTCCGGTCGGCAGAGAGGCTGCGACATGTTCGACATCGAGGAATTCATAGCCGAGTGTCATGCCGCATTGGAACGGGATGGATCGCCCGCGTCCGTTCGTGAAGTCGTAGCCCGAGCCGTCAGCGCGCCTTCCGCGGTAATCAAGGCGCTTGGTGAACCGACACGCGCCCAGATTCAGCGCGTCCACCATTCGCCTGAGCTGACGATCTTGAACGTAATATGGGCGCCCAAGATGACGATCTTTCCGCACAACCACGACATGTGGGCTGTTATCGGCATCTACTCGGGACGCGAAGACAATATCTTCTGGCGACGCCTGCCAACCGATTCTCACCGCGTTGAGGCCGCCGGCGCGAAGTCGCTTCGCGACAAAGATTGTGTGCAGTTAGGGCGCGATATCATCCACTCGGTGACAAATCCGGTCGGACGCCTGACCGGCGCGATCCACGTGTACGGTGGCGATTTCTTCAACGCGAATCGGAGCGAATGGGATCCGGAATCGCTTCTCGAGCGGCCCTGCGATCCGGAACGCATCGTTCAGATCTTCGACGAGGAGAACTACCGGATGGCCGCCACGGCCAGAGGCTAACGCCGAGGTGCGCCGGTCCCGCCGCATTACGCCGTAGCCAACGAGGCGGCATAACGCTGATCGACTTCGAGCCATTCGTCTTTGAGGACGATGCGACGCACGCCGGTGGGATAGCTCCCCGTGGGATGAGCGTCTCGCCAATCTTGCGCCAATACCGTCAAGTATTCGAAGTTTTCCCAAAGCACATTGCCCGTTCGGCGCCGCATTATTGCTGCGGCAGGCGCGATCTGTTCCCACATCGCGATCACGTTGTCAACCCACATTTGGATGACCAAGTTGCGGTCGACTAGCCCGGTCTTGACGAGCACACCCATGCCTTCGTAGAAGTTTCCGATCGTCCTTAATGAATCCCAAAAGTGTCGCGTTTCATCGTTCCTGGCGGACGGGGTCGCGATTTGGTAGCGAAATGCGGCGTCCTGCAGCTTTGCGGCGAGTTGCGAGGAAACGATGTGCCGAGCGGTTTGAAAGTCCGGGGTTTCCGCGGTTTCGCGCAGCTCGTTGAGGGCGGTAATTTGATTGCTGGTACGAGCGTGGCGAAGTTGCACGATGGCGGCAACCGCCGTTGCGGCTATGACGACAAATGTTCCGAAGGTGGCAAGCGTATTTGCAAACTCTAACGACATTATGGGATCCTCCAAAGTGCGGCGGCGAAATTGTTCGAATTGCTCGGCGATTTTCTCGACAGGAACCTTCTCAATAGCCGTTAAATTTGGGTCCGATCGTGTCCCGCGTCACACCGTGGCTCGTAGCCGGATTTTGGGTCATCTCGGTCGCACCCGTGTGGGCGGGCGACTATGGGAGCGCGAATGACGTGGTCGCCATCCGGACAGCAGTTCAGAAAAGCGTGCCTTCCGGGGCCGGCCCCTGCGCGGTGCACGCCAATGATATCGTCATCGTCGACTCGTACGCCCTGGTCAATACATTTTTCGGGGACCCGTGCGGCGGTGCCGGCGACGAACAGCTGTGGGCTAAGCGCAATGGGGCGTGGAGCCAGGTGCTCGCCGGAAAACCGGGCGTGACCCCGTGCCAGATGAAATCGATCGCCATTTCTCGGACCCTCATTCTACAGCTCATAAATCACTTCCACGGCCCTGCGACTGCCGCTCAAGCGCAGAGGGAGCTGAAGAATTGCCAGCGCTAGGGAGGAAGTTCGTTTTCTTGACCCGAGCAGGAAGCCTCGGACTCCTGGCGCTCGCGTTCACCGCCTGCGGCGGAGGCCGGGAAATTATCGAGGCCGCTCCACAGCCGCAACCGCCGGCTCCCGGAAGCCCGTTAGCGAAGGGCAAAATACAGCACATCGTGATCGTCATTCAGGAGAACCGGTCGCTCAACAATCTCTTCTACGACTATCCGGGTGCCAAGACCGTCGAATATGGCCGCGATTTGTCGGGAAGCTCGATCAAGCTCAAGCCGATTGGTCTCGAAACCACTTGGGATATCGACCACAGCTCGACTTCATTTTTCGCGGCCTGCAACGGTACCGGAAGCATTCCGGGTACGAACTGTCGGATGAATGGCTTCAATCGTGAGATGCACTATTGCGGTCGCTCGAGCGAACCGCCATGTCCGATCAAATATCCACCGTATGCTTACGTGCCGCACAGCGAGACGAAGCCGTACTTCGCGATGGCCAACCAATACGTTTTGGCGGATCAGATGTACACCTCAAACTTCGATGCGAGCAGCTTCGTCTCGCATCAGTACATCATCGCCGGGCAATCCGAATCGGCGTTGGACTATCCCGACGGCCCGTGGGGCTGTCCGGGTGGATCGGGCGATACGATCACCGAAGTCGGACCACGGCGTAAGATCCCCGACGGCTCCGAGGTCGCCTGTTGGGACGCGAAAACGCTCGGCGACGAGCTTGACGCGGCGAAGATCTCGTGGGCGTACTACGCTGCTTCTTACTCGGGGAACTTAGGTATGTGGGACGCATACCAGGTCATCAAGCACATCTATTACGGGCGCCACTGGAGGCAGAACATGCGCACTCCGCCGTCGCAGTTCCTGAACGACGTCGCAGCCGGCAGGCTGCGGGCGGTCACATGGGTGACGCCAACCTGCGGTAATTCCGACCATGGCGGCTGCGGCTCAAAGACCGGGCCGGCCTGGGTCGCCTCGCTCGTCAACGCAGTGGGGCAATCGAAGTACTGGAAGTCGAGCGCGATTTTCGTCTTCTGGGACGCTTACGGGGGATGGTACGATTCCGAGGCGCCGGCGTACGTGGACTACGACGGCCTGGGCATCCGAGTTCCGCTGCTCATCATTTCGCCGTACGCCAAGAAAGGCTATGTATCTCACGTCCACTACGAGCACGGCAGCATTTTAAAGTTCGTCGAAGATCAGCTCGGGTTAGACCGGCTCTCTGTCAGCGATCGCCGTGCGAGCTCCCCGGAGCGCGATTGCTTCGACTTTAATCAGTCGCCACGTAAGTTCCAAGTGATTCCGTCGGCGCTCGGCGAGCAGTATTTCCTGCATCAGCCGCTCGACATTCGCATCCCAGATCCGCAATAGACCGGAGAAACAGCTTAACAGCCGGGATAGCATGCCGGCAGTGGGGGCGGCGGGTACGGACCCATTTGCGGCGGAGGCTGTTGCGGATCTTCCTGGCGGTATTGTGTCGGAGACTGCGCGAACGCGCGCGCGTTTAGCAGCGGCACGGAGGCGGCGACGTCGTCTTTAAATTTGCCGAAGGTTCCCCTGTCGCCCGTCAGGAGGGCGATGAGAGCGGTGAGGCGCTGATCGTCGCCGGGATGATCGGCATTAGAAGCCATTTGCTGGCCCTGCTCCGTCCCACGGTGAAGCCGCATGTTCCAGACCATGCCCCACGGATTGAACCCCGCCTTCGCGCAGGTGTACGCGCCCGCTCGGTCCGCTTCCGTCTCGGCGGCACGTTCGTAAGCAATCGGTTGCGGTCCGCGCTGCGCAATTTCGTAGACATTATACATATCGTGGTGGATGTCGTGATTGACCTCGTGACAAAGCACGCCGGCCAGTTCGTCTCTGTTCCTCAGATACGAAAGCATCGCCGTCGTCACGTATACGTCGCCTCCCGGCATCGAGAACGCGTTGGGTTCGGACTCGTACAACAATATAAACCGAAACGGCGTGTAGTATTGATGGTCCGCGACCGATGCGACGGCGTTTGCTACCGAATCGAGAACGGCATACAGTTGGGATTGGTGCGGTACGATCTCGCCCCGCTGGGCGTACGTCATGTACTCCTGTTGGCCGACCTGGACTTCCCAGTTCCGCTCTTGCGGCGATATTGCGAGCGGTGACGCCGCGGCACGGGCAGTGGGAGACACAATAAGCCCCATGGCCGCTACGAAGGCAAGCATTCGCGAAGATGGTAAACTCATAGGGTTCATTACGCTATACTCCGGATGACGCCGCTACGATCTCGCCGGTGTGAGGCTAAAGGAAGATGAGAATAGCCACCGCATCGCACGGTGAGCGCTTTGGCGCGGTGATGTGGATCCCCTAAGCTAGGCCGCGGTGGGTCGCGATCTGCCACACGTTACCACCGACGTCCTCGATCATGGCACGGCGGTCGCCGTACGGCATATCGGACGGCGATTCGATCGATTTCGCTCCCGCCTTCAGCGCCCGCTCGTACGTTGCATCGGCATCCTCCACGTAGAGATAGAGGAAGCTGGACGTCGCTTCGCGCGGCCCTGCGCCACTGACCATGACGATCGAATCGCCGATCAGCATATCTGACGGCATATCGCTCGTGAACTCGCCGTCGGCACCAAACGCGTCCTTCAGGAATCGCACGAGCGCTTCCGGATCCCGCGCAACGAGGCGTGGCGTAACGTTATGCCGACCTTCGGGCTTCCACTGCGTCATTAGAGCGGAGTATTTGTGGAAACCAGCACGATCACCCACGCCAGCAGCAAAAAACCGGACGCCGTGATCAGCGCGGTGCGCAGCCAATGAGTACGGAGTATCCTCCGCAAATATGGGCTGCGGCTCCCGAGCGGATCGCGGCTCAAAGCCGCCTGCCAGGGCCCCCACGTCAGCGCCGTCAGGATTACCGAGGCGAACTGGCAGCCGAACACTCCGGCCAGCGCCCAGATCGGCGAACCGGCAGGATGATACCAAATGAGCGCGAGCGATCCGGCAAAGGCGAGGGCAACCGGCGCGAGCACCCAGTAGGGGAGCTTCGCCCAGTGCACTTGCTGAACACGGTGGAAGTCGGCGCCGACGTATTGCCACGAGCGAAAAATATCGACCTCGTGAGCCCAAATCGTGCCGACGTTGTAGAAACCGAGCGCAAGATTCAACAGCAAGAAGATCATCTTCGCCCTCGATCCTGCCCGGGAGGCGCCCGCTCGCTGTCGAAAGGGCCTACCGGCGCAGCGATTTCGCTACGCGAGGGAGGTTCAACATGACTCGCCGTCTTTCGAGCGCCGTTGCGCTCGTTTCTTGGCTTCTCGGCACGGTCGTGATGGCCCCGAGCGCGCGTGCCGACTCCTCGACCGTCGATCTCAATACCGTCGCGAAGAACGTCGTGCAGATCGCGCAGGTTCAGGAGAATCAGATCGTCCTGTTGACGAGCGATCCAACGAATTTCCCGTTTCTCGAGGATCTGGCCGTGGCGGTGAGGGCGGCCGGCGCATTTCCGCTGATCTGGGTCACGAGCGACAACTATAACCAGCGCATGTATTCCGACGTGCCGGCCAAGTACGACTCTCAGTCGCCTTTGATGCTGCTCGGCCTCTACAAGATGATCGATACGCAGATCAACGTCGACTACGGTGGCGATCAAGACTATAATTTCTTCGCCGCCGCAGACCAAAACCG
>Ga0213879_10000091_pt1 | contig 11523 bp, 8 predicted proteins | sample VelepicoBEBS_R03_FD_161046 | JGI IMG/M metagenome (GOLD analysis project Ga0213879, IMG submission 161046) | Vellozia epidendroides bulk soil microbial communities from rupestrian grasslands, the National Park of Serra do Cipo, Brazil - BS_R03 | ecosystem: Environmental > Terrestrial > Soil >...
CGTCGAGTAAACCCGTGCCTGCCAACACGTAGGCTCCCGTGCACACGGACATCACGACCTCCGCAGTCCGCGCCATCTCGCGAATCCATTCGAGCTTCTGCGGCGAGTGTCGCGATTGCGCGCCCATGACGATCACGCCCGGCGAGGGGGCCGACACGAATGTGTAGTCCGGCACGATGACGACGCCGCGGCCCGCTTTGATCGGCTCGAGCGTGTCGCTGACCAGATACGGCGCGTACAGCGGGTGAGCGTCCTTGTCGTCGCCAAAATTGTCGGCCCCATCGGGCGGCGGTCCACCGCTTTTCGACGCGTACATATCGGCGAAGACTTCGTACGGTCCCGCGACGTCGATGAGGTTCGAGAACGGCCCGACGACGAAGGCGACGCGGACGGCAGCGGACGGGACCGCCGGTGCTTGCGCGAGCGCTCTCCGCGGGAGTACCGCGCCGGCGAGCATGGTACTACCGATGACGATGGCGTCCTTCCGATTCATCGGTGCGATGATATCAAACGAGGCGCCCGGCGGCTTCAAAAGATATCAAAGGCGTTTCTTCGCCTTCGGCGTGACGCACGTGCCCGTCGCGCGGCACACGAGGACCGGCGCGTCGAGCGCGTCGGCGGCGCTGTCGGCGATCTCCGGCCGCGCCGCGATCACCTTGCGCGCTTCGAACTCGATGCGCCGCGAGGTCTTTCCGACCTTGACGATGCGTCCTTGCGCCTCGATGAAATCGCCGGCGTAGACCGGCGCGAGGAACTCGACGCTGTCGTACGCGGCGAAGAGCCCCTCGTCGCCGTCCAGGCGAACCAGCAGCTCCGTCGCGACGTCGCCGAAGAGCGCGAGCATCCGCGCGCCGTCGACGAGCGAGCCGCCGTAATGCGCGTCCTGTGAACCCATGCGCACGCGCAGCGTGCAGGTCAGGCCTTCGCCAGTTCCCATAGCTCCTCGAGTTCGTCAAGCGAGAGATCCGAGAGGTTTTTGCCGTCCGCGCCGGCCCGCTCTTCCATGAACGCGAAGCGCCGATAGAACTTCTCGTTCGCCTCGCGCAGCGCCGTCTCGGCGTCGATCCCCAGGGCGCGCGACAGGTTGACGAGCGTGAAGAAGACGTCGCCGAGCTCCTCGCGCACGCGCGGATCGTCTTGCGGATTCCGGCGCGCCTCCGCCAACTCGCGCAGCTCTTCCGATAACTTGTCGAGCACACCGCCGACGTTCGGCCAATCGAATCCGACGCGTGCCGCCTTTTCCTGCATGCGCTGGCCGCGCTGCAGCGCGCCGAGATGCTTCGGAATGCCGTCGAGCCGGCTCTTTCGCCGGCGGCCCGTCTTTTCGAGTGCCTTGAGACGCTCCCAGTTGCGCCACTGGGCGTCGACGTCTTCGATCACGGCGTCGCCGAAGACGTGCGGATGGCGCCGTACCATCTTATTGGAGAGTGCGTCCACGACGTCGGCAATGCTGAACTTGCCCACCTCGGTCGCAATCTGCGCGTGAAAGAGCACCTGCAGGAGCAGGTCGCCGAGCTCCTCGCAGAGGCCTTCCAGATGCGACAGCTCGATCGCCTCGACGACCTCGAACGTCTCTTCGATGAGGTACGGCACGAGCGTGCGGTGCGTCTGCTCGCGATCCCACGGGCAGCCCAGCCGCAGGCGCGCCATGATTTCGACCAGGTCATCCCAGGAATAGTGCGACGACTGCGGTGGAAGCGGCACGAGCGGCATCGTGATCGCGGCCGAGAGCGTCGCGCGGGGCACTCCGGGTAGGATCTCCGTGGCGACTTTGCGGCTCTCCAGGGTGCGAAGCAGCGCCGGAAGCCCGGGAAAGTCCGACAGCGGGTTGCCGAGCACGCCGAGCCCGAGCGCGCCGTCCCGCAACGAAGCATCGTCGAGGCGCTGCGCAAAGCGCGCGATCTCGTCGCCGCTGCCGCGCACGAGCAACGCCGGATCCTCCACCATTCCCCGGACGATCGCGACGCCGTTGCGCTCGAGATACGAGGTGAGATCCGGCGGTGCGAGCAGCACCACGGCCTTCCCGATCGCTCGGAGCGCATCGAGGGTGCCGATCGTCAGCAGTCGTGGATCTCCCGGACCCAGACCCGCGATGCGAACTAACATCTAGGAGCCTACCGTTTTCGGGGGCGCCGCGAGGGCGCCCCCGTGAAGCCGCCGGGCGGCCTACTTCGTGCTGCTGGGTGCCGGCGATGCGGCCGAGCTCGCGGCCGCCGAGGCGGTAACGGCCGGCGCGGGCGTCGGGGTCGGGAAGAGTCCGGCAAACTGCGGATCGTTCGTGACGATCGTCGCGTGCTGCTGCAGTCCGACGAGGAACGGCTGCATCAGCGGCGACTCCTTCTGCTGGCGTAGCGTGCTCATGATCTTCGGGGTAGCATCCGCAAGCGTCGCCTTCTTTTCCGGCGTCCGCTTCTCGACTTGGATGATGTGGTAGCCGAACGGCGACTTGATCGGCGGGCTGATCACGCCGATCGGCGCAGAGAACGCGTACTTATCGAACGCCGGAACCATCTGCCCCTTGCGGAAGTTGCCGAGGTCGCCGCCCTTATCTTTGCTTCCCGGATCGGTCGAATACTTTGCGGCGAGCGTCGCGAAGCTTTGTCCGGCTTTGAGGTCCGCCTCGACTTGATTCGCGAGCGCGAGGCTGGGCACGAGGATGTGCCGAGCCGTGACGGTCGCCGGCGTGTCGTACGTCGCGTGGTCCTTCGCGAACTCCGCCTTGATCTCGGCGGGCGAAATCGTGATCTCCTTTTGGAGAGCCTTATCGAGAATCAGTTGCTCGCGCAACGCAGAGCGCACGTCGGCCTCGGTAAGATTACGAGACTTCAGCATGTCGTCCCACGACGTTCCGGGGAAGGCCGATTTGATCTGGTCTTCGCGCGCGGTGATATCGGCGTCGGTGATGACGATGTTGTTGCTTTTGGCGTACTGCTCCAGCAGCATCTCCTGCACCATCTGCTGCAGCACGCCGCGCGCCATCGGGCTCGTTTCGAGGCGGCTGTTGAACGAATCTCGGCTGATCGGTTGGCCGTTCACCGTGGCGACCGCGCCGCCGCCGGAGCACGCCGCGACGGACGTGCCCAAGAGAAGGGCTGCGAGGCCCACGGTGATGCGTAGGGCTTTCGACATCATAGCTCCGTAGGAAAGTTGAGTGCGTAGGAAGCGGGGCCGACGGCCCCGCGTTACGGCGCCCTGGGTTCGCGCGCGGCCCCAGAGGTCCTCTAACGAAGACGCTCCGTGCGCGTCGGGGCCCGACGCGCCGCAGGGGGCGAGCCCTAAATCGCTTCGAGGAGCTGCCGCAACAGCGGCATCCAGCTCGCCGAAGGGCTCTTGCGCGAGCCGCGCGACGCGGGCAGATCCACGACGATCCGTCCTTCACCGAAACGAAAGCGATCCTTCGTAAGCGCCGCAAACTTCGGAACTGCCGAGGGTCCGAGCGCGAAGCCTGAACCGACGCCGAAGGTCAGGCGCTGATCGTCCACGACGACCCGCGTGACGTGCTTCTTGAGCGCGATCGCGCGCAGCTTCGTCAGCTCGACGAGATTGCGCAGCGGCTCCGGGAACGCGCCGAAACGATCGCGCACGCCTGCTTCGACTTCCTCGACCTCGGCTTCGGTTCGAGCCTTTGCGAGCTGCTGGTAGATGGCGATCTTCTGCGACACCTGCGAGATGTAGTCGTTCGGGATGAAGGCGCTCACCTTGACGTCGATCACTGCCTCACGCCGCTCCTCGAGCGAGGCCGGGGCGCCGCGCCGCTCCGCGATCGCCTCGGCCAGCAGCTCGCAGTACGTCTCGAACCCGACCGAGGCGATGAAGCCCGACTGAGCCGACCCAAGCAGGTTGCCCGCGCCGCGAATCTCGAGGTCGCGCATGGCGATCTGCAGGCCCGAGCCGAGATGGGCGAACTCGCGAATCGCCTCGAGCCGCGCCTTGGCCTCCTCCGTCAATGCCTTGTGTCCCTGATAGAGGAGGTAGCAATAGGCCTGATGATTCGAGCGTCCGACGCGGCCGCGCAACTGATAGAGCTGAGCGAGACCGAAGCGATCGGCGTCGTTCACGATCATCGTGTTGACGTTCGGAATGTCAATGCCGTTTTCGATGATCGTGGTCGCGACCAGCACGTCGATCTCTCCGTCGATGAAGCGCTGCATGACCGGCTCCAGCTCGGCTTCGCGCATCTGCCCGTGGCCGACGGCGATCCGCGCCTGCGGCACGAGCCGCTCGAGCGCGTTGCGAACGGCATAGATGGACTCGATGCGGTTATGAAGGTAATAGACTTGACCGCCGCGATCGAGCTCGGCGCCGATCGCGCGCTGCACGATCGCGTCGCTGGCCGGCACGACCATCGTCTTGATGGACATGCGGTTCTTCGGGGCCGTCTGGATGAGCGACAGATCGCGCACTCCCATCAGAGACATGTGCAGCGTCCTCGGGATCGGCGTCGCCGACAGCGTGACGACGTCCACACTCGCGCGATACTCCTTGAGGCGCTCCTTGTGCATGACGCCGAACCGTTGCTCCTCGTCGATGACGATCAGGCCCAGATCGGCAAACGCGACGTCCTTCTGCAGCAGCCGATGCGTTCCGATGATGACGTCGACTCTCCCCTCGGCGAGATCGCGTAGGATCCTCTTCTGATCCGCCTTTGGGGTGAAGCGGGAGAGCTCTTCGACACGTACCGGGAATGCGCCGAACCGCGCTCCGAAGGTGCGGAAATGCTGGTCGGCCAGGAGCGTGGTCGGCACCAGCACCGCTACCTGCTTCTTGTCGGCGATCGCCTTGAATGCGGCGCGCATCGCGACCTCGGTCTTGCCGTAGCCGACGTCTCCGCAGATCAGGCGGTCCATCGGGCGCGCGCGCTCCATGTCGGACTTCGTCGCGTCGATAGCCTTCTGCTGATCGGGCGTCGGCTCGTACGGGAACGCCTCCTCCATCTCGCCCTGCCACGTCGTGTCGGTTCCGAAGGCGAAGCCGCGCGAAAGCTCGCGTTCGGCGTAGAGCGCTACGAGCTCGTCGGCGATCTTCGAGAGCGACTCCGACACGCGCGCCTTCGTCCGGGCCCAGTCGGCGCCGCCCATCTTGGAGAGACGCGGCGCGTGCCCTTCGGCGGCCGAATACTTCGCGACCTGATGCATCTGCGTGACGGGCACCAGCATACGGTCGCTCCCTGCGTATCGCAGGTCGAGATAATCCTGCGTCGCGCCGAGGACCGTTTCCGGCCGCAGCCCGAGATATTGGCCGACGCCGTGCACGGCATGAACGACGTAGTCGCCGACGCGCAGATCGGCGAGCGTCACCGGCACGCCTTCCTTGAGTGCGCGCATCTTCACGCGTTTGGGTGGAGCTCCGAAGATCTCGCGATCGCCGAGCAGGCGGAGGTGGAGATGCGGGATCCTGAATCCGGCCTCGAGCGATCCATGGTCGACGTGCACGTTGCGCGCGCCGGCGCCGGCTTCGATCCCGGCGGCCCGCAGCAGATCGATCGTGCGCGAAACTGCGGCGCTCACGATGAAGACCGTCTCGCCCCTCGCGATCCACTCGCGCAGCGCCTGTGAAAAGAGTGCGACCTGCCGGTTGAAGTGTTCCACCGGTAGGCATTGGAGGACGAACGAGTCGATGACGCGTGGCACCCAGTCGTTCGACGTCCCAGCCGGCTCGATCGCGCCCGGCAGCAGCAGCGCGGCGTGCCGCGCGATCGATGCGCCGACGGCGTACAGCGATGCCGGCGGCGCGGCCGAGTGCGCGAGGAGCGTTTGCGCGGCCTCTTCGTCGGCGAGCAGCGTATGACGCTCGCGGGCGCGTTCCTCGTCCAGCGCTCGCGCGGTGGCGCCGACGGTCGCCGGCTCCTCGAGCACGACCATCGCCTCCTCCGGGAGGTAGTCGAAGATCGTCGCGTCGCCGTCGACCTCGTCGGCCCACGGCGTGACGTCGAGATGGTCGATCGTCTCGCTGCTTCTTTGCGATTCGATCGCAAACTCGCGCATCGACTCGACGGCATCGCCGAGGAACTCGATTCGTACGGGCGCTCGCGCGGTCGCCGCAAAACAGTCGACGATCCCGCCGCGTACTGCATATTCGCCGACGGCGCTGACCACGTCGCAGCGCGTGTACCCTAACGCGAAGAGGCGTTCTTGGAGCCGTTCCCAGCCCGGTTCGTCGCCGGTACGCACGACGAAGGACGAACGCTCGAATGCCGTGCGCGCCGCCAAGCGCTGGCGAACTGCGGCAATCGGTGCCAGAACGACTCGCGGCCGGCGCGCGATCAGGTCGGCGAGCAGGGTCAGCCGCGCGCTGCGCTCGGAGGGACTCTCGATCGCGCCGAGCGCCTCTTCGCGGGAACGAAGCAGTGCGACGCAATCGGCGCGTTCACCCAAGTAATAGAGCAGATCGGCGAAGCTGCGCTCGGCCGCATCGGGGGTCGGTACGACGGCCAGCAGCGTCCCGCCAAACTCCTTCGCGAGCGCGGCGAGCAACGCCGGACGCGCGGGGCCGATCGTCTCATGCAGCGCGTAGGCGCCCGGCTTGGGTCCCGGCAACGCCCGCAGCGCACGCAGTCGTTCGAGCACGTCGCGCCATGCCCGGCTTCCGTTCAGCGCGGCGAGTGCGTCTCCGGCCCTCGCGCCGGCCTCCTTGAGCAGCGTCGTCATCTGGGTCGCCCATTATACCAGCCCCGGGGCAGCAGCAGCAGCAACGGAAGGGATGCGGCGACGCCGAGCGCGACGCTGGCGCCGGCAGCCGGCTGGCCGACCGCGTCGGGCACGTAGCGCAGCAGCGAACTGAATGAGAGCAAGATTGCCGCCGTCGCGATGCGCGTGCGCGGTGCGAGAGCGGCGAGCGCAATGAGCCAGATTCCGTACCAGGGATATGGATTCGGAACGAGCACCCACGCGCCGATTCCGAGCCACAGCCACCCCTCGTTGTCGCCACGGCGCAGGCGCACGTATCCGGCGACCATCAGCGCGACGCACAGCGCTCCGGCCGCCGCCAGCGCAGCGATAGGACCGAAGATCGCGGCAGCCGCCTGCAGCGACGCTTGGGGGGCGTACTGTCCGTGCGGCGCCAGGCGCGTGCCGATGCCGAGGATGAGTGGAATCGAGAACAACACGACGAGCGCGATCCCCATCGCCGCGCCGAAGAGCGCGCGGCGATGGAGCGCAGCGAGGGCGACCGCCGCGACCGCGGCCGGCGATTTGATGAGGCCCGAAAAGGCGACGATCGCCGCGCCGACGCCGAAGAATCCGCGCCGTGCCACGGCGAAACCGGCGAGAACGACCGCGAGCGCGATTGCGTCGTTGTGCCCCTCCGCGGCGCACCAGATCGCGGGGGGATTCAACACGATTGTCGTCGCGGCGAGCATCTTTCCCGCACGATCTCCGCCGTAGGCCGCGTACGCCAGGGGTGCAATGAGCAACAGCGCCGCCGACGCCGCGAGGCGCAGACCGTCGAGCTGCGCGAGCGTTCCAAGCGGCGCGAGCGCCTCGACCACGGCGCGCGCCAATGCCACGAATGCCGGCCCGTAGACGCAGATCGGAAAGGTCGACGAACTCCATTGCCACGCCGCGTCTCGGAGCAGCGCGTCGTGCATGTTGGCCGGAGCATGCGCGTACGGACTGAGTCCGAGGCGGGCGAGCTCACCATAGGCCGCATACGCGTACACGTCGCTCGAGAAGAGCAGCGGCGAGCACCATGCGGCCGCGAGCGCGGCGGCGGCGATGCCGGCGACGGCCGGCACGGACAACGCGGACGCGCGCGCGAGCGCGTATGCGTAGGCCATGCCCGCCGCGGCGATCGCGAGCAGCAGGATCGCGAGCGGAAGCGCGCCGTGCGCGCCCCAGTTCGTCACGACGAGGAGCGGCTGGGCGGCCGCGTTCACGCGCGGGTGCTGCGTGCCGCCGCGGCGATGCCCACCAGGAGCCACCACGCGCCGCCGACCTTCGGATAGAAGACGAGCAAATCGACGAATTGATGCAGCGCGAGTGCGACGGTGGCCGCGACCGCGGCCACGACCCAAGGCGATCCGTTGCGCAGGCGCGCCATCGCGCCGTTTCCCAACAGCGCGGCGAGGATCGCGGCGACAAGTGCGACGGTCGCGCACAAGAGCACGATTCCGCCTTCAGCCAGCGATTGCAAGTACCAGCTGTTGGCGTGCGTGCGCACGCCGTACACGCCGTAGCGCGGCAACTCGAGCTCGAAGTTCCCCGCGCCGACTCCGAGGAGGGGATGCTCGCGCCACATCCTCCACGCCGCCGCCCACAGCTCGCTACGGTTACCGACGCCGCCCGCGTAGAGGCTGGGCTGCAGCGAGACGCGCAGCACCCCTGGAGTGTGCGCATACACGGCCCACCAGGCGGAGCCGAGCGCGCCCGCCGCAAGCCCGTAGAGCGCTGGTCGCAGCGCGCGCCATGCCGCCCTACCGGTAACGGCGGCCAGAATCGCCGCGACGACTGCGAGTCCGAAGAGGCCTGCGCGAGAGAAGCTCAAGACGTCGGCCCATACGATCAGAAAAAGGGCGGTCCGAACCGCCGCGCTTGGCCGCGCCACGGCCCATGCGCCGAGGCTCGCGGTCGCGATCTCGCAGTAGGCCGAGAGTTGATTCGGTCCCTCGAGAACGCCGGCGATGCGCGGCACGATCGCCGCCCCAATGTAAAGTCCCGACGGCGCGCCGGCGATTTCTTGCGCGAGCGCGGTCCCGGCGACGACGATCGCCGCGACGGCCGTCGCGGTCAGGAGCGGTGCGTCCTCGGGATCGACGCGATAACAGCAGAACGCGGCGACGAAGACGCCGGCGTACTCGACCGCCTTGAGCGTCTCGCGCACTACTGGGCCGCGGTGCGCCGCATCGGCGATCGTCAGCGCGGTTGCGATGCAGTAGAGCCCCAGCGCGCCGAGAAGTAGCGGGGCCGGCCGCTCGCGCAGCGCCGTCGCGGCGCGGGAATAGGTGGAGAGGCCGAGCAGGACGCCGAGCAACACGACCTTTGGAAGCGTGATGCTCGTGCCCGCGACCTCGTGCGCGAACGCAAACGGCGTCGCCAGAATCAGCGCGGCCAGCCCGTACGCCGCCCGCCGCGACGTCACGAGCGCGGCGGCGACGAACGCCGCGACGAACAGCGCGGCCGACGGCGGATCGAGTGGAACGGGCGTAACGAACTGGTCGACGACCGGACGATAGACCAAAGGAACCTAGGACCGTTCGATGTCGCTGATCAGGTAGAGCGGGCGCCCTTTGACCTCGTCGTAGACGCGTCCGAGGTACTCGCCCAAGATGCCGAGGCTCATCAGCTGCACGCCGCCGAGGAACAGGACCGCCACGATCGTCGAGGCCCAACCGGGCGTGTATCCGGGCGGCTTGAGACTGAACAGCTTGAACGCGATGACGATCAGCGCGTAGACGAACGCGATCGCACTCACGGCGAATCCGAAGTACGAAGCGAAACGCAGGGGGATATCCGAGAACGACGTGATGCCGTCCATCGCAAAGCGGATCATCTTCGGAAGCGGGTACTTTGTCTTGCCGGTGTGCCGCACGTCGCGATCGTACTCGACCGCGACTTGATTGAAGCCGACCCAGCTCACCATTCCGCGAAGGAAGCGATGCCGTTCCGGCGAGCGGCGCAGCGCCTCGACGACCCGCCGGCTCATCAATCGGAAGTCTCCGGTGTCCAGCGGGATCGCGACCTTGGTGAGGCGCTTGATGATTCGGTAGAACGCGCGCGCCGTCACGACCTTGAACCGGCTCTCGCCCTGGCGCGAGCGGCGCACGGCGTAGACGACGTCGTAGCCTTCGCGCCACTTGCGCACGAAGGCGTCCACCAGCTCCGGCGGGTCTTGCAGGTCGCCGTCCATGAGGATGACCGCGTCGCCGCGGGCGATCTCGATGCCGGCAGTCGCGGCCAGCTGGTGTCCGAAGTTTCGGGAGAGGTTCACCAGCACGATGTGCGGCCTCCGGCGCATCTGGCCGCGGATCGCCGCGAGCGTGCCGTCGGTGCTGCCGTCATTGACTAAGACGATCTCGAAGTCGAAGGCGCCGGCGAGCCTGTCCGTCAGCGCGCCGACGCGCTCCAACAGCGGCGCGACGTTTCCTTCCTCGTTATACAGAGGAACGACGACGCTCAGGACCGGATGCGCGGAATCGGCCACGCCGCCAAGCTTCAACGCATTCGGCATGTCATCCTGAGCGCGGCAAGAAGCCTATGCCATGCGCACAACCGGGTGGGCCGCGTGCATCGCGCTGGCATTCGTCGCGCTGGCCAGCTGCAGCCATGGCACGCAGACTAAGACCCAGCCGGCCGCTAGTGCCACGGCGTCACCGGCGGCTACCGCCGCCGCGACGGCGCCCGTGATCACTCCTAGGCCCGCCCCGTCCGGACGCCCGACGGAAGCCGCCGCTCCGCGCCTTACGCACCCGGTGCCGAGGGTGGCTCCCGACGCCGCTCCGCAGATCCTCGCAATCGCGGTGAGCGAGACGACCGTTCGGCCGGGCGACCGCGTTTCGGGCAGCGTCGTTACGAGCTCGAACGTCGCAAGCGTCGAGGCGCGCATCGGCGGCTATGCGATGTCGATGTCGAAGACCGGCGTCGGCCGATTCGCCCTGACCTACACGGTCGCTCCGCTGCCGTGGTTCGTGCGCGGCAACTTCACGCTGCAGGTGATCGCACGCAACGCACGCGGCGACGCCGCGACGCGAGCCATCCCCCTGACCGTGCGATAAAGACCTCTTCAGACGTTCCCTAGGGAAGCGGCGGTGGCCGCGGCGACGGTACGCTCGGCGGAAGGTTCGGGAACGGCGCCGGATTGTAGGGCGTGGGCATGATCTGCGGCTGCACCTGGTTGACGCCGCCGTTGACCTGATCTTGCCACGCGGTGACGGTATCGTGAACGACGCGGACGTCGGCATCCGGAACGACGAGGTCGCGCGGCGCGCGCTGCAGGCCGTTTTGTGCGAGCTCCGCCGATTGGAACGAGCCGCGGTCGTAGAGATAGCGGAAGATCGTCCCCGACGGATAGCGGCGCGTAATCTGGTAGTGCAGCGCGTCAACCCTATCCATCGGAATCGCCTGCGCGTTCCAGCCGCTCTGGTCCGTGGTGATGTACACGGCCGACGTGAAGGGCGTGATGGGGGGCACCTGCACGATGAACGTCACGAGCACCGGTCGCCCGCTGAAGCGCTGCGTGGGCAGCGGCGTGCCGTTCGGGCCCGGCGTCGGCGCGTAGCCGAGCAGATCCGGATTGGGCGCCGGCGTCGAGGCTGCCACCGCGAACCGCGCGACGTCGGCGAAACTGCCTTGAGGCGGAAGCGGATCCCGCGAGAGATCGAGCTCGGTCACGGTGCCCGACGCGTCGAACGTCGCGCGGGCCCAGATCCGCGGCGCCGGCACGAGCGCAGTGGCTCCGCCGGTCTTCGCGTCGTGGATCACGACGCTCGGCGCGACCCGAAAGCCGTCGCCGGTCGTGAAGAAGACGTAGCCGTCCTGATATGCCAGGAGCTGCCCGCTGACGACGATGGGAGGGGTTGCCGCGACGAGC
>Ga0213879_10000092_pt1 | contig 11496 bp, 6 predicted proteins | sample VelepicoBEBS_R03_FD_161046 | JGI IMG/M metagenome (GOLD analysis project Ga0213879, IMG submission 161046) | Vellozia epidendroides bulk soil microbial communities from rupestrian grasslands, the National Park of Serra do Cipo, Brazil - BS_R03 | ecosystem: Environmental > Terrestrial > Soil >...
CAAGCCCCTGCAACGCGCACGTCCGAACCGATCGCACACACATGACGCCCGGGTATACAGCAGTCAACAGTGAACGGGCAGCCGGGCGTCGACGCCACGCCCTGCCGGCGCCGAAAGGCCTCGCCGACCGGTCGGGGTCGGAACTATCAAGGAAATGTTTTCGGCCCGGAAACCGGCCCCGGCGACCGAAATTACGGACTTAGGGCGACGGAAAACCGTAAGGTAATTTCTATAACTTTAGGCTTATACAGGACTTAGCGGGCAACATCGCTGAGGATCTGGCAGGACCTAAAAAGGCCGCTGACGCGGTCGGACGCCGTCGGCCGATCGTGCCCCGCCCCCTCGGGCCACCGTCGCCCCCTGGAGCTGGGCCCCCGTCCCCGAGCAAAGGCCGCCCGCCGCGGGCCGGCCGGCGAACGCCTCTGGTGCCGGCGATGGCCTCGGTCGGCCGGCCCGCGTCCTGCCACCTGCGGGGGGGGCCTGCACGCGCCCAGGGCCCATCCCGGGCCGGATGGGTCGGGCGGCCTGCGCCCCCAAACGACCATGGGGGGCTCGGCCGCCGCGAAAAGTTACCGGAGGGGAGAAAAGGGGAGTACAGTAGACATAGGGTGTTCCGCCGGTCAGGAATCGTAAGCCTTTCTAACCGTCCGTCATCCTGGGAGGGCGATCATTGTGGATCTCGTGGCAACCTGGCTGACCGACGCAGTGGCTTTCCTCCTGGACCGTGTCTCCGGCACGGCCAGCAACTGGATCGCCGATAAGCTCAAGGATTTTGTCCGGAATAAGAGGAATTCCGAGGTCCGTCAGCTCCTTAACGATCTCGGCTGTCGAACCGAAGCCGAGATCCGGGAGTTGGTAGAGGGGGAGGGTTCCAAGATCCCGACACGTCGGAGGGAGGAGGTCATCGCACTTCTGGTGAACTTGAGCCGGGGCGCCCGTTTCCTCACCATACAGGGGGCGCCCCAGATCGGCTCCCTGGGTTGGGAAGAACTGGTCGAGCAGCTCCTCAGCGGCCTCGCACCGGTCCGCAAACACGGCGAGATGGTCGCACCCGGCCGCAACTGGCGGCTCGAGCGGTTCCTCGGCTCGGGGACCTTTGGCGAGGTCTGGATGGCACGTAACCCGTGGGATGACGGGCTGGGGCGCCGGGCGTTCAAGTTCTTCACCCGCGAGGATGCCAAGCAATGGATCCTCAGGGAGCGGAGCAACCTTTCCAGCATTCAGAGGGAGTTGGAGTCAGAGCCCCACGTCATCAAGTACTACGACGTGGCGATCGATGGCCTGATCCATCCCTTTCTCGAGCTGGAATACGTCGGCGGCGGCTCGCTGGAGGAGTGGATTGTCGAGGCCGACCCGAGTCGTCGGCTCGAGTTGAGGAAGGACGAGGTCCTTAAGGGAGTGGTCCTTGGGCTTGCGCGGGCTCATGCGCGGCATATCTATCACCGCGACTTGAAACCGGCCAACATCCTGCTGACCGAGTCCCCGGACGTGCAGGCCAAGATCGGTGACTTCGGCCTCGCCCCGGTCGAGGATGAGACAAACCCGGCGAGCTTGCAGGCGCTCCAGGGGGGGACGCCGATGTACCAGCCGCCGGAATTGCAAAGACCTTGGAGCGAGCGCTGCCCGCCCCAAGAGGACGTCTTCGCCGTCGGGGTGATCTGGTATCAGCTCTTGGTCGAGTCCCTCGATCACCCGCCCTACAATTTCGAGGACCGTCTCCGCAAGCAGGGGGTGGATTCGTATACGATCCGGCTGATCTCACGCTGCCTGGCCCATCCCGAGGACCGGTTCCGGGATGCCTGCGAGCTGAAGGAGGCGATCGATAGCCTCTTGCCGGAACCCACACTCCCTCCGCCCGGTCAGCCCGATGTCCAGCACCTCGTCCTGGAATTCTTGGCGACCCTGGCCCAGTGACCGGAATCACGGAACCGTGCGCCGGCGACCCCGGCGCTCAAGTAATCTTCAAGCAGTCCTCGAACTCATCCGGGGCGACGAAGGGGCTCTGGAGACGCAGCAAGCTCCCTCCGTGTTTCCAGAGGAGGTCCCCCTTGCCCAGCAGGTAGGCCGCCTCGGGCGAGTCGAGGATCAGCTTGGAGCCCGCCTCGCCGGGGACCTGCAGCGCGATCCGCCCGGGAAGATTGTCGCGGAGGATCGGCTGGACGACGTCCTTGTCAGGGCGCTGGGTGGCCACGACCAGGTGGATGCCCGCGGCCCGCGCCATCGACCCGATCTGCTTCAGCAGGGAGCTGAAGACCTTCTTCGCCCCCTTGTCTTCCATCAAGTTCGCGAACTCGTCGATGACCAGGACGATCCGGGGCAGGAGCTCGGTCTCTTGCAGCTCGGATACGTTGGACAGCTTGCGCTTTTCGAGGAGGGCGAAGCGCTCCTTGGTCAGATCAAGGCACTCCTGCACGAGCGGCAGGGCCTCGTCCAAGTCGTGGGCGACCGGGCAAAGGAGGTACGGACTCTCCTCGCCGATGTTGAACGTGACGCGCTTCGGATCGATCAGGACGAACTGGACCTGCTCATACGACAGGCGGCAGGCCAGGGCAGCGATCAGGGCACGGAGGAACTCGCTCTTGCCGCTGCCGGTCGTGCCGGCCACCAGGATGTGGCAGTCGGCCGGCTCCGCCAGGTCGAGCCAATGGGTGCGGCCACTGACATCCTGGCCCACAGGGAAAATGGGCCGATCGTCCTTGCCCGAGGGCAGGCTGGCCCAGGCCTCGGCCAGCGTGACGGTCCGCCTGCGCGGCAACTGGACATCGACGCTGATATGGCCGGCCTGCGAGCCGATGATCGGTTGCCTGCCGAGCCCCAGGTGAATCCTGAGGTCTACGCCCTTGTTGCTGACGAGCTTGAAGGTCGTCTTCGCCCCGGCCGGCCGGACCTTCAGCCGCGCGAAAGTCGGGCCGAGCTCCACGCCCACCGGCTCGACCGGCTGGCCCCAGAGTCCGAGTTTCTCGACCAGCTCCCGCAGTCGCTCCTCGGCCCATTCCTCCGCAGCCGCGACCGGGTCCGGTGCGGTCGGCCCCGCCACACCGGTCGAATTTCCTCCGGAGGCGTCGGCCACCCCCACTCCCGTTCCCGACATCGCCCCGACGCCGACCTCAACCGGTTGCGCGACACGCGCCGAGGCAGACGGCGCTCGGGCCGGCGCGGGCCAGTCGGCGAGGCTCTTGAACACATCCAGTTGGTCGAGGATATGAGTCTCGACGGCCAGTCTCCGGACGTCGTCGGCCGTGAGGGACTGCTTGCCAAACTGCAACCCCTGGGCGTCGGCGCGGTCGAGGAGGGTGACCAGGCATTCGAGGTGCTCGTACGCCGCCGCGTTGTCCAGCAACGGGAAGAGCCGGATCTTCTCGGCCTTCTGCTGCCGCTGGAACCGGTCGCGCGTGACGTCGCCCATCGGAAAATCCCGGCGGGGATGGATGAGCACTCCGCCCGCCACGCCCGGATGCTGGAGGGCGGCCTCGAACGCTCGATAGAACCACCGGAACTTGAGGCTGGCTTCGATCTTGGTGACGGCGACCAGGGCCCCGTAATTCACCCCTCCGCTGGCCAGCTCCAGCTTCAGGAGATTCTGAGGGGCCGCCTCCTCCTGGATGTTCTTGACGCGAATCCCGCCCATCTCGCCGCCCGCGTCCCGCGCGATGGTCAGGGCCTCCTTGACCGCCCAGAAGAGGCGCTCTTCCTGGCGCTCCAACGCGGAACGCTTCGAGTCCGTGCGGATCGCCTCCAGTTCCTTGTTCCACTCGCGGAGGAATAGGACGCCGGGGTCGGGTTTGTCACCGTCTCGGCCGATCTCGATCAGTCCTTCGCGTCCCTCCTCGTCCCAATCGTCGAGCCTCCGGGCACATTCCTGGATCAGGACGCGGGGGTTCGGCTCCTTGGCGACGTGGATCTGAATCGAAGCCCCATCGAAGGGCCAGATTCCATCCCTGCCCGCGGGGCGCTCTTCCCAGTGGGCCAGCCGCCGCCGCACCAGCTCGACGCCCTGATCGGGAGTGAGCATCTCCAGCGCGTACTCCGGCCGTCGGACCCGCATCTTGAACGCCCCATAGGCCTCGTTGTAGAAGCCCGGCCATTCTCCTTCGAGACAGCTCACGACGACCGCGACCGGGACGCCTTGGAGTAGGTTCACGGCCGCATCAGAGAAATGCATCCTGGCGTTCGCCCCCGCGGACTTGTCCCGGAGCACCGACTCCAACTGATCGCAGCAGATGACCATCGGCGTCTCAGGGCCGAGGATCGCGGGGACGGCGCGGATGACGTCCATGGCCGCGGGCGGGTCGTCCCCCAGGCCGAGGCATTCCTGTTCGTCGTCGGGCAAGGTCTCCCCGCGAAGCCAGCGGCGGGCATGGGTCGGCCAGGGCTCGGGGGCCCAGCCGAAAGCCAGGGCCCGGACAATGCCGGCCGGGATTTGCGGGAACAACGGGACCAGCGAATCGGCCAGCTTCCGGAAGGGGTGCAGGCCCTTGACCGGCTCGATGACCTCGAAGGCTGCCGCAGGATCGCCCTGGAGCCGTTGCTGGAGGGTCTGGTGCCGCGCCGCCAAGCTGGCGGGGAGCTGGGCGAAGTAATCGGCAAGCGACGATTGACAGAGCCGTGCCAGGGCGCGGGCGATCGGAGATCGCCCCCCCGGACCGACGTCGAAGAGGCTCTCGACTAAGTACCAGTGGATGTGGTCGAGCATCGGCTTGCCCGGCGGGACCGCCTCGACGAAGACGAAGAACACGTCGTCGCCCAGCATGTGGGCGATCCGCCCGAACAGGTGCGTCTTGCCGTAGCCCGGCGCCGACAGCAAGATCGAGATCATCTGCCCGGGGTCGGGCTGTGTACGACCCCTGAGCCGCCGGATCTCCTGGACCAGTTCGGCCGAGGCGCGCTCATTGAGCGTCGGGACGTCCCAATCGGGCCGGAAGTCCCGGCTGACATTCAGCCGGCTCGTGCGGAACAGGTTGTCGAACGCGTGCAGGCTCATGGGTCGCCTTCAGATAAAAGAACGTCTCGTTGGCGCCTCGGATCGAGCCTTCCAACTGCTCCGAGGTGGCTGCACTCAGATCGCCGAGGGCGACCATGCGAATGCGGCGGTCCTGCCGCATCCGGTGGATCTGGGGATCGAGCACGTCGTGCCGGGCCGACTCGGGGCCGTACTCCTCCGCAATCCGGTGGCGGATCGCGTAAATGGGCACCATCTCCAGGTGCGCGTAATTCTCGCGGAGGAGCTCCTCGAAGATGCGCAGGATCGCTCCGGAGAGGTCGGAGGGAGCGGCTCGATTGGGGAGCACCGGCCTCGGAGCGACGCCGACACCCTTTTCAGAGACTTTCGGCCTCCCGGTGGGAGCTTCGACGACGGTCTCGCGCACGGCGGCGAGCAGCTTGTTCAGCTCCTCGCCGGTCAGGGAGATCTTGAGAGTGGGATATTGCTCCAGCGTGACCAGGTAGCTCACCCCATCATCGGTCAGCTCGTAGGACCGACCGCCGCCCTGTGCTCGCTCCCTGATGTAGCCCCCGTCACGGAGCAGCGAGAGGACCCAGTTGGTCGTCGGCCTATCGAGCCCCAGACATCGCTTGTTTGTCTCCGTCTTGAGCTTGGCGTTGAGGTCGGACCGGGTCAGCTTGCTCCCCTTCAGCCGCGCGCGCTGCACCTGGAGCAGAATGAAGGCTTTCTGGTTGCCCAGCAACTCCCGCTTGTCATGGGTCTTGATCTCATCGAACCGGTCCGCCGAGGATCGGGGCAAGGACTCGAGTCGGGCGATCCCCTCCTTGGTCAAGCGGTAAGCGACCCCCTTGCCCAGGCCATCCGAGCCTCCGGCCGCACCCTTTTCCTCCTCGATGAGGAGCCCCGCGTCGATCAGCGCCCGGATCGCCTCGCGCGCCGCCGTCCCATCTCCATCGAATCCGAGCTTGAGGGCCTCCTTCGTCCCCAGCTTCTTCCTCAAATCGGAGGCCGTCAATCGATGGCCCTTGCTAGCCGGGGGAAAGCGGCTCAGGAGGAACTCTCGGCGACGCTCTAACATAGTCTGGCTCATGATGCATTTCCCGAGGGCCCATGTAGTTCCACAGAGGAAGTTATTCTTCGCGTCCGCAAGTCCCGACATACAAGTTGTTTGCGCCGAAGATTGCCGGAGACTCGGGGCGCGAGACGGAGCCAGCCCACTGAGCGGGGCCTTGTTTTCAAGGAGACACCGAGAAGCACGCGCGAATTTCTTCTGCTGGAGAAGTAGGTCGTGTCCCAGGAGGATTGCAAAACGGGCCTTAAATGACTGCGAACCAGAGAGTTATGGATTTTGGTGCCGCTTGAGTGAACCCGCTCGTCCCCAAGGGCTTACGGCGACCATTCAATTCTCCTGGGACACCACCGAGAAGTAGAGTGAGCTGCTAATTTACTCGTAGACAACCTCTAAGAATCCCCCGGTGGCCGCCACCGGCGGCCCCGACCTCTTCGAGCTCCTCGCGGCGCCGTTCGACCCGGCGGAGGGCCGGACCCATCGCGGCCCCCGCGGCGAGCTGAAATATAGGGACTTTCTCAGCGAGGGCGGACAAGCGCGGACAGCTTCAGCAGTGGATGCCGGGGCAGCAGGTGGCCCGGAAGCCCTTCTCTCGCAGAGGTTTGCTTCGGCTTCTCGGGCGCCTTGGCCGCCCAGAGTGTCCGCGCTGCCCACTGATCCTGGCATCGGCAGAGAGAAAGTCCCGAAATAGATCATCGCGAGAGTCGCCCGCCAGCGGCTCAACGAAGTCGTCGGCCCGAGCCCGCCGAACGCTGGGTCAAGAGATCCTCTCTCCTCCCGAGGACCGACGCGGCCCTCCCTCACAGACTGTAGGTCACCACTCGCGGGCTGTCCTCGCTCGAGACATTCGCGCTGAGAATCTTCGGTCATCGGAGGGCCCTACGGTGCCCCGCACGGTCGCGTTCCTGAGTCAGAAGGGGGGCGTGGGAAAGACCTCCACGACCTTCCACCTCGTGGGCGCGCTGGCACAATCCGGCTAGCGCATCCCGCTGATCGACAACGACTCGCAGGCGTCGCTGACGCAGGGCTTCCTCGGCCCTTGCGAGACGGTGGGCCTTGCCCCGTCCGAGACGATCGCGGCCGTCTACACGGGCGAGGCGATCGCCGACCGGGTTGTGCGGTCGTCCGGCATCGCCGGTGTCGACCTGGCCGCCGACAGCCGGCACTTCGACGAGTTCAACCTCAACCATCCCGATCGGGTCGACTGGCCCGTCCAGTCGGCGGTGAGGGACTTCCTGGGCAACCTGGAGGGCCGGCTCGACATTGTGTTGATCGACTGCGCCCCGACCCTGCTCCTGCCGAACTGGGCCGCCCTGGTGGTCTCCGACGGCGTGGTCGGCCCGCTCCAGGCCGAAGACTTCGGAGCCCAGGGTGTCATCGACACCATGGCGGGGCGATCAGGGGCCTTCGGCGGGGGCTTCCGGCTGCCCGACGATCGGCTTCGGCCGCCTCATCACCGGCACGGTCGCGGCCTCGCCCTCGGCGTTGAGCCGCGCGCTCGTCGGGCGCCAGCCCCTCCCAGAACGCCTGGACAGCCCGCTCCTTTGGCCGCTCGGCCAGGTCCACGGTGGCCGACGGCCACCGGCTTGACCTTCACGGCCGCCGGCTCGGTCTGCACGGCAAAGTCCTGGCGGAGCGCACTGGCGAGCCCGGCGCCGCGGTCCTTCACGCGCTGCCGCCTGCCGTCCAGGTTCTCGATCTGGGTTCGGATCCGCTCCTCCAGGACGTCCCGCACCAGGTCGGCGGCCACGCTCTGGCTCACGCTGCGCTTGATCAGCTCCTGCTCCAGGCCGGTCGGCGCCGCGCGGCTGGTCGCCGGCGGCGGGCCCGGCGCGAAGCACGGGGAAGCTGGCGACGGCTCCGGCCTGGGCCCAGGACTTCGGCGACCCGGGCGCCGGCCTGGGCGATCGCTACTACGCCAACGGCGGGCACGATACCGTGCCCCACCAGCACAGCACCTCCACCCCCTTCGCGCGGTCACGTGGTTCGGCTTGGGGGCGTACGACTTTCAGCCGCACGAGCACACGGTCTCCCCCGCTGGTGGCTATCGCGGCTCCAGCGCCACGCCGCTCGGCCTGATCGAGAGCATCTACCCGTCGAGACCGTATACCTAACATGCCGTGGTAGGGGCCGGCTCGGGAGCGGTCCCGGGCCCTGGTCCTCGGACGTGACCACGACGTCGGCGTGGTCCCCACCGTCCGGGGCAGGAATCGTCCGCCCCCGGCTCCGGGGCGGTCCAGGAGGGCCCAGGGCGGGCCTCAGTGGCGGTGGGTCCGGCCGACGATCGAGGCCTGTCGCCAGGGGAGCCGGTCCTGCCGGCGCGTCGAGCAGGGGTCCACCCGGCCGGTGCACGGCGCCGCGGGGAGCGGCGCGCACCAGATTCGCCTCCTTCACGTCGCCGGCCACCGGGAGTCGAAGCCGCCGGGCATCGGGGCGAGGGGCGAGCGGTCCCTGGCCGACGTCTTCCGCCGGTGGGGGCACGCGCCGAGGTGACCCCCCTGCCCTGCCCCGGAAACGCGAACGACCCCGGGCGCACCGGCCGGCACGCTCCGCCGCGGAATCTCAGGAAGACCGGCGGATTGGCGCTGCATCCACGCGCGTTTTCCGGTAAAGAATCGAGTCATCCCCTGGGCGGTCCTCGTCCAGACCTTGTCCCGGGCTGCCGGCGCGGCCAGGCCCGCAGGACCCGATCGAGGCTTCCCCCCCAGGCTGGAGCGTCCCAACGACCATGGCCAAGAAAGCCATACCCAAGGCCGCCACGGGCAAGGCCGCCACCGCTCCGGTCACCAAGGCCGCCACGGGCAAGACCGCTACCGCTCCGGCCACCAAGGCCGCACCCAAGCCCGCCAACACGCCGGCCCCCGCCCGACCCAAGCCCGCCAACAGGACCGTGGTCTACACCGCTCTGGCCGAGACGACCGGGCTGGGCAAGACGCAGGTCGCCGCCGTCTTCTCCGCCCTGGGCGCCCTGATCGCCCAGGAGCTGGGCAAGAAGGGCCCCGGCCAGCTCGTCCTCCCCGGACTCGTGAAGCTCAAGGTGGTGCGCAAGCCCACCACCAAGGCGCGGTCGGGGACGAACCCCTTCACCGGCGCGCCGATGACGATCCCGGCCAAGCCCGCCCGCAACGTCGTCCGGGCGTTGCCGCTGAAGGCCCTCAAGGAGATGGTCTGAGGCGGGGGCGGCCGGGGGGTCACCGGGGCCTACGTCAGAAGGTCGTGTCGCGGCTCGGGGGCACCGCCGACCAGGCCTCGTAAACGCGACTACGACCGCGACCTGACCCAGCGCCTCGATACGAGGCGGTGTTGTTTTCAGGCACACGCCTTCCCCCAAAAACTCCGACACCCGCGAGCCCCACAGGGAACCACGGGCACCGGTGCTGGAACGAGAAGAGGCCGAACGCCCGTCAGCCTCTCCACGCCCAGGCGCCGCATCGAGCCCTTGGCGTGCCCCCTGGCGCGTCGGGGCGAGATGGCCGTCCGATCCCCGCTCTGCCGATGCCCCGGGGCTCCGCCGGCGAGGCGACAGCCCCACCGGCCCGGCTTGCCACCTCGGCCGGGGCAGGGCGGGGCGGATCGCCACGACTCCGGGGCGTGCGCCCGTGGGGTGCGGATCATCCTTGACCAGGCGCGGCCGGCGTGCGGGTCTGGCTTCCCTGCCCACCCCACGGGGGGAGCACGCCTCCATTAGCGCCAGACGATACCGCGTCCTGCCCCTTCTTCGCTAGCGAAGCGCCCGCCGCCTTCACCCGCCCCGGCCCTGGCCCTCGGTCTTGGTGGGGCAGTTTCGTTTTCTGGCCCGCGCCCATGAAACTCCGCGATCGCCTGTTCCTATGCCTAAAATGTGGCCGGATCACCCGGCACCGGCGTGAGCCGGTGCCCACGCCGAGACTAAGGACGCTCAAATTTGGATTATTGAATTAATTCCTTAATCGGTACTTCTACTGTTTCGCGGTCTTGACTCGCTGTAATGGCATTTGAGATATTCCCTTCCATCACCGATATTTTTCGGAAGGGAGCCTCTCATGATTCGGCGATTCGATAGCCGGTTGAGCGACATGCTGGCTCAGGCGCAGGTGTCCCCCGATCTGATCGACGGCCTGCTGTCGCGCCTGGAGACCTTCGTCCTCCCGTTCACGACGTCGCTGCGCGAGCCCGAACAACAGCGTCACACAGTCGAGTACCTCACGGGATTGCTCTCGAAGCTCGAGCACAAGACGGGCGAAGGGATCGCCTACCTGCTCGATCGAGAGCGGCAAGGCCTCCAGAAGTTCCTCGGGCAGGTCCCGTGGGAGGATCAGCCCCTGCTCACGACGCTCGCGCGGCAGGTCGGCGACGACCTGGGCGAAGCCGACGGGGTGATCGTGTTCGATCCCTCGGCCTTCGCCAAGAAGGGGACCCAGTCGGTAGGCGTGGCGCGGCAGTGGTGCGGCCGACTCGGCAAGGTCGAGAACTGCCAGGTGGGCATCTACATGGCATACGTATCGCGAAAGGAACATGCGATCGTCAATACGCGCCTTTATCTCCCTGAGGAATGGACGAAGGACCGCCGGCGGTGTCGCGCGGCCGGAGTCCCCGAGACGACCGCGTTCCGCACCCGCCACGAGCTGGCCTTGGAGATGCTGGACGAACACGGCGCGCTCTTGCCGCACGCCTGGGTGGCGGGCGACGACGAGATGGGCCGTCCCACGGGCTTTCGCACGGCGTTGAGCGGCCGTGGCGAACGGTATCTGCTGGCGGTCCCCTCGAACACCCTGATCCGTGACATCGACGCGCCACCGCCGGAATACTCGGGACGCGGAAGGCATCCCAAGAGCCCGTTCGTGCGCGTGGATCGCTGGTGCGTGGCGCTGCCGGACGACGCGTGGACGACCCTCGAGGTCCGAGACGGCGAGAAGGGGCCGTTGGCGGTGGACGTCGTGAAGCGCCGGGTGCAGGCGCGGACGCCGACCGGCGGGACGGGCCCGGAGGAGGTCTTGGTCATCACGCGGGAGCGTCAAGCGGACGAGACGTTCAAGCATGACTATTATCTTTCAAATGCCGGCGCGGAGGTGCCGCTGAAGGAGCTGGCCCGCGTGGCCAAGGCGGCGCATCGGATCGAGGAATGTTTCCGACGTGCCAAGGGTGAGGCGGGCCTGGGAGACTATCAAGTGAGGAACTGGGTCGCCTGGCACCACCATCAAACCCTGGCGCTGCTCGCCGCGTGGTTCCTGACTCAGGAGACGCGGCGGGGAAAAAATCCGGACCCCCGTGCTGACGTCTCCGCGACTGCGGCAGCTGATCGCGGGTGCGATCGAGGAGCACCTCGACGTCAACCATCCGGCGGTACAGAGCCGCCGCAGCACGCGCTGGTTGGAACGCAACGAGTTGGCTCGGTTTTATCACCATCGTTCTCGTAATGTCTTGCCCCGGCTGAAGAACGAATTGCGGCTATGACGGAAACAGTAGAACTAGAAAGGCGAAGTCTTGTTGTTGGGGTCGGTCAGGT
>Ga0213879_10000093_pt1 | contig 11470 bp, 11 predicted proteins | sample VelepicoBEBS_R03_FD_161046 | JGI IMG/M metagenome (GOLD analysis project Ga0213879, IMG submission 161046) | Vellozia epidendroides bulk soil microbial communities from rupestrian grasslands, the National Park of Serra do Cipo, Brazil - BS_R03 | ecosystem: Environmental > Terrestrial > Soil >...
CCTCGAGCCGCCCGCAGGCGTAGTTGAGCGCCCCCGGGCTGATCCAGCCGATCCGGTCGTTGATCGCGTGCAGCACGGGCAGCAGCAGATGCCGGAGCTCGTCACGCCGCGCCGCGCGCGCTCCGTCCAACGCGGCGTCGACCGCGGCGCGCTCCGCGTCCGTTGCCGATGCCGAGGTAAAGTGCAGGTCCACTAGCCTGTCATACCGTTCCTGTCATCCTGAGCCTGTCGAAGGATCGATCCGCACCGCGCACGCCTTGAACTCCGCCGTGCCGGATTTCGGATCCGTCGCATCGATCGTCAGCAGATTCGTTGCGACTGCATCGTTGAAGTGAAAGGTCGTGAACGCAAGGCCTTCGCGCAGACCGGGGTCGATGCGCACCGGGACGAGTATCGATCCGCGTCGCGACGTTACCCGCACCGTGTCGCCGTCGGCAACTCCGTAGCGACGCGCGTCGTCTGGCGAGATGTCGAGCGTCTCGCCGCGCCTCAGCGGCGAGCGATAGCCGCCGCTTTGTACGCCGGTGTTGAAGGAGTCGAGGCGCCGTCCAGTCGTCAGACGCACGGGGTACTCCTCATCGAGCGCTTCGACCGGAGGATCGTGTTCGACCGCCGCAAACGGCGCACGCGGGCCGCGGAGCGGCGCCTCCCAGAGCCGCGAGTGCAGGAACTGCTCGCCGGGGTGCGTCTCGTCGTAACACGGCCACGGTATTCCATCGAGCGCATCGAGCCGCTCGTAGTTCATCCCTGCATGCCACTCGGACAGCGATCGGCACTCGTCCCAGGCTTGCCGCGGAGTGTAGTCCGGCCAATCGGCGCCGAGGCGCCGTGCGAGCGCGCAGAGTATCGCGATGTCGTCCCACGCGTCTCCCGGCGGATCCAGCGCCTTGCGGCAGCGCTGGACGCGGCGCTCGCTGCTCGTCACCGTGCCCTCCGACTCGCACCAGCTCGCCGCGGCCGGAAAGACCACGTCCGCGAGCTCGCCCGTTTTCGTCAGGAAGATGTCTTGCACGATCAGATGCTTCAAGCCGCGCAGCAGCGCCGTCGCGTGCTCCTGGTCGGCCTCGGACTGCGCCGGATTCTCACCCACGACGTACAGCGTGTCGAGCTCGCGGCGTTCCATGGCCGCGAACATGTCGGTCAGGTTCCAGCCTGCCTTTCGCGGCAGCGCGACGTTCCAGGCGCCTTCGAATTTGCGGATACTCGCCTCGTCTTCGACGTCCTGTCCCCCTGGAAACTTATTCGGAATCGCGCCCATGTCGCCGCCGCCCTGCACGTTGTTCTGGCCCCGCAGCGGATTGACGCCCGAGCCGTAGCGGCCGACGTGGCCGCACAGCAACGCGAGGTTGATGAGGGCGCGCACGTTGTCCACGGCGTTGTGATGTTCCGTGATGCCGAGCGTCCAACACAGCTCCGCGCGCCCGGCGCGTGCGTACGCGTGCGCGAGCTCGCGAATGAGCGGCGCCGCAACGCCGGTGATTTCTTCGGCGCGTTCGAGCGTGTACGGCTCGACCGATTCGCGATAGGCATCGAAGCCGCTCGTCGCGCGCTCGATGAACGCGCGGTTCTCGAGCCCCGCGGCGAGGATCTCGCGCCCGATCGCGTTGGCGAGCGCGATGTCGGAGCCGACGTCGAGGCCGAGCCAGCCATCGGCCCAGCGCGCACTGGACGTTCGGCGCGGATCCACGACATAGAGCTTCGCGCCGCGACGAAGCGCGCGCAGCACGTGATGAAAGAAGATCGGATGGGTCTCGCGCGCGTTCGAGCCCCACAGGACGATCAAATCGGACTGCGCGACCTCCTCGTAGGAGCTCGTGCCGCCGCCTGCCCCGAAAACCGCCGTCAGACCGACGACGCTCGGGGCGTGTCAAGTTCGATTGCAGCTATCGATGTTGTTGCTGCCGACGACCGAGCGCGCGAACCTCTGCGCGACGTAGTTCATCTCGTTGGTCGCCTTCGAACAGCTAAACATGCCGTAGGTGCGCGTCGGTCCCCGATCGCGCGCGTCGCGCAGATAGGACGCGACCCGATCGAGCGCCTCGTGCCACGTCGCACGGCGTAGACACTCGCCATCGCGCACCAGCGGATGCGTCAATCGAACGTAGGGTTTGCTCATGCAAGCTCAATTCGCGCGCAGCCGACGGCCTCCCACCCCCGCCAAAGGAGTTCTTCCTGCCGAAGGCAACAACCGGCGGACAGGAAGGAGGCGAGCCGCATGGACCTTTCGTCAGTTACCGTCTTTGCCAACGGACGATTCTGTCACTACGGGGATGCCAAGGTCGGGTTGCTTACGCACGGGCTCCAGTACGGAACCGGCTGCTTCGAGGGCATACGTGGGTACTGGCTCCCCGAGGATCGCGAGCTCTTGCTCGTGCTGGTGCGGGACCACTACGAGCGGCTCACGACCTCGGCGAAGATCCTCACGATGTCGCTTCCCAAGAGCGTGGACGAGCTCGTCGACATCACGGTCGAGCTCTGCCTGCGCAACCGCTACCAGCGGGACATCTACATCCGGCCCTTCGCATACAAGTCGGCGGAAGACGTCGGCGTGCGGCTCCACGGCGTACCCGACGCGTTCGCCATCGTGCCGATTCCCTTCACGAAGTACCTCGACACCAGCAAAGGCCTGCACGTCTGCGTCAGCTCCTGGCGCCGGTCGGACGATACGATGGCGCCGCCGCGCGCGAAGATCACCGGGCTCTACGTCAACTCCGCCCTCGCGAAGAGCGAGGCCGTGCTCAACGGATATGACGAAGCGATCTTGCTCTCGCACGACGGCCACGTCGCGGAAGGCTCGGCCGAGAACATCTTTCTGGTGCGGCGGGACGTCCTCTATACGCCGGATCCGTCCCAGAACGTCTTGGAAGGCGTCACGTGGCGGGCGATCAAGCACGTGGCGCGCGAGGAGCTCGGCCTGCACGTCTGCGAGCGCTCGATCGACCGCGGCGAGCTCTATTCCGCCGATGAGGTATTCTTCACTGGGACGGCAGCCGGCATCGGCTACGTGGCCTCGATCGACCGGCGCACGGTCGGAGACGGCACGATCGGGCCGGTTACGGCTCGCCTGCGCGACCTCTACGAGCGGATCGTCACCGGACGGGATCCGCGCTACGAATCGTGGCTGACGCGCGTGTACGCGTCCGCGCAGGTCAACGTCTAGGCGGGGCGTCGTTCCAGTAGGGCACGTCGGGCGACACGTCGGTGCTCTCGCTCGCCCGCTGCTCTGCAAACGCCGGGGCCATGCCCATCTCTTCCCGCCAGCGCGCGAAGCGAAGCTCGTCGACGTACGCGGTGCGCGAGACGTTGTGAATGAACGCACGGCCGAGCTCCTGAGAGGGTAGCGCCGTCGTCATGACGGCGATCACGTAGGGCGCGTCGCCGGCATACACGATGCCGGCGTCGTTGAGCGTGTCGAAGAGGGATCCGGTCTTGTGCGCGATGGCGACGTCCTCGGGAAGCGGCTCCGGCAGAAGCGTATTAATCCGATCGGCCTTGAGCAGCGATATCATCTCGTTCGAGGACCATTCATCGACGAGCTCGCCGCGCGCCATCAGGGTGAGCAGGTGAACGAGGTCGCCCGGCGACGTGCGCAAGGCCTGCCGAATCGACCACGCGTCGGTACGTACGTCGCCCGTCAAGTGCGTGTGCTCGAGCCCAAGGTCCCGCATTCTCCCGTTGATGTTGCGGCGGCCGACGAGCCGGATCAGCATGTTCGTCGCGGTGTTGTCGCTGATGTCGATCATCTTGGCGAGCAGCTCCGACACGGAGAAGCTCTCCCCGATGGAGTCGTCGGCCAGGTCTCCCGAGCCGTAATCCTTGTCGCTGGGCTCGAGCGTCACGCGCCGATTGAGATCGAAGCGCCCGGACTGGAGGCCTTCGAAGACCTCCACCATCACCGGCACCTTGATGGTCGAAGCCGCAGGCATGCTCTTCGCTGCATTGTAGCCCGTGTTATAGCCGGTATTCAGATCGAGAACGTCGAGCCCGATCGCGGCCGGAACGTGCCGAGCAGCCGTCCGAACGTAATGGCTCAGGGCCGCGAACGGCGGTGGAAGAGATGCTAAGCCCGAGGTCGTGCACGTCATTATGGCGGCGCATGCAGCAAACGCCGCAATGGTTGTCGCACGTCGCAACATGGGCGTCGTTTTTCGGCCTCCGCCGCGCGCGGGTCCTGCCGCATCGCACAACGAAATCCCCGCCGTCGTGAGTACGACGCTCTCTCCCGTACGGCGCGTCGATATCGTCGGCGTGCCGATGGATCTCGGTGCGAGCCGGCGCGGCGTCGACATGGGGCCGTCGGCCGTTCGCTACGCGAGGCTCCACGAAAAGCTGCGCGGCCTCGGCATCGAGATCGTCGACCGCGGCGACCTCGCCGTGCCGATCCGCGAATCGGCAAACTCCGAAGATGCCTCAGCGAAATTCTTCACGGTGATCTCATCGGTATGCCACGACCTCGCTCTGCTGGTCGAGCAGGCGGTGAGCGCGGGCGGAATGCCCATCGTGCTCGGCGGTGATCACTCGATCGCGATGGGGACGCTGACCGGCCTGACGCGCGCGTACGGATCGCCGCCGGGACTCATCTGGGTGGACGCGCACGCGGACATCAACAGTCCATCGAGCTCGACGACCGGCAACGTGCACGGCATGCCGCTCTACTTCGCGCTGAAAAACGGCTTCGCGGTGCGGGAGCGCACGGTGCAGATCGGCCTTCGCGACGTGGATGCCGACGAGAAGCGCCTTTTGCGGGAGTTCGGCGTGAAGACGTTCACGATGACCGACGTGGACAAGCGCGGCATGATGCACGTGATGGACGACGCGCGTGCAATCGCCGGCGCCGACGCGCACCCAATCCACGTCTCGTTCGACATGGACGCCATCGACCCGAGCGAAGCGCCGGGCACCGGCACGCCCGTCAAAGGCGGCCTCAGCTATCGCGAGGCCCACCTCGTGATGGAGATGCTCGCCGACAGCGGGCAGCTGGGCTCGATCGAGATGGTCGAGATCAATCCGATCTTCGACACGAGAAATCAGACCGCGTCGCTCGCCGTCGGCCTAATCTGCTCGGCATTAGGCAAGTCTATATTGTAAGTGCCTCTGTTATCTGGCCGACGCCAAATCTTCGGCGTGTCACCGTGGAAACGGAGAGTAAAGTAATTGATGGTGTCAAAATGCGCCACTTGTGCCGGAGTCGCTATGGCGATTGCAAGTCTCTTTGGGTGCACAAGCTTACAGCCGCGCCTTCCCCTACTGACCACAGCCTCAAACGCCGGGGCTGCGATTGCACTGTCAGCTCAGCGGAGACCCGCCGACCGAGAACGGCGCGGATCATGGATCGCGCCTGAGGCAACAGGGCAAGACCTGCTGTACATTTCCGATAACGACAGCGTGGCGATCTACTCGTACCCTCAGGGGAAACTCGAAGGCACGCTGAAAGGCGGCTTTTATCTCGCGACGGGCGAGTGCGTAGACAAGAGCGGCGATGTGTTCGTCGTGAACGTTGGAAATGCAAAAATTTTTGAGTATGCTCATGGGGGCACCAAACGGCTAGCCACGCTGGATAGTCCAACCAGTGATCCAGTAGGGTGTGCCGTGGATCCCATCAGCGGCAACCTGGCAGTCGCAAGCGAAGGCTTTGGGTCTAGCGCTACCGTCTCGGTTTTCAAGAACGCACGGGGGAAGCCGACACTTTACGAAGATAAGGATTTCTACCAGTTCTACTTTTGCGGCTATGACGACGAAGGGAATCTTTTCGTCGATGGTTTGAGCGCCGCCGGCAGCGGGCACTTCGCGCTCGCCGAATTGCCGCAGGGTCAAAGCAACCTGTCGGACATAGCCGTAGATCAGTACGTGCGCTTCCCGGGCGGCGTGCAGTGGGACGGAAAATATCTCGCGATCGGGGACCAGTTTGACGATGTCTATGAGTTTTCGATCAACGCTGGCAAGGGCAGCATAGCAGGCACGACCGAGCTCGGCAGTCGGGCTCGCTATGTTAAGCAGTTCTGGATTCAGGGCGGCACTATCATCGCGCCTAACGTGTATATCGAGGGTCAAGCTCGCTCGAACGTGCTGATCTACAACTACCCCGCCGGCGGAAAAGCAACGCAGAAAATTACCGACGGCATCAAGGATGCGCAGGGAGCGGTGGTAAGCCCGGCAAGCTAGAGCGTCGCCGCGCGGAATCGGCTACAGCTTGATCGTGGCGATGCCGGAACAGGAGACGCCGCCGCCGCACACCGCCGGATCCCAACTTGCATCTGCCAGCATCGAGCGGATGCGCGTCTCGACCTGGGGGTCGACTGGGGGCTGGAACTCGATGTTCTGAGTGCGCCCGTCGTCGCCGACGGTGACGAGCAGCGTGACGTGCACGTTGAGCGCGCTGAGCTGCTTGAGCATGTTCGGATCGAGCACCGGCACGGGCTGTTCCGCGCCGAACGGTAAGTAGCCGCCGGTCCGGCGCGCGCCCTCGCTCGCGACCGTCCGCACGAGTGGCGACGGCGTGACCTCGGGCGCCGCGGCGCCGCCTTCGCGCACTTCACCCGACGCAGGGAGGGTCGCGACCGCCGGGGCCGCGGCCGGCGCGTCGGTTGCGACCGGACGCTGCGGCGACGCGTGCCGGCTTGGCGAACGCGCGACGAGATGGACGTTCTTCGTGAAGGTCACGCGCGGCGTGACGCTGTGCTGCGGTGCGACCGCTCGCGGAGGAGGCTGAACCGGGCGCGGCCGCACGATCTGGATCCGCAGCACGTGCGTGAAGCTGATCGTCTCGACCGACGCGTTGCTGGCGCTCGTCCACACCAACGCCGGAATCGCGAGCGCCGCGAGCAGGTGAATCCCCACCGACGCGAGCGTCGCCCGGCCCATGCGAGTCCGAGCATCCAGCGCTGCCGTCATGATCGAAAAGCTCCTTCGGGTTCAACGTGCAACCGCCCCGGTCCGTGACCCCTCTTTGGGGTCGTGAGGCCGTATTCGCGCAAGAATCTGGAGCATTTGGCACGCCTGGCTCGCCGGTCGGCGGCGCGCGCACCCGCCGCGGTGCCCCCGCTGCCCAAGGGGCCGTTCGACATCGTCTATGCCGACCCGCCGTGGTCGTACTACGGAAGCCCAATCAAGGACGCCGCCGCGGGCAAGCACTACGCGCTGATGTCGCAGGAGGCGCTCGCCGAGCTCCCGGTGCGCAAGATCATGACCAAGCGCGCGGCACTGTTCCTGTGGGCGACAGGGCCTCGTCTGCACCTGGCCCTCGAGCTCGTGCAGCGCTGGGGCCTCCACTTTCGGGGCGTGCTCTACGTCTGGGTGAAAACCAACCGGCGAGGAGAGATAATTCGCGGCCAAGGCGTTGCGCCGACCTTTACGAAGCCCACGACCGAATTCGTCCTCGCAGCGACGACGATGCCCACGGGCCGGCCCTTTCCGCTGCACGACCTCGCGCAGGGCCAGGTCGTGCTGCACCAGCGCGCGGAGCACAGCCGCAAGCCCGCGATCTTCCGGAACATGATCGAACAGCTCTGCGGCAAGCGTTCGCGCATCGAGCTCTTCGCGCGCGATGCGACACCGGGCTGGGCGTCGTGGGGAACGCCGATTACCTGACGGCCAAAGCGGCGACGATCGCACCGCACAGCGTCGCGGCGAAGTTGACCGCGTCGTTTTCCATCCACGAAAGTCCGCGCCGCAGCTGCGTGGCGCCACCGCACTCGTGGCGCAGCGTCTCGCACTCGCGGTCACACGCCGGGCAGTAGCGCAACCCCTGAAGGCTCGCTCCCAGCAGCGAGTCGAGGAATGCGCCCGCGATGCCTCCGGTCGCGACGCCGAGCAGCGGCGCGACGCCGGCACCGGCGGCGACCAGTGCGACGCACAGCGCCCCGCCGATCGTGGCGAGCGATCCCAGGAGCGTGATGCCGCCCGAGCGTCCCACGGCGACCGGACGAAAGGAGAGGATCGAAACGGGGGTTTGTCCGGCACGCGTTCCGATCTCGGTCCCCCACGTGTCTGCGGACGCCGCCGCAAACGCGCCGGCGAGCGCGGCCGACGCTGCCGCGCCGAAACGCGTCGCCAGCAGCGCGCAGCAGGCCGCGACGCCGCCGTTCGCCAGCACCTGCCATCCGCTGCGCGGCGCGCCCCGCTCGCCGCGGCGCGACAGCAGCGCGGACGGGATGAAGAACGCGAAGAGCACCGCCGCGCCGCGCCAGCCCGCCGCGCCGAACACGATCGCTCCGACGGCGAACGCTGCGACTGCGCCGCTCGTCGAAAGCGTTCGCGCGCGATGCGCGATCAGCGCGACGAGCGCGGCCAGCCCGACTCCGAGCAGCGCCTGCGTCACCGCGATCGCGCGAAGTGCGCCTCGAGTGCGTCGAGAATTCCTGAGGTCGTGTACACCGAGGCGACGACGTCGACGCGCAAGCCCGCGAGGCTCGCCGCCTCGGCCGTGATCGGGCCGATGCACGCGACGCACTTGCCGCGCGCCGCCCCCGCTGCGTCGTTTGCCCCGAGCAGCGTGACGAAGCCGCGCACCGTGCTGGCACTGGTGAACGTCAGCACGTCGGCGCGCGCGACCTTCTTCGCGAAGTCGCGATCCGGCGGCACGACGGTTTTGTACGCCGCGACGACGGTGACGCGCCGGCCGGCCGCCGCGAGCGCGTTCGGCAGCGCGTCGCGCGCCTCGCTCGCGCGATAGAGCAGCACGCGATCGCCGGCGCGCGAGCGCGCCAGGACCGCGTCGGCGATCGCTTCGCTGACGTAGGCGTCCGGGACGAGGTCGGCACGAATGCCGTGACGCTCGAGCCGTTCCGCCGTGGGTTCGCCGATGGCAGCTACCTTCGCGCTTCCGAGAGCGCGGGCGTCCGCGCCGCGCTCGGCGAGCGCGGCGAAGAACGCGGCGACGCCGTTTTGCGACGTGAAAACGATCCAGGCAAACGACGCGAGCTCGGCCAGCGCCGCCTGCGCGGCACTAGGATCGTCTGGCGGCTCGATCGCGATCGCCGGCGCCGAGATCGGTTGAGCTCCTCGCTCGAGCAACGCCCGCGCAAACGCGTCGGACTGATGGCCGGCGCGCGTGATCAACACGCGTTTTCCGAAGAGAGCGCCGGTGTCGAACCAGCGCAGCGTATCGCGCAGACGCGCGACTCCGCCGACGACGACGACGGCGGGCGATCCGACGTTCGCGCGCGCGACCTCGGCGGCGATCGTCGCCAGAGTTCCCGACACGCTTCGCTGGCTCGGGCGGGTGCCGTCCTGCACGACCGCGACGGGCGTCGCGGCGTCGAGCCCGTGCGCGATCAACTGTTCGGCGATCTCGCTGAGGGTCGCGGTCGCCATCAGGAGCACGAGCGTGCGCTGGGGATCGGCCAGTTTCGCCCAGTCCAGCGCCGGTGCCGGCTTCGTCGGATCCTCGTGCCCCGTGACGACCGTGAACGACGCCGCGTGCTCGCGATGCGTCACCGGTATGCCGGCATATGCCGGAGCCGCCACCGCCGAGCTGATTCCGGGAACGACGTCGAAGGCGACGCCGGCCTCGTGCAGCGCCTGCGCCTCCTCGCCGCCGCGCCCGAACACGAACGGGTCGCCGCCCTTCAAGCGCACGACGCGCTTTCCGGCGCGGGCATTCTGGATCATGAGCCGTGCGATCTCGCCCTGCGGCATCGCGTGTGCGCCGCGCCGCTTGCCGACGAAGATGCGCTCGCACGACGCCGGCGCGAGCGCGACGATCGCATCGGCGACGAGCGCATCGTAGAGCAGCACGTCCGCGACGCGCAGCAGCTCCGCGGCCCGTAACGTCAGCAGGCCCGGATCGCCCGGGCCTGCGCCGACCAGATGCACCTTCCCCTCCTTCGATAAGCTCAGGATGACACGTCGTCGGAGACGGAATCGAGCTCGAAGAGCTCGTCGAGGAGGCGCGCGGTCGAGAGAGCCTGTTCTTTGTCGATCGTCGCCTTCTCGCGGATGCGCAGGATCGCGGAGTGCAGCAGCTTCGAGACGATCGTCATCGTCGTGCCGGTGATCAACATGCGCTCGCGCTCGTCGAGCTCGGGGCAGCGCGCGAGCAGACGCTCGAGCTCGGCGGCGCGTATCGACTCGGCCTTGGCCGTGAGCCGCGCGATCACGGGCACGGCGACACGCGAGCGATACCAGTCCTCGAAGCGGTCGACGTGCTCCGCGATAATCTCCTCGACGGCGGGAATCGCCTCGCGCCGCAGCTCGAGCCGCTCGTTGACCAGCGCCTTGAGGCCGTCGATGTCGACGAGCGATACGTTGGGCACGCTCATGACCGCTGGGTCCGCGTCGCGCGGCACCGCGATGTCGACGATGAAGAGCGGGCGCTCCGGACGCTGCACCATGGCCGAGCGCACGCGCGGCTCGCTCAGCACGAAATGCGACGCGCCGGTCGACGCGACAACGACGTCGGCCAGCGCCAGCGCGTCCACGAGGCCCGGCATCTCGACCGCCTCGCCGAAGCCCGCGTCGGCGACGAGATCGCGCGAACGCGACATCGTTCGATTCGCGACGATCACTCGTCCCGCGCCCTCCTGACGCAGGCGTTTGACAGCCGTGCGCCCCATCTTGCCGGCGCCCACCACCAGGATTGCCTTATCCTCGAGCGTGCCGAGGCGGCACTGCGCGGCGGCGACGGCCGCCGACGCGATCGAGGCCGAGGCGCCTCCGATCTGTGTCTGTGCGCGCGCCGTCTTGCCGGCCGCCAGCGCGTCGCGAAAGAGGCGGTGCAGCGTGCGCCCGAGCGATTTCGCCTGCGTAGCGGCCACGTAGGCGTCCTTGACCTGCCCGAGGATCTCCGCCTCGCCGATCAGCATCGAGTCGAGGCCGGTGCAGACCCGGAACAGATGCTCGACGGCCTGATGGCCGAGATGCGTGTAGAGATACGACTCGAGGTCGTAGCCCGTGGCGCCGTGGCGAAAGTTGGCGAGGAACGACTTGATCTGCGCGACGCCGCGCTCGTAGTCGTGGAGCTCGGCGTAGATTTCGAGGCGTCCGCACGTCTGCAGCATCACGGCCTCTTGCACCGCCTCGTAGTCGCGCAGAGCGATGAGCGCTTCCGCCATCCGCGCCGCCGGGAACGCGTGACGCTCGCGCACCTCGACGGGTGCGGTGTGATGCGAAAGGCCGATGCACGCGATCGGCATCAGCGAGCCTGCGCCGCCACCAGGTGCGAAAAGGAAGCATCCGCCGCGGCAACGGTGCGGTCGATCTCTTGCGGGGTGTGCGCCGCCGAAAGGAAATTCGCCTCGAAGGGTGAGGGCGCGAGATAGACGCCGCGGTCCAGCATTGCGCTGAAATATCGCGCGTAGAGCGTGCGGTCCGAGCGAAGGGCGCTCTCCAGATCGCCCACGGGCGCGCTCGTGAAGTACATCGTAAACATCGAACCCGCGCGGTTGCAGACGTGTTGCACGGCATGCTCGCTCATCACCGCGCCTAGACCGTCGGTCAGCCGCAGGGTCAACTCCTCCAGACGGTCGTAAAG
>Ga0213879_10000094_pt1 | contig 11390 bp, 12 predicted proteins | sample VelepicoBEBS_R03_FD_161046 | JGI IMG/M metagenome (GOLD analysis project Ga0213879, IMG submission 161046) | Vellozia epidendroides bulk soil microbial communities from rupestrian grasslands, the National Park of Serra do Cipo, Brazil - BS_R03 | ecosystem: Environmental > Terrestrial > Soil >...
GACGCCGTAGCCGGCGCGCTTTGGCGTCACACGGACCAGCGCCGCGTCGATGCCGTCCAGGGACGTGCCGCTCATCAGGCCGACGGCACGCATTGCACCATAGCCTCGTAGAACGAAGCGCGGAGATCGCGCATGTCGGCTCGGCCGAAGTAGACGCCGTTGGTCAGCAGCACGCCTTGGAGATCGCGCACCGGGTCCGCCCAGACGCACGTTCCGACGAAGCCGGTATGCCCGAACGACGAGAAATCCATCCGGCGCCCGCAGGAATTTTCGTCCGTGGTCTTCAGCGCCCACCCGAGGCCGCGGCGCAACACGGGATCGTCGGCCTGCAGCGCCGTCGCCTCGCGTGCCAGGTCGCGCGGCAGCAGCGTGGCGCGCCGTCCACGCAGCGGTCCGAGGTAGCATTCGGTCAGCGCTGCCACGTCGGCGGCGGTTCCAAAGAGGCCCGCGTGTCCCGCGACGCCACCGATCAGGTAGGCCTTCTCGTCGTGAACGAACCCCTGGACGCGACCGCGCCAGCCGTCGTCCTCGGTCGCGGGGACATCCAAGCGCTGCGTCGCACGAGGGCGAAAGATCGGCGACCTCCCAAACGATCCCCGCGCAACGGCGGCGAGCGATCGGCCATACGTGCGCTCAAGCGCCACGCCGAGCGCGACGAAGCCGAGGTCGCTGTAGATCACGCGGTCCCCCGGCTTTGCGACGAGCTCGGCGCTCAGCGCGAACGCCTCCACGTTTTCGTCGAGGATCGCTCGATAGTCGGCGCCCGAGTTCATGCCCGAGGTGTGCGCGAGCAGCATGCGCGGCGTGATCGCGGCGTGGGAACGGCCGCTCCACTCGGGGATGACTCGCGAGAGCGGCGCATCGAGTTCGAGCGTGCCGGCTGCGACCGCTTGCAGCGCGAGCGTCGAGACGAAGAGCTTCGTCAGCGAGGCAAGGTCGAAGGGCGTGTCGGCGTACACCTCGCGGCCGAGAGCATCGTCGCGCGTGACTCCGTACGCGCGCTCGAAGACGACGCTGCCACGGTGCTGCACGCGTGCCACGGCTGCAGTGAATTCGATGCCGATGGCTTCACGCAAAATCTCATGGACGGGTTGGAATCTCAAAGCGACACCGGCAGCGTGCCGGAGGCGAGGCTGCCGCCGAAGATCACGTCGGCGAGGCCGCCGATCGAGGCCGGATCGTCCCCGTACGCCGCAACGAGGTGACGTGCGTTGCCAAAGAGGCCGGCGCCGAATGGCTCGAGCAGCAAAACGACGAGCGCGTCAGGATAGCAATCGAGAATGGCGTCGATCGCCGCGGCTTGCTGCGGATAGAGATGCGCTCGGCGCGCGAGCAGAATTGGGCGCCGCTGCGATCGCGCGAGCGCCGCGAGCACGGCGCGCACGTCTTCTTCGGTCGGGACGATGGGCGCATCGAGTGTTTCCATGGCCGGCGCCTCGCGATCGAGCACGAGCGCCGTGCCGCCCAACGAGACGACGATGGACGCGATGGGGTCCGCGTGGGGGATGCCGCGCAACAGCGTCACGGCGCGGCGCGCGATCTCGCGTCCGACGCCCGGGTGTGGCGGCGGCGCATCGAGCGGCAGCACCGGCGAGGCCGCCGCGCGAAGCCGAGCGACGCGCGCATGCGCCTCTTCCAAGCGTCCGCGCGCGAGCCGGCCATCCTCGGCGGCCGCGCAAATCGCTTGGAGGGCGGAGTTGGCTGCCTCCGGATGGTGACTAAAGATCAGGAGGTCGGCGCCGGCGTGCAGCGCGGCGACGGCGTTCTCGCCGGCTCCGCGGGATGCTACCGCATCCATCTCGAGGCAGTCGGTGAACAACGCCCCGCGAAATCCGAGCTCGTCGCGCAGCAGTGTGGTCGCGACTCGCGGCGACAGCGTTGCGGGACGCTCCGAATCGAACGCGCGCGCGACGACGTGCGCGGTCATCATCGCAGGCGCCTGGCTCGCCACGGCGGCAAATGGAACGAGATCGCGCGCGCGCAACGTCGCCTCGTCCGCGTCGATCGTGGGGAGCGCATGGTGCGAGTCGACCGCAGTGGGGCCGTGGCCCGGGAAGTGCTTGTAGCACGGGAGGATCCCGCCGGCACGCAGGCCCCGGCCGAATGCGCCGCCGAGCTCGGCGACCTGCGCCGGATCCGCGCCGAAGGAGCGCGTTCCGATCGCGGTGTTGCCGGGATCGACGGCCAGGTCCAGCACCGGCGCGAAGTCGAGCGTGCAGCCCGCTCGCCGCAGGTCGAACGCGGTTTGTTCGCCTGCGCGCCGCGCGAGCTCGACGTCGGCGGCCGCGCCCAGCGCCATCATCGGCGGCATCGGCTCCACGCCCTCGCGCAGGCGACGCACCGATCCGCCTTCCTGATCGATCGCAATCAGCGGAGGCGGTTGCGAACCGCGCGTCCGCAGCGCGTCGGTCAGTGCGCGAACCTCCGAGAGCGCCGCTCCGTCGCTTGCAAAAAGTAGATAGCCGCCGAAACTCGACAGGTTAGGATCGCGAACGCCGGAGATGCCGGCGACGATGAGGCCGCGCGCCAGGTCCTCGATCGCGGTCACTCGATCGCGATTCCGGTTTGGGCGTCAAAGCGTCGAACGTGTTCCGCCGGAAGATCGAGTCCGACGACCCCGCCCGGCTGCACGGCGTGCGACGCCGCGACGCGGACGACGATCGTGCCCCGTGGCGTCTCGACGTCGAGGTACGCGTCGGCTCCCGTCGGCTCGCGGCGCGCTATTCGGCCGCGCAGCGCGCCGTCAACGGCGAGCGCAACGCGTTCCGGACGAATGCCGACGATCGTGCCGGCGTCCGCAAGAAGATTCATCGGCCGCTCGCCGAGAAATCGCGCGACCGCCACGGTGCGGGGTGAATCATAGACGCGCTGCGGTTCGCCGACGTCTTCGATGCGCCCCTCGACGAGGACCGCAAGCGAATCGCCGACGCTCATCGCCTCGACGTGGTCGTGCGTGACGTAGAGGATAGGCCCCACAAAGCGCTGGCGCAGGCCGAGCACCTCGTCGCGCACCGAGCGCCGCAGCGACGGGTCGAGATGAGCGAGCGGTTCGTCGAGCAAAAGCGCGAGCGGATCGGAGAGTAGCGCACGCGCGATCGAGGCGCGCTGACGCTCGCCGCCCGAGAGCTGCCGCGGCCGCCGGTCGAGATGCTTGTCAACGTGTAGCGCGGTGGCGGTCGCCGCGACGGCGTCGCCGCGTTTGCCGCGCCGCTGCGCGAAGCGTAAGTTTTGACGCACTGTCATGTTGTCGAAGAGCGCGTCGTCCTGAAAAACGAGCGCGATCCGGCGCTCCTGCGGCGGAAGCCTCGCGACGGAGTCGCCGCGCAGCAGCACGTCCCCTTCGCGAATCGGCAGCAGGCCCGCGATGGCGCGCAGCAGCGTGGTCTTGCCGGCTCCGGACGGCCCGACGACGGCGAGCGTCTTACCGTCCGCGACGTCGATGGAGACTCGATCGAGCGCGGGAGCAAGGTGCTTCGCATAGGAGACGACGAGCGCGTCGGCGGCGAGTCCCATCGGCGCTAGGCGCGGCCGAGCGCGGCGTATTCCTCGCGCGCCTCGGCGTCTCCGGCGCGCGCCCGCGCGATGACGTCGCGCAGGCGCACGACGGCGGCGTCGTCGGCCTTTCTGCCGGCGAGAACGAGCCGCAGGGCGATGAGCGATAGGTCAGGCGTGCGCGCGCCGAGCCGCTGCATCCCCTCGTAGAACGCCGCCGCCCCCGGAACGTCAGGGCGGCGCTCGAGCAAGTCGCGCACGACGGCCGCTTTCGGCGGCGCACCATCGAGAAGATAGCCGTCGAGCGACTCGAACTCCATTACCATGGCTTTCGCCGCTCGGGCCGGTTTGCTCTTCGCGCTGGTGCTAGCGACGCTCGGGGCGAGCCACACCGAAAACGGCGTCGTCCGCCTGCTCGAGCAGATGCGCGGCGCGAGCGGGCCCGTCTGGCAGGCGCATATCGTGTCCGTCGCTCGCTTGACGTTCAACGGAGAACCTACGGTCGTCTCGAGCGAAAGCGAAGGGTTGCGCGTGTCGGTACGGCACTGCGTCGGCGAGGTCTGCGACGGCACGTACTTCGACGGCGAGCGGGTCTACTCGTTCAACATGAACGGCACGATGGTGGCGCCGTCACAGCAGGCCGAGCCCTATCTGCGGGCGCTTCGGATCGTCGCCTCGCTCGACTTCCTCACGCCTTCGTTCTTCGAGCGCGGCGGACGCGTCGGCGCCGCCGGTTCGGCGAACCTCGACGGCAGAACCTATCGCACGATAATCGTCGATGAGACCAAGGCCGTGCCGTTGCGCCTCTTCGTCGACCCGCAGAGCGGGCTCGTGCGCTACGCGCGATTGCCGGACGGGCGCGACACGTTCGAGTATCGGAACTACCGGCGCGTGGGGGCCTTCACGCTGCCCTTCGAAGTGCTGCACGACGGGCGCATCTTCGAGCGGTACGACGATCGCGCCGCGGTGTCTTCGGCGTTCCATCCGCCGCACGGACTACTCCCAACGTTCAGCGGCGCGCCCGATGCGATCCCCACCGATCCCAAGGCCGTCACGCCGATCGTCGACTGCAGCATCGGCGGAATCGGCGTGCGCTGTCTGATCGACACGGGAAACTCCGGACTCTCGATGAGTGCGGAGCTGGCGAGCCGTCTCGGGGCTTCCGTGGTCGGCACGTATCAGGTGCGCGGACTGGGAGGCTATTCGACGCAAGTCGTACGCGCGGGCCCGCTCCACATCGGCAATGCGGCCTACCCGGAAGCGTACTACATCGTTCTCAGCGATCTCCGGCGGTACGGCTACGACGCGGTGCTCGGCGCCGACTTCTTGGGCGCGTCCGGTCTCGAGATCGACAGCGCCGCGCACACGGTTCGACTGCAGCCCGCGCCGCTGCGGAACGCGATCACGGTACCGCTGACCTTCGAGCACTTCGTCCCAATCGTCACGGTCAGCCTCGGCGAAATTCAGACTCAGCTTGCAGTAGATACCGGCGACGAGTCGAACGTCAATCTCGCGTACGACTTTTATGCCAAGCATCCGGGATTGTTCAGCGTCACTCAGCGCCGCACCGTCGGTGGAATCGGCGGCACGAGCGTCGAGATGATCGGCGAAATACCCGAGGTGCGCATCGGCGACTACCGCACGGGTCCCCAGCGCATCGGCACGACGCAAACGCTGCAAGGCACCGCGTTCGGCCATCTCGGCGCCGCCTTTCTGGATCAGTTCGTCGTGCAGCTCGACTATGCCGCGAGCGAGCTGCGCCTCATTCCGAGGCGAGGTTAGGCAACGCATGCCGACGGCGCCGCGGCTTTGCATCTTCCGCGGACTCGCCGTCTTCATCGCCTCCCTAGCGGCCGCCACGAACGGAGCGCACGCCATGACCCTGGATCGTTGCACCGTCGTGGCGGCGCAAATGATGGAGAGCGTAGACTCGTCCGACGCGCGGCCCGGCGACTTCTTTCGATTCGAGACGGTCAACGCCGTGACGAGCGGCGCCGAAGTCGTCATCCCGCAGCGAACGATGGGATACGGTATCGTCGCGGTCGCGTCGCCGGCAGGCCGCCACGACGGTCGCCCGGGCGTGCTTATCCTCGAGCCGCTCTACCTGATGCTGCCGGACGGTAAGAAGCTCGGCGTCGTGCTGAACCACAACACGGACGACCTGGACAAGGCCGGACCCAACGACGGCATCCCCGGTTATCTCGGCGCGATTCCGATCCCGGGCGTCGGTGCCGCGGTCGGAATCTTCAACTACTTCCGCAAGGGCAAGAACATCGTCGTCCCCCGCGGGGCGATGTTCGCTGTCTTTCCGAGCGACGATCCCGCGGTCGAGCGCTGCCAAGACCACCCCGCGTACTAGCGAAACCGCAATCCATGCACCACGCGGTGTTCGTTCACGGCTGGCAGGGCGACCGCTCCGTCTGGAACGGCGTCATCGCGGAAATGGGCTCCGGCATGCGCGCGATCGCTGTAGACCTGCCCGGCTTCGGCGACGAGCGCGGGCGAGAGGGCCCGTACACCATTCAACGCTTCTCCGATGAGCTTCGCGCGCTCGCCGCGTCGCTCGGTACCGGCCCCATCGTCGTGGTGGGTCATTCGATGGGCGCAAAGGTCGCAGTTCGCCTGGCGATTGACGCGCCGGCGATCGTAGGAGCTCTCGTGCTCGTCGCGCCGGTGCCGGTGGGTCTCGCCGGATTCTCCGAAGCCGGCCAGGATTATCTCCGCGCTACAGCCGGCGATCGGGCTCGCGCCAGGGCGTGGCTGACTAGGACGATCCACGCCCCGCCCGACGGCGCTACCCTCGATCGCCTGTGCGCGATCGCCGCGAAGGGTCGCACCGAAGCCGTCGTCGAGAGCCTCGAGTCTTGGATGCACACCGACCTCGAGGAGGCCGCGAAGCGCGTGACCGCGCCCGCGCTGGTGATCGCGCCGGAGCGCGATCAGCCCGAAAAGGCAAAGACTCGCGTCGCCGACCTGATCCCCGGGGCGCGCTATGCCGTGTTGCCCGATGCCGCCCACTACTGCATCCTGGAGAGAGCACGCGAGACCGCAGAAATGATACAGCAATGGCTGAGAGAAGGTGGCGACCGTGAAGAGTGAGCTTGCGCAGCGCGAGTGTATCCCGTGCCGCGGCGGCGTGCCGCCGTTGGGAGACGAACAGATCGCGCCGCTCTTGGCACAGCTGGATCCGGCGTGGCACATAGTCGAGCGGCCCGATGAAAAACACGGGACCCTGAAGCTTCTCGCGCGCACCTACGTGTTCGTGAACTTCAACGAGACGATGGAAGCGGCGCGGCGGATTGGCGCGCTGGCCGAGGAGCAGCAGCACCATCCCGACCTGCACGTCGCCTGGGGACGGCTGGGGGTCGAGATCTGGACGCACAAGATCGGCGGCCTGACCGAGAGCGACTTCGTCTTCGCCGCAAAATGCGACGCGCTGATTCTCGCATGACGCGCCAAGGAGGTATTCAGTGGACCGTGGCTGCTTCATTGCCTCGCTGGCGGCGCTCGTGAGCGCGCCCGCGGTCGCCGTGTCCCCAAAACCGGCGAAGACGTTCGATGCAATGGCCTTGCCGAAGGCGGAGCTGCACCTCCACATCGAGGGAACGCTCGAGCCGGAGCTGATCTTCACGATCGCCGGGCGCAATGGCATCCGGCTCGACTACCCCAACGTCGAGGCGCTGCGCGAAGCGTACAACTTCTCCGACTTGCAGTCGTTTCTCGACGTCTACTATCACGCGATGGAGGCACTCCGCGTCGAACGCGACTATTACGAGCTCACCACCGCCTATCTGAAGCGCGCGCAGTCGCAGGGCGTGCGTCACGCCGAGATCTTCTTCGATCCGCAGGCGCACACGAAGCGGGGCGTCGCGTTAGCCGTTGTGGTCGAGGGCATCTCCAGCGCGCTGGCGGACGGCCGAAAGAACTTCGGCATAACGTCACGTCTGATCATGTGCTTCCTGCGCGACATGCCGTCCGACTCGGCCATGGCGACGCTGGAGAGCGCGCTGCCCCATAAGGACCGCATCGTCGGCGTGGGCCTCGACTCAGCCGAGCGCGGCAATCCTCCCTCGAAATTCACGGCCGTCTTCGATCGGGCGCGCGCCGAGGGCTTTCTCACGGTGGCGCACGCGGGCGAAGAGGCCGGCCCGGAGTACGTCTGGGAGGCGCTCGACCTGCTGAAGGTCTCGCGCGTCGACCACGGCGTACGCAGCCTCGAAGATCCAAAGCTGGTCGCCCGCCTCGTTGCCGAGCGAATGCCGCTCACCGTCTGTCCGCTGTCGAACGTCCGGCTGCGCGTGGTGCCCAGCCTCGCGGCACATCCGCTGAAGCGCATGATTGACGCGGGCTTGATGTGCACGTGCAACTCCGACGACCCGGCATACTTCGGGGGATACGTCGGCGACAATTTCGTTCAGACCGCGACGGCTCTATCGCTGAGCAACCAACAGCTCATTGCGCTGGCGCGCAACTCGTTCGAGGCATCGTTCATCGACGAGGCGCTCCGTCGCCAATATCTCGCGGAGCTCGACAGCGTTTCACTTTGAAGCGGCGAGCGTCTGACTTTTCTCCCAGCGTTCCACGAATCGCAGCGCGCTGCGCTCGCGGTGCGATAGCGCACCGGCGCGACGCTTCGCTCCGGCGCGGCCGTTGCCGGCAGGCAACCGGCGCAGGCGCGTGTACGTCTCGATGACGGCGGGATGCACGTATGCCTTTCGGCATACGGCGGGCGTGTTGCCCAGCCGAGCGGCGACGCGCTCTAAGGCCGCCTTCACATTGCTCTTGGCGTCGGCTCGCTGCTCGGCGGCATCCGTCAGCGCCGCGATGCACTCCACGGTGCCGATCCACGTGCGGAAATCTTTCGCGGAGAAGTCATCGCCGGCGATCTCGCGGATATAGCCGTTCACGTCGTCGGAACTCACGCTCGCCACGGCACCGGCCTCATCAACGTATGTGAAGAGCTCCTCGCCGGGAAGGTCGCGGCACCGCTTGATGATCCTTGCGAGGCGCGCGTCGTCGAGCGTGATCAGGTGCCGGCGGCCCGTTTTGCCGCGGAAGTCGAGGCGCACCTGTCGTCCGTTGAGGCTGACGTGGCGCGTGCGCAGCGTTGTGAGGCCGAATGAGCCGTTGGCTTGCGCGTACTCCTCGTTTCCGACGCGGACGCCGGTCGCGTCGAGAAGCTTGACGACGGCGGCGAGCACCTTTCGGCGGGTCAGCCCATCGCCTTCCAAGTCCTTCGCGACCGCCGCGCGGATTTTCGGCAACGCGCGCCCGAATGCGGCCAGCCGGTGATACTTCGCTTCGTCGCGCACGTCGCGCCAGCGCTTGTGGTAGCGGTACTGCTTGCGCCCCCGCGCGTCGCGGCCCGTCGCCTGCATGTGGCCGTTGGGGATCGGCGATATCCACACGTCCGTATAGGCGGGCGGAATCGCGAGCGCGCGGATCCGCCGCAGCTCGGCCTCGTCGCGAACGGGCCGTCCGTCGGCGTGAACATACTTAAACGAGCGCCCGTGGCGCCGGCGGCGGATTCCGGGCAGCCGGTCGTCCAGATAGCGCAGCCCCGCATCGCGAGCGACCGCTTGAGCGTCCATCGTCACGCTTCTAACCGCAGCTCGGCAGATTCAAACCCGTGGCGCAGCGAGCGTCTACTCGTGGGGCCCGGCCGGAGCTTCAGTCGAAGGGCGAGAGTCGCGGCGGTGGCCGAGTAAGCTCGGCTACCTCAGGCTCTTGTCGAAGATGTGTTGGCTCTTGATCCGTCGATACCCGTTTCGTTCGTAGAACGCGTGCGCGCGGCCGCGGATCACGTTTGAACGCACGCCGATCGATCCGGCGCCGCGCTCGAACGCCCAGCGTTCCGCGGCGGCCAGGAGCGCGGCGCCGAAGCCCGTCCCGCGAGAGCCTTCGGCGACGACGAGGCCGCGAATCGTCGCGCGCCGCCCGGCGATGAAGTCATTCGTGATTGCCACGGCCACGAAGCCGATCAAGGCCGTTTTCGACGCGACCAGCACCGTCGCCGTGGCGTCTAAGCCCTCGAGTCGCGCGCGGATCTCGTCCACGGTCGCCGGATAGCCCAGCTGCTCCAGCAACGGCGCGAGAGCCGCCGCGTCGCCGATGGTCACCGGCCGAATTTCAAGCTCCGGCAAACCGCTCGCTCCAACGGATTCGCCCCGTCGCCTGCATGACCACGAACAGCGTGACGATCGCGCCGATCGTGATCGTCAGTCCGCTCCACCCCTCGTTGAACAACGCATACGAGAAGAGCACGAGATAAATCAGCTGCGCGACACCGCTTTCGATCGCGGCGAACCGCAACCCGACGGCGAGCCGGAGGTACGAGATCGTCAGGAACAGCGTGACGGCGGAGCATATCCCAAAGGCGGCCTCGATCGGAATCCGATCGACGAGATACGCGAACAGCAAATGGAACGAAAAGAAAGCCGCCGCTAGGAAGAAGTAGTTGATCGGGTGGAGCTCGATCTTGCGCAGCGTCGTGATGACGAGCATCACGAAGAAGTAGAAAAACAGCGCAACGGGAGCCCAGAAAGTGATTCGCTGGGCGAGCGGGCCGGGCTGCAGCGGATACGGGAACGTCATTCCGATGCCGTTGCCGGTAACGAGCGTACCGTAGCGCCAGTCCAGCCGCCACCCTTTCGTCAATTTCCGCTCTCCGACCGGCAGCAACGTCTGTGGCGGAAAGTCGATCGCATCGAAGTCGGTCGCCATCGTCAAGGCGAAATCCCGTACGGACTCGACGTCGTTCCCGAAGCGATAGGTCCACGTCCCCATGCCGCGGGACGCGTACTCGACGTCTATAGAGGTTTCCCGTCCGGGTCGCAGATCGAACGGGACGTATCCCTGGTCGAGCGCGGTCGCGTCGCTCAGGCGCCGGCCGGCGATCCAGCAGGTAAAGTCGGCGTATGTCCCGTCGCTCGCGGGAAAGGGAAAATGCACGGACAGCCTGCGGCTGTTCGTGTCGTTGCGAACGCGATAGTGGGCCACGAAATTCACATCATAGAGATTGTACCAGAGCAGGCCGTCGCGGCGCTGCTCGAGGTGCAGCTGCACGGCGATGCGGCTACGGCGAATCGGGAGCGGGACGTCTTGATAACCTCGCTCGACGCGCTTCTTGTCGTTGTTATACGTATCCACTAGCATCCGGGCATTCACTTGCGGGGCCATCTGGGACTGGGCGCTGCCCCACTGGGCCGTAAGCTTCTCGCGCTGGCTCTCGTCTGAGGCGCTCGTGCGCTGGACGAGTGTCGCCCCAAGGATCATCCAAGCCATGCTGGCCGAGCAAAAGATGAAGACGATGGCGATCAGGCGTTTGAGCATGCGGCCTCCCCGGGTCACGGCGTTACTTTGCAGTGCAAAGCCATATACTTTGTACCACAAAGTAAGACCGGGCTGCAAGCCCCCGGCTCGAACGGCCTTAGGCGCTCAGTGTTGCTGCTGGAATACCGACGCGGGGATCGGCTGATTCAGCTGATACGCCCCGTAGGTGATCGTCGCGTTTCCGCTGTAGCCGGGAAAGTGCGCCGTGACCGTCGCACTGCGCGCGAGCCGATACTGCGAGATCCCCGCGTGGTGCAGGAACGTCACGACTAGCGAAGCTCCGTTGGTATACGCAAACGTGATAGATTCGATCACGTACGTGGTGGCGCTCACCGACATCGTCATGCTCTTGACACGGCTCGAGCGTTTGGGCGTTCCCGCCAAGACGTACGCCGTGTGCTTTCCGTGTGGCTGCGTGACGGGCGCAGCGATCGCATAGTCTCGTAGCCACGTCTGCGGCGTGCCCATTGCCGAAAGCGTATCGCCCAGTCCGCGCGCATAACTGGGCGGGTTATTGAGGTGCAGCGCCTGACGGTCCGGCGACTGATAGTACTGTGTGCCGGTCA
>Ga0213879_10000095_pt1 | contig 11385 bp, 8 predicted proteins | sample VelepicoBEBS_R03_FD_161046 | JGI IMG/M metagenome (GOLD analysis project Ga0213879, IMG submission 161046) | Vellozia epidendroides bulk soil microbial communities from rupestrian grasslands, the National Park of Serra do Cipo, Brazil - BS_R03 | ecosystem: Environmental > Terrestrial > Soil >...
AGTTCCAAACTTACGCTTTGGGACGTTCCCGGTAATGTCAGAAGCCTCCTTGGCATAACGCATTACAGGTCGAGAAGATGCTACGAATCGCACGCAAACGGACAAAAACCAACGGTCGATTGTGATCGTTTGTTCAGAATCTGTTTCGCGACTCCTGCGCCTATGGTCTCAGAAAGCGCAGGGATTGCGCCTTCCAGCCGATGCTGATACGTCGAGAGTTGCTGAACGGCGGCCTGCCCGCCGAGGAATTCGTTGAGTTAGCCCCCTGGCCAAGGAGGCTTCTGTCGGTTTGCAGAATCTTGTATCCGCAAGGCCGTGGCCGAGCGCGGCCTCACCCCAGACCTCGTCGGCCTTGCGGATACAAAGGCGGAGGACGAAGCCGCTTCGCGGTGGGCCGACTGCCCCTTCGCCTATGGGGATTGAATGGCCCCGACCCCGGTTTCGGGAACCGCCGGGACGGTTCTCTGGCGTGACGGACCGGTCGGCGCGGGGACGCTTTGACGTGGCGATGAAGTCGGCCGGGGTCGTGATCCAGGGAGTCCCCATCCCGCCTCACAAGGGCGGTCGCTCACGGATCGGGGTGTGACGTCATGGGGCCCAGACCGAGACTCGACGGACTCCCACGAGGTTACGAGCTATCAAGGATCGGGAACACCTCGAGGTCCGCGGTGATCCCCTCGGCCATGGTCATCGGCGGGAACTCCGCGACCACGACCATCCGACCCGCGCCACATCGGGGACAGACCCGGGTCGGGGTCACCGCCGCTTCGCGGCCCGGCGGCGTGACCGGGTCGGGATCAGCCGGAGCCGGGTGGGCCTCAGACGTTACGGCCGTGCCGAGCAATTCCCGGCACCGCGCCAGCTTCTCGTGGCGGTGGCGGTTGGCCAGCAGTCCGTAGTGCCGGATCCGCACGAAGCCCGTGGGCAACACGTGCCTGAGGAACCGGCGGACGAACTCGACCGCCTCGAGCGTCATGGTCCCGAGCCGGCCCCCGTGGGCGTTGTCCTTCCAGCGGAAGCTGACCCGGCCGTCCGCGAGGCCGACCAGGCGGTGGTTGCTGATGGCCGCCCGGTGGGTGTACCGCGCCAGGTACTTCAACACCGTCGCGGGTCCGCCCCACGGCGGCTTGGCGTAGACGACCCATTCGGTGCGGACCGTCTCGGCAAGGAGGCGGTGGAACCGCTTCGGTCGGGCCAGTGCCGCCAGCCGGCCCGGGAAGCGGAGCCGTCCCCGCCGGAAGGCGGCGCGGAGTCCGGCGAGGAACTTGCCCCGGAAGACGCGGCTGAGGACGCGGACCGGGAGGAAGAAGTCGTCGCGGCCGGCGACCCAGCGACCCCCGTCGGGCGAGAGCCCGCCGCCGGTGACGACGCAGTGGACGTGCGGGTGCAGCGCCAGGCTCTGACCCCAGGTGTGCAGCACCGCGAGCACGCCGACCTCGGCCCCGAGGTGCTTCGGGTCGGCGGCCACCTCGAGGAGGGTTTCCGCGGCGGCCCGCATCAGCAGGCCGTACACCACGCGGGGGTTGCAAAGCGCCATCGGGCCGAGGGCGCTCGGGAGCGTGAACACGACGTGGAAGTACGGGGTGTCGAGCAGGTCGGCGGCCTGCGCCTCCAGCCACCGCGCGGCGGCCGTGGCCTGACATTTGGGGCAGTGGCGGTTGCCACAGGAGTTGTACGACACCTCCTGGTGCCCACACTCTGGGCATCCCAGGACATGCCCACCCAGGGCCGCCGTGCGGCAGGCCGTCAGGTCGTCGAGGGCGCGGCGTTGCTCAGACGTCAGGTTCGCGCCGTACCGCTCCAGGAATGCGTCGCGACAGCTCCGGATCACCTCGGCCACTTCGAGCCGGGGTCGGGTCATGGCTGTGCCTCGCCTCCGGGTGCGAGTGCGAGCCCGTCGAACGGGCTGCGGGTCGACTTGAGGGCCGCCGTGGTGACGTGGAGGTAGCGGGCGGTGGTGCTGAAGCTGTGATGCCCGAGCAGGACCTGGATGGTGCGGAGGTCGGTGCCGGACTCGAGCAGGTGAGTGGCGAAGCTGTGCCGCAGGGTATGCATATGCACGTGCTTGCTCAGGCCCGACGCCTCCAGCGCGCGCCGGCAGACCATCTGGACGGTGCGCGGGCTGACCGGCCGGTCGGGTTGACGCCCGGGGAAGAGGAACGGCCGGGGCCGGTCAGCCGCCCAGTACTCGCGGAGGACCGCCAGCAGCCGCGGCGAGAGCATCACGTCGCGGTCCTTGTGCCCCTTGCCCTGGCGGACGTGGAGGACCATGCGGGCGCTGTCGATGTCCTCGACCCGCAGCCGGGCGACCTCGGAGAGCCGCAGGCCGCCGGCGTAGGCGGTCATCAGCAGGGCGCGGTGCTTGGGGTTGTCGAGCGCGTCGAGGAACCGGGCCATCTCGTCCTGGCTGAGGACGACCGGGAGCTTCTTGGGCGCCTTGGGGCAGGCGACCTCGGCGACGACCCAGTCCCGGCCCAGGGTGACGCGGTAGAAGAACTGCAGCGCGAGGCGGGCCTGCTTGTGGACGTTGCAGGAGACCTGCCGCTCCTGGATCAGGTGGAGCAAGTAGGAGCGGACGTGCTCGGGCCCGAGTTGGTCGGGCGAGGTGTGGAAGTGCCGGGCGAAATCGGCGACCCAGTTGATGTAGAGGCGGATCGTCTTGGGGGACCGGTTGTGGAGGATCAAGTCCTCGGTCATGCGACGGCGCAGCGGGGTCATGGCTGGCTCCCTTGTTGGTGGGGCGAGCGGACGGGGAGTCCGTCCGCTGCCTCTATCATCAGGGAGCGAGCCGGGCACGGAGCGGGGCAAGCGAGAGAGGGGGCACAGGCGAGAGGTGGGGCTTCAGCGGCGCTCGGGGACGTAGCCTTTGGCCCACCGCGAAGCGGTTTAGTCCTCCGGGCGGGAAGACGAAGACCTGTGCGCTTGTCAGGTTTCCAGGGGAAACCTGAATGCGCAGTCGACTTTCACGAAAAGCCAACAAGGATGCCCGGGACCGCTCTCGACGCGTCAGGGTCGGCATCATGTCCGGCATCCTGCCGGCTGGCCTCGTCGAAAGACCCGCCCGCCCGCGGCCTCCGTGCCGCCCCCGGACGGCGCCGACTGCGATCCGGCCCCGCTTGTCGCCGGGAGGGAGAGTCTCTATAGTAGGCTTTTCGGAACACGACCCGGCCTCGCCGGCCAGGCCGGGCACCGTAGGGATGTTGGCTCCGCGACCCGGTTACGGTCCCGGCTCGCCCGTCCCGAGACGAGGGTCGTCGAGGCGAGGAGCCCAGCACGCCGATGCCTTCAGGCGTTGCCTTCACCAGCGTCGTCATCCTGGGCTCGACCGGCTCGATCGGTCAGAGTGCGCTCAGCGTGATCGCGCACGATGGCGGGGCCCGGCTGCGGGCACGGGGCCTCAGCGCCCATTCCAACCGCGAGGTGCTGGTCGAGCAGGCCCGAACGTTCCGGCCCCGCTTCATCACCTTGACCGATCCCGAAGCGGCGGCCTCCGTCGATGGCCAGTTGCGTGGGATCGGGGTCGAGATGCTGTCGGGGACCGACGGGCTGGTCCGGATGGTCCAGGATCCCGAGACCGACCGGGTCCTCAACGCGATCGTCGGTGCAGCCGGCCTGCGCGGGACGTGGGCGGCGCTGGAGGCGGGCAAGGTCGTGGCGCTGGCCAACAAGGAGACACTGGTCGTCGCCGGCCCGCTGGTGATGGATTTGGCCCGGCGCCGTGGGGGGACCCTCCTACCGGTCGACAGCGAGCACTCGGCCATCTTCCAGGCGCTGCGGTCCGGGACGGCGCGGGAGGTCCGCCGAGTGGTCCTGACCTCCTCCGGCGGCCCGTTCCGGGGCCGGTCCCGCCGTGAACTCCAGGACGTCTCCCCCGCCGAGGCGCTGCGGCACCCGACCTGGCGGATGGGGCCGAAGATCTCGATCGACTCGGCCACGCTGATGAACAAGGCGCTGGAGGTCGTCGAGGCCCGCTGGCTCTTCGGCCTGGAGCCCGACCAGATCGAGGTGGTCGTCCACCCCGAGAGCGTCGTCCATTCGATGGTCGAGTTCGTCGATGGCAGCATCCTCGCGCAGCTCTCGCCGCCCGACATGCGGCTCCCGATCCAGTACGCGTTGACCTACCCCGACCGGGTCGCCGGCGCGTGCCTCCGGCTCGACCTGTCGCGGGCCTTCGGCCTGACCTTCGAGCCCCCCGACCGCGAGACGTTTCCGTGCCTCGACCTCGGGTTCGAGGTGATGCGCCGAGGCGGGACGGCCGGCGCGGCGCTGAACGCCGCCAACGAGGCGGCGGTCGCCCGCTTCCTCGACGGTACGATCGGATTCCTCGACATCCCCCGGGCGTGCCGCGCGGCGCTCGACCATCACCCGTACGATTCTCGGCCCACCCTCGAGGACCTCTGGAAGGTCGACGCGTGGGCCCGCCAGGAGGTAGGACGTTGGCGCTACTGACTCCGATCGCGAATATCCTGAAGGTGGTCGTGGGCCTCGGCTTCGTCATCTTCCTGCACGAGCTCGGCCACTTCCTCCTGGCCAAGTGGAACGGTGTGAAAGTCGAGAAGTTCTCGATCGGCTTCGGCCCCGCACTGTTCGGGTTCCGCCGGGGGGAGACCGAGTACGTCCTCGCGGCGGTCCCGCTCGGCGGGTTCGTCAAGATGCTCGGCGAGGGGGAGGGGGGAGACACCCGGACGAACGATCCCCGCGCCTACCCCAATCAATCGGTCTGGGCGCGGATGGCGATCATCTCGGCCGGGGTTTTCATGAATCTGCTGCTCGGCTTCGCCTGCTTCACCTTCGCATTTACCCAGGGCGTCGAGGAGACGCCCGCCAAGATCGGCGTCGTGATGGCCGGCTCGCCCGCCTACGAGGCGGGCATCCGGCCCGGCGACGAGGTCGTCGCCATCGACGGCCGTCGCGACATCACGTTCATGAACCTCAAGCTCCGGGTGGCGCTCAGCGGCAAGGACCAGGTGATCCACCTCGACCTGAAACGCCCCGGCCACGCGGGCCTCGTTCCGGTCGACCTGATCCCCCGACGCGAGCGGACCGCCGAGATGCCCACGATCGGGATCGTGCCCAGCGAGGGCTTCGAGCTGGGCAAGCCGCCCTACATCGCCCCCCCTGGGACCGCGAGCCCCCCCAAGGGCCTCGCCTTCCAGCCCGGCGACACGCTGGTCGCGGCCGGCCCCGAGGGTGAGGAACCACAGCCCCTGGACGACATCCTGGATTATCATCGGCTGCTCGCCAGGTATCGCGACCGCCCCCTCGTCCATGTCGTCGAGCGCGACGGGCGCGAGTCGTCCACGGGGGGCAAGCCGGCGACCCGGCCACGGATCACCGCCACTCTCCCTCCCAACCACTTCGTCGACTTCGGTTTCCGCCTGACGATCGAGCCCATCTCTGCGATCCAGGCGGGGTCGATCGCCGAGAAGGCGGGCTTCCGCCCTGGCGACGTGATCGTCAAGGTCAACGACGAGGACTTCGACCCGATGCGGCTGCCCAGCCTCTGCCTCGACCAGGCGGGCCAGACGATGACGTTCGAGGTCCAGAGGCACAAGCCCGACGGCGGCCTCGAAACCAAGACCCTGACGGCCACCCCCGACGCCACCCAGCCCTGGGTCGATTTCTTCTTCCCGGGCGAGCCGCTGAAGGTCCCGGGCCTGGGCCTGGCCTACCCGGTCCGAGCCACGATCAAAGAGGTCGTCCCCGACTCCCCCGCGGCCAGGGCGGGCCTCAAGGTCGGCGACGTCATCAATTCGCTGGCTTTCACCCGCGCGGCCACCGGCAAGCCGACCGGCAAGACCGAGGTCCTCAACTTCAGCGACGAGCTGCCGGACTGGCCCCGGGTCTTCGCGGCGCTCCAGACCCGGGTGAGGCAGGAGGTCCTGCTGACGGTCAACAACGCCGAAGCACCGATCCGGATCACACCCGAGGCCGACTCGACCTGGTTCCACCCGCTCCGAGGCCTCCGCCTCCTCGGCCTGGTCCGCGCGCTGCCGCCCCAGAGCCTGCCCGACGCGCTTCGGCGCGGGTTTCACGAGACGGTCGACAACATCTTGAGCATCTACGCAACGATCTGGAGCCTCGTCCAGGGACGCGTCAGCCCCAAGGGCCTGGCCGGCCCGATTGGGATCGCCGAGATCGCCTACGCCTCCGCCGGCGAGGGCCTGAGCGACCTGATCCACTTCTTCGGGATGCTGAGCATCAACCTGGCGGTGCTCAACTTCCTGCCAATCCCCCCGCTCGACGGGGGCCAGATGGTCTACTTGCTGGCCGAGAAGGTCCGGGGACGCCCGCTCCCCGAGTCGGCCCTGAGCGCCGGGATGATCATCGGCATGAGCCTGCTGCTCTGCCTGATCGTCTTCGTCTTCTACCAGGACATTGCCCGGATCGTGCTCCGATTCCTCTGAACATCCCCGGAATGGCTTATGTCTGATCGGAGGATCGAGTGTTTGAGATTTGAAATTCGAGATTTGAGATTCGAGATGGGTGTAACTCCTGGTTTCCGAGGGAATTCGAGACCACTTCAGGATCGGTGTATCTCTTGAAATTTGGTCTCGAATCTTTAATCTCAAATTCGAATTCATCGAAGTACGGCGAGGCCGAACGATGAGCGACATTTGGGGCCGGGTCCTGGTGCGGGAGGGCGTTGCGGTCGTCGGCGCGAGGGGGACTCCGCTGGGCGAGGTCCTTGATCGCCTCGAGTCGGGCGAGTCGCCGGCGCACGTTGTCGCGTCGCTGCCCCTGGATGCGGCCGACCTGATCGCCGCGCTGGGGCATGCGGCGCTGGGCGGGGAGGACGCGACCGGCCCCACGCTGGTCCAGGCCGCGCCCCGCCGGCCCCGGCTGGCCCCGGCGCTGTCGGAAGGGGCGTGGTCGGAGGTGCTGCCCTCGGCCTCGCGGCCCATGCGGCTGGCGCTGGCGGCGGGGTTGTTCCAGGTCCACGACTTCTGGGACGCGAGCCACGAGGCCGCACAGCGGGCCGGCGACCTGGGCGAACGGGAGACGTCGGCCTACTGGCACGGGATCGCCCACCGGCGCGAGCCCGACCCCGGCAACGCGTCGTACTGGTTTCGCCGGGTCGGCCGGCACCCGCTCTTCGGTCGATTGGCATCGGTCGCGGCCCCGCTCCTGGAGGCGCACGACGCCGCGCTGGCCGCCCGGCTGATCCCGGGCGGCGTCTGGGACCCGTTCGCCTTCATCGACCTCTGCGCCGGGTCGCGATCGGGCTCGGCCCTCGAGCGACTGGCCGTCACACTCCAGCGTCTGGAGATGAAAGAGCTGCTCCAGGCGACGGCGAGCCCGATACTTCCATAAACAGTCAGGGCGTGGGAATCGAAATGACCATCGGTGCGAACCCGGGCATGCCTAGGAGCTGGTGGATCTGGGCGATGGTCTGGCCCATGCTGGCGACCTGCTGGATGTTCGGCCCGCTCCGGCCGCGGGCGATCCGGTTGGTCCGCCGCGCCAGGCGCTGCCAGAGGGCGTCGACGTCGCGGAACTCGTAGGCGAGCTGCCCGGTGTTGAGCCCCCGGGCGGCGTCCTGGCGGAAGTCGGCGGCGGCGGCTTGCAGCCGCTGGGCGTCGGCGAGAAAGAATCCCCCTTCGGGGACCGCCCCGGCGGTCTGGCTGAAGACCTGGATGAAGGCGTTGACCTGGGTGACGAGCTGGTCGGCCAGCGCCACGACCGGTGAGGGACTGCCGACCGGGATCGCGCTGAGGGCGAGGTCCTGGGGGGCGTTGGGCAGCCCGAGGTCCTGGCGGAGCAGGACCTCGACGGCCTGGAACGCCTGCCACGCGGCCTGGACCCGCGGGGGCGGCGGGATCGCGGCCAGGTCCTGCTCCAGGCGGTCGGACAGTGCGGCGACCCCCGCGAAGCCGTTCCGCGCGATGTCGGGGCGGGCGTTGAGGTCGATCCCGTCGTGGAACAGGTCGGCCGCCTGCGCCAGGTTGACCGCGTCCTGGAGCAGCCGCCCGCCACCGCCGACCATGTCGGCGCGGATGGTCACCGCCAGGGCCTCGGCGCGTTCCACCAGCGCGTGCGCCAGGCGTTGCGTCTCGGCCATGCCGGTGGGCGCCTGGCCGGCGCCGTAGTAATTGGCAGGCAGAGTGTTCAGGCCCAGCACCTGGTGGATCCGGGCGTCGGCCTCGCCGACTCGCGACGCGGCGCGGGCCACGGCGGGCGTGTTGAAGCCCGGCTGCGCCAGTTGCGCCTGCAGATGGTGCCAAGTGTTATCGATGCCGGAATATGACTGGCGGACCTGATACGTGTCCAGACTATTGTGCAGTGTCTCGCGGAACTCGCCGATTGCCTGGGCCAGTTCCTGCGTGTCCTGGATCAGGATCTGTCCCTGGGGAGCCTGACCCAGGTCCGCCGAGATGTCGTCGCCGAGGTGCCGCACGTGCTCGGACATTTCGTGCACCAAGTGGTTCAGCTCGGACACCGGCGACGGCAGGGGTGCCTGACCGTGCACCATCGGGACCACCCACAGGGACCAGCCCAACCCCAGGATCGCCAGCGTTGTTCGCCTCATGAGGAATCCCCGTTAGCTCGAGATTCATGAATTCCTCGCACGCCACGCTCAGCGACATCATCGTGCAAGCGTGATGCCGCAATCAGGCCCGGGACGGCGAGGCACCCGAGTCATCTCTCGTGTCTCGAGGCGACGACACCGCAGCGAACGATCCCGCGCGTGTCGCGAACGGTCCACGTGAAGCGGCGATGATCGTCGGGGGCGATCCGGAAAGGGTACTGGCCTCTTTGCTCGAGTGGGACGGCGCAACGCATCCCGCCGGGAATCCCGGCCCCGACCTCGCTGGGTTGCACTCCGTAGACCCACGGGCCCCGTGGAAGAGGGGCTTTCCCGCACGATCTCAGTCACGCATGGATGCTTGCGGCTCTCGGAGAGGGCACGATCAGGAACACACCCCGGTTACGGGGCGAAATCCTTCGGAATCGTCCTCGACTCGGGCCGAGGAGGAGAGGGGCGAAGGGTCGCTATCGCTCGTTGAGGATCTTCTGGGTAATCTCCCGTTCGCAGACTTTACACCATTTCCAGCGATGTTGGCCGACCATCTCGTCGAGATGATCCTTGGCAATGTTGATGGTCCGGAACCAAATTTTGGTCTCTCCCTCGCCGGCCCTGTCGAGCTTGGCGCATCGGGCGAAGTGGAGGAGATTCGTTCCCGCCTTGACCGCTCCGCGTTTCCCGCCGGACTGTGGGACCGTCCCGTGGAAGACGAAGCCGACGGCTTCGAGGCGTGTTTCGGACAAGTCGTCGGGCGTTTCCAGGGGGCGGACCCCCGTCTGATTCTGGGTGGGCATGAAAGGGTTCCCGTTCCCCACACCGAGCGATAATGCAATCGATGGGCTCAAATGTATCGTATTGGCAAAGGGATTGCAAGAGAAACACCCCTCGCGCATCCTGGCGCCGGGGCGGGACACGCCCCCGATCGGCCGCTCGACCGCGGCGGGGGTGGACGTCGGACCCTCAGCGAAAGAAGAGGGGCGCCTTGATCCGCGAAACCGTCAACCATCTCCGCGACCTGCCGCGCTATCGCCAGATCCTGGCGAGCCTGATGCGTTATGGCTACCAGGATGTCGTCTCGGCCTTGCACCTGGAGGGGCTGGTCCGGCCACTCGAGCGGGTGGCGCTGGGGGACGAGATCCCGCCCCACGACCGCGCGCGGCGGCTCCGACTGATCTGCGAGGACCTCGGCCCGACGTTCGTCAAGCTCGGTCAGCTCCTGAGCTCGCGGCCCGACTTGCTGCCCGAGGCCTACACGAGCGAGTTGGCGGCGCTCCGCGACGACGTCCGGCCGTTCGCGTTCGAGGAGGCCAAGGCGATCCTGACCGAGGAGTTCGGCCGGCCACCGTCGGAACTCCTCCGCTCGATCGACCCAGTGCCGGTGGCCTCGGCGTCGATCTCGCAGGTCCACCGCGCCACGCTTCGCGACGGCCGGGTCATCGCCCTGAAGATCCGTCGGCCGGGGATCGACAAGGTGGTGCAGGCCGACCTCGACATCCTCAAGAACCTGGCGCAACTGGCCGAGCGGCGGCTGGCGTTCCTGGCCCCCTACGCCCCGACGGCCCTGGCCCGCGAGTTCGAGCGGAGCCTCAAGCGCGAGCTCGACTTCGCCGTCGAGCGCCGGACCATGGAGCGTTGCCAGGCGCAGTTCGCCAGCGAGCCGACGGCGCACATCCCGTACGTCGTCCCGGAGTACTCGACCTCGCGCGTCCTGGCGATGGAGTACATCGGCGGGGTGAGCGTCAACGACCTCGCCGGCCTGAAGCGGATGAGGGTCAATCCGGCGAAGGTCGCGGTCCGGGGGGCACGGATCCTCCTGACGCAGATCTTCGACCTCGGCTTCTTCCACGCCGACCCCCACCCGGGCAACCTCCGGGTCCTGCCGGGTGGAGTGATCGCGCCGCTTGACTACGGGATGTTCGGCCAGCTTGACGCCAGGAACCGCGAGCGGATCGCCGACCTCCTGACGGGCCTCATGGCGCAGGACACCGACCGCGTCCTCCGCGCCATGGACGCGCTGGAGATCCGGGGCGAGCAGGTCGACCCCCGCGCCCTCCGCCGCGACGCGGCCGAGCTGGTGGCCTCGTACTCGGAGCTGACCCTCGACACGATCGACCTGGGCAAGCTGCTCGGCGAGCTGATCGCCTTCATCCGGACGCACCACCTGCACATCCCGCCCGACCTGGTCCTGCTGATCCGGTCGATGGTGACGATCGAGGGGGTCGGCCGCGCGCTCGACCCGCACTTCGACATCGGCGCCGAGCTGCATCCGTTCATCCGCCGCCTGACCCTGAGGCGCTATCACCCGTGGCGGGTCCTGACCCAGTCGGCGAGGACCGCCGAGGACCTGCAACGGATCGCGACCCTCCTGCCCGACGTCCTGAGCCAGTCGCTGATGTCGATCAAGCGCGGCACGCTGACGGTGCACTTCGATCTGCACAACTTCGACAGCCTGGTCAAGCAGCTCACGCGTGCCAGCAACACGCTGGCGGCCCGGATCGTGCTGGCGGGCTTGATCGTCGGCTCGTCGCTGGTCCTCCGGGTCGGGCCCGCCTCGCTCGCCTACACCGGCTTCGGCATCGCCGCGGCCCTGGGGCTCCACCTGATCTGGAACACGTTCCGGGGTTAGTGCCCCAGCGGTCGTCGTCTTCACGGAGCCCAAACTGCCCTCTTACATGCAATTGAGTCGGCTCCTCCTGGCAGACCCCTCAGGGGGGCTGATGATGTCGCCCGACATGAGGCTGTGCCGCGAAATCCCGACACAATGTTTTGCCGCGGGCAGTCTCGGTTTGGTTTCGAGGCGGACCGGCTTGGGCCGAGTTCGCCTTTCCCGGGCGGAGGACTAAACCGCTTCGCGGTGG
>Ga0213879_10000096_pt1 | contig 11263 bp, 8 predicted proteins | sample VelepicoBEBS_R03_FD_161046 | JGI IMG/M metagenome (GOLD analysis project Ga0213879, IMG submission 161046) | Vellozia epidendroides bulk soil microbial communities from rupestrian grasslands, the National Park of Serra do Cipo, Brazil - BS_R03 | ecosystem: Environmental > Terrestrial > Soil >...
GCCGCCGATCCCCGCGCAGAGGTCGACCACGAGCCCCCCCGCGAACCGTCGCGCCTTGTGCCGGGCGACCGGCTCGGCGGTCGCCTGCTCGAGGCCGACCGGCTCGAGCCACATCCGGTCCGCGCGGGAGAACTTGGCCGATCCCCGCGCCCGACAGTTCGCCAGGCGGAGCGCCGCCGCGACCGCCTCGGCCGGCGCCCTCCGACGCCACCGCGCCAGGTCCGCCGGCCCGGGCGCGGCGACCTGCGCGACCTCGGCCAGCAACCCGCGGCCCTCCTCGGTCGTCAACACCCATGCCTCGGTGTCCACGTCGCGCGGCGGTCGCATCGCGTCGCGGTCCCCCTCGTGGATCGTGGGCCGAATCCGTAGAATATATAATGACCCCGCTTCGAAAAAAGACACCGAGATCGCGGGAGAGGGCTCCGTCGCTCATCCCGATACCCCATGCCCACGAGGCGGACCTTGTTCGAGCGTCATGAAGGAGCGGCGTACCCCTCGGCCCCGCCCATCGTCCGGGAGCCGATGGCGCTGGGCGGGCTCCCGATCCCGTCGCGGTTCTTCCTCGCCCCGCTGGCCGGCTACACCAGCCTGGCGTTCCGCCTGGCCGTGCGCCAGTGCGGCGGGCTCGGTCTGGTGACGACCGACCTGGTCAATGCCCGCTCGATCGTGGAGAAGCGGGGCCGCGCCTTCGAGCTGGCCGAGACCTGCCCGGAGGATCGGCCGATGTCGATCCAGCTCTACGGCCACGTCGCCTCCGAGATGCGTCAGGCGGCGAGGTGGGCCGTCGTGCATGGGGCGTCGGCCGTCGACATCAACATGGGCTGCCCGGTCAACAAGGTCGTCAAGTCCGGCGGCGGCTCGGCGCTGATGTGCCAGGCCGACGCGGCGGTCGAGCTCGTCGCGTCCGTCGTGGACGCCGTCGAGGTCCCCGTGACGGTCAAGATGCGCCTCGGCTGGGATGACGAGACGCTGATCGCCCCCGCGCTGGCCCGGGCGCTCGAGGGGGCCGGCGTGGCGGCCGTGATCGTCCACGGCCGGACCCGCGCGCAGGGGTTCCGGGGGGACGTCAGCCGCGCGGGCATCCGCGCGGTCGTGGAGGCCGTCGAGCGGATCCCGATCGTCGGCAACGGCGACATCCGGACGATCGCCGACGCCGCCGCGACCTTCCGCGAGACCGGCTGCGCGGCCATCTCGATCGGTCGCGGGGCGCTCTCGAACCCGTTCATCTTCCGCCAGCTCGCGCACTGGGCCGAGCACGGCACCCCCGGCCCCGAGGCGACCTTCGAGGAACGCGTCGACCTGATGGCGCGGCACTTCCACGCCCTGCTCGAGCGTCGCGGCGAGCGGCTCGCGTGCCTCCAGTTCCGCAAGCTGATCAAGTGGTACACCCACTCGATCCGCCCTCCCAAGGCGCTCTCTCACCGGCTGATCAACCTGGCCAGCGCCCGACTCTTCGATGTGACTGTCGCCGAGGTCCGTGCCGCCGGACCCACGTCGCCCCTGCCGGGGCACTTCGAGCCGAAGGTGCCGGTGCCCACGGGGCCGATCGATAAATGGTGATCCCCATGGAGATTGGTCGCCACACTTCGGCACGCTTAACGCAGCGCCTCTCCGCGCGGAGTTCGGCCAGCGCCGCATCTGCGCCGGGCTCGGGAGCGAGTCGTTGCTCGACCTTGCGGGCGTGTTCTTCTCCGCATTCCAGAGCTTTCGTGCGCTCTGTCCGGATCTCGAATTTGAGATTTCAAATTTGAGATTTCATTATTTGATATAGTGAATTATAATATTAATATTTTAATATTATAATTTCAAATCAGCAGACCACGCGCATGTGTGGTGTCCTAGAAAAATTGGATTGACATTACGTGGGATTTCGATCGTTTGGAGGGAGCCACCCGAGCTATCGTCGATCCTGGCGTCTCCTTCTGAAGCGCATTTCTAAACCTGCTGGACTCTGGCGAAGATGAGACCTCGGATCTATCCTACCAGTAGCCCGACATCACCCAGAGTTGCTGGCAGAGGTACATCAGGCACAAGCGTGTGAAAACACGCTGCGGACACGTTCCGCGATTAACGACAACCCAGGCACAAGGGAAGTCCTTCCCTCGACTTCGGTCGGATGGGCCTTCGTCACGAAGGAAAGTCACTCGCCTGGAGCTCGGGTGGCGGTTCGGGCTCGATTGATCGGATGTTCAGGACGACGACCCTCGGTTCGGGTCTCCAGGTTCGTCGTCCGCGCCCCACATGACAAAAATTACACATTTTTGACCGTTTTTCATCCCTTTTCGCCAGAGTCCAGTAAACCTGTTTCACCCTTTGTCTTGTTCCCAGCAAGGCGATAAACTGATCAGGCAGTGTCTCCTTCGCGTTTGGATCGCGCTCGAGGAGGATGGTCGGACATCCTCCCCGAGCTTTTCCCTTGGGAGCAGTACCTCCTATGGGCGCCGGTCAGGGTACCGGTCACACAGGTCCGAGATGGCGACGTGCTCAAGGAGATGGAGCCGCAGGATGGCGACCTTCTCTTGGGCGGTGAATCGCTTGCGAGTCTTCTTGGCTATGGGACGACCTCCGCACGGGATTGTAGCTGACTCGAGCGGGCCGTCCTTCCCATTCCGTCTGAAGCAAGACAGAGGGCATCGGCACCGGTGGCCCCCGACAGGGCTGATTTGAGCTCCATCACTCACACTCCATGTGGCTGATCGATCCGGTCACGACACTGTCTGAATTCCGCCTACGCATTCTTGCGCCATCTTGCTCCGCGGCCGGAATGGTGGATTCCGGCGAGATCGCGGGAAAGAGCCGGGCAAGCAAGTAGGACAGACCCACAGCGAGCAAACCGCCGATGAGTACCTCGGCGGCACGCTTCAAGGCCGCGTGCACGCCGAACCGCTCCTGGTGAACGAGCATCGACTCGGCCAGGATCACGGCGGTCGTCACGGGGGCGAGTTTCCAGTCGCTGGGGAGGCGATCAATGCAGACGCACAACAGCACGGCCACGCTCGTCGCCACCGGCAGTGTCCAGTTGCCTGGCCCCAGGACGAGCAGGGATGCCAGTCCAACGACCCCGCCCACGATGGTGTTGGTCAGTAGCTCCCTCACGTTCATCATCGTGACAGCCGGTACCAGCTCGGCCACGAGGGTGAACGCGATGACCGCCCAGACCGGGTTGGTGTCCCCCAGCAACCGCAAGCTCCACCAGAGGAGGGCCGTCCCGACCGACAGCTTAGCGACATACCGCAGCCCGTCGGGAGTGACATGAATCTGCCTGGAACTCCATGCGGTGAATTGTTTCCAGTAGGTCTTGATGTGCATCATCGCTCCTTCGAAGTCGGGGTGGGTCCTGCCCGCAGGGCGACGGCTCTCTCCAATGCAGGCCTCCAGCCTCGCGTAGGTGTACAAGAGCCACAGAGAAGCGACTGCGATCCCAGACATGGCGAATGTCCTCCTGAGTATTCCTACGGTCGGGGCTCCGCGAGCCCCACGGAGGATCAGCCGATCGGGGACCGATTTCCGGGCGCGGCTCGTCAGTGGAAATCCGGCAGCCACGAGAGCGGCCAGGGGCAGCGACGAGTCAGTTTCACGATCATGTGGGTCTCGCCGACGCGGTAGTAATCGACGAGCCGGCCACCCCACGGCCCCTCGGCGGCGTGGTCGCCCACGAAGTCGGGGAGCCCGGACGGGTCAAACGTGTCGGGAGGGTAGTCCCCCGGCTTGCCCTGATAGCGCCGGTCGAGGACGGGGATGTAAGGCCAGGGGGGATGCGTATCATACAGTCCTTGGACGGGATCGGACCTGTCCATCGGGCAAAGGACTGTGGCGTCGGGCTCCTGGCTCATGTCCAGGGCGATCAGGCGCGGCCCGATCGGGAAGTTCGCGACCAGGATCCCCAGGAGCGCGCCGTCGTCGCCCCAGATCCGCGTCGAGACCGCGATCTTGTACCGGCGGTCCTTGACCGATCGGCACGACCGGGCGACGTAGACGTCGTCCCGCGGCCGCGGCCGGGCGGCCCCGGCTCCTTCGAAGGCCTGGTAGTAGTCGCGGACCCGGAAGCTCTGGCCGATGGCTGTGCTCCCGGCCATCGTGTCGGCCCGAAGGACCCCGTTGGGCTCCAGGACGTAGACGTTGACGAATGGGTTCCCCCCCGCGATCCCAAACAGGTTCTCGTCGTCGATCCTCTTCCGAAGGAACTCCTCGATCGCCTGTTGCCGCCGCTCGGCCTGGGCTGGGAACGAGGCGAAGGCCTCTCGGAGCCTCGGGTCGATCGCCAGGATCCTGATCGCGCCGCGGATCAAGCGGAGTTCCCGATCGACCTGATTCGCCAGTCGCTCGGCGTCACGCGCGTTCTCCGTCCGGAGCTCGGCCAACGAGTCGGCCAAGCTGACCAGCCAGAGCAGGAGGGCTAAGATGCCCACCGAGGCGAGCTTGAGCGGGTGCCGACGCGCCCAGAATCGGGCCTCCCGGGCCGCCGACGGCTTGCCGCCGGCAAGGGTCGGCCGGCGGTCGAGCCACCGACGCAGGTCGGTCGCCAGCGCGTAGGCCGAGTCGTAGCGCCGGCCGGGGTCGCGGTCGAGGCACTTCAGGCAGACCGCCTCCAACTCGCGGTCGACCGCCGGGTTGAGCCTGCGGGGGGGCGTCAAGTCGCCCCGTAGGACGAGGGCCAGGGTCTCGCCCGCGTCCCGGCCCCGGTACGGCTCCCGGCCGGTGAGCATGGCATAGAGGACGGCACCGAGGCCGTAGACGTCGGAGGCCGTCGAGACCTCCGACCAGCGGCCGCCGGCCATCTCGGGCGACAGGTACGGGAGCGTCCCGACGATTCCGGCCCGTTCGAACGTCGCCGAGCGATCGTCCACACCGTCCGGGTTCCACGCAGTCCCGGACTCCGGTCCCTGACTCGGGGGTCCCACCGCCTCCAGCCGCACCGACAGCCCGAAGTCGGTCACCCTGGGCTCGCCCTCGGCGGTCAGGAGGATGTTGCCCGGCTTGAGGTCGAGGTGCAGCACGCCCGGGTTGCGGGTGTGGGCGTGGTGGATCGCCCGGGCCACCTTCTCCAGGAGCACGGCCGCCGAGCGCGGGTCGGCCGTGTAGGAGGTGAGCCGCTCGGCGACCGTCCCCCCTTCCATCAGCTCCATGACGAAGAAGCGGCGCCCGCGATCCTCGCCGAAGTAGAACGTCTGGATGATGTTCTCGTGCTTCATCCGGGCGATCGCGCGGGCGTCCGCCCGGAGCCGGTCGGCCGAGGCCGGGTCGCCCGAGGCCGGCTCTCGGAGCGTCTTCAAGGCCACGACGATCTCACGTGCGCCCTGGGCCCTGGCCTTCCACACGACCCCCTGGCCCCCCGCGCCGAGCGCCTCCAGGAGGACGTAATCGCCCAGCACGTCACCGGGCCGCAGGTCGGCGGCCGGCGGGCAGGAGACGTTCCCCTCGGGGCCCGGCCCGCCCAGCGGGGTCGTCTCGCCCAAGGGGTCGTCGGGCATCGGCGGGCGGAGCAGGCCCAGCCGCGCGAGGTCCTCGAAGTAGGCGTCCAGCTCGGGGGCGATCTCGGGGTGGAGGGCCGCCCACTCGGCGGGGGCGGGCGACTCGCCGCGGTCGAGCGCCGCGTGGTAGTCGTAGATGGCGAGGTTGACGAGCGTCTCGCGGTCGTCCGCCTCGCGGGTCTCGTAAGGGCCCATCAGAATTCGGCAAGGGGACCGTCGCCTTCAGGCGACGGGGGAATCGCCGTCCTCCTCTTGATACGAAACATGAGAAATGAGACAATTGCTGGTGTCCCCTCCGGATGTTCCGGACTCGTCGCGGGACACACGGTTCTTTGGAAATTCGTAACTATTCAGCCGAATTCAGTAAATTCCCCCATTTTTCCCAGATATTTACCTGGAGCGCCCATCCAGCCAAGAGACTGCCTCTGATGGCGTCCAGATTTTGGGCCTCTCTGTGGATACTGAATTCCGCTGAATGGTTACGGAAACTCGAGGTAACGGGTTCTCGCCGGAAATCCCTCGGCGGGGTAAAACCTTGAAGGAACAAACGAACCCCTGGCCACCGGGCATGCTCGGTCGCCGTGGGTGGGGTGACGCCGCCCTTGAGCGGGGAAAGGATGTCGCAACAGACCGTCGGCATCGTTTGGTAACCGCGACCTCGAAAGTTCCACGTCGGAAGCCGTCTCCCCTTCAGGGGACGGAGGATGTCACCATTCAGACCTCCCGGGGCATCAGTTCGCGGAGCCGCCGCATCCCGTGCCGGAGCAGACCCCCGACCGCGTCGGGGGTCCGGTTCATGTGGCGGCTGATCTCCGCCACTGACATCCCGTGACAATGCTTCAGGACGATCGCCTCGGCCTGCGGCGGGGAGAGCTGTCCGAGCAGCGCGGCCAGCGCGAGGGCGTCCTCCTCGCGCGCGGCCCGCGCCTCCGGGGCCGACTGGCTGGCCAGCATCAAAGCGCTCATGCCCTGAGAGGTCCGGTCCAGCGCCCCGTCGCAGGACACGACCCGCCGCTCCAGCCGGAGCCTGCGGAGGCGGTCGATCAGGTTGAACCTGAGGAGGCTGCGGAACCAGCCCATCATCTCGGCCCGGCTCCGTCCCCGATGACGGGGGAGATCCCGCAGGGCCTCGCACAGGGTCTCCTGGACCAGGTCCGAGGGGTCGATCCGGGCTCGGAGGTCGACCGAGACCTGCGCCCGGGCCAATGCCATCAGGTAGTCACGGTAGGCGCCGAACTCCTCCGGGTCTCGGGGGTCGGACATGACGGCCTCCCTCGGGAGGTGTGCCCCGGGCCGCGTGCCGGTCGGTGTCGGATGACGTCGTTGGCAGGGGAACGGGCGACTCGATCGGATCAGGCGAGGGCCGCCAGCGAAGGCTCCTCGACCGGGGGGGCGTCGCCGGCCTCCTGAGCCGGCCGGCCCTCAGACCTCGGCCTTCGCGGCACTCATGTGGAGCGGTCCGGTTGAACCCCGGACTCGGCTTGCATCGACCGGCGATCCAGGTGTGCTGGTTCAGCGTGACTGGGAAGAACGACCCAGCCCTTTGGAGGCATCATTTTGTACACGCTTGACGAGCTTTCAGGATCTTCGCGGTGGCGACGTGTTTGATCTTGGCCCCGCTCTGTTTCTTGGGCGTCGGCTTCTTCGGACCGCGCGGGTGCTTGCGCAACTTCAGCAGGGAAACCGACTGCGCCAGCCGGACCAAGAAGCCGGCCAACTCCACAGGGGGCAGGTCGTGAAACACCACCCATTCGTCTTCAGGGATCGCGATCATCATGCCCCGATGGGTCATCTGGATCTCGTCGGCCATGTAAGAGCCCGAGACCTCCTCCGCCACCTCCTCCTCGCCGGGGACCGACCGCAACGCCGCCTTGAGCGTGCTCAGCACGTTGTAGGCCACCAGCGCCACGCAGAAGGCGAACAGTGCCGCCTTGGGATATCCCAAGGTGTTGACCTCGCCTTTGAACCTCGCCTCCAATTCTTGGAACGCGGTCTCGATCGTCCAGCGTCGCCGGTACAGATCAGCGATGACCTTGGCGCGGGCATCCTTGGCCGGCACGTTGGTCAGCAGGTGGATCGCGGTCTCCCCGTCCCGTGTCGGCTGGTCCAGGAGCACCGTGATCCGCCGCAGCATCAGGATCTCGCCCGCCTCGTTCTTGGCTCGGATCGTTTGCTCGAAGACCTTGCCCGTGTCGATCCGGCCGCAGCCGCGCCGCTTCCCGACGAACTCCCCGTGCAGCGTCGAGGCAGGTTGTCGGATCACGAAGAAGGCACGGCGGCGGGCGATCCCGAAGAGGAAGTCCGTCGTGCAAGAGTTGCGGTCGGCGATCCAGAGGTCCTTGGCCGCGACGATCTCCAAGACTTGGTCCAGCAGCGACCGCTCCTGCGCATGACCGTCTTCGCACAGGATCACGTCGGTGGCCAACATCAGCCGGGGGTCGAGCACGACCAGCGCATGACCGGGCACGGCCCCGGCGCCGATCGTCCGCAACTCCTTGAGCCGGTGCTCGGACCCGGGGAGATGGTTGCCGTCGAGGATCCGGGCGCGATAACCAGGCCACCAGTCCGGCCGGGCGCCCTTCATCGCGTCGATGACCGGGGCCAACCGCGCGGCCACCGAATGGACCAGCGCGGCCGACACCGCGGGTTCGGTGCCGTCGAGCTTGTCGGACACGGCGTCGATGGTGGCCCCGACCGTCTCAGCCCGCGCCTGAAAGGCCGCGTGGATCGCGGGCCGGATGCGGCAAACCACCACGCTCATCAGGTCGACGATCGTGGCGAAGAGGAGCTTGTGGGTGAACTGCTTCTCCGCGACGTCGTCGAAGAGTTGATCGAGGAACTGGGGGTTCAGGGCGTTCTCCATGATCCCTTGGGCCATGACGGACAAGGGAGCATCCTGGGAGAACCGCTCGAAGACGTCGCTGAGGATCATCGCTGCCGCCTCCGCGGAGAATTGGTAACTCCGTATCTGGCGACAGCTTAACAGATTCATGCGGACGACTCCAAAGGGCTGGAAGAACGACCTTGCTCGCCAAGCTGGCCGGTGATGCAAAGAACTGTAAATGGATTTATCGCTTTCCGGCCGATCCCGGGATGCCGAGGGGCGGCATCGTGCCGCCCACCCCGGTCTTGGCCCCTGGGTCGGCGCTCGGATCGCGTCCCCGCGTTGCCCGATCCTACGCCCAAGTCTCTCCAGTCTACTCCGGGCCACGGCCCTCGGGCAATTCACGGCCGCGGCGGCGCACTCGCGGTCGCCGGCGGCCCGCGCGGCCCGGCGCCGCGCCTCTGCCTCCGCCAGTCTCCGCTTCCGCTCGGCCCAGATCTCCTCCTCCCGACCCGCCAACTGCCGGTACCCTTCCAAGGGGTAGCGGTCATTGAATGAGATGCACCCCTGGGATTGGACCGCTTGAGGGCTCTGGTTATGGTATGCTCGCCAGGGTCTCAGAGCGAGAGCCGACGTAGAGGGGGTTGGACGGGACGCATACCTCCGCGGATTCGTGACCCGCGGCCGGGAGAGCCCGGCCCCGGGAGCAGTCCCGGACGTGGTCCTGCCGGCCGGGGCGTCGCCCGCTCGTCGCTCGACGGAGACGAGGCCCGCTCCGGCGGGCCGTCCGGCCGCGGCCTGCCATCCTGAGGAGGGCCCCGAAGGCGGCATCGCCAGGGCGACGGAGGTCGATGGCTTCGCCAGGGTGGCTCCTTCGCGCGGTGGGGAGTCGGCCCGACGGACCGATTCGAACCACCGGGGTGGGTCCGGGCGGAAGGCCGGACTTCCAATCGACTTGCCGGGGCCTCGGCGTCCGATGAGCTTTCGCTAAGCATGCCAGTATTGACTATCGTACTGGTCCAATCCCAGGGGCGCACTTCACGCGCCGTGCGCACCCCACGGAGAATCCGAGGATCGCTCGAGGCGTTGGCCCGATGATACCCCTGAGGCGAACCACCTCAGTTCATTGGCATCTCGGATGAAGCTCAGATCGGGCACGGCGCGCACTCGACCGTCGGATGCCGGACGGATTCCGCCGGATGGTCCCGCACAGGCCCAACGTGGGCGCGCGGCTCGGGGGCGGCATCCTCGAGCGCCGCGCCCATGTCTCTCCTGGCCCCCTCGATCGATCATCAGTTCGGGGGCCTTGCGGCGTCTCGGGATTCCGGCAGATTATGGAGGGTGACTCGGGGGCGTTGTGACGCCGGGACTTTCCCCGCCGCGGCCCTCCCTAGCGATCGAGGAGGTCGAGGAGTGGCACCCACGGCGGAACAGGGTCGGGTCGGGGAGTTCCGGGGCGAGACGGAGACGTCTCCACCACCCAGCGCCCCTACAGGGGTCCGCCGCGTCCAGGACGACGGACGTGTCGAGGTTCGGGCCTTTCGGCAAGCCGGCGGGCCGGCTCATTCGGCCGCAGTGGTGGCGCCGACCGAACCCGATGTCGAAGCCGACCCGTTCGCGCCGACCGAACCCAATGTCAAGGCACAAGTCCTGTTCACGACGGCGGATGGGGTGGCGACAAGCGGACCCAATACCGCGGTGGACATCCGGGCCACGACGGCGGATCCGGCGCCGATCGCATCCCCCATCGCGGCGGTCGGGTCGGTGGCGTGGCCCGCCGCGCCGAGGGAGGTTCAGCTTGGGCCACCGTCGCTGCGCCGCGTCGAGGGCCCCAAGCTGGGCCCCCCGGCGGCCGAAGCAATTGCGCCGACCGAAGCCAATGCCGAGGCGCAAGTCTCTTCCGTGAAGTCTTAGTGCTTGCGCAGAAATAACCTTTACAATTCCCGCAAGGGCTCGACATCGAAGATGATACTTCCGTCGCCGAGCAGGAACGCATACGCTGGAGTCAATGTGTAAAGGTTATTTCTGCGCAAGCCCTTAGTGTTCGCACCGACCGAACCCAATCCGCTGGCGGACCGGCCGGCCGAGCCGACCGCACGCGATGCCAAGGCACCTGTCGAGAAGGGCCGTCCTGGCCGCCGAGCCCGATGTCACGCGGTGGTGCGGACGGCGACCTCGTGCCGAAATCGCCGCAGAACGAGCGCGCCCCTTTCGGCACCTTGAGAGCAGCGCGCGTACGCGGTACTCCCACCATCCCCACGTGGTGGCCGCCTCTGCCTCCGACGTTCGAGCCGTCCTGGGTCCACTGCGGGTGGATGCCAAGACCGACGACCACAAGGAGTCGTAGGGTGGTCGCCGCCCACCATAATTAATCGTGGATGTTGGGTGGTGCCCACCCAACGGAACTGGGACGGATCCGCGACCTCTGGGGGAACGAGAACGGCCGGCTCGGCGTGCGCGACGGGACGCTCGGAGAGGATGCCGGCGCGCTCCAGAACGGATCGGCGCCGGAGGTGATCGCCATCCGGAGAACCATCCCCATCGTCGTGTTTCAATGCTTGGGCCGCAAAGATGCGACGGCCGCGACGCGGCGGGACGTGTGCCCTCCGGATAAGTCGCTGGAGATCGCGTCAATTTAATCTCACAAGGAAACGGCCCTGCGGCCCTGCCCCGTCGGTCCTGATGGTTGCATCGGGTTTCACGCCTGCGCATAATGAGACGATCGAGCGCGCCTCGATCCGGGAGGGATCGAGGAGTCGCAAAAGGCGTTCCGGTCGTGACGACGGCCCCCTGACCTTCGGAGCCCGGGGACCGACGAGGGAGCGCACTCACCGAGGGAATGATGAGGATATCGATGGCATGTCCACGCCCGTGATGATCGAGGCCCGAGGGCTGAGCAAGCAGTTCGGAAAATTCATGGCGGTCCGCGACGTGACCTTCTCGATCCCGCGCGGTCAAGTCGTGGCCT
>Ga0213879_10000097_pt1 | contig 11159 bp, 10 predicted proteins | sample VelepicoBEBS_R03_FD_161046 | JGI IMG/M metagenome (GOLD analysis project Ga0213879, IMG submission 161046) | Vellozia epidendroides bulk soil microbial communities from rupestrian grasslands, the National Park of Serra do Cipo, Brazil - BS_R03 | ecosystem: Environmental > Terrestrial > Soil >...
TGTACTGTCGCTACTTTCCGTAAATGTCGAAGTCAAAATATCTTTTTGCGATCGTCTGGTAAGTTCCATCTTTCAAGAGCTCGGCGAGGGCATTGTTCAGGGCATTCCTCAGATCCGTGTCTCCCTTACGGAGACCTATGGCTGCCGCGTTGCCTAAGATTTTCGGATCTTCTATTTCAGGACCTGCAAACTCGAACCCCTGGCCTTCCGGCGTTTTGAGGAAACCAAAACCAGCCTGCGCTTCATCCTGGAGGCTCGCATCTAGACGCCCCGACTTCAGGTCGGCGTAAACCTGATCCTGATTCTGGTACGATACGACCTTGACTCCCTGGGGCTCGAAGTACGTCCGGGCGTATGTCTCCTGGATCGTCCCTTGCTCAACTCCGATGCTTTTTCCCCGAAGAGATTCCGCGGTTGGCAACAAGTTCGAGCCGGTTTTGGCCACCATTCGGGTTGGCGAGGAAGAGATCTTATCGGTGAAATCAATCTGTTGAAGTCTCTTCGGGGTGACCGACATATCCGACAAGACTGCGTCGATCTTGCGCGCTTGCAGAGCCGGAATCATCCCGTCAAAGTCATTTTCTACCCACACGCATTTCGCGTTCAGTTTCGCGCAAAGCGCGTTGCCCAGATCGATATCGAAGCCGACCAGGCGACCGTCGGCCGCCTTCGACTCGAACGGCGGATAGCTCGGATCAACCCCGAAACGAATCACTTTCCAGTCCTTGGCCGAGGCGCATAGGGACCAGGCCATCAGCGGGACAAACAGGAATGCGAAGAGCTTTTTCATTGCGTGAACCTGTCGTGCTGCTTTGCTCTGCGAATTGATTCCGAAGTGTGTAAATCGAAACAGCCTCGCTGTCTGCTCTAAATAACGAAGAAAATCTGCACAGAAGCACACGAAGATCACGAAGAGAAAAACCCGTACATCCACTGGAACCCACGTCCATGTCAGTGCTAATACGCAGTCTGTGGCTAAATTGACTGTCAGCTTCGTTGGCGGCGGCACAGGTGGACAACTCAGCCTGGATGCCGTTGCTGCTTCCGAGTTCTATCAACCCGCTGCTCTGGCAGATCTTCGCCCGGAGGTCGGTACGCAACTGGGCAAAAAGTATCCGGAACTTCAGACGTTTACTGATTTCCGAGAAATGTTCCAGGCTTGTCCTACGAACATCGTCTGCGTGAGCACCTATCCTCCTTCGCACGAACTCGTGACCCTGGAAGCTCTGAAACTACCGCTGAAGGCTATCCTGGTCGAAAAACCGCTTGGGCACACCGTTGCCTCCGGGCGGCGTATTTTGGAGGCCGTCAAACAGAGAAATATCCCGATGGCCGTCCCTCATGGGTTGATGGTGAAACGCTGCCCTCTCCAAATCATTGAACGGACAAAAAACGGGGAGATCGGAGAATTAAAGCTGGTCGAAATCCAGTCCCCCGCTTGGGATATTCTCAATGCCGGGATCCATTGGCTCAATTTTGCGGTTAACCTCAATGGGCGGTCGCCGGCTCACTCGGTCCTGGCCGCCTGCGATAAAACAACTCGAACGTTTCGAGACGGGATGCAGGTCGAAACGGTTGCGGTTACGTATGTGCAGATGGTAAACGGGGTCCGAATTGCGATGCAGACCGGCGACACCATTCGATCGAACGGCCGCCGAGATGGAACGACATTTCGCATCATCGGTACTGCCGGCCAAATCGAGTTCTGGGGCTGGCATCCAGATTACTTTCTGATTAACCCAGAACACCCCGAGGGAAAACTGATTGCGCCCGCCGAGGAAGGGACCTCCACGCACCAGCGCCACCTCGAGAATCTCCTCCCGATGATCGATTCCGGTGCCCCGGATTATTCATTGCCGGAAAGCTCCTTGATGGCACTCGAGATCTGCGAGGCCGCCTATCTCTCCGCGAGACACGGAGTTGAGGTAAAATTTCCACTGAACCAATTTGAGATCCCTCCGCCGAATGACTGGGAGCCCGGTCAGCCTTATTTCAGTGGGCAAGGGGGACGGGACGGAAGGAAGCTTCCATGACCGCGCCAATCGTCTTCGGGCTTGTCGGTGGGGGCTGGCGGGCAGAGTTCTATTTTCGCATTGCGCAAGCATTGCCCGCACAATTCCAGATCGCAGGTTGTGCGGCGAGGAGCGAAGCGACCCGCGCTCGCATCAAACGCGCATGGAACATTCGGGTCTTCGATAAAATTGATGCCTTGCTGGATCAGCATCTCGATTTCGTGGTCACATCGGTGCCTCGGGCGACCTCTCCACCTCTTCTGGTCGAACTGACGTCTCGCGATGTGCCTGTCCTCGCGGAAACCCCGCCCGCGCCCGATTTGGAAGCGTTGATTCAGCTGACGAAAGAACTCCCCGCAAATGCTCGGGTGCAGGTTGCCGAACAATATCCCTACCAGCCTCTCCACGCCGCCCGACTGGCCTTTGCTCGTTCGGGCAAATTGGGGGAAATCCGGCAGGTGCAGGTTTCGGTGGCACACGGTTACCACGGCATTGCATTGATTCGGAAGTTCCTCAACGTCAGCCAGGAGAGCGCCATCATTGAGGCATTCGAGTTCAAATCGCCTTTGATCGCGGGTCCGGGTCGCACCGGTCCTCCAACGGAAGAAAGGGAAATCGAATCCACTCAGGTCATCGCCCACCTTCAATTTGGCCGCAAGCTTGCGGTCTTTGACTTTGCTCCCGACCAATATTTTTCCTGGATACGGTCTCAACGCTTCCTAGTCCGGGGGGACCGAGGAGAAATCAACAATCTGGAGGCGAGTTATCTGATCGACTTTCGGACGCCGGCCAGCATGCGATTTGAGAGACACGATGCCGGCCAGAAGGGAAATTTAGAGGGCTATTACCACAAAGGCTACACCGTAGGTGGTGCTTGGTTTTACCAAAATCCATTGATCCCCGGACGGTTGTCGGACGACGAAATTGCCGTTGGGACCTGTCTTAGGCTAATGGCTCATTACGTGGAAAGTGGAGAATCGTTTTACAGCCTGGCTGAGGCATCCCAAGACCATTACCTGAGCCTAATAATTGACGAGGCGGCCAGGACGGGAAAGAAATTGGAGAGCTCAAGCCAAGTCTGGGGCTCAGGGTAGGCTTCAATGGTTCAACCATCGACGCTTCATCGGGGGAAGCCTTTAACCTAAATGCCGAAGTTGAGAAGTCGTGCTCGTGCTCCTGCTCGTGCTCATCCTTGAGAATTCTGCACATCTCGCGGTCAGAGTGATCGAACAAGATAAATTGCCGAAGGCTCGGGCTCTCTTTTCGGCGCCGAAGTCCCACAGATCGAGCACGAGGAGGACGAGCACGATTTCCCTGGCTTCGCAATCTGGGTTTGAAGGTCAGTATCTTTGCTTTTTGGCGTAGGAAAGGCTGAATAAAAATTTCTTGATGCTCCGACGGTGCGTGATAATTAGTAATCAGTAATACGCTTTACCTGGGCGCCTGCGATCTTTCGCGCCAAACAAAAAAGGATCGTTAAGAAGCCACCTGAAGAAAAGTCAGTCAGCTCCCCCCGCGCAATGTCTGACCGAAAACCGTCGCCAATTTCGCCGATTCCTAGAGCGATTCCGCGCGAACCGATTCGACCGGCGTTCTTAGGCGGGTTGTTTTACAAGGATTCTGTTTGTGCTTGGATTTTCATTGCCCCGGCCCTCATCGGATTCACGGTGTTCTACCTGGTACCATGCATTCGAGCGGTCCATATCAGTCTGACCGATTGGAATCTGCTGCGCCTCCCAAAATTCGTCGGGTTTCAGAATTATATTCGGCTATGGGCTGACCAGCGATTCTGGAACGCGATGCGCGTCACTGTGCTTTACGTGCTTTACAACATCCCGATCCAAACGGTCATCGGACTGCTCTTGGCGTCATTGCTCGACCGAATAGGCCGTTCTGTGCTGTTGCGATCGATCATTCTCACCCCCTATCTGATCGCGAATGTCATCGCGGCGATTTTGTGGTTTTGGATGCTTGATCCTCTGCTCGGCTTCATCAACGCCCTTCTGCACTCGGTGGGTTTCCAATCAATCCCGTTCTTCAGCGACCAGCGGCTCGCGTTGCCCACAATCGCTGCAGTCAACATCTGGCGCCACATGGGATTCGTTGCGCTGTTGTTCTACACGGGGATGCAGGGCATCCCGCGCAGTCTTTATGAGGCAGCTCGAATCGAAGGAGCCGGACCCTGGCAAAGCTTTTGGAATATTACGCTACCGTTGCTGCGGCCGACACTGGTCTTTGTTCTGGTGACGAGCATCATCGGCTCATTTCAAATATTCGATTCGATCGCCGTAACGACACTCGGGGGCCCGGTTGATTCGACCCGCAGCATCGTCTGGTATATCTACGAGTCGAGTTTCGAGAACTACAAAATGGGTTACGCATCGGCGATGTCATGCGTCCTGTTCCTGTGTCTCACCGTTGTTACGATCGCTCAAATGCGGATTTTGCGATCCGGTCAATCGGAGCTCGGATGAAATCAAATTCAGCTCGACTACCTCTCGCTCGTTGGTGCGGCTACGCCATATTGGCTTTGTTCGCGATTATCTCGTTGGGCCCGATATTGATCGCCGTAAAAACAGCTGTCAGCGACAGCAAGACGCTGTTCAGCAGCGCGAGTTCGTTTTTGCCGCAGGATCCGACACTTTTCAATCTCCAGCGCGTACTCGGCTGGGCGAATCCGGCAGACCCTCGAATGGAGCGGATGAGCTACGGCAAAATCGACTTTTTTCGTGCATTGATTAACAGCGTCATCTTCACCCTCCTTGCCGTTGTCCCCCAAATTGCATTCAGTGCGATGGCCGCTTACGCCTTCGCTCGACTGCAATTTCTGGGTCGCCGGTTGATCTTCTTTCTATTCCTTTCCGCCACGATGATCCCGGGCATTGTCCTCTTTATTCCGAACTTTGTTCTGATCAAAGACCTCGGCTGGTTGAACACTTATCAGGGCATGGCGGCTCCGTACGCGCTCATGACCCCTTTCGCAGTCTTCTTTCTGCGGCAGATGTTTTTGTCTACTCCGCGTGAGTTGGAGGAGTGCGCACGCATTGACGGAGCATCTTATATTTCGATTTTCTTCCGCATCGTGTTGCCGTTTCACCGGTCAGCGCTCGCGACGCTCACAATTATTGCATCGCTCTCAGCCTGGAACGAATTCTTCTGGCCGTTTCTTGTCGGCCGTTCCGAGTCGGTGCGTGTAATGGCCGTCGCGATCAACGCGTTTCGCCAGCAGCAAGCCGGCGGTACTCCAGATTGGAGCGGACTCATGGCCTGCACCGTTCTCGGTATGCTGCCCATTTTCGTTTTGCTGCTGCTTTTCGGGCGAAAGGTAGTGGAATCGTTCCAATCCGCCGGTCCGAAATAACCCAGGTAAATACCCCCCAAATAATAGCCATGCGACAATTCATCAAGATCCTGCTAGCCAGCACTATGTTCGCCGGCGCTCCGGCGTTTGCGTTGACCGAGATCAACTACTGGTTGTGGGACAACAACCAACTTCCGTCCTACCGGGCGTGTGCAAACGCATTCGAAAAGGAGAATCCCGATATCAAAATTAAGATCACTCAAACGGGATGGTTCGACTACTGGACCGCCCTGAGCACGGCCTTCGTATCCGGGACCGCTCCGGACGTTTTCTGGAATCATCTCTCCCGGTATCCGGACTTTGTTGTCAATAACCTTCTCGTTGATCTCTCCCCCCTGATCGCACGGGATCATGTTCCAACTGACATCTATGTCGGCGGGTTAGTGAAGGTTTGGGGCCGCGGCGAAAAGCAATACGGCCTCCCAAAAGATTGGGATACGATCGGCATCGTCTACAACAAGTCCATGCTCGAAAAGGCTGGGATCGATCCAAAGTCTCTCTGGGACTTGGATTGGAATCCGAATGACGGTGGTTCCTTTGGTCAAGTCCTGGCAAAATTGACTGTTGATGCAAACGGCAAAAACGGTCTTGATTCTGGTTTTGATCGCCAGAAGGTCGCGCAGTATGGACTTCTTCTAAACGGACAATCGGATGGTCTAGGACATGAAGAGTGGGCTAATTTCGCCGCTTCTCTCGGCTGGAATTATTCCGCCGGACCGTGGGCGACTCACTTCAACTACGATGATCCTAGATTGATAGACACTGTCCGGTGGTTCGCCGACACAAGCCTTAAGAAGGGCTTCATCGTCCCGGCCAAAGACGCTCGTGAGGCAGCAGCCACCGGGCTCTTTGCCGCACAAAAAGGAGCGCTGGCTCTTACAGGTTCATGGCTGGTGCACTGGTATGCAGAGAACTGCAAGTTTGCCATAGGATTTGCGCCGCTTCCGAAAGGGCCGGTCGGCCGAAAGAGTGTCATTAATGGCTTGGCCGATTCCATCTGGGTCGGCAGCAAACACCAGGAGGAGGCCTGGAAATGGGTGAAGTTTCTCGCCTCGCCGGAAGCCCAGAAAATCGTGGCCGGGTTCGCTGTCGTATTTCCGGCAATCCCCGAAGCCGCCGAGATTTCCATGAAGGGCATGGCCGCAAAAGGCGCGGACGTTTCGGCTTTTGTCGAAGAAGCGAAACAGCCGGACGGGACATTCTTCCTACCGATCAGTGAGCACGCGAGTGATGTGGTTCGGATCTTGCGAGCCAATTTTGATGCGATCTTTCTCGAAGGAGCGGACGTCGACAAAACCCTCAAGGCCGCAAACAAAGAGGTGAACGCGCTGTTCGAATGAATGCTCGGAATTTCTCCTGTTATATGCAGTCAAATGACCCCCGATAGAACAAACCCCTAAACAAAAAAATGCGATACCTGACTAATATATTGCTAGCCGGCAGTCTCCTCGCCGGCGTTCCCGCATACGCGGTGACGGAAATAACCTACTGGATGTGGGACCAGAATCAGCCCCCTGCTTACCAGGCGTGCGCAGACGCATTCGAAAAGCAAAACCCGGACATTAAGATTAAAATCACCCAGACCGGGTGGTTTGATTATTGGAATGCTCTGAACGCCGCATTCGCTTCCGGAACGGCTCCGGACGTCATCACAGACCACCTGGCACGGTACCCGGAATTCGCTGAGAACAATTTGTTATTGGATCAAGCTCCGCTGATCGCACGCGATAAAGTTCCGACAGACATTTACTTTGGAGGCCTAGTGAAAGTCTGGGGCAAAGAGGGCAAGCAATATGGTCTGCCTAAGGATTGGGATACCATCGCAATCTGCTACAACAAAGCGATGCTGGAGAAGGCCGGGATTGACCCAAAATCGCTTTCGAATCTGACATGGAACCCGAAGGATGGTGGCTCTTTCGGAAAATTAATAGCTCAGCTCAGCATCGATGCGAATGGTAAAAACGGCCTCGACGCCGGGTTTGACCCAAAGAACGTCAAGCAGTATGGCTTGATAGTCGGGGGGCAGTTTGACGCGTATGGCCAGGTTGAGTGGAGCCATTTGGCGGTATCTAACGGGTTCAAGTTCTACGACGGACCGTGGTCCAAACATTTCTACTACGATGACCCAAAGCTCGCCGAGACAATCCAGTGGATTGCCGACGGGGAGCTGAAAAAGGGATTCATTGTTCCGGCGAAGGACGCACGACAGGCGGGAGCAAACGCACTCTTTGCGGGCCAGAAAGGCGCATTGACTTTCCTTGGCTCCTGGGATGTTCATTGGTCTCAGGAAAACTGCAAGTTCGATATCGGCTTCGCGCTTCTGCCGGTTGGTCCGGCCGGTCGCAAGACAATGTTTAATGGTCTGGCAGACTCTATCTGGGTCGGCAGTAAACATCAGGAAGAAGCGTGGAAATGGGTGAAATTCCTTGCCTCTCCAGAAGCTCAAAAGATCGTTGGAAGCTTCGGCGTGGTGCTTCCCGCTATCCCCGCAGGGACTCAACTCGCTAAGGACGCGATGGCAAAGAAGGGCCTCGATGTGTCGGCTTATACCGATGAAGCAACCGATCCGAATGCAACGTTTCTGTTCCCGATCACGGATCACGCGACCGAGATTCAACGCATTTTGCGAGCAGCCTTTGATTCGATTTTGCTCAACGGCGATGACGTAGCCAAAACGCTGAAATCAGCCAACGACCAGGTAAATGGCCTCTTCGATTAGTCACGGGACGCTGCTTGCTTCTCCAGAGGAGCTTTGTTTGCAACGCCAAGGGGGCCGCAGCCGGCCCCTCCAGTCCGAGCCGGTGACTACCGGTTGAACCCAAAACCCAAAACCTAAAACTCCAAACTGTATTGCTCCTGGATGACCCGACGGATCACGAGCAGCGACATCGCCCGAGCGGCGGGTGTGTCCCAGACGACGGTCTCCTTTGTGTTGAATAATACGGAGGGGACCAGCATCAGCGCCAAAACCAGGGCACGCGTTTTAGACGCTGCCCAGGCTCTTGGGTATGTTCCGAATTGGGCCGCCCGCACGCTCGTGAGCGGGCGAACCCGTACGTTGGGATTGGTCCTCGCCCATGGAGATTTGATGAGCTTCGACGCCTTTGCTCCTCCGCTGATGTTTGGCATTAGCCGGATCTGTAACGCGCATGGATACAAACTGCTCGTTGAGGCCGTCGAACACGGGTCCAGACGCAACGCCTATTTCGATCTTACTCGAAGCAAAAGCATTGACGCGCTCATCGTCCTGAACTCCAGCTCCGAAGACGAGGGGCTGGTTAGATTGATCGAATCCAACTTTCCGGTGATTTTGTTTGGTTCGATCGGTCATCCGGGAGAAAACTCGATCAGTCCTAACACTTGGAGAGCCGCTGAACACGCGACGCGGCACCTTATACAGTTGGGCCACCGCAAAATTGCACACATCACCTATGCACCGATTCGATACGTGGGAGCCAACGAACGGCTAAAAGCCTATCGGCGAGCGCTCGATCGGGCGAAAGTACACTATGATGAAAATCTAGTAGTTTCGGGGGACTTCAGCATGGCGAGCGGCTACCATGCGATGCGAGATATCCTTGGTCGAAGGCAACGCCCAACCGCTCTGTTTGCTGGTAACGACACTATTGCGGTTGGAGCGATCTCGGCGTTGCGTGAAGCCGGGCTTTCAGTTCCTGGCGACATCGCGGTAGTGGGTTTCGACGACCTGCCAATTGCCGCGTACACTCTCCCAAAGCTGACCACCGTAACAACGCAAGCCGGCGTGCAGGGTGAAAAAGCGGCCCTTGCGGCGATTGAATTGCTCGAAGGTCACCGGGTTGGGAACCGGGACTGCAACCTTTCGCTGGAGCTCATTGTGCGGGAGTCATGCGGCGCCAAGGGCCTAAATCCGTCGCTCGCCGAGCGTCAAGCGATCGCGATGTAGCTACGACGTAGGCGAACCGTCTCGGTTTGCTCGGGCCTGAAACGTGCAAAGCGGGACGCTTCGCCTACGGATACGCGCACACACGGTCGCGCGGGAGCGCATCCCTACCGCGCTCCCGTCACTAGCCTTTCGTATTCCTCCATCGTGTCCACGTCGCGAATTGCGTGGTCAGTTTCCATCTCGACAACCAGTACCCGGTCTGGATTACGTTTGATGACGCGCCGGCAACCCGTCTCACCTACAACGTCCAGGATGGCTTCTTTGTATGAGACATCCACAATCACGGGGTTTCCTCTCTGCCCGTGGTAGACGGGAACGACAATATTTTTGTGAGCGTTTCTGGCCTCCGCAAAAGCTCTGATTAACGAATTAACCTCCTCGGGTTCGAGAAGGGGTTGATCGGCGAGATAGATCATGATGCCAACAGCGTGAGCGGAGACAGCATTAATCCCGGCACGGACCGACGTGCTGAGACCCTCGCGATAGCTGGGGTTGTCGACGAATCGCACCTGCTTACCTGTAAGTTTCTCTCGCAACTTCCCAGCGTCATGCCCCAGTACTACGATGACCTCATCAACCGCCGACGCCAGGAGGGTATCTACCGCGTGTCCAATCAATGGTTTGCCCTGAAACGTCAGCAGAAGCTTGTTTTGCCCCATCCGCGTGGACATTCCGGCAGCAGGGACGATGGCGGTGATCATAAGAGCCGGAGGACACGGAGGAATCATTTTACCACAGAGGCACAGAGATCACGAAGGTGCATTCACAGAGTTTAGATTAGAGGCTTTCCCAAATTCTCCTCTCCGTGCTCTCTGTGTCTCTGTGGTAAAATCACCTCTCTGTGTCCTCCTCCCCCTCTGTGACCTCAAGTCGGGCATAGGCTTCGGGCTGCATTTCAAATGCGTGCTTGCACCGCGCGCAGCAGAAATAAAAGGTTTTCCCGTGGTATTCAGAAACGTAGCTGGTTGCGCCTTTCTTTACCGTCATGCCGCAGACAGGATCCTTTGTCATTACCGACGCAGCGATGTCATCGGGCGCTTGTTGGGTAACGACCGCCGCCACGTTGCTTTTCCGAACCTGGATAATTTCTGCGAGGATACTGACCGCAATCTCCCCGGGCGAGGACGATCCGATAGGAAGGCCCGCCGGAGCTCTAACCCGGCTCAGAGACGCCGCATCGAACCCCTTCGCGACAAGGAGTTCAAAGACTTTCCTGGCTTTGAACTCGCTCGCAATAAACGAGATATAGGGAGCATTTGAGCGGAGCGACTGCTCCAGCGCTTCTTCGTCATGCTCTCCCTGCGTGGAAACCACGACGTAAGTTTCCCGGGTTATTTTGACTTCGCTCAAGTCCAATCGGCCGCTGATAAGGTCGGCGTCTGGGAAACTCTCCCGGTTCGCCCCCGGAGCGACGACACTAATCCGGTAGCCGATGGTTTTCCCGAGCTTCGACAGAGTCTCGGCCGCAAGCGACCGACCCAAGATCAGGATCTGCGGTTTGGGCAGAACCGGTTCGATGTACACATCAAGCGCACCCCCGCCATGACAAGTCATTGAGTAGTTTACGACTCCTTCTTCGGATTCAGAGCTTAACGACGGCGCAATCCTGATCAATCTCGGGCTTCCATCCTCGATCGCGCTCATGGCCTCCTGGATCACCAACGGTTGCACACATCCGCCGCCGATCCAGCCCCAGACGCTGCCATCAGCTTGAATAATCGCTTTGTCCCCTGGTTTGCCGGAAACCGGTGGTTGGTATCTGACCACAACCGCCACCGCAAAGGGGCACTCTGCAGCGCTCAGCGCAGCGACCTTGCTCAAGAACTCGTCAAACATCCTCGTCTCTCTAAGAATCTTCTAA
>Ga0213879_10000098_pt1 | contig 10919 bp, 11 predicted proteins | sample VelepicoBEBS_R03_FD_161046 | JGI IMG/M metagenome (GOLD analysis project Ga0213879, IMG submission 161046) | Vellozia epidendroides bulk soil microbial communities from rupestrian grasslands, the National Park of Serra do Cipo, Brazil - BS_R03 | ecosystem: Environmental > Terrestrial > Soil >...
CCGGGCGTAGTCCTCGACGACAGGCTCGTCGAGGTCGGCGCGGAAGTTGAAGGCCGACTGGTACGGATACGGGAACGCCGCCAGGCGGGCCCAGAGCCCGCCGGCCCGGGTCACTGCGTGGCGGAGCCGCCCGATCAGCAGGCGCCGCAGCCTGGCCTTGGGGACCCGGGCGACCCGCTCGGTCAGGTCGCGGCCCGCGATCCGCCAGGTCGCCTCCTGTCCCCGCACGTCGATGAGCGCCTGGAATGGGTCGGCCCGCTCCTCCCCGCGGAGCAGGTCGACGTCGAGCGGGACGTGGTCGGGCGTGAGCGTGGCGCGGAGCTTCGCGGCCGAGACGCGGCGGCCGTCGTAGAGCACGAACCGGCCGCCTTGGAACGCCAGGGAGTGCGGGTCACGTACCCTCGCAAACGCGGCCCCCTCCTGGGCCAGGATCAGCTCCAGGCCGGGCGGCGTCTCCCAGAGCAGCAGCGGGAGGGGTGGCAGGGTTGTGGAGAAGATCCTAGGCAAGCCGACCTCCGGGCACCCTGGCCGACCAGAGGACCATCAACCGTGCGCAGGCGGCGTACCGGAAGAGCCAGCACCCGACCTCCGAGGGCATCAGCAGGTGCTCCACCCAGACGTCCTCGAAGTCGCGGCGGAGCCGGTCCCGGAGCCACGCGGGCCGGAACCAGCGCTCGTGGACCGGGCCGCCGCTCGGGTACATCCACCGGCCGCGCTTCTCGTCGATCCACTTGACCACCAGGTTGGGCAGCCAGGGCCGCTGTGCGCTCATGGAGCAGGCGTTCTTGTCGACGATCGCCAGGACCCCGCCGGGCCGGAGGACCCGGCGCGCCTCGCGGAGGGCCGCGTCGACGTCGGCCAAGTGCTCGAAGACCTCGACCGCGACCACGGCGTCGAAGGACGCCGAGGCGAACGGCAACCGCCGCGCCGACCCCCGGACGAGGGCCAGGCCCTCGGCCTCGGCCAGCATCGCGGCCGACAGGTCGATCCCGACCACGTCGGCCCCCGACTCCGCCAACCTCGCGGCGAACCGACCCTTGCCGCATCCCAGGTCGAGGACCCGCCGCCCGCGCAACGGCTCGAGGCACGCGCGGAGGGCGCGGAGACGGACGTCGTCCCCCGCCACCTCGCGCTTGAAGCGGCGATGGAGCCGGTCGAACCGCGACCCGACCTCGGCCTCGTGCCGCGCCGTCATGAGGCGTCCCTCGCCTGGAGCCGGAGCCGCTCGCGGTGCTTCCAGTTCCGCACGGCCACCGACAGGCCCGACAGCGCGCAGAAGGCGAACCCTTCCGGGCCGTCACGGAACCCCTGCTTGCCGAGGTAGAGCTTGGCGAACGTCCAGGCGGGCCGGATCGACAGGTCGCCCGGGCGCGGCCGCCGGCCCTCGCGCTCGAGCTTGATAGCCTCCAGCGTTGTATATTCGTTGATCTTGTGGAGGAACGTCCGCATGTCGGGGATGGTCCGGTGCCGCAGCGCGTGCTTGAGCCGGCCGACGGTGCCCTGGAGGTCGACCGTCTCGTGCACGGCGCCGACCCATCGGCCCCGCCCTCGGCGGAAGAGGCGGAGCGGGCGATCATGCTGCGTCCCCGAATAGGCGAACGGCCGACCGAGGATGACGCTCCGGATCGGCACGTGGAAGCCGTCGTGCGGGTTCCCGGGATCGGACGTCCTGAGGCGGATCTCGCCGGCCAGCTCAGGCGTCACCCGCTCGTCGGCGTCGATGGCGAAGACCCAGTCGCCCGTGGCCAGCCCCAGCGCGGCGTTGCGCTGGCCGGCGAAGTCGTCGAAGGTCCGGATCGCGACCCGGTCGGCGCCGCGATAGGCGAGGGCCTCGGTCTCGTCGCGGCTGGCGCGGTCGACGAGCACGATGATCTCGTCGGCCCAGCGGACCGAGGCGAGGCAGCCGGGGAGGTTCTCGGCCTCGTCCCTGGCAACGATCAGGATGGAGATCCTCGGCTCAGGCATGGCGGACCGCCTTTCGGATCCCGAGCGCCGCCGCCCTCGCGGGGAAGTAGACGGCATAGGCGGCCAGCGCCGCGTCGAGCCGGCCGAGCGCCGCCAGCACGATCCAGAGGTGCCAGCGCACGTCGGCGTGGCCGGCCAGCCGGACGGCGGCCATCACCGTTGCTTCCTTGGTTCTCGGTGCGGGCCCGCCGCCCACCCGGGGCTCGGCCCCTGGCGCCGGGTTCGAGGACGTGCCCACCACGAACACGTATTTCCCCATCGCGTAGAGCATGCCCAGGACGAGCCAGGCGGTACGGCCGTCGCGGGCGAACGCGGACCAGGCGATCGCGGCGTGCAGGGCCATGTCCCCCAACTCGTCGAGGTAGACATCGAGCCAGCGGCCGAACTCGGTGGCGGTCCCCTGGAGCCGCGCCAGGTGTCCGTCGGCGGTGTCGAGCACCAGCGCCAGCGCCAGCGCGGTGGCCGAGGCCAGGTGCGCCCCGGCGCCCTCCTGGCCCAGCGCGACGGCCAGCGAGGCCCCCAGCACCAGCGCGGCCGAGGCCAGCGTCAGCGCGTTGGGCCGGACCCGGGTCGGGCAGAGGAGCCGCGCCAGCCCGCGCGCGGGCCCGAGCGCCCAGTATCGGCCGAGCGGCTGATAGGACTGCCGGCGCCGCGGTTCGTCCTCGGCGCCCGCGAGCCCCTGGGGCCGATCGAGCCTCCAGAACACCGCCGATTCGGGGTCCCTCCCCCGCCGGACCGCGCGCCGGAGCCGCGCCGGGTCGTAGAGCCGATCGGTCCGCAAGATCGCCGCGTCCTCCGACGGCGGGCCGGTCGCGAACTCGACCCGCCCAGGCGGCCGGTCAGCGACCAGGGCCCGGAACCTCGGATGCTCCTCCAGCCTCGCGTGGACAACGACCGGGCCTGCCCCCCTCTCCAGCGACTCGGCCAGGTCGAGCAAGTAGACGAGCACGGGCCGACCGTGCACCTCCTCATCGGCCAGCGGCCCGCGCGGGCCCCTCGGGCGGGCGTCGATCACCAGATGCGGGGAGGTACGGGGCATCGGTCGCCTCCTTGCGGCATGGCTCCTTCTGAGTGGCATCTCGGCGTCGGCGAAACGTCCCGAGGATCTCGATCGCGAGGCTTCAGATTTCAAACCCAAGGATTTGAGATTCGAGATTCGAGATTCGAGATTTAAAATTTGATATTTTAAATATAAAATTCTTCATAAAAATCTCGAATTCGGAATTTCAAATCTCAAATTCAAAAATGCGCGATTACCAGCGAAACCGCCTGAAAAACGCCTCCTGCCGTCCCATCCAGTCCCCCCGCCCGACTTCCAGGGCGCGCCGGGCGGCCCGGACCTGGCGGAGCCGGGCGATCGCCTCGACCAGCGCGACGGCGAAGGTCGCGCGACGGGTGGCCAGCGCATGGGCCAGCCGGACCGGGATCCAGGCCAGGTGAGACGCCAGCCGGCGGCCGTCCAGGTTCTTCCAGGCGAAGATCAGGCTGTTGCGGAGCGCCAGGCGGTCGCAGCCGGCGCGGCCGAACGCCGGCCCGAACGATCCGAAGCCGCGGTGATAGGCCACCGACTCGGGGACGTAGTAACCCCTCCAGCCCGCCATCCAGGCCCGGAAGCCGAGGTCGAGGTCCTCGATCCGGCCGGGGAAATAGAGCGGGTCGTAGCCGCCCAGGGCCAGGAACTTGCGGCGATCGACCGCCAAGACCGGCCCCGACGCCGCGGTCAGGTCGGGAGACCCCAGGCGCGCGCGATAGCCCGGGACCCGGCACATCCCCTGCACCAGGCCGAAGCGGGTCCGGACGCGGGTCCGCATCCCCTCGTACTGTCGGCCGTCGAAGGTCCAGCACTGGGGGGCCGCGAACAGGGCATCGTCATGCGCATCGAAGGCGGACAGGAGCGGCGCCACCGCGCCCGGGGCGAGCTTGACGTCGTTGTTCAGCAGGAGGACGACCACCTCGTCCCGCCGCGCCAGCACGGCATTGAACGAGGCCAGGCCGCGGTTCGGACCGCAGACAACGCCGACCGTCGGCCAGTCGCGCGCCAGGTCGTCGAGCGAGCCGTCGGTCGAGCCGTTATCGACGACGGTCACGGCGCAGGGCACCGGTGACCGTGCCGAAGCCTCCAGGATCGAGGGCAAGCACTCGGCCAGCAGCGCCCGACCGTTGTAGTTGAGGATCAGGATGTGCGTTCGGTCGGCACTCACGGGGTCCATCCCTCGTGCCAGCGGAGCCGTGTCCCGCCCGGGCCGGGCCGGCATCCACGCGATGTCGCCGCCTACGATATGCTGCTCCGCCTTCTCGGTCAACCCCGCCCGCTCGCAGGCGACTCGGGCGCGTCGCCGCTGCCAGACGCCCAGGCCGGCCAGCCCCATCCCGAGGATCGACACGGTGCTTGGCTCGGGGACCGCCGCCTCCTCCGGCGCGCCGGCGATGGAACCGAGTGCCGGCCGGATCGGACCGGCGGCCGTCAGACCGCGGGCGTATATGTCGAGCCCCGGAGCGATTCGAGGAGCTTCTGGGTGGCCTTGATGCCCTCGGGCTCACTCAGGCGGCTCCCCTCGTACTCGATGCCGATGAAGCCGTGGTAGCCGCTATCGGTGACGATCTTGAGGATCCGGGCGTAGTCGAGGGTCGTCTCCCGGCCGTCGGGGCCGAAGTTGTAGCTCTTGGCCGAGACCCCCTTGGCGTAGGGCATCATCCGCGCGATCGCGTCGTAGATGTCGATCTGGTACTTCCCGTGCCGGTCCTTGGGGAAGTTTCCGAAGTCGGGGAGCGTGCCGAAGCGCTCCTTGCCGACGGCCTTGATCAGCGCCAGCAGGGCGTCGGGGTTGCTCGACGGGCCGCCGTGGTTCTCGCAGATGATGTCGATCTTGTTCTTCTCGCCGTACTCGACCAGCGACCCGCACCCCTCGGCGGCGGCCTCGGTGTGGTCGGGGCTGTAGTTGTGCCCCGTGTTGACCCGGATCGCGTGGCATCCCAGCGCCGCGGCGGCGTCGACCCACTTCCTGTGATTCTCGACCGCTTGGTGCCGCTCGGCCTTGTCCTCGGCGCTGAGGTCCCCCTCGCCGTCGATCATGATCAGCACACAGGTCACGCCGTGGCCGTCGGCGCGGGTCCTGAGGTCCTTGAGGTAGGCGGTGTTATGCGCCTTATCCTTGAAGAACTGGTTGACGAACTCGACGGCCTCGATGCCGAACTGCTCCCGGGCGACCTTGGGGAAGTCGAGGTTGGTGATCTCGGCGTCCTTGGCGAAGAGCGCCTTGTGCAACGACCACTCGGCGAGCGAGATCTTGAAGTCGCCGATCTTGCCGGCGGGCGGATTGCCCGTCGCCTCGGCGGCCCAGGTCGGGCGGAGCCCCAGGCCGAGCGCGGCCCCGCCGGCCAACGCCCCCCTCAAGAAGGTCCTGCGAGCGATGCCCCGCGGCGTCATCGGATTGGCCCTCCCTCTGCGATTGGCGGCTCGGATGAGGACACTAATCTAGGAATCCCGATCGGGCCGGTCAACCACCCGGGGGTAATCCCTCGTCCCGAGGGCCTAGGCCCTGGAGGCGTAAAGACCGTCCGGAAGGACCCCCACGCCGTGATGGTTCAGCGCCGAGTCGAGGAAGTCGAGGACGTCGGGCAGGAGGTTGAGGTTCGTGCCAAGCTTCAGGCGGAAGCCATGCGGGACGTTGGGGAGGAGGAGGAAGCTGGTCGGGACGCCGGCCGCCCTCAAGGAGGCGGCGAAGCGCGTCGATTGATCGTAGGGGTTGGCGCGGTCGGCCGTCCCCTGGATCACGAAGAAGGGCGGATCGTTCGGAGTGACGTCGAGCAGGGGCGACGCGGCCTGATAGCGCCCGGGGTACTGATCGGGCGTGCCCCCCAGGAAGGTCTCGAGGAACGGGCGGTCGCGCGGGTCCTCGTTGTAGAGCGAGGTCAGGTCGGTTGGACCATAGAAGTCAACGACCGCCTGGACGCGGGCCGAGACACCCGTCGGCGTGCCCACGGGATCGGCCGGGGGCCCGTCGGGATTGACCGGCCCGTCGGGATAGGTCCCCAGCAAGTTCGCCAGGTGGCCGCCCGCCGACTCGCCCCACGCCGCGATCCGGCTCGGGTCGATCCCAAACCGGCCGGCATTGTCGCGGAGCCAGCGCACCGCGTCGCGGACGTCCTCGAAATCGGTGGGCCAGACCCCCGGCGACCCGGGCGTCGAGCTCGCATAGGCGTAATCGGCGACCGCCACCACGTAGCCGTAGCGCGCCAGCGCCCCGACCGTGATCCCGAGCGAGTTCCGATCGACCCACCGCCAACCGCCCCCCGGCAGCGCCAGGATCGCCGGGCGTCCCCCCGCGGGCGCCGGCCCCGTGGGCAGGTAGAGATCGAGGTGCTGCGGCCCACCGAGGTCGGTGTAGACGATGTTCGGGATCTCCCAAACCCCGCTGAGCCCGCCCGACATCAAGCCCCGACCTTCCAGCATCTCCAGACCCGACCACGCCCACTTCGACCCGGCGCGAGACATCGGCCCCTTCCCATTTCTCGGGGCGCCGCCCGTTCTCTGCTTAAGGTGTTATTTCTCCAGATCCTCCTTTCAGATAATACACCACAAATTACTCAAATTACCTATTTTTTCAGAAATCCCCCCGGGTCACGTCGCAACCGACCTTTCGGGCAGGCTTTCAGGAGTAGGCGATCTTGTGCGCGTCGAGGATGCCCTTGAGGGCGCGGGCGGCGTCGCCGAAGCGTTCGGGGCCGGTGAAACCGAATGAGAGATCGGCGATGACCAGGTGGGGTTCGAGCACGAAGAACCCGTCATAGCCATGGGCGACGGCGTCGGAGATCAGGCGGGGGATCTGGCCGTCGCCCAGGCCGGCGGCGACGTTCTTATGTGCCTTGCAGTCGTAGTCCTTGACGTGGAAATGGGTGACCCTCGGGCGGAGCATCTCCCAGGCCTCGTCGATCGATTGGCCGACCTCGAGGTAGTTGGCCGGGTCGAAGGCGTGCGACAGGCTGGGCATGTCCACCGTCTCGAGGATGTCGAGCACCCGCGCGGCGGTGTCGCCGTAGATCCCCTTCTCGTTCTCGAGCAGCAGCGACACGCCCCGCTCGGCGGCGGTCCGGGCCAGGTCGGTCATCCGCCGGATCGCCTCCGCGCGATGGATGGCCGGGGCGTCGCCGGGGGGCATGTAGTAGCTGAAGACCCGGATGAGCGGGGTCCCGTAGAAGTCGGCCAGGTCCAGCGCGCGCTGGAACCGCTGGATGTGGAAGTCGTTGGGCTCGTCGATCTTGATCTTGCCGACCGGCGAGCCGATCGCGCTGAGGCCGAACCCTCGGTCGCGGAGCATCGCGCGGAACTCCGCGTGCTGCGCGTCGCCGAGGTCGAGCACGTTGATGCCGTGGATCGAGCGGAGCTCGATGTGGCGGATGCCGTTGGCTTCCAGCACGTCGAGCTGCTCTCTGGGGTCCCTGGAGACCTCGTCGGCGAAGGCGCTGATGCGGATCAAGGCGCGAGCTCCCGTTCGGCGAGCGTGGGGTCTGGTCTTGGATCGCCCGGCCCCCACTGTAACAGCCCGATCGAAAACCGCCAGCGTCCGGTGGCCAACCGCCGATGTGCGCGATACGATTCCAGAGGGACGCCATCTTAACCTCGTGAATCACCCCGGTATGGGCGCGATCCTCTGGCCATTCCTGATCTACTGGATGGCGCTGTTCGTCGCCTGCTCCATCGTGCTCGAGGTCGGGCAGGATCAGCTCTACGACGAGGTGACCCCGAGGAGCGGGCTCAAGGTGACCGCCGGGTCGCTCGTTCTGGCGGCGCTGTTGACGTGGCTCCGGCCGTCGTTCGACACGATGTTCACATCGGACATCGCCTGGACGCTCTTGCAGGCGCTCGTGTGGTCGGGCGTGTTCATCCTGGCCTTCCAGTTCCAGCCGCTGCACGGGGCGACGCTCGGGACGCTCACGATGCTCGTGGTCTCGGGCCTGGCGACGATGGGGGTCCAGAGCCTGACGACGCCGAGGCCCGCGCTGCCGTCGATCCGGTCGCTGAGCACGCCCAAGGCGATCCGCCAACCGATCGGCCCAAGGGCCTTGCCCAAGGCGGCCAAGCCGTGAACGGGCGAAAATCCGGCAACCTCTTGTTTTCGCGCCCGAAAGTTTCTAAAGTTTCTGAAATAAGAACGGGAGTTACACAGTTGCGGGTTCAGCGACCGTGCGAGCTGTTACTCTGAGGATTCGAGGGAACATGGCGATGCAATAGGATTTACCGTTGCATTGCTCTGTCCTCCATCTTTTCAAACGCCTGAGGCACTGGACCGCCAACTGCGTCGCTCCTCATGAGGAAATGGATCCGTCCAGTCGCTCACGAGTCCGGCGGCCCTCACCTTTCGAGGATCCCGACCGAGTTGAAGGGGCCGCCCTGAGGGTAGCATCGATGCAATACATCACTCATCACTTCGCCCATCCCGAAACTCTGCAGCTCGCCCGGCGGTGGTTGGTCCAGCTCGGGTTCGACCCCTGCCACATCGAGACGCATACCGACGGGATCCCCCGGATTGCTCTCGCCGTGGAGCCGAACCGGGTCGCCGAGGCGGAGATGGTGATCAACGCGGCCGAACAGACCGACCCCGACGCCTGGCCCAGCTTCTGGGATGTGGCGCGGCAAGAGCACGTCTATCCCGCGATGACCGTATCGCACGCCGCCCCCGAGGTGCATCCGCCGCATCGTGAGGCCGTCGGCTGGCACCCCCATGAAGATGTGGCCGCCGAAGGCGCCACGCTGACCGAGGTCTGGCACGTCGATACGCAATTCGACTGACGCCGGGACCGGGCCCGAGCCGGGTACGACGGCCCGGGCCGACCGGCTCGGCCCAAGGCTTCGGAAGATCGCCACGATCAACAGCACGGCCAGCGCGAGGATGTGCAGCCAGGGCGCGATCACGACGACGAACCGGGCCAGCGCCTCGCCGAAGTCGACGAGCCTCTCAATGTGGCTCAGTCGAGCCGCTTGATCGCGCCGGTGGTGAACGCGGCGAGGCGGTCGGCAGCCTCCTGGGCGTGCTCGTGGAGCGTCCAGAAGTCCTTGAGTCTGGAGGGCCGGTGCCAGATGGCCCGCAAGGCGGCCCCGACCCGGTAGCTGCCTGAACGAGTCAGCAGCGAGGCGATCTCGGCGGGGAGGTCGGCCCGGGCGTCGTCGCTGATGACCCGGATCGCGAGGAACCGGACGGCGCGCTCGCCGCACAGCGCGGCGACTGCGGAGGTCTCCATGTCGACCGCGTCGGCCTTGAACCGCCGATGCAGTGCGGCCTTTTCCGCGGATGTCCGGACGACCTGATCGACCGTCAGGAGCCGGCCCGGCCGGATCGAACGGTCCGGGGACCCGGGCGGGATGGACACGTCGATGGCAAACCGATGCCCCTCCGGGTCGAGGACCTCGTCGGCCAGCACGATGTCGTTGCGCGCCAGTGCAGGGTTCAAGCCGCCGCCAAATCCCGCGGAGAGGACCCAGCGGGGCCGGTGCCCGTCGAGCAGCGTCAGCGCGCCGCGTCGCGCGGACGCCCGGCCCGGCCCCGCGACGACCAGTGCGACGATCTTGCCCCCGCACTCCCCCTCGATGACGGTATGCCGAGGTCCCCTGTACTTACGGACGTCCTTCAGCCGGTCGAGCAGGAAGCCGACCTCGACCGACAGGGCCGCGACGATGCCGACGTCCGCCGGCACCGGCGCGGGGGCTGCGAACGCGTAGGCCGGGCCGGGGGCGTGCGTTCCATTCATGGGGCCCCGATCACGTGAACTGCCACTTGATCATCTTCAGCATATCGCCCAGCTTGCCGTTGACCCCCAGCGCCGCCGAGGCCTCGAAACCCGAGTGCACCATACAGTTCTCGCACCGGGGGTCCTTGCCGTAACCGTACTTCTCCCAGGGGGTCTTGTTCAAGAGGTCGTCGAACGACCGGTGGTGGATGTCGGTGATCAGGTAGCACGGACCCTTCCACCCCTTGATGTTCCTGGTCGGGTTGCCCCAGGCTGTGCAGCTCATCTCGCGCCTCCCCTGGAGGAACTCCAGGTAGATCGGCGAGGTGTTGAACCGGTACTTGCGGAACATCGCCTCGGCCGCGCGGAACTTGGCGCGGATGTCGTCGCGGGTCATGAAGATCTCCTTGCTGCCCACCGCGGCGTAGCTGTAGCCGGGGGAGATCATGAAGCCATCGACGTCGAGCCCCGTCAGATAGCCGAACAGCTCGTCCAGCTCGGCCATGTTGGTCTCCTTGAACACCGTGGTGTTGGTGCAGACCAGAAAACCGGCCTCCTTGGCGGCCTTGATGCCGTCGATCGCCGCGTCGAAGACCCCCTCGCGCTCGACGGCGACGTCATGCGTCGATTTCAGCCCGTCCAGGTGGACGTTGAAGAAGAACCGATCCGAGGGCTTGAACTCGCCGAGCTTCTTGCGGATGAACATGCCGTTGGTGCAGAGGTAGACGGTCTTCTTCCGCTCCAGGATCTTGGCCGTCAGCTCGCCGATGCCCGGGTAGATCATCGGCTCTCCGCCGCAGATCGAGACGACCGGAGCGCCGCATTCGTCGACGGCGTCGAGGCACTCTTGGATCGAGAGCTTTTGCTTGATTGTCGATTCGTATTCGCGGATCCGGCCGCAGCCGGTGCAGGTCAGGTTGCAGGCGTGCAACGGCTCGAGCATCAGGACCATGGGGAACCGCTTGGTCCGCGCCAGCTTCTTCTTGGCGACATAGCTGGCGATGTCGACGGTCATCCTCAACGGAAATCGCATCGGGCGCTGCCTCCGTTCCTGGGGGATGGTCGAAGCGAATTGGAGTCGGGGCGCGTCCCGGACCCGCCCTCGTCGCCCCCCCTCCGGGAGATATGGTTCAACTCGTGTGTTACGGAATCACCCGAGTCACTCTGCCTTCGCCGCGCCCGCTGGGCGGACCGAAGCCCTGGACACCATTGTTATTTCGGTACGCCCA
>Ga0213879_10000100_pt1 | contig 10591 bp, 11 predicted proteins | sample VelepicoBEBS_R03_FD_161046 | JGI IMG/M metagenome (GOLD analysis project Ga0213879, IMG submission 161046) | Vellozia epidendroides bulk soil microbial communities from rupestrian grasslands, the National Park of Serra do Cipo, Brazil - BS_R03 | ecosystem: Environmental > Terrestrial > Soil >...
ACGACATTTCGAATAACAAACTGCCGAACGTCTCGTGGGTGATCCCGGACCAGGACGAGTCGGATCACCCCGGCACATCTTCGGATACGGGACCTTCGTGGGTCGCGAGCATCGTCAACGCGATCGGCCAGAGCGCCTACTGGGACAGCACGGCGATCGTCATCGTGTGGGACGACTGGGGCGGCCTCTACGACAACCTGCCGCCGAAGGTCATGGACTACGGCGGCCTGGGATTCCGGGTGCCCGCCATCATCGTCTCGCCCTACGCCAAGGCGGGCTACATCTCGCAGACGAACTACGAGTTCGGGAGCATCTTGCGGTATATCGAGGACAACTGGAATCTGGGCCAGCTAGGCACGAGCGACTCGCGGGCCGCGAGCATCATCGACTGTTTCAACTACTCGCAGTCACCGATCACCTTCAAGAAGATTCCGTCGTCGCTATCGAAGGACTACTTCATCCACGCCAAATATTCGGGACCGCCCGACACGGACATGTAACGATGCAATACAAGAAGTCGATCGAAGACGTAAAGAAGGCGCTCGCCTCGGTGAAGTTCACCGGCGGATCGCCGTCCGTCACCGATCAGAGCCCCGGCGTGCGCGCGAGCCGGGCGCTCAAGCGCCTGGAGAAAGTCGCTACCCAGGGATGAGGAGAGCGCGCGACGCGCTCAGGTCTTGCGGAACTGGTCGACCGCCAGGGCGCACTGCGACGCGAGGCCCTTGGCGATGTCCTCTGCCGCCGTACTGAACAGCGTGGCGCTGCGCTTGTCCACGGTAAGCATGCCGATCGGCTCGTCGCCGATGAAGATCGGCGTGCACAGAACGGCGCGATACGGCGGGTCCGCCCCTTTGCGCGTGTCGAGGTAGGAGGGGACGTTGCGCACGTCGGCCTCGTTGAACGGGCGCCGCTCGAGGAACGCCTCGCCGATCATCCCCTCGCCGAGCGCGTAGCTCTGCTTCGTCGGAACGCCTTCGTTGCTGAAAAAGAACTCGAGCGTCTTGCTTGCGGGGTCGTACATCCACAGCGCGATGCGTACCTCGTCGTCGGGGTCCTCGCTCAAATAGTTCTTCGCCTCGCCCATACGATCGCGCAGGTAGTGCGCGAGCAGCATCGCGCGCTCGTCGTCGTCGGCCGCGCGGGCGAGCAGATCGATGTACAGCACCGCTGACGACGACCAGTTCTGCACGAGGTTCGCGTATTCTTCGATCGCGTTCTGCAGCTCTTGCGCGCTCTCACGGGCCTCCTCGCGCAGCTCAACCGAGACGCCGCCCAGCGTGAGTTTGCTTATTCCGGGAAGCAGCACGGCGACGGCGATCAGCGCAAGCCAACCGATGTCGACGGCGTCGAGCACGGGCCAGTTCTCGTGGCGCACCGTATGGATCGGAAACGCATGGAAGACGGCGCCGAGCAGCCCGCCGACGCCGATCGCGATTTGCGCGGCCGGGAGATATGCGCGCCAGCGCCGTTCTTCGTTTCCGTCGCTCACCGGCGGAGCCTTATACGGCTAGCTGGAAGAAACCCGCGTGAAGCGCTCAGTCGCCGTCATCGCCGCGTTCGCGAGCGCCGCGATCTATCTGGCGGTCGCGGTCATCGCCATCGGCGGCGCCGGCGCGTTCTTCACGCATCCGGCGCTGACCGCGACTGCGATCGTCTTCTTCCTCTTCACCATCGCCGCCATGTTCGCAGGCGGAAACGTGAGCCCGGGCGTCCGGGAAGATCGCTCGAATCGTTGGGTGCTGATGCCGGTCATCGCCATCGGGCTCGCCGCCGCGTTCGTCGCACCGTGGACGGATCGCATTGGCCTCTGGACGATCGATGGCGAAGCGACGCGCTGGCTCGGCGTCGCGCTGCTCGCCGTCGGTGGAGCGCTGCGCGTCGCGCCTGTCTTCGTGCTCGGCCACCGCTTCAGCGGGCTCGTCGCGATTCAGCCCGGTCACACGCTCGTGACGACCGGCATCTACGCGCGCATTCGCAACCCAAGTTATCTCGGAATGCTCGTCGGCGCACTGGGCTGGGCTCTCGCGTTTCGCTCGGCGATCGGCGTGCTGCTCGCGCTGCTGCTCGTGCCGCCCCTGATCGCGCGGATGAACTCCGAGGAGGCGCTGCTCGCCTCGGAGTTCGGCGTTCAGTACGAGGCCTACCGCGCCAAGACGCGGCGCCTCATCCCGGGAGTCTACTGAGGATTGGCGGCCGATTGGTCCTGGAAGAAGCCGACGATCGTCCCGCTCGAATCGACCACGAACATGACGCCCTGCGATCCACGCTCGAAGACCGCCAGATAGTGATAACGATGGTACTCCTGCATCGTGTCCGCGCGGACGAATTGCAGCTGCCGAAACTTTCCATAGCCCGCGAACGCACCATCGATCTGCGACAGCACCGTAGAGGTGAAGCCCGTCTTCATCCGCGGCGAGATGTTTCCGCCAGGCACGTGTCCGCCAAGCACCTGCGTGAAGAAGGTCGTGAAGCGCGCCGTCGTCGCGCCGTCGGGAGCGGGCGCCGGTTCGGCGGCCGGAGGCTGCGCGGGCGGAGCCGGCTGCGCCGGCGCCGGAGCGGCGGTCAGCGCGAGCGCGGCGAGCACCGCAGCGGCGAATTTAGAGAGCATTTAGGTCGAGCGTCCTTTCTGACGAAGCTTTTCGAGAGCCTTGTCGATTCGCCGCGCACGCGTCTCGGGTCTTTTCGCATCCTCGATCCAGAGCACGTATTCCTTACGATGCGTGTACGACAAGCGGTCATACGCTCGGCGTTGCGCGGCGTTCATCGCCGCAGCGAAGTCGCGCGGCACCTCGACCGTTCGCTCGTCCTCATCCACACGGAGACTCACGCTCAGCCGATCGCCCCGTTTCTTGCCGGTCGCCGTACGCATTGCCGCTGGGATGCCCACCATCGGGCCCATGCCCATGTCGCAGATCGTCGTGCGATGCGTCACGCCGTCGATCGTGACGAGGACCGGAACGCGGATGCGGCCGCCGAAGCGCTTCATGATCGAAGCGGGCATGCTCACGAAGGTGGCCGACGAGCCCTCGACGCCTTCCAAAACGGCGCCGAAGCGCACCTCCTTCACGCGCGCTTCCAGACGAGCACGTTCGAGCTGCCCCAAATCTCCGGTGGCAGCGTCCGTATGGTGAGCGTGTCGCCGGCGAGCTTGAACTGCCGCTCGAGCGTCACGCCGACCAGATCGGTGAAGACGCTCACCTCGACGTGATGAAAGACGCGGTCGCCGCGGATCTCATAGCGGCCGGCATAGGCGAGGAAATTGCGCAGCGACTCGCTGCGCTGTGCCTCCGACGCGCCGCTTCCGGAAGGCGAGCGCAACTCGGGCCGATGCGTCCCAGCGAGCACCGCCGCCATGCGCGCCTGCGCGCTGTAGATGAGATAGCCGACGGGCGACGGGCCGAAGCGCGGCTGCGTGGTCGCTTTTCCCTCGTCCACGTCGAAGCTCACGAGGCTCCATGCGCCGACGACGCCGTCCGGCTCGGCCGCAGCGACCGGCAGGTTCGCCATTGCGGCGAGCACGCCGAACGAGGCCGCCGCCTCCAGCAGTCCCTTGCGCGAGAGCGCGTGTAACTGCGGCGATTCGCCGCGAGTAAATAACGCCATGATCAGACGGAGTCTTTGGACTCTCGCGATTGCGCTCCTCGGGGCGACCCCCTCCGTCGTCCCGCAAGATAGCGCGACCCCACCGGCGACGGCGCAGCAGATCTTTGACGCTTCGTTTCGCCGCCTGCAATCGTACCCGGTGCCGCCGTATGCCGTATGGACCGCAACCTGGAACATCCGGCAACGCCCCATGGGATATTACACGGGCGAGACGACGAGCGTCGAGACGCATCGCTATGCCATCCGTCTCTCCGACGGAATGGAGAACGTGAGCGACGCAATCCCGACCGGCAAGCTGCCGCCGGCGGAGATCGAACCGGAGTTTCTCGGGCCCTTCGCGTGGACGATGCGCTCGTCGGTGCGCGTCGCGCCGCGCGGAGGCGTGATGATGCAGCCTGACGTCGAGGGGCTGAAAGTCATCGCCACCGTCGTCGCGATCGCGCAGTCCCCGTACGGGTTCGCCAACACGCGCAACGGCACGTTCCCGATCGAAGATGTCAACGGCCACCGGTCATTTCATCTGGAGCTGCGGCCGCAAACGGAGCCGCAACGCCGCAACCTGCGCGATCTCTGGATCGACGCGCAAACCTACGATCTGTGGAAGGCGCACTTCGTTGGGACGTATCGCCCCGTGCCACAGGCGCCGATCAGTCCGACCGACGTCACCGTCTACTTTCGCGACGTGCTCGGCTCCTGGGTCGTCACGCGCGCCATCTGGACGTGGGACGACGCGCCGATCGCGTACACGTTCGACGTGACCAACGACGAGATCGGGTTGCCCGCTTCGCTTCCCGACTGGCTCTTCGATGCGAAAGAATACCAGCGTCATCAAGACGCCGGCGAGCCGGACTACATCGGGCAGCTTCTGCAGCGCATGCGGGCCGGATCGAACGGGTAACGCCCGAGCCCTCGCCGAAAGCGCCGCGCATGGAGCGTTTCCGTTGTACGGCCCTGGGTGTGGCGTTCGTCCTCGCTTCGTGCAGCGGCTATGGGGGCACAACCTTCGGGGCAAACGCGCCGCGCCTCGTCGATGCGAAGCGCCATGGAAGCTCCGGCCTGATCCAGCACGTCGTGATCATGGTTCAGGAGAACCGCAGCTTCAATAATTTCTTCGCAACGTTCCCCGGCGCGAATGGGACGACGAAGGGCAAGCTCGGTAAGAAGACGATCGCCCTTAAGAAAGTCGGTCTCGTCTGGCCGTGCGACTTCGGGCACTCCCGCAACGGCTTTCTCGAAGACTACGACGGCGGCAAGATGGACGGGTTCTATCTCGAGGGCGGCGGCAACGGCAGTCAGTGTGTCGGGAAGGCCGGACGCAAGCCCTACCAATACGTGGATCCCGCGCAGATCGCGCCCTACTGGGACATCGCCGAGCAATACGTGCTGGCCGATGCGATGTTCCAGACGCAAGGCAGCGGCAGCTTCACCGGGCACCAAGACCTGATCCGCGGCGGAACCACCTACGACTCGGCGCTCGACGAGTCGCTCGTAGACTTTCCCACGGCCGCGCCATGGGGCTGCGATGCGCCGCCGAAGACCAAGACATCGTATCTGCTCTGGAACGGCAGCGCCATCCACGGCGAGCACAATAAGGGCCCGTTTCCGTGCACGAATAAGTTTCCCGGATCGGGCAGCTACTACGAGACGCTGGCCGACGAGCTCGACGCAAAGTCGATCCTCTGGAAGTACTACACGCCCTCGATCAAGTCGGAGGGCTCGCTGTGGAACGCCTTCGACATGATCGCGAAGGTGCGCTACGGCTCGGAGTGGGGCGCGAGCGTCGTTTGGCCCGAAACGAAGATCTTCACGGACATCGCCAACAGCGCGCTTCCCCCGGTGTCGTGGGTGATTCCGGATGCAAAGAACTCGGACCACCCGGGCTCGGCAGCGACGGACACCGGCCCGTCGTGGGTCGCGAGCGTCGTCAATGCGATCGGAGAGAGCCCGTACTGGGACTCGACGGCCATCATCGTCGTGTGGGACGACTGGGGCGGTTTCTACGATGCGGTGCCGCCGCCGAATCCGCCGTATCCCGACCACTGGGGAGGCCCGGGGTTCCGGGTGCCGTGTCTGATCGTCTCAGCGTACGCGCGTGAGGCGGTTCCGAGCAAGCCGGGCTACATCTCGCATACGCAATACGAGTTCGGCAGCATCTTAAAATTCATCGAAGACAACTGGGGGCTTCCGCGCCTCGGCACGACCGACACGCGCGCCAACAGCATCGTGGACTCGTTCGACTTCACGCAGTCACCGCGCCAGTTCCAGAAGATTCCATCGTCCTATCCGCTCGACTATTTCGAGCACGAGACGCCGTCGGGTCTTCCGCTTGACAGCGAATAAGTCATACGTTGCGGCTCTCGCCGCCACGTTCGCCTTCGCCTCCTGTTCCGGAGGTGCAGTAGGCGGAGGGCGGTTCCAACCCGGCCCGGATTCCCGAAAGACCGGCACGATACCGATCTCGCACGTCATCATCATGATTCAGGAGAACCGCAGCTTCAACGACTTCTTCGCGAAGTTTCCCGGTGCCGACGGGACCACGAGGGGCAAGATGGGCAAGAGGCGGATCCGATTGAAGGAAGTCGGCCTCGTCTGGCCCTGCGACTTCGGCCACTCGCGCAGCGGCTTCCTCAAAGACTACGACGGCGGCAAGATGGACGGCTTCTATCTCGAGGGCGGCGGCAAGGGCAGCCAGTGCGGCGCGATGGCGGGGCGCCACCCGTACCAGTACGTGAATCCGGCGCAGATCGCACCCTACTGGACGATCGCCGGCCAGTACGTGCTGGCCGATAAGACGTTTCAGACGCAAGGCAGCGGCAGCTTCACGGGACACCAAGACTTGATCCGCGGCGGCACGACGTTCGATGCCGCGCTCGACGAGGCACTCGTCGATTTTCCGACGGGCGCGCCCTGGGGCTGCGACGCGCCCAAGGGCACGACCACGTCATACCTGCTGTGGACCGGCAGCGGCATCGCGGGCCCGAAGAAGGGCCCGTTCCCGTGCACCAATCAGTTTCCGGGCTCGGGGCAGTACTATCAGACCCTGCGCGATTTGCTCGACGCCCAGCAGGTCAAGTGGAAATATTATACGCCCTCGATCCACGGCGCCGGTTCGCTCTGGAACGCGTTCGACATGATCGCGCCGGTGCGTTACGGACCCGAGTGGAAGACCAACGTCGTCTCGCCCGAGACGAAGATCTTCTCGGACATCACGAACAGAATGCTACCCAGCCTCTCTTGGCTCATTCCCGACGCCGCCAACTCGGATCATCCGGGCTCGGCCCAGAAGGACACGGGGCCGTCGTGGGTAGCGAGCGTGATCAACGCGATCGGCGAGAGCTCGTACTGGGACTCCACCGCGATCATCATTACCTGGGACGACTGGGGCGGCTTCTACGACGCGGTGCGGCCCCCGCAGCCGTTCGATCACTGGGGCGGCCTGGGCTTTCGCGTTCCGATGCTAATCGTCTCGCCCTATGCGCGCGAGGCGGTGCCGAGTAAGCCCGGCTACATCTCGCACACGCAGTACGAGTTCGGCAGCATCATCAGGTTTGTCGAGGACATCTGGAACCTCGGGCGGCTCGGGACCACCGACACCCGCGCCAACAGCATCGTCGACTCGTTCGATTTCTCACAGGCGCCCCGCAAGTTCCAGAAGATCGGCTCGAAATACTCGCGCGCGTACTTCGAACGTCAGGCGCCGTCGTATCAGCCGGTCGACAGCGAATAAAGTTACCGAATCGTCAGGCGTATCGTAAAGGGCTGCAGACCGACGTCCCCGCGCTGGTCGGTCCCGAAGACGTTGAGCGTGTACCTGCCTGAACGCCTCAGCGTGCCACTCCAGCGGAGTCCGCTGACGTCGGCGATGCTGCATCGCGAAAATCGAGAAAGATGGGGATTCGCAGGCCGGGCGGCTCGGGCGTCAGCCGCTCGATCGTCACCCGCTGCCCGGCGCGCGCCACGAACGAATAGTCCTGTCCGCAGTTCTCGAACGCGGTTCCGCGCAGGACGATCGACGAAGTACCCCGAGCGAAGTGAATCGGCAGATCGTATGGCCGCTCGTTATCGCGCTGCGGCCCGACGCAATAGATCGACGAGTGCTCCGGCGAGAAGGCATACCGAGCGCCGTTCCAGACGTACGTCGCCTGGACGATCGCGTTCGCGGTCTCGTGTGCGGCGAGGTTGAGGGTGCCGTCCGGCGTCGCGGCCACCCGCTCGGGCAGAGAGACGCTGCTCAAGACGAGCCGGTACCCGCCTTGCGCGCGCTCGTAGATCAGCACGCGTGCCGCCTGGCCCTGCCACCCGCAGCCATCCTTACCGACGGCGATCACGAGCCGCGGCCCGGACGCCAGCGTCAGCGATCGGAAATGGAAGTCTCCAGCGACGTACGCGCTCGATATCTCCTCACCCGACCTTTCGATGCAGGAGCGAAAGCTTCCGTCGCGCAGCAACGCGGCGACGAGCGCCGCATCCGGCGTCATTTCGTGCTATTCGTCGTCGGGGATGCGATAGTCGGCGGGCTGCCGCAGGAAGAAACCGCGTCCCTTCGGCGCCTTGATCGGCACGAACTTGCGTGGCGGCTGCGAGAAGTCGAAGCAGTCTCCAGCGGGCGACGTCGCGCGCGCATCGGCGGCGGCAAGCTGGCCGAGCCCGAAGAGATCTTCTGCGAAGCGAAGCACGCTCGCGGTCTCGTACTGCGTGTGCGAGACGTAGTTCTGCTTCGCGTACGGTGAGATGACGAGCAGCGGCACGCGAAACCCCAGACCGTCGAAGTCGCGCAGCGGCGGTTTGACGTGGTCGTAGAGACCGCCCCAGTCGTCCCACTGCACGAAGATCACGGTCGAGTCCCAAAACTGGCTTTCTCCGACGGCGTTGACGAGCGACGCGACCCACGAAGGGCCGCCGCCGAAGCCGCAATTCGGGTGATCCGAGTAGCTGCAGATCGGCGTGATCCACGTAAAGTTAGCGAGCTTGCCGTTCGGGACGTCGGTCAAGAATTGTTTTGCCGGCGTGATGACATCGGCGCTCCAATCGGGGCCATGGTAGATGTGCCGCACGGCCTGATAGCCCGACCAAAGGGCGCCTCCGCCACTCGACGCACTGCCATACCGGCTCGTGTAGAATTTCCATGTGAGCTTCGCGTTGTCCAGCTCATCACCCAACGTCTGATAGTCGAAACACGGCGATTGCACGGGCCCGTACTTGCGATTTGACTTGATCGTCTGCACTTGATCGCTCGGGGCGCCTTCGCAGCCCCACTGGTCGGTTGGGAGATTCACGCTCGAAGCTGCCTGCGCCGCGATGATGTACTGGTGGGCGACGAAGCTCTCGTCGAGCTGCGACTGGAACATGCGGTCGGCGACGACCCACTCATGAGCCATGTCGAAATACGGCTTCGATTCGTCGTGCGGCACGTAAACGTACTGCGGGTACGTGAGGCTCATCGGGGCGCCTACCGTCTTCTCGCGGTCGAACCCGTCCATCCGGCAGTGCGTCCCGGGAAGCCCGCGCGTCTTGTCACACGCCCGGAACATCGCCGTCGCCGAGTGATCGATCTCGTACCTCGTCGAAAGGCTCACCGGCTGGAGCGTAACGAGCTGTCCCTTCGAGTTCTTGCCCTTTGACACGGTGTCGGCGCCGGGATACCCCGCAAACAGATTGTCGAAGCTGCGATTCTCCTGCACGATGTAGACGATGTGCGTGATCTTTCCCGAGCCCGTCGCGGCGATCGGGCGCAGCGCGCCCTCGCCTTGCGGCGGCACCTGTGCTTGGTGCGAGCCGCACGCCGCGAGCGCAAGCGCCGCGGCAATCGCCGGCACGGCGAGACGAACCAGATTACTCCGGATCGCCATGCTGCGGCGTGGCCTTCTGATGCTCGAAATACTCGATCGAGCGCCCCGAAGATATCACCGTGAAGCCGCGTGCCTTCTGACTGTAGTCGAACATGTCGCTGATGCTGTTCGCAGTCTTGTCCGACGTGCCTAAGCTGGGGAGATTCCAGTTCTCCTCGATGTAGCGCAGCAGGCTGCCGTACGAGTACGGCGTCGAGGAGATGTAGCCGCCTTGGCTTCCCGAGCCAACCTTCAGGTACGGCGAGAGCACCAGCATTGGGATCCTGAAGCCCATCCCGCCCCAGCCGTCCTGTTGCGGCGCGACGTGATCGTAGAAGCCGCCCCAGTCGTCCCAGAGGATGACGACGGCACTCGAGTTCCAATAGGAGCTCTGTCCGACGGCGTTGACGATGCTCGCCACCCACGCCGGTCCGTCGTCGCAACCGCAGCCTTCTCCGGGATGATCGGAATTGGCGTCCGAAGGGATCACCCAGGAGACCGCCGCGAGGTTCCCGTTCTTGATGTCCGTGAACACGTTCGTCTCGGGCATCGAGACGTTCGTGCCCCACTCCGATCCGTAGCGAACGCGTGCTATCACGTCGAACGCGTTGAGAATTCCGCCCGAGCAAATCGACGGGCAGCCGTTGTCGCAATTGCCCGGATTATACCCCTTGAAGCAGGGCGAATAGTAATGCCAGCTCACGCCCTTGGCATCGAGCAGATCGCTGATCTGCTCGTAACCGTTCGACGATGGAAACTTGTTCGTGCACGGAAACGGGCCCTTTTGCTGATACGGCAGATAATCGCCCTTCGCCGTGATCAGCGATGTCTTGCTGTTCGGGCCCGAGTCGCATCCCCAGGGCATGATGTTCGGATTGTCGACGAGCGCGAACTTATTATTGATCTGGGTGCCGCCGCGAATCAGATCCTGGTGCGCGATGAAGCTCCCGCTGCCCTGATTCTGGAACATGTGGTCGGCGAGACCCCACTGATTGGCGATCGCCCAGTACGGAGCGATGTCCGTGGGCTTGACATATTGATAGACCGCCTTGCCCACGGGCTTGCCGCTCGTGCCGCACGCGCCCTTGCTCGCTTGACCGAACCCGTCCATCTTGCCGCCGTCGTAGTCGGTGAGGTACGCCTTGTGGCAGTGCTGGATG
>Ga0213879_10000101_pt1 | contig 10568 bp, 11 predicted proteins | sample VelepicoBEBS_R03_FD_161046 | JGI IMG/M metagenome (GOLD analysis project Ga0213879, IMG submission 161046) | Vellozia epidendroides bulk soil microbial communities from rupestrian grasslands, the National Park of Serra do Cipo, Brazil - BS_R03 | ecosystem: Environmental > Terrestrial > Soil >...
ACGCGGCGGCGATCGATGCGGATGGAAACGCCGTGTCGCTCCTGCAGAGCGTCTTTCATGTTTTCGGTTGCGGCGAAGTCATCCCGGAAACCGGAACGCTGATGAACAACCGCATGACGGCGTTCTCACTCGATTCCGCCTCGCCGAATGCGCTCGAGCCGGGTAAACGCACGCTTCACACGCTCAACCCCGTGCTGGTGCTGAAGCACGGTCGCGCGCACATGTGCTTAGGGACGCCCGGCGGACCCAGTCAAGTTTACACCAACGTTGCGCTGCTGACGCGTGTGATCGACTTCGGTCTGGAGCTTCAACGAGCCATCGACGCGCCGCGCTGGTTCGTGACGCCCGGCGGCGATTTGCAAATCGAGACCTCGGTCGTCGAAGACGTGCGCGCGCGTCTCGCTGCATACGGTCATCGTGTCGTTCCGTTTCCACCGCACAGCGCCGCGTTCGGCGGTGCCGGCATCGTGCGAATCAACGAGAGCGGCACCCGCGAAGCAGGTGCGGATCCGCGGCGCGAAACCTACGCTCTGGCGTATTAAGCGATGCAAGCGCTCAAAGAGAAAGTCGCGGCGCGCATCGATGCGCACGCGAAGTCGCTCACGCACTTCGGCAACGACGTTTTCGCGCATCCCGAGGTCGGTTTTCGCGAGGAGCGGACGGCAACGCGTATCGCCGAGGCGCTCAAGCGTCTCGATTTCAAAATTGAAGAAGGTCTCGCGCTAACCGGCGTGCGCGCGCGGCTACGCGGTGCCAAGCCGGGACCGACGGTATGCGTCATGGGCGAACTCGACGGTTTGCCGGTCCCCGGCCATCCGCAGGCCGATCCGTCGACCGGCGTTGCGCATGCGTGCGGGCACAACGCCCAGCTTGCGCACTTGCTCGGCGTCGCAACGGCTTTCGTCGAAGCGGACGTCGCGCGCGACCTGTGCGGCGAGATCGTTTTCTTGGCGGTGCCGGCGGAAGAGTACGTCGATCTCGAATGGCGCGCCGATCTCGCGCGGCGGGGCAAAGTCGAATTCCTGGGCGGCAAACCGGAGCTCGTGCGAACAGGTGTCTTTGACGGCGTTGACATGGCGATGATGGTGCACGCATCGGGTACGCCCGAGGGCCAGTTACTTTCGGTCGTGTGGCACTACAACGGCTTCATCGCCAAACGTGCGCGTTTTGTTGGGCGCGCGGCGCACGCGGGCAACGCGCCGTACCGTGGTGTCAACGCGCTTAACGCCGCGACGCTCGCCCTGCAGGCAATCCACATGCAGCGCGAGACGTTTCGCGACGAAGATCACATCCGGGTCCATCCGATCATCACACGCGGTGGCGACGCAATAAACGTCGTTCCGGCGGACGTGCGTCTCGAGACGTTCGTGCGCGGCGCATCGCTCGACGCGATCGAAGAGGCGGCAGCAAAGGTCGATCGTGCGCTGCAGGCCGGCGCCCTCGCCGTCGGCGCCAGCCTCGAGCTGCGCACGCTGCCGGGTTATTTGCCGCTGAGCGTCGACCGTTCGCTGGCCGCGATTTTTCGCGAGAACGCAACGGCTCTCGTCGGAGCGTCACATTGGGGTGAATCGCCGACGAATTCCGCTTCGACCGACGCCGGCGATCTCAGCCACATCATGCCCGTTCTCCATCCGAGTCATGGCGGCTGCAGCGGCGCAAACCACACCGTGGACTTCAAGATCGTCGATTCCGCGGACGCGTACCTGACGCCGGCGAAAGCTATGGCGTTTACGCTTATCGATTTGTTGACCGACGGCGCCAAGCGCGCGCAAGAAGTGCTGGATGCTTATACACCGGGGCTAACGCGCGATGAGTATCTTGCGACGATGCGCGCCTTCAACCGGACCGAGCAGTTTCGGGCACCAGAAGCGTAAGCCCAACGCCGGCGACGCCCGCCCACACGAGCGCACCGCCGACGAGACTCGGGTTCATCCAGACGCCGCCGCTCAGCGCCGTAACGGCAAAGTACGTTCCATAGTAGACGACCGGTACCACAAAGCCGAAGACGCGCAACGCCGGCGGCTGTAATGGGCCGTCCGCACCTGCGATCAAGATATCGGCGACGATCCCCGCGACGACCGACATAATCACGTACGTTACGAAAAGCAGCGTGTCGTTAGTCAGCGCAGCCGCGATGATGCAATTCGCCGTCAAAAATAAGACGACCATCGCGCCGGGACGTAGCTTGAACCGCGAGGCCACCCAAACCACGAACAACATGAGAATGAGCGTTTGCAGCAGCACGATCGCGACGCCCGCGCCGACTTTGTACAAGAGCAACGTCGAGTTTGTGAAGTAATCGGGCGAGTATAGGATCCCGTTGGGAGGCGTATAGATGCGCGCTGCGGCCGGCTCGAACACGTATGCCGTGCCGAGATGGATGAACTCCAGCCAAGTTGCGATCGAGAACAGCAACGGTAATTGAGAGAACAGCGTCTTCAGCTCATCGCGCGACTCGAGCGCGGAGCGTATCGGCGCACTTGTGACGATGAGTACGCCTAGTCCGATGATGAGATGTGTCGGGCTCGTGACGGCTTCGACGCGGTCTTCGATGCCGAAGATTGTATGCCAGATCAAGTCGCCAACGCCGCCCAGGAAGAAGATCGGGACGCCGATCATCGCCTGTTGATACGGGGCAGGCAAGACATTCCAGCCCGTGTAACCCTTGGAACGATTTCGCAAAGCCGTAACGATTAGGACAACCGCTCCCGTCGCCATCGCCGCATAAAAAACGCCGTGATACGGCGTAAAGAAGGTTTCGACGGGAACATGCAAATGCGCCCAACTATCCAGCAAGAACCCGCTAGCCAGCCACAGCCCGATAACGCCGATCGTAAGATCGAGCGTCGCGCTGCGCGGGGGCGCACTCGACATACGCTGAGCTACCGGTTGCGCAGAATCTTTTCCTGGTTGGTAGTGACGTCGTGTGCGTGCGCGATTGCTGGATGCGCGGCAACGCCTTCAATGCCGGCTAACGTACAGGTTGGCGAACGCGCACCGGCCGCGTGGCCGACACCGTTGATGCAGCGCGCGGGGGCCGAGCCGGCGATCCTTGCGATGCATTTTTCGAGCCTGAACGTGCGGCTGGGAACCGAGTGGACCGGTGAGTTTGTCACCAGCACCAGCACGGCCAGCATCGAAGTCAACACGAATCTCTTTGACTTCAGCGTTCCGGGAGTGAGCCCCGGGCACTTCGCATTTCACTTTCACATGATCGACGTCCCGACGTTTTATATCCGGCCGTATGCATTGCGCGTAATAGCGCGTAACGGTCCCGGCGACAAAATCGAAGAGGACGTCCCCTTTAGAATCAGCGGCCGTTAGACGGCGTCGGCAATGGCTTTGCCGACGTCTTGCGTGCTCGCGGTTCCGCCGATGTCGCGCGTGCGTGGACCATTCGTCAGAACCTTTTCGATTGCGGTGACGATCGCACCGGCGGCATCGGCGTGTCCGAGGTGCTCGAGCATCATCGCGCCCGACCAAATCTGTCCGATCGGATTGGCGACGCTCTTTCCCGCGATGTCAGGCGCGGAGCCGTGCACCGGCTCGAACATCGAGGGAAAATCGCGGTCGGGGTTGAGGTTTGCCGAGGGCGCGATCCCGATCGTGCCCGTCACGGCCGGTCCCAGATCGGAGAGAATGTCGCCGAAGAGATTCGAGCCGACGACGACGTCAAACCAATCGGGATGCTGAACGAAATGTGCGGTGAGAATGTCGATGTGATATTGATCGGTGCGCACGTCGGAGTATCGTGCCGACATCGCGCGCACGCGCTCGTCCCAATACGGCATGGTAATCGTGATGCCGTTGGATTTGGTCGCAGACGTTAAGTGTTTCTTGGGGCGGCTGCGCGCCAGCTCGTAGGCGAATTTGAGGATGCGATCCACGCCGCGACGGGTGAAGACCGATTCTTGCACGACGAATTCCTCGTCGGTGCCGTCGTGCAGCCGGCCGCCGATCGAAGAATACTCGCCTTCATTGTTCTCCCGGACGATCCAAAAGTCGATGTCGCCGGGTTTGCGATTCGCAAGCGGCGATGCGATGCCGGGCATCAGACGCACCGGCCGCAGATTCGCGTACTGCCGAAAGCGCCGGCGAATCGGAATGAGCAGGCCCCAGAGCGAGACGTGATCGGGAACCGTGGGCCATCCTACGGCGCCTAAGAAGATTGCATCAAATCCTGCGATGCGGTCGAGACCGTCGTCCGGCATCATCTTTCCGGTTGCAGAGAACGTTTCGCAGCTCCATGGGAACTCGGTCCAATCGAAGCGGATCCCGGCTTTCTTTGCCGCCGCGTCAACGGCGCGAATGCCTTCGGGAACGACCTCCTTTCCGATTCCGTCGCCTGGGATCGTTGCGATGCGATAGGTCTTCACGCGCCATCCTGCGCGACAAAAAAGGATAGAACCTCTTGCGGCGAGGAGCGACGCGCCGATGAAACGCAAGGCGTTTGTCGCAAGCGCGGCGACTGCAGCGACGGCCGCCGGAATCGGAGGCTCAGCGGTGCAGGCGTTTACCATTGGCGCGCAAAGCGCGATCACCGACGTTGAGGGAATCAAGGTCGGGCATTGGACCTCACCTACGCGTCCGACGGGCTGCACGGTCGTACTCGCGCCGCCCGACGGCGCCGTCGGCGGCGTCGACGTGCGCGGCTCCGCGCCGGGCACGCGGGAAACCGATCTGCTCAATCCGGAAAATCTCGTTGATCGCGTGAACGCCGTGTTGCTTTCAGGCGGCAGCGCATTCGGACTCGACGCGGCCAGCGGCGTCGTGCGCTGGTGTGAAGAGCACGGTTTCGGTTTTGACGCAGGCGTCGCCAAAGTTCCAATCGTCCCCACCGCGATCTTGTTCGACCTTTCGCCCGTCGTCGGTGGCCCAAAGAATCGTCCGGATGCGGCAGCGGGCTATGCCGCTTGCGAAGCTGCGAGCGCACAGCCGCCTGCGCAAGGCAACGCCGGCGCCGGTGCCGGCGCGACCATCGGCAAGATGTTTACGATCGTTCGCGCGATGAAAGGTGGTATCGGCACCGCGTCGGTGACGGTTGAAGGTCTCATCGTCGGCGCCATCGTCGCCGTAAACGCGATCGGCGACGTCATCGATCATGCCACCGGCAAGATTGTCGCCGGCGCGCGCACTGCCGATGGGAAAAAGCTGCTCAATGCAACCGCAGCTGTCCTTTCCGGTGACGTTCCACCCATCGTGAAGCCGGGAACGGCGACAACGATCGGCGTCGTTGCAACGAATGCCGTACTTACAAAAGCGCAAGCGCAAAAAATTGCCCAGATGGCACATGACGGCATCGCGCGCGCCATTTCGCCCTCGCACACGATGTTTGACGGTGACACGATCTTCGTCATGGCCACCGGCAGCGCAAAGAAAACCGGCAACCCGACGCTGCTCGGCATGATGGCCGCCGAGGCCGTCAGCGCATCGATCGTGCGCGCCGTGCTGAACGCGAAGGGCTTACCGAACCTTCCGGCAGCGAGAGATCTTCGTTAAGCGTCGAGCAGCGCTGCGATCACAGGATTGCGGCGCAGTTCGCGCAGCTCGTCGTCGGTCGGCAGTTGCGGACGATCGCGTTCGGAGGGGACGAGGCACAAGAAACCCATCGGCTCGTCGTCGCCGGCGCGGAACTGGTGCCACGTCATCGCTGGGACGCGGAACAAATCGTATTGTTTGATGGCGTACACGCGCGTGCCGACGAGCGCTTTTCCGCCGCCGCGCAAGATCATCACGGAATGCACGTGTTCGTGGCGTTCGAGCGTCGTGTGCCCGCCGGGCCCGACTTCGAAGTAGCGCCACTGGTAACCGACTTCGGGCTCCTCGAAAAGCACCGCGCGCGTTACGTCCTTGAACGGTGCGCTGCCTGCTTCCTTATATTCCAAAACGTCGACGTCATCCCAGCGGTAGCTCGTTCCGCTGGTACGAAATTCACGTGCGTGGCTGGCTTCGGTTGTCTCTTTCATCGCGATTTTCCGGCTTGTGCTCCCGCTTCCACAACCGCACGAACGAAGCTTCGGCTTCGCTCGAGCAGGGCATCGCCGGCCATCAGCAGGCTCCCGCCGATCAGCAGCATGACGTCATTGCCATAAGCATCGAGCATCTCGGGAACCCGTTCGACCGGCATCCCACCGGCGGGCACCGGAAGCGCGCGACGAATCCCTTGCCACGGACGGCTTGCGGCTTCGGCGAGGGCGGCGCTTTGTTCGCGCGTGTACGTGAAACGACCGCCGTAGTTTGGGAAGATGATCGCGTCCGCGCCGAGCAATCGAAAAAAACGTCCGAACAGCCACACCGGCGAGATTCGGCCGCCGCCGAACGCTGGGTGCGCGAGGATCGCGAACTCGGGAAATTCCGCCGTAAACTCCGCGAAGGTGCCGATGCCGACCAGCATGGGAGCGATCAAGACCGCCCGAACGCCCACCTCGCGCGCGCGTTCCGCCTGTTCGAAAATGCTGCGCGGCGATCCGACGAGGCTCGGGGCATACAGAGGCCTCTTGCCGGTCTCGCCTTCGATCCGAGCGACGACTGCCTGACACGCGGCGACGCGGTGCGCGAAGGGTGCATACTCCTGGTCCGCGATCCCGTGGTCGTCCTTGATCACATCGATTCCGGCGCGCGCAAACGTTTCGCAGAGCGCGGCCAGCTTCTCGACCGACGAGCCTTGCGGTTTGAGCGCCGTGCACGTCATGGCGCGCCCGCCCGCGTTCGTGAGCTCGCGAATCCCGTCAATTCCGTGATGTGGGCCACTAAATCGCTCGAGCAATGTCTCAGGAAGCTCGACATGCGCGAGCTCGACGTCGTCTTGCAACGAGCAATTCCCAAACAGCATGTTGACCAGTTGTGTCGGATCGCCGCCGGTTGTTGCCGCCGCAAGATGTAAGACGACGCGGAAGCGCCGCTCATCGGCGGGCTCGACGGATGCGACGCGCGCCACAATTGTGGAAAGGATCCGTCGATCGGTGATCGCGCCCAGCGGCATTTCGACGCTTTGCTCGAGCGCAAGCGCCTCGGCACGCCGGCCAATCTCGTCCTTCGTCGACGTCACGAGATACGTTGCGGAAATCCAAGCCATGGGCGAGGAGGGTTCAAGGACACAGGGGAGTATCGCCTTTCCATGGCCGAGGAGGAGAAGCAGCGGCAGGCATTTCGTCTCGAGGTCAACGAGTCGATCGTCGTAACGCTCGAAGATGCCGGCCGCACGATGGGCGCAACGCTCGTCGATCTCTCCGAAGGCGGTTGCCGTTTACGAACGCGTCTGTGCATTCCGCATTCGCAGCTCGCGTTTGAGTGGAAAGGTCCCACACACAAGATCAAGTTGTGGGGTGAGATGGTCGGGTCGCGCATTACGGCGACCAAGAACGCGGAGTTCGGCGTCCGTTTCGAGATGCCGCAAGTCGAGAAAGACAAGCTCGTCTCGGAGCTGCACGAGATTCAGCGCCGCATGGCGTTCAAGCCGACGGAACCGACGTCGTACGGCGACGCGGGTGGAGTCGGACGCGCCAAGCGCAAGTCATATCGTGCGCCCGTGAAGTTTCCGATCTCGTATAAAGCGCAAGGCGCCATGCATGAAGTCGTCGCGACGGCGGGCGATCTCTCGGTCGGCGGTATCCTCTTGATAACGCCCGAGCCGATTCCGGAAGGAACTTTTGTCGAGGTCGATTTCGTCATGCCGGTCGAAGCCGTCGATTTGGGCGGCGAGCAGCGCGAGGTCGTCGAGAAGACGCCGTTCGGGAATCGCAAGGTGAAAAAGCTGATCCCGGTCCGGCCCTTCGAGCCCGTGCACGCGAAGGCGAAGGTCGTCAAACGCATCGGCGCGTCGCCTGAAGGGACGGCTTATGGTACGTCCTTCGTCGATCTGCCCGCGTTCACAGGCGAAGAGATCGCGCGCTTCGTGCATGCATTTCAACTCACGCAGCTGCGCAAAGCCGCGGCTGCCGCGGACGGTTAGCTCTGGCACACACATCGGAAGTTCGGCGCCAGGCATTTCGTCTGGATGTCAATGCCGAGATCACGCTTCGGCTGAGCGAGCTCAACCGCGATATCAAGCTGCTCTTAGTCGACATATCGGATAGCGGCGCGCGCGTGCGCGCGGGCGTGAAATTGCCGCCGCATACGCGGGTGTCGTTCAACTGGATGGGTCCGTCGCGCGAGCCGATCGCCGTCAGTGGCGTTATTGTTGCCGCGCGCATGAGCGACCCGAAGACGGCCGAGTACGGAATTCAATTTAACATGCCGCAGGTAGTGCGCGACAAGCTTGCCGCCGAGCTGGCTGAGATTCAGCGGCGCAAAGCATTCAAGCCGGCAGAAATGGCGGCGCACCAAATCGATGACGGCGAGACCGGCGGCCGCGCGAAGCGCCAAGGCTATCGTGCAGCCGTGCAATTTCCCGTGACGGTCGCCGTTACCAAAGACGGACGCACGATTCCCGTGCGCGGTGAATCGCAAGATCTTTCGATCGGTGGCATGTTGCTGGCGATGCCGGGCGATTATCCCGAGGGAACGGATCTGCAGCTGCGCTTCGTCCTTCCGCTGGGCGCCGTCGACCGGGGCGGGGAAGAGAGAGAAGTCACCGAGCAGACGCCCTTCGGCGAGCGCCGTATCAAGAAGGTGCAGCCGGTACGGCCGTTCGACCCGATCGAAGCCAAGGCAACGCTGGTGAAGAAAACGGGCAGCGCCCGCAACGGGATTCCGTGCTTCGGCGTCGGGTTCGTCGAGCTCTCGCCGTTCTTAAAAGAAGAGATCGCGCGCTTCGTGCACGCGCACCAGCTCTCACAATTACGTAAAGCCGCCGCAACGCAGGGCTAGGCAAAACCGCTTGTCGCTGCGCGGCAAAACACTGTTTGTAACCGGCGCCAGCCGCGGCATCGGCTTGGCGATAGCGTTGCGCGCGGCACGCGACGGCGCGAACGTCGCGATCGTCGCGAAAACGACGGAGCCACACCCGAAGTTACCCGGAACGATTCATACTGCAGCGGACGAAATCGAACGCGCGGGCGGCAAGGCGCTACCGCTCGCCTGCGACATCCGCTTTGAAGAACAGGTCGCCGACGCGGTCGTCAAGACGCTCGCACAATTCGGCGGTATCGACGTCTGCGTCAACAATGCGAGCGCCATCTCGCTGACCCCCGTCGTCGATACGGAGATGAAGCGCTTCGACCTGATGAATCAGGTTAACGCGCGCGGTACTTTCCTGTGCTCCCGGGCGACGATCCCCTATCTGGCAAAGGCAAAAAATCCCCACATTCTCAATCTCTCACCGCCGCTCGACATGCAGGCGCGCTGGTTTGCGGGCCACGTCGCCTACACGATGGCGAAATTTGGAATGTCGATGTGCACCCTCGGCATGGCCGAGGAACTACGCCCCCAAGGGATAGCGGTGAACTCGCTGTGGCCGCTCACGACCATCGACACCGCAGCGGTGCGCAATCTGCTGGGTGGCGACGCCGCCGCACGCGTGTCGCGGACGCCGGAAATCGTTGCCGACGCCGCTTACGAGATTCTCACGCGGCCCTCGCGCGAGTGTACCGGCAACTTCTTCATCGATGAAGAGGTGCTGCGTGACGCCGGCGTTACCGATTTTGCGAAGTATGCAAACGACCCGAGTGCGAAATTGAATCCGGATCTCTTTATAAGTCGTAGTCGATGATCACGGGCGCGTGGTCGGAGAAGCGCTCGTCTTTATAGATGCGCGCCGTTTTTACGGTGTCGCGCAGATCCGGCGTGATCATCTGGTAGTCGATGCGCCAGCCGAGATTTTTCGGCCACGCGTTCTTCCAGCCCGACCACCACGTGAATTGCTTTGGTTCCGGGTTGACGACTCGGAAGGCGTCGACCCAGCCGACCTCGTCGACGAAACGATCGAACCACGCGCGTTCGGGCGCGAGAAATCCGGTCGTGTTGGCGCACGCGCGCGCGCTAAAGACGTCGATGTCCTTGTGCGCGATGTTATAGTCGCCGCAGATGACGATGGGGCGAGCTTCGGCACGCATGCGCCGCAGCTCACCCAGAAATCGATCCAGAAACTCATACTTGACTTCTTGACGCGCCGGACCGCTGGTGCCCGAGGGCACGTAGAGCGAGCAGACTGAGAGTTGCGGATAATCCAAGCGTAAGAAGCGCGCTTCATCATCGAGCGATCCGAAGCCAAGCCCGCGGGTGATACGCTCCGGTTCGCGCCGCGAGTAAATCGCGACGCCGCTGTAGCCCTTTTTCACCGCGTCGAGGTAGACGGCCGAGTACCCCGCGATGACGGCGTCACCAGGGAGTTGATGTTCCTGCGCCTTGGTCTCTTGAATGCAAACCAGGTCCGGCGCCTCGGCGAGCATCCAAGCGAAGAAACCCTTGCGAGCGGCGCTGCGAATTCCGTTGGCGTTGAGCGTGATGATGCGCATTAGGTCCCGACTGCGATGAGAGGAGTTTGGGACATAGGAGCCCGAGTCCACGCTCGTTGGCAACGATTCCTACCGGCGAAGACGACCTGACGTTTGCGGTCGGCAGCAAACGCGTCGGTCTCACGAACTTGGGCAAAGTCTTCTGGCCCCAGGAAGGCTACACCAAGCGCGATC
>Ga0213879_10000102_pt1 | contig 10440 bp, 7 predicted proteins | sample VelepicoBEBS_R03_FD_161046 | JGI IMG/M metagenome (GOLD analysis project Ga0213879, IMG submission 161046) | Vellozia epidendroides bulk soil microbial communities from rupestrian grasslands, the National Park of Serra do Cipo, Brazil - BS_R03 | ecosystem: Environmental > Terrestrial > Soil >...
TCGTGGCGGTGACTGTGCCGCCGTGGAGTTCGGCGAGCGACCGGACGAGTGTCAAGCCGATGCCCAACCCCCCCTCGGAGCGGGCGAGCGAGCGGTCGGCCTGGGCGAACAGGTCGAACATCCGTGGCAGCAGCTCGGGCGGGATGCCGACCCCGTTGTCCCGGACCCGGCAGACGAACTCGCCCCCCTCGACCCCGGCGATGAGCTGGATGCGGCCCCCCGAGGGCGTGTATTTCGCGGCGTTCGTCAGGAGGTTGACGAGCATCTGCTCAAGCCGGGTCGGGTCCGCCTCGATTCTCAGGTCCGTGGACGTGAACGAGAGCAGGAGCTGGTGCTTACGCTCCTCGACCAGCGGCCTGACGGCCTCGACCGCGTGTCGGAGCACGGGCCCCGCCTCGACCACTTCCTTGCGGAGTTGAATCTTCCCCTGGGTGATGCGGGAGACGTCGAGCAGGTCGTCGACGAGGTGGGAGAAGTTCTTGACCTGCCGGGAGGTGACTTCACGGCTCCATTCTATGTCCTCTTTCGTGCCCGAGCGGGCCGCGAGCGTGACGGCGTTGCGGATGGCGGCGAGCGGGTTCCTCAGCTCGTGGGCGAGCATCGCCAGGAACTCGTTCTTGTGGATGTCGGCCTCCTCCAGCTCCTCCGTCCGCCGCTTGAGTGCGTCCTGGAGTCGCCGCTCCTCGGTCTTGTCGCGGATGATTTTCAGGAAGCCCCGCGTCTCGCCGGAGTCGTCCTTCAAGGGCATCACGAGCCCCTGGGCCCAGAACGGCTCACCGCCCTTCTTCAGGTGCCACCGTTCATCGAGGGCCCGGCCCTCGGCCGCCGCGGTCCTCATCTCCTGGTCCGCCTGGCGGGCTTCGACGTCCTCGGGCGTGAAGATGACCCGGAAGTGCTGGCCGAGAATCTCGGCCTCGCTGTAGCCGAGCATCGCCTCGGCCCCCACGTTCCAGCTCGTAATCACGCCCTCGGTGTCGAACGTGAAGATGGCGAAGCCCGTGGCCCCCTCGACGATGACCCGGTATCGCTCGCGGTTGTCGGCGAAATCGACCCCCGCCCGCCAGGTCGGGGTGACGTCCTCGATGGACAGGAGGATGAGCTCCGACCCGGCTCCGGGCCGACGGACCTTGCGACCGTTGAGGAGCATCCGCCGTCGGCCGAGGCCCTCGAAGGCGTGTTCGACCTCGAAGTCGCGGAACGACGTGTCCTTGGGGAGGACGTCCTCGAGGAGCGTGCGTAACTGCGGGACGTCCCACTGGCCGTTGCCCAGCTCGTAGACGGGGCGGCCCTCCGTCTCTTCGGGGGTCACCCCGAAGGCCTCGTAGAACGAGCGGCTTGCCGACCGCACGCGGAGTCCGGCGTCGAGCACGAGGAGCGGGTCCCGGACGGTGTCGATGATGCCCTGGGCGTAGGTGAGGGCCTCTTGGACCGCCCGCTCACTCCTTCTCTGCTCGCTGATGTCCCGGAAGACCATGACGACGCCGATGAGGTTCCCGTCCCCGTCCCGGACCGGTGCGGCACTGTCGTCGATGGGCCGCTCCGTCCCGTCCTTGGCGATGAGCAGGGTGTGGTTGGCCATGCCCCGCACGAGGCCCGTCTCAATCACCTTCAGGACCGGGTGCTCGGCGGCCAGGCGGGTCTCCTCGTTGACGATGCAAAGGACCTCTTCCAACGGGTGCCCGTGGGCCTCATCGGCGACCCACCCGGTGAGCGACTCGGCCACGGGGTTCATGTAGGTGACGCGGCCCTCGGGGTCGGTCGTCAGGACCGCGTCCCCGATGGCCGAGAGGGTGACCTGGTACCAGGTCATGACCACCGAGGCGGGGAGGTTCGGTTCACGCTGTTTTTCCGCGGCGTGCGACATAAGCTGGTTCTTCGCCTACGGATGTAAATCGATGAGGTCTAAGCGTTTCTTGCGGTTCGCTTCGACCATTATATTATAAGGAGACTCCTCGCCCATCACCACCATGGTGCCCGGAATTTGATACCAAAAAGTCGATGTTAAGGTCTTTAGCCACATTGGGTTACAGCTTAGGAAATCGACGAGTCTAGGGAATGCGGATCTGCGAACGCAAAAATCGATCCAGAAGTCCAATCCGGATAACAGGATAGAGAAAAACGTTGGTGGCGATGGGCGAGGAGTCTCATTATAAGTGGGCGACCATCCCGGCGACACGCCATCGGCCGGGCGACGTTCGCGAGAGCACACGGAGCCATCCTCCGCCGCTCCGGGTTGAGAACCTGATTCGGCACCGGCTCGATAGGGGCCGGGCTACTTCTTCTATGAAACTTTGTATTATTTGGACCAATATTTGCAAGTAGAATTCACCATGATTACTCAAAAACGTTCCACAGTCGTCGGCGTATTCGAGGACCGTCTCCACGCCAATCAAGCCGTCACCGAGCTTCACCAGGCGGGGTTCACCGAAGCCCAGATTGGCGTCGCCATGCGGCACGCCGAAGGCGAGGGCAATTCCGCCGACACGGACCAGGGTTCGCACGCCGGTTCGGGTACCTTGACCGGGGCCTTGACCGGCTTGGGCCTGGGTGCACTGGCCGGGCTCGGCGTCCTGGCGGGGGTGATTCCCGTCGTCGGGCCCGCCATCGCGGCCGGTATTAACCCGGCAATAAAGTAAATCAAGAGAACCCTGGAAAATTCCCTGGCGGCCCCAATCATATTCACGAGATTTTATTTGCCGGGTTAATACTTTGGGAGTCGTCCTGTCCAACGCGGCGGCCGGGGCGGGCATCGCCGGGCTCGTCGGGGCTCTCGTGGGGGCCGGACTCCCCGAGCACGAAGCCAAGTTCTATCAGGGCGAGTTCGAGGCGGGGCGGGCCATCGTGACGGTCAACGCCGCCGGCCGGGCCGACGAGGCGGCGGCCGTCCTGCGACGGAACGGGGCGTACGACATGAGCAGCCGGGCGGCGGAACCGGTCGCGAAGTAACCCGGCCGAGCCTGGTTCAAACGGACGGCGACTGAAAGTCAACGAAACGGGGGGTGCTTCGGCATCCCCTTTTTCGTTGGCCTACCGTCGGCCATGGGTCGAGGTCGGCGGCCGGGGTCATCAGTGGCGGGAGCTCCGGGGAATAATCTCCCGCGAAACCGGGGCAGTGAAACGACGCCCTCTCGTCCCCGGCCAGGGGTGCGTGCCGCTTCGTCGCGCGTTCATCCGGTGGGGACGCTCGTACAGAACTCCCCTCCTGCAAGTAACCTGAGCAGGGCGTCAAAATCGACGGGCTTGACCAGGTGATGGTCGAAGCCCGCCTCGCGGGAGCGGCGGAGGTCGTCGGGCTGGCCGTACCCGGACACCGCGATGATGAGCGAGCCCCGGCAGCACTCCCCCGTCCGGAGCCGCTTGACGACCTCGTAGCCGTCCATCCCGGGCAGGCCGATATCCAGGAGCACGATTTCGGGCCGGTGGGCACGGGCCGCCTCGACGGCGGCCTTCCCGTCATAGGCCACCTGGACGGCGTGCCCGAGGAGCTTTAGGAGCCTCGCGAGGCCCCTAGCGTTGTCGGTGTTGTCGTCGACGACGAGCACCCGGGAGCTCGGACGGGCGACCCGGGGCAACGTCCCCCGCGGGCTCGGTGTCCGGGCCGCGGCGTCCTCCAGGGCGGGCAGTCGGACGGTGAACTCGCTCCCCTTGCCGGGCCCCTCGCTCTCGGCGGTGACGCCGCCCCCGTGCACCTCGGCGAGCTTCCGGGCGAGCGTCAGACCAATCCCGAGCCCGCCTTCGGAGCGGGCCATCGTGCGGTCCCCCTGAACGAAGAGGTCGAAGACGCGGGGCAGCAGCTCGGGCGTGATGCCGATGCCCGTGTCCCGGACCCTGATAACGATGTCGGACCCCTCGAGCCGCGCCGTGAGTGAGATGTGGCCTCCGGCGTCGGTATACTTTGCGGCGTTCGTCAGGAGATTGACGAGGATTTGCTCAAGCCTCAAGGGGTCGGCCTCCAGCCGCAAGCCCCCATTGATGAGCGAGATGCCGAGCCCATGCTTCCGCTCTTCCAAGAGCGGGCGAACGGCCTCCACGGCACTGCTGACGATCGGCGAGAGGTCGATGGTTTCCTTCCGGAGGCTGATTTTCCCGCGGGAGATGCGGGAGACGTCCAGCAGGTCGTCAATCAACTGCGCCAGGTGCTTCACCTGGCGCAGGACCACTTCTTTGGCCCATTCGAGCTCTTCCTCCGTCTCCAGCTTCCCGAAGAGCTGGGCGGCACCGCTGATGGCCGACAGCGGATTCCTCAGCTCGTGGGCGAGCATCGCCAGGAACTCGTCCTTGCGGCGTTCGGTCTCCAGCCGTTCGGCCTCGATGCGTTTCTCCTGGGTGATGTCCCGGCCGATCTTCGAGGCCCCCATGATCCGGCCCTCGGCGTCTCGAATCGGCGAGACGGTCAGCGAGACGTCGATGATCGTGCCGTCCTTGCGCCTCCGCTTCGTCTGGTAGTGGTCCACCTTCTCGCCGCGGCGAATCCGGCCGAGAATCTTCGGCATGTCCTCGACGAGCTCAGGAGGCATGAGCATGGAGACGTGGCGGCCGATGACCTCCTCGGCCGTGTAGCCGAGGACTCGCTCGGCACCTTTGTTCCAGCTCGTGATGACCCCATCGAGCGTCTTCGAGGCGATGACGTCGTCCGACGACTCGACGATGGCCGCCAGACGCTCGTACAGCAGCTCGACCTGCCGCTTCTCCGCGACGTCCCGGAAGACCAGGATGACGCCTGCGACGCGGCCCCGGTCGTCGAGGATGGGGGCGGCACTGTCATCAACAGGCACTTCCTTGCCGTCCCGGTCGACGAGCACCGTGTGGTCCGCAAGGCCGACGACGTGGCCGGTGACGAGGACCTTCTCGACAGGGTTTTCGGCGGGCTCCTTGGTCGCCTCGTTGACGACGGGGAAGACCTCGGTGAGGTCCTTGCTGTGGGCCGCCTCGCCGGACCATCCGGTCAGGGCCTCGGCGACCGGGTTCATGAAGAGCACCCGGCCCCGGTCGTCGGTGGCGATGACGGCATCGCCGATACTCTTCAAGGCAATCGAGAACCACCGCTCGTCGAAGGGTAATCCCAGGCTCGCTTCGTTCATGGGCCGTCCCTCCCGCCGCACCTGAGGTTAAAGGTGCTCTGCTGTGCGGCGGCAGAGTCAATGGAGTTCCAGCATTCTTGATGCCGAAACCTATCCCCTCAAGGTTTGACCTCGAAAGGGCTTCAGGACGGGACACCTGGCCCCTGGCCACGACCCCCGCCTTGCTCGTCTTCTGCCGGTCGTTCTGACCGCCTCAGAAGGGACGGCAACCCCTGGCGGAAACCTAGCGGGTTTCGGCCTGGGGTTGGGTAGGGTGGGCGGTCGGCGCGGTGGCCATAAGGCTCCGTTTCCACCGCCCCCCTCCGAACCGGACTGGATGTAGGGTAGGCGGCTGGCGAGGTACGGCTTGTGCCGGGGTTCGTGAGCCCGTAATGCAACGGCAGTGACGGGCAACCGGCGGCGCCCTTTTCCATCCGCCCCCCTCAGAACCGCTCGTGAGTCTTTCGATCTCAAGCGGCTCGCCAGTGGTCTATGCTTTGAACCGGTGCCGTCTCGGTCACTCGCGATGAATGGCCTCGTGGCACCTTTGACAGACGACCAGGGTCTTGCGGCGGCGCGCCGCCAGGCAGCCTTCGTCTGCCACGTTCGCTGATGACTCCCAAGACCGTTTCGGCGTTTCGCATCTCGCGTACCTTGACGTCCGGGTGGTCAGACCACCTGTCTCCCTTCGCCATGTGGTGGGCTTTCCCCACCGCGGACTACTATGGAGACTCCGTCACCCTAGGACTCGCGTCCCGTAGGCGATCCCGCGTTCCGTTTGATGTTGAACGTATCGAGCGCGACGTAGGCGTCCCATTCATCCCCTTCAATGAAGTCGTTCTTCATCGCCCCGCCAGTCGGAGGTGGCCGATCGCGAAAGCTGAACGATCCGCCCCTGGTGGCGCTGCGTTATAGACGCCGTAGCCGCGGGTGTGACTCTTCCACCGCTGGGGATTGGGATTCAGGCAGTGGAGCTTTCGCCCTATCGCGCGGATCTTGCGGGACGGCACCTTCAGCGTCTTCCAGTGACCCCCGCTTTTCCGACATGCTCTTTTCCCCTCTGGCTTTCGCCTTCAGGTCAATCGGATGACCCAGGAGCATCCCTCCGGGCTCCTCCTGACTGTGTCAGGGATTCAACATCGCGTTCCGCGGCGCACCGTTTCCGATCATCCGGCTCTCCAGTCGGTGACTCTTCTCGGTCCTGAAGGATGGCCAGAATCGTTTCGGCGTCTCGCATGTCGCGTACCTCCCGATCTGCACCATCGCACCGACCTGGCCCCCTTCGCCATGCGGCCGGCTTTCCCGGCCTCGGACTACTACGGGGCCTCCGTCGCCGTAAGGCCGCCCTCGGTGGGGCTCGAGCCTATTAGGCGATCTCGCGTTTGGTCATCAGGTCACGTATCGAGCGCGGTTTAGGTCGCCCACTCATCCCTTGAACCGGGTTCACATCCCCGATCGCTGCACCGGGCGGTCTTGCCGACCATCGTCAACCTATGGCCGGCACCCGATGCACGCCGCCTCCTAACCAACGTTGCGGCGGGACATTTTATCATCCGCTCAGGATTGGGCTTCAAGCAGTGTAGCTTTGACCTTGCCACGCGGGTCTCACGGCGCGGTCGCCTGGTTGGCTCCAGCTTCCCGCCGCTTTTGACTTGAGCCGGCTGCGTTTCCTGTGTCCTGCAAAGGGTCACGCTCCGGCTCATGTGACAGCCGCCGGGACCGAGTCCCCCGCCTCGCCCGAACCGCAGGAGGTCCCGCAGCGCGCGGGATCGGTCACGGGCTTTGGGCCGATCAGACCCTTGGTGAAGTCGGGTCCTGACCCAAACTGAGGACAGTGCAGCCCACTTCCGAACAGGGGCCGGGTCAAAACTCGATTGCATTCGCGTTCGATCGAGCCTGATTCCCGGATCAGCCAGTGCAGTCGACTTCTGAAAATGACAGGTCGAGGCGTGCGGCACCCCGTCTCAAATCCAGACATTTTGTTTACTCCGCCCATGCTCGACCTCCGCATCGTCCTCGAAGCCAAAAATCCCGACCGGCGGTGCTTGCGACAGTACCGGGCGGAAGCCGGGACCGATCTCTTCGGTAGCTGGGTGGTGGCGATCACCTATGGCCGCATCGGCACCGTCGGGCGGTCGCGCTGCTCTGTCGTTCGCGATGCAGGGGAGGCCCGGCACCTGGCCCAGAGCATCCTCAAGCGTCGAGCCACCGCACCGCGGCGGATCGGGGTCGCGTACCGCATCCGCGAGCTCATCGATCCCCAGGGGTGGGTCGGGGTCTTATGCGACAACCTTGCGAGCGAGGCGAAGCCTCGCGAGGCGGCGTAGCCCCTTGGGGGCGGGAGGGGCGAGCATCGGAGATGGGTGGGGGTTGGGCGCGGCAGGATGGCTGCCAGGCGGCGCAGGGACAATTAAAAGTCCCGTAGCCGCCTGACCGCTTTTAAGAGCCTTGAGCGTGCGATCGATCTGCCTCCTGGGGAGACTCCTCGAACCTGAGCGTACAGTTTCGCCCGTTCCGAGGAGTAACCCCTATAGCTGCTCATGACAGCTTCGCCAGCCTCAGGCCGATCACGCTTGGTTGAGGACTAAGCTATTCTGGTGGCTTGCCCCGGGAAGACGACCGCGAGCGGCCGCTGCGGGTGGTTACTCCAGATCCGTGGCATAGCCATAGATCCCGACCGACCTGCCGAGGCGAGCCCAGGGTTCCGGTTCGTGCCGGGCAGGCCGGCCGTTCCCGTCGTGCGGGACGTGGTCGTGGCCGGGGGTGAACGTCCCCAGCTCTCGGCCCGATTCGTCGCATAGGACCAGAGGGACGCTCAGATGGTTGAGCACTTCCAGGGTCGGGTCATCGAGGGCAATCCTCATCATCCGGGGGTTCTCCTCGTCATAGCCATTGTGGGTCCTGAACTCCATCCACGGAAGAACGGCCTGATCCCCGTGGGACCCACCGCGCCCCTTTCCCAGCGGCCTCACTCGTGGCGCGGCCGGCCGGGCAGTCGGCCCGGCATCCGCCTCCGATCGGACGGTCCGATCGCGACTCGAGGCGGCCGGCGATGGCCGCGTCTGAGTTATAGGGGGGGACACCGCCTTGCCAAGCCTGCCCGTGGGTGCGGGCCGAACAGGCAGTGGGGACCGGGAGATGGGGTGCGCTTTACCGTAATGCGTTCTATATAAATAGCTTATGGCTATGATGCTGGCGAACATCGGATTGCATGACCTGATCTACTAATTTTGTCCTAAGCTCCTAATTAAAAAAAGGTTACATCATAGGCGCCCGGAATCCGGGAAAACGCCGAACGACCCTATCATTTTTCAAAATATTCACGATTTCTAAATTTTGGTCGCAGGCGACATCGGTCCTGCTGGTGTCCTTCCACGCGTCCAGAGCGTCGCAAGCGCTGGACCGACAACGAGCCAGAGCTTGCTCACGAGTGGACCCTCAGTTGCTCTCGTCAGCTGCGCGCACCCCATCGGCATCGCACCGAGGTCACACCGTCTCCGAGCATCCCGGCTCGTGACCCCACGACACGACCCAATCGAGCCGGGCAGCCGGACTTACGATAACGACTCGATGGGGCTGATCGGCCCGAAGCCGTCCTAGTATGGATCACGCTAATCCAATGTATTTTTCTATTACGTGACTTAGGAGAGCATTCCGGCATCGGCCTTGCACCTCCCCCGGATCGTGTAGGTGGAAGCCCCGGTGCGGGATGAGCACCGGGGATCGGGATCGAACTATATGCATCAGGAGATGACATGGCTGCAACCAGCGAGCAACGTTCGACCGTCGTCGGTGCCTTTGAGGACCGCCAGCAGGCGGATACCGCCATCAGTGAACTGCGCCAGGCCGGGTTCCGCGAGGACCAGATCGCGATCCAGGAGGACCGATCCGTCGGCGGGCCCGAATCCGACCGCACCACCGTGACCGTCACCGCGGAGGGCCGCTATGACGAGGCGACGGCCCTCTTGCGCCGGCACGGGGCCTACGACCTGCGCACCACCGCCCATGCCTCCCGGACGGCCGAGGCCGCCGAGCGGATCCAGCTCCACGAGGAGGAGCTGCAGGCCCACAAGCAGCCCGTGGAGACGGGCGCGGCCCGGATCCGCAAGGAGGTCGTCACCGAGTACCGGACGATGGAGGTCCCGGTGCAGCGGGAGGAGGTAGTCATTGAGCGGCATGCCCCGACGAGTGAGCCCGGCGCCTCGGACATCCGGCCCGGCGAGGAGCTCCGCATCCCCGTCAGCAAGGAGCAGGTCACGGTGGAGAAGCGGCCGGTGGTCAAGGAGGAGGTGACGGTCGGCAAGCGGGTCGTCGAGGGCACCGAGCGGGTCGGCGGCGAGGTGCGTCGGGAAGAGGTCCGCATCGAGCGGGAGGGGGACGTGGACATCCATGGGGGCGAGCCCGACCAGAAGTGAAGTGATCCGGAGGTGATGGGGCCCTGGCCGCGGACCGCCAGGTCCCGGGCCGGCCGGGCCTGCGGATCCGCCCCGGGCCGATCATCCGCCCGGGAAGCTCTCCGGGACAGAGGAGCGCGGTTCCCCTCCCCACACCGTGCCTGCGTGAGCGGATCGTACGCCCTGCCCGTCCCCCCGGGCGGTCGTCGGTCCCCGGGCCCGTGCTCGCCGCGGAGTTATTCCGCGATCGGCTTGCCCCGGGTGCGGGCACCACGGCCGCCGGACGATCGTCATCCCGGGGGGTGATCCTCCGGGCGGAGTGGGCCGTGACAACGCGGTCCCGACCTCGGTCGGCCTCGGGGTGCGGCGGCCGCGCCGCCGCACCCGATCCAAGTCGAAAGATGATGAGCCCCTATTTGCGGCGGATAGGCATGAAGGAGTGATGGCGCGTGTACTACCAAGTCTTTGCGGCCTATTGCAAGGCCGCTGAGTCCGCGATGCAGATGCAGCAGGAGATGCTCCGCCTCTGGGTCAACCCGTGGCTCACAGCGATGGCGGCCGCGGGCGGCCGCGGGCGGACCGAGCCGGTCCAGACCCTGCAGAAGCGGCGGCCGGGAAACAGCGAGGCACTTGACGCGCAGTTCAAGTCGGCCCGGGCGGCCGAGGGCGCGAAGATCCAGGTCCGCGAGGAGGAGCTGCAGGCCCACAAGCGGCGCGTGGAGACGGGCGCCGTCCGCGTCCGCAAGGAGGTCGTCACCGAGCACCGCACGATCGAGGTCCCGGTGCAGCGCGAGGAGATGGTCATCGAGCGGCGTGTCCCGACGGGCGAGCCCATCGAGGAGATCCGCATCCCGGTCCGCGAGGAGGAGGTCACGGTGGAGAAGCGGCCGGTGGTCACGGAGGAGGTGACGGTCGGCAAGCGGGTCGTCCAGGGCGTCGAGCGGGTCGGCGGCGAGGTGCGTCGGGAAGAGATCCGCGTCGAGCGG
>Ga0213879_10000103_pt1 | contig 10433 bp, 11 predicted proteins | sample VelepicoBEBS_R03_FD_161046 | JGI IMG/M metagenome (GOLD analysis project Ga0213879, IMG submission 161046) | Vellozia epidendroides bulk soil microbial communities from rupestrian grasslands, the National Park of Serra do Cipo, Brazil - BS_R03 | ecosystem: Environmental > Terrestrial > Soil >...
GACCCGGAGCTCTTGGCGCGCGATCTTGCGGCCGACGACGCCGAGCGTGCCGGCCTTCAGGCGGCCGCCGTCCCGCAGGCCATGCTGGTTCGCGCGCTGCGCAGCTTCAGCGAGGCACTCACGCTCGCCCGCACGGGCGGCAATGCCCGGTTGGAGCTCGAGACCGCGTTGTTGCGCTTCATCTTCACGCCGGAGGACCCGACGCTCGACGCTCTCGCGGCCCGGGTCGCCGCGCTGGAGGAACGGGGCAAAGGCGTCACCGACCAAGGTGTCATCCTGGACGCGCCGCGTAGCGGCGCAGTCGAAGGGCGAAAGGGCAAGGCTCCCTCAACGCTCTCTGTACAGAAGGTGCGCGCGGCGTGGCAAAGCATCCGCGCCAAGGTCGAAGGCGAGCGGCAATCGCTACGCGCGCCGCTATCGCGCGCGGTCATCGACTCTTTGGAGAGCGACACGCTCGTGCTCAAGCTTCCCGACAAATGGAGCGCGGACGCTTTGAACGATCATGCGAAGACCATCGAAGCGGCGATCGCCGACGTGCTCGGAGTCTCGCTGCACGTGCGTCTGCGCGTGGAAGGGAATGGGGCACGCTCGAAGCCCGCGGCCCCGGACGACGCCGACGCCCTTTTCGACTATGCGAACGAGAGAATTCGGTAAATGAATCAGGCACACTTAATGGCCCAAGTCAAGAAGATGCAGGCCGAGATGACCAAGGCTCAGGAAGAGCTCGCGAACACGGTTGTGACCGGCAGCGCCGCCGGCGGCGCGGTCACGGTCGAGGCGTCCTGCGATCAGCGCCTCAAGCGCGTGCGCATCGGCAAGGAGGCCGTCGACCTCGAGGACCTGGAGACGCTGGAAGACCTCGTGACGGTGGCGGTCAACGATGCACTGAGCAAGGCGAGCGACACCGCGCAGAAGCGCATGGCCTCGGTGACCGGCGGGATGCGCATTCCCGGGCTGATGTGACCACGGTCGCGAGCCCGGTCGCCGCGCTGATCAACGAGCTGAGCAAGTTGCCGACGATCGGCCCTAAGACGGCGGCGCGCCTGGTGTTTTATCTCTTGAACCGGCCGCGCAACGAGGCGCAGAGCCTCGCCGAGGCCATCCTGGCCGTCAAAGACAACGTGAGGTTCTGCTCGATCTGCTATTCGCTAGCGGAGAGCGATCCGTGCGAATTCTGCACGGACGAGCGCCGCGACGCGACGACGATCTGCGTCGTGGCGGAGGCCAAAGACGTGTATGCCATCGAGCGCGCGGGCGCGTTCAAGGGCCGCTATCACGTGCTGGGCGGCCTGATCTCGCCGATGGACGGCATCGGCCCCGCGCAGCTGCATCTCAGGGAGCTGATCGAACGCATCGGGCGCGAAGCGCCGCGCGAGATCATCCTCGCGACGAATCCGAACGCCGAAGGCGAGGCGACGGCGCTCTATCTCTCGCGCCTATTGCAGCCGCTCGGCGTCGTCGTGACGCGTCTCGCCTACGGCCTGCCGATCGGCGGCGACCTCGACTACGCCGACGAGATGACCATCGCGAAGGCCCTCGAAGGCCGCCGCACCTTGTCATACTAGAGCGACGTCGAAGGACATGCGGCAGTGCCGTACGGTCTAATGCATCCTGTTTAGTGAAAGATCCGCCGCGACGGGTTAGGCTCGAAGCTCACCGGGTGTGGGCCGAGGCGCCGTTCGTACGGCGCCTCGTTATCTCGTCGCCGAGCCGCGTCTTTCCCGTCCGCACGACGTCGCAATAGATCCCGAGAGACGCATCGCGCTGCTGCGCGAGAAAGCGCAGGATTCGTGGATCGCTCGCGGCACCGCGCGGGTGATACGTCACCGCGACGCAGCGCTCGATCGGGCAGCGCACGCGCAGCGTCACGCTCCCGAAGTCGAGCTCGTCTCCGACCAGTGCCCCTTCCTCTTCGTCGAAACCGTCAGCGGCACGCACGAACAGATTGGGACGAAAGCGCTCCCACTCCACGCCGTAGCCGACATGAGCGTTCAACGACTCGAGCCAGCGGTCGACGATAAGTGAGACCGGCGCGTCGTCGAAGAAGCTTCCTCCGGATCGGAGCTCGACGTCGACGCCACGATCGGCCGCGGCGGCACGCGCGGCGCCGGCCGACGCTACCAGATGGAGCCGGTCGTGCTCCTTGCCGCGGTAGGTCTTGCCAACGCGGGCTGATCCGGAGCGCACGAAGAGCGCGTCCGCGCGGTCGCCCGGGATGCCGCCTTCGCCGATCTCGGCGCTATCCAGCGTTTCGCCCGAAAGGCTCTTGATGGGGTAGCGCCGCAGCGCGTCGATCGTGCCGAATAGCATTGCTATCGCGCTCGTTCCCCGGGGGTTTTGCAATCGCCTTGCCAGAAAGCGCGGAGCGATGGAAGTTCGTCCGCTCGATCTCGGCGACATATTCGACCGTGCGATCAACCTTTACGTGCGGCACTTCCGGGTCTTCGCGGGGATTGCGCTGGCCGCGATCGCGCCGCTGGCACTCGTGCAGTACGCCGCGCTGCGGCTGGAAGGGCCGCAGTTGAACGCGCTGGTCGCGCTTTGGGAGCACCCCGAGCGTTTCGGAGCCGAGCGCTTTCCGACGATCCTCGATTCGCCCACGACGATCGCGTCGACCGTCGTGTCGGTCATCGTCGGATACCTCGCGATATCGTTCGCGGTTTGTGCGGTCGCCGTCGCGACGTCGAACGCTTATCGCAACGAGCCTGTCGACGTCGGCGCCGCGTACCGCCCCGCGCTCGCGCGTTGGCCGGAAATCATCGGCGTGCTTGCGATCGCGCTGGGCGTGCTCATAATCTGCTACGTCGTGACGGTCCTCGTCGTGTCCGTTCCCTTGATCGTGGGCGTGATGATCTCGCCGGTACTGCTCTTGATCGTTCCGATCATCGGTCTCGCGGCCATCGTTGCGATATTCTTGGCGCTTGCGTTGATCCTCGTCACCGGCTCGTTCGCCTTCTTCGGCGTCGTCCTCGAAGGGTGTGGGGTCCGCGACTCCGTGCGTCTGGCGGTGTCGCGGATCTTCACGCGGCCCCAGCTCGGTCGCGCACTGCTCTGCTCCATCTCTGCCGGCGCCGTGATGGTCGTGCCCACGGGACTCGTGGATACGCTGGCGTTTCTGGGGCTAGGGCGCTGGCCGGCCGCCTACGTGGCGCTCGACTCGATCGTTCGCTGCGCGATCTTGCCGTTCTCGGCGCTGATCCTCGCGGTCTATTATTTCGACGTGCGCGTGCGTCGCGAGGGACTCGATCTCGAGGACGCGATCTTCGGCGACGGCGTGGACGACGCGGGCTACGCGCCGACGGCCTATCTCTCCGGCCGCGAGCGCGCGCTGATCAAACGCTTCCTCGAACGCCGCGATACGCTCACGCCGCAGCGCCGCGCCTCGATCGCGGCGCAGCTGGCTGGGCCGGTGCGCGGGCGCGTGCCGGAGGAGCTGCGTAGCCTGGACGACGAGTCTCTTCTTGAACGCCTCTAAGCAGAAAGGATTAATCGCAATGCTGAACCGTGCCGCGATCACGTTCTCGCTCGGCCTGGTGTTAGCCGCTTGCGGCGCCTCCGGCGTCACACCAAGCACAACCCGTGTCACCCTGATCCGAGCGCGGCCTGAGCGGGCTTCATATACCACGAAGTACGTTCAGCTCGTCATCTTCGAGAACGAATCGTACAGCGATATCATCGGCAACCCGAAGGCGCCGTACATCAACGGCCTGGCGAACACGTGGGCGAACATGACGAATAGTCACGCGGTCAGTCATCCGAGCGAGCCGAACTATCTCGCGCTGTTCAGCGGATCGACGCACGGCGTGAGCGGCGATCCGTGCCCGCTGATATTTAAGACGGAGAGCCTCGGGAGCGAGCTCGTCGAGGCGGGCCTCTCGTTCACCGGCTATGCCGAGAGCATGCCGCGCGACGGCTTCCAGGGTTGCCAGGCGCATCCCGACCATCTTGCGAGCGGCTACCTCTACATGCGTAAACACGTGCCGTGGACGGACTTCACGAAGGTGCCGAAGACGGACAGCCTGGTATATCGGGGGCCCCTCACCGTGCCACCGTCACGATTGGTCTGGATTACGCCGAACATGTGCAACGACATGCACGATTGTTCGATCGCCACGGGCGATACGTGGGCCTCGAAGAACCTTCCGGCGCTGATATCCTGGGATGCGGCCAACGACGGGGTGCTGATCCTTACGTTTGACGAAAACGATGGCAGCGCGGGGAACCAGATCACGACGATCCTCGCCGGGAACGTCAACCCCGGCCAATACAATCAGAACATCGACCACTACAATGTGCTGCGAACGGTCGAAAACATCTTCGACGTCAGGGCTCTCGGGAATTCGCGGTCGGTCGCGCCGATCGCGGGGGTCATCAAGTAACGGCGCGCCTCGCTACTACGGTTGCTCGGGTTGCTTGGTGCTCTTGTCGTTGGCGAACGTAACGTTGTAGAAGTACAGAGATGCGAGCACGATCATGAGTCCTATCACCGCGACGACCAAACCGGGCCCCGCATTACTGAGCTGTGCCGAGATTCCGGGTAGCTTGAATCCGAAGGTCATGCTTCCGGTGAGCCCTTTGACCGTGAGGAAGACGCCAAGGCCGAGGAAGACCAAACCGCCGACGAGGCCGATCGCGCACAAAATAAATTGAAACAGCAGAGCCTCTCGCGGCAGCTTCGGGTCGCCTCCGCCCGGCAGCATCTTCACCGCCTGCACTGGTATGTGCCCGCCGAACAAGCCAAACATGATCGAATCCCTCTCACGACAGCACCCGGCCGCTGGGCCCATGTTACGTCGTGGCCCGAGCGACGGCAAGCCCGCGGAGCCCTGGCCGGCGGCCCTGATGGTAGCGGACCGCCGTACGGCTGCGGCGTATTCTTTTCGGTGACTCCCTAGACTCTGCGGAGGGGACGGATGGAGCTCTGGACGCGCGTCTATTGCAGACGCTTCCTCATTGCCGGCGCAGCGCTCGTGTTGAGCATGAGCATCACCGGCCGACCGTGCTATGCAGACGATGCGGCGACGCTCGACTCGTGGCAAGCCAACTTTAATGCCATTTGGCAGGCCGACTCGTGCGCTCAAGAGTTTCAATCGTGGAGTAACTATTGGGCACGGGTTCATGACTTCTACTTTGGCGGGCGCGGATCTACGGGCTGGTTCGCCGACAGTCAGACGATCTTGTCGCACGTGACGGATCCGGCGGCACGCTCGAGCATTTCCAGCGAGCTTACGGCGCTGGGTCAACGCGTCGGCGGAGAGTGGGCCAAAGCAGACGGTTGCCGCAAGATCCGAACCGGCAGCTCGGGGCTTCAGAAAATGCTGGATCCCGGGAAGCCGGCGCTTACGGACTTCGAGAAGCGTCTAAATAACGCAGCGATCGCGGACTCGGGAAACGGTCAGTCGATCGAGGCCACGATAAAATCGATCTCGCACCTGCTCGATCAGCTCGGCGTCGCGAACTCATAACTACCGTCTACCTACGGTGCGCCGAACGCCACCGCAAGGAACGCCGCAAGAGCGTCGGTTAGGGCTTGCGTCGGATCGCTCTTAGCGGCGAGCGCAGCGATGGCATCAACATCCGCCGGCGCGGTTACGAGATCCGGCAAGACGATCGTACGCTGGAACTGCGCGAACGGCGACCTCTCCCGGTGCAGGCAAGGGAGCGTGACCCGCCTTGCTAGAAGTGCGCCGCCTGACATCGGCGCCCTCGGGCTCAAGGAGGTATAAGAGATGACCGGTCGCTTCCGTCTATCAATAACGATTATCTCGCTTGTCTTTGCGTCGAGCGTCGCGGCCTTGACCGCCCCAGGGCGCGCGCAGTCCATTGATCTGAACGCCGTCGCAAAGAATGTGGTGCAGGTTGCGGGCGTTAAAGAGAATCAGATCATCCTGCTGACGAGCGATCCGGCGAACTTTCCGTTCCTGGAAGATCTCGCCATCGCAATACGCGCCCAGGGGGCGTTTCCGCTGATCTATGTGACCGGCGACAGCTACAATCGGCGAAGGTACTCCGAAGTGCCGGCCAAGTACGATTCGCAGCCGCCGCTGCTGTGGCTCGGCCTCTATAAAATGATCGATGCCCAGATCAACGTCGATTACGGTGGCGATCAGGACTTTGATTTTTTTGCCCGTGCCGATCAGAACCGAATCGCCACACAGAACAAGGCGTTCGTGCCGGCGCTACAACTCTTTTACAGCATGAACCGGCGCTACATTGAGGTCGGCAACGGGATCTTTCCGAGCCCTCCAAACGCCACGCTGTTCGGTGTGAGCCAATCTGCGCTGGCGGACGCGTTTTGGACCGGCATGAACGTTGACTACACGAAGATCCAGGCGCGCGCAGACGCGCTCAAGGCAGCGGTCGCCGCCGGCAGCACGATGCACGTGACCAACCCCAACGGCACCGACATCACCTTCGGCGTCAAGGACGTCCATTTCGTGGTTAGCGCGGGCAGCATTCCGCCGGATTGCAATGGAGCGAGCTGTTCCGTGGGGTTACCGGCGGGCGACTTGGTGTTCATTCCCGTGCCGGGAACCGCAACCGGGAAGATCGTGTTCGACAACACCTTCTGGGGCAAGGACAATCTCAAGGGGTTCACGGCGACTTTCAGCGCGGGCAAACTCATGGCGATGACATCGTCGGCCGATATGACTAAGGTGAACGCGGCGTATGCGTCGGGGGGCGAAGGCCGCGACTCGTTTACCTACGTTGACATCGGCGTAAACGACGCGCTCAAGGACATTCCGAACAGCCTGATGCTGGCGACTTCCGCAGCCGGCTCCGTAACGCTCGGCTTCGGAGGCAACATTGGCTTAGGCGGCACGGACACCTCGCCATTCGCCTTCTCCGGCACGCAGCCCGGCTGTACGGTCACGGTTGACGGGAGAACGATCATTGCCAACGGCGCGCTGACCGCATCCATCTGAGTCGAGCTGCTTGGCGCGAACGTTATTTCCGCAACCGCCCTAGCAGCTCTCGCGTGAATCGAAGAGCGTCGTTCTTCGTGCGCTCGTAGAGCGCCGTCGCCTGTCCTTTGGTCATCGTGTGGCCGTGTTCGTGGAGAAAGGTCACGCCCTCGCCGACGACGATCGTGCCGGCGTACGCGATGGCGCCCTTGATCGCAATGCCGGCCACGGGGACGAAACCTACGAGCTCGCGCGCCAAGGTCCGCCAGCCGAAACCGCCGCCGATCACCGGCAGCAGCTGCCAGGTGCGCTGCAGGTCGGGGTCGCGCCCGTAAGCCGCCTCGATGTGCAGCATCAACATAACTTGAATCCCGGTGATCGCCACCATGTCCCCAGCCGAGGCAAACGCGCCCAGCACGAGTCCGATAACCGGAACGTGGTCCACCACCGCGCTCGCCAGCGCGACCTTCAGCGCGGTGTTGGCGGCGTCGCGCGTCAGCTTAGCCGCCACGGTGTCGCGCAGCGACGGCAGGTTGCGCCCGACCGCGATCTCCGCGCCGCTAGCGCACTCCACCAGATGCGGGAAAAACCGGCCGCGTAAGTGGTCGCGCGCAATAGACGATACGACGTACTCGCCTACGTCGCCGCCCTTCGGCACCGATGGCGGTCCAGACGCCGGCGCCTCCGGATCCACCGTCAGCGCGAGGATGGGAACGCGTAGCACGCGCAGCGGGCCCAAGTCCGTGCCGGCCAAATCACCTCGCCGGCCGAGGAACACGATCGCTCGGACCTCCTGCGGGTTCGTCACCAGCGGAGCGTCCGGACGAATCGTCTCCAGACAGGCTGCGGCCGACAGCGGAATTGCGTCGTCCTCGTGTCCGCGCAGCAGCAGCACGCGCAGCTCGGCGATGAGCGCGGGATCGCCGCAGAGCAGAAAGCGGAACGGCTTGCGGACGTGCGCACCGATCGATCGAACGTCGATCCCCTTGCGCAGGATCGAAAAGACTTTACGCGCGTTGCCCGCTATTGCCATCGCACGCGCCGCTTACAGTCCCAGCTTGTTGAGGTCGACGGCCAGCGTGCCGTCGGCCTTACGCAGCTCTTTGACCGGATCGTCGGTGTAATCCAGATACAGCAGCCCCATGAAGATCTCCAGCGGCCAGGCGTGCATCTTATGCGTATTGGCCACGTCGATGATCGTCTGGCCGTTGGTCTTCGCTTGCTCGATCACGTCTTCGGGCGTGCTCTTGATGTCGGCGGCGATTATCGTCGCAGCGGCGACGTCGCCCGGCGTCAGTCCGTCGCGCAGCATCGTCCGGTAGCTGATGCCTCCGCTGCCGAAGCGTTTTTGAAGCGCGTACTGCAGCGTCGAGTACAGCTGCGGTGACGTGCCCAGCCCCAGCAGCGTGATGCGCGTCGAGAGTTGACGCGACCGCGCCAGGTTGAAGAGCTGCGCTCCCTGCGACGCTTCGGTGGCGGCCGTATTGAAGTCATCCACCGACTTTTTCATCATCGGCAGAAGCGTCTGATACTCGCTGAGGCTGATGTCGCCGTTGAAGCTCAGCTGCGCCTCGTTGAGCGCCTTGAGGAACTCGTCGAGGTCGCCGAGCGACTGATCGAGCGTCGTCATCGAGGCGCGTGCGGCGTCCACCGAGCGCAGCATCTCGCCGTCTGCCAGCGACAGCTCGTTGATCATCTGAGGATACGACGGCAATACCGCGAGCGATTCCGACGGAATCGGCGTCATCGCGAACGGCGCGAGCATCTCCTCGTAGATGTCGGCGCTCTCCTTGAGCAGCCCGCCTTCCTTGTTCTTTTCGAGCGAGCCGACGCCGCCGATCGGGCTCGAGGAGCCGCCCGCGTCCTGCAGCGCGCTGTTGACCGAGCGCGTCATCGTGTTGAGATTCTTGACGATGGCCTCGACTCGCGAGCCGTGCTTCACGTTGATCCGGCCTAAGTCGGGCACTTCGTACTGCAGCGTCTCGAGCCGGCTCTGCACCGACTTGAGCTGATCCTTGCCTTCGGTCTCGCGCGCTTGTATCTCGCTCGCGTTCTGCACGTGCGCCGCCCGCGCCGCCGTGACGGCGCTCTGCACCTTCGGCAGATTCGGCTTGGTGAGCTCGACGCGCTGCACTTCCATCTGGCGCAGCGCCGCTATGCGCGCGTCGGCGGTCGCCCGCGTCGCCGGATTGCCGAGTTGCGCGGCCTCGGCCAGGGTCTGCTCGCTCTTGCTCGGCAGTCCCAATGCGAGCTCGGATTGGCCCAGGTCGAGGAGGGCCTCCGAGCTGCGCGGATCTTTCTTGAGGATTTCGTCGAGCCGCAGCCGCGCGAAGTCGTACCGCGCGCGCTCCTCGTCGCTCGACGCCTGCACCAGTTCTTGGGCCGCAGTGACGGTCTGCGGGTCGAGTTCGGGATAGCCCATGAGGTGGGCGACTCGGGCGCTCGGGTCGGGGTGATCCTCGAGATACTTGCTGACCGCGTCGCTGTGCTCGTCCTGCAAGACGGCTAGATGCGCCATCATCGTAACCATGGCTTCGGGATCGTAGCCGGCGCGCGACATCAGCTGAAGGCCGTACCGGTCTGCCTGGATCTCGTCTTCGCGTGAGACCTTCGCCATAAGGCCCGCCTCGGCGAGGCCGCCGAACTCGTAGATGATCGGCGAGAAGATCGACGCGATGCCGAAGAGGATGTTCAGAATCTCGGCTTTGGAATAGGTCGTCAGCACGTGGCGGCGTTCGATGTGGCCCGTCTCGTGGCCGATTACGCTCGCCAGCTCGTCGTCCGACTGGACGAAGTCGACGAGACCCTCGTTGATGTAGACGAATCCGCCCATCGTCGCAAACGAGTTGACCTGGTTGTCCTTGAGGATCTTGACCGAATAGGGGACGTCCTTGCGCGCTACCTGGTTCCAGAGGTTGTCCGCGACGCCTTGCACGTAGGCATTGAGGAGCGGATCGGTCTCGATCACGCTGCTCGCGACGATCTGCTGGTCCTCCTCCTGTCCGAGTTGGATCTCGGCCTGTGTCGACATAGCCGAAACACGGGCCGGCTTCACGGCGGTCAGCAGTGAGACGATCATGAGAAGCGGAAGGATGCGACGCAGCATACGGTTAGGTTCCTTATAACGGACGAGCCCGCTCGGAGTCTACGCCCGGTCACTGTGTATTATATGTGGAAAAGGCTGAAGAAGTTGCGAGTCCTTTGTGGATGCCGAGGGGGATTAATCCAATTCTTCTCGCACAGCGCAGCGTGACGCTCTTGCGCGGAAGGCGGGACGGCCTTGAAGTAGCGCTATCAGAACGCGACTTCGAGGAAGCCTGTGACGAATTGGCAGCTCGCCTGGCCGAGCAGCCGGGCTTCTATCGAGGCACGTCGGCCGTCGTCAACTTCGGCGACGCCTGCCCCTCGGATGCGGTCCTCGCCCGCCTTCGCGGCGTGCTCGACGGGTTTGGGATAACCCTGCGCGCCCTTTCCGGGAGCGCCAACGGCCTCGAGGACCTCGCCCGCGAGCGCGGGGTGGACTACGAG
>Ga0213879_10000104_pt1 | contig 10398 bp, 8 predicted proteins | sample VelepicoBEBS_R03_FD_161046 | JGI IMG/M metagenome (GOLD analysis project Ga0213879, IMG submission 161046) | Vellozia epidendroides bulk soil microbial communities from rupestrian grasslands, the National Park of Serra do Cipo, Brazil - BS_R03 | ecosystem: Environmental > Terrestrial > Soil >...
CGCCTGAGCGACGACCTAACCCGGGATGCCCGGAACCGGACCATCGATGGTGCCACGCTCGACGACTTCCGGCTCACGCTGTGCTGCGTGACCTGCCACAAGTCTGTGCGTTCCGTGGCCCGATGGCGCCGGAGGACCGTCGGGGGGCGGCCCGACGGCTGGCCCCGGGTGGGGGGTCTGGCGACGATTCGAGAGTGAGAGCGGGCCCCGCTGCCCGGCGCCTCCGACTCCCGGTGGCCAGCCACGTTGAGAACGCGGACCTTGTTCTCGACGATCCCCTCGGCGACGTGCAACGGCCGGGTGAATCCATCCTCGACGCGCAGGCAGGATCTGCTCAGCTTGTGGTACGCCTCGCCCGTGGCGCGTTCCCCGGGCGTGTCCGCCGCGCCGCACCAGAGCGTCGCGTCCGAGTCGCGGCCGTGGGTGAAGGTCCGGGCCGGAAAGCTGGCCGTCGGCAGCTCGCGGGCGCCGTGGCTCGGCGCCGTTCGCGTCGTGGGGGAGAGGTGCCCGATCGAGGTCGACTTCGCCCGGGGCCGATCAGGCCCCCTGCGCCCGCGCCGCGGGATCGGCCCCGGAGTTGCACACCCGAGTCAGGGCTCGGACCGGGAGCCGGATGGGGCCGGGCGGGTTGTCCGCGCCGGGGAGTCCCCACCGTCGAGTATGGCTCGCCACCGTGGCCCCAGAAGAGAGGCAGAACTATGAGATATCTCCTATCGCCCCAGCGGGTCGCGGCCAGCCTCCTCGGCCTGGGCCTGACCCTGGCGCTGGCCGGGCCGGCGTCGGCCCAGGCGACCGACGCGCCGGCCGTGCCGGCGGCGCCGCGGGAAGACCAGCGGCGGGACCACACGGACTGGGGGTGGCTGGGCCTGCTCGGGCTGTTGGGCTTGGCCGGCCTGATTCGCCGGGACGACCGGCCGCGCCCCGCCGGACCGACGAGGTGAGCAGCCGGCCGCCGTGACGGGTCGGTTGAGCCGCAGCCACGCGCCGCCCCCTGCCTGCGGCGCGCGGCGGCCCCGGAGCGTGCCGGACGGTGCGCCCGGGGCCGTTCGCGTTTCCAGGGCAGGGGGGTGATTGGCGGCCTCACGGGGGCCGTCGGGCCCGACCGCACTCGCGGCCCACCCCCGGGCTGAAGACCTCCTCGCGGATCGTCAGGAGGAGGGCCAGGCCGGCACGACCGAACCGTAGAGACACGCCGGTCTCGCGCCCGTGCTCGGTCCTGGCCCGACACGCGCGGCACCATCGTAAGCGGCCCTGGCGGCCCACGGGTGACGTGGCGGCTGAGCCGCCACGTCCTCGGCGGGGGCGTGATGTTGATCGGCCATGCCCTCGTGGGACGGGCGTCACGGGCCCGCCAGGGGGCGGAGCCGACGAGTCACCCGCGGCGGTCCATCAGCTCGGCCCACCGCTCTTGGGCTTGTCTCAGACGGGCCAGTCGCCGGTCCTTCGGGTGCGGGACGGCCAGGATCACCACGAGGGTCAGGGCGGCATAAGCGAACACGGCGAACAGCATCGGCGTTTTCCTCGGCGTCGAGGGCGCGGGCGAGATCCATCCACTCATGTCTAGCCCCGGGCCTCGGCCGCGAGGGGGCCCGATGCCGCGAATCGACACGCGGTGTGGCCGCAACGCCCACTCAGGGCCGGCCGAGGGGCACGGTCCTTGGCGGGTGGGGTGGAGCGGCCCGGGGCGGGCGGCGGGGGTGGCCCTCGCCGTCGGGTGGCGCGCGGCTGCCGCCCTGCTCCGGTCCGGCCGGCTCGTGCGGGGCACGGGGACGACCAGCGGCGAGGAGCTGGAGACCCACCACGACCGTATCTGCGAGGCGGTCGTCGCCCGCCTCGCGCCGGGGGTCAAGGAGCACCATCACCTCCGGCTCGGCCGGGCGCTGGAGGCGTCTGGCGGCGCCGACCCGGAGGTTCTGGCCGTCCACTTCCACGTGGCGAACGACCTCGAACGGGCAGGCGGCTACTACGCGGCGGCCGCGCCGCGGCGTGGCCGGCCCGGACCCTGGAGGCTCTCGATCCGGCGTCGGGACGGTGGAACGAGGGCTTCCGGGCCGCATGTCCCATATCGGCGGACATATCAGCAGCCTCGACGACGCCGGGATTTCTTCGTGATGTCCACCAGGTCTTGATCGGAGAGCTTCGACAGGTCCCCGTCATTCCCCCTCACCTCGATCACGTCTTTGCGCGCCCAGTGCTTGGGGTATCGCCTTTCCAGGAGCCACGCCGCGGCCTGCCAGGTCGTCTCCGACGCGATGCGGATCCGGCCGAGGAGCGCGGCCTCGCCGAGCGCGGCGGCCTTTTTTAAGTCGAGCAGGAACGGGCCGTATTCCGAGGCCTTCGGGTCGCCTTCGCGGAACCTCTGCATCCAGCAGTTGACGGTCCGGATCGAGGTGCCGCACACCTTGGCCGCGGTGCTCAGGTGGTTCCCTTCCGCCACCAGCTCCACGATTCTCCTCTGGACCGCTTCGGTCAAGACCCGCGGCCGGCCGACGCGGGCCGCAAGAAGATCCGGATCACCGCCACCACTACCGTTGCCGCTGTTGTTGCTCTTGTCGCCCACCGAGCCCCCCTTCCTCCTCCTCGTCCCGATCGTCGTACACATCTCCGTCCATCAATATTATTACCCCGGCAAGAAAGATGCGCAAGACACCAGCCCGAACGGCCAGCGTGAGGCACCAGATCCGACGCCGATCTTACTTGCCGGGGTAATATCGCACGAACCGCCCGGTTTCGCCGGACGAACGGCGGCCTCCCGACGGAATCGGTATCTGCCGGATGTTTCCTCTCCGATGTAACACTCCACTGCCGCGGAAGTGGTGTGGGTTCCGCGGACCGAAGCCCGGAGTTGGCTGATCGGGCATCGATTGGGATGCCTCCGCGTCGGGTCGTGTGTCGGGTCGGGCGTCGGGTCGCGTGTCGAGTCGGGCGTCGGGTCGCATGTCGAGTCGGGCGTCGGGTCGCGTGTCGGGTCGTGTATCGGGACGGCGTCCAGGTGGCCTTGGAGCCCCGCTACGGGCCCCCCAGGGCCGGGGTCGGGATTTGATCGGCCGGGGCCCGTGGGGGCGCCACGGGCCGGCCGGGTGGGCCCCTGCTCGACGCGCCGACAGGATCGGCTCACCTGGTGGCCCGCCTCGATCGCGGCGCGACCGCCCGGCGTGCTGACTGCGCCGTACCCGCGCGTGGCGTCGCAGTCCCGCGCGTGGGCGGCGGTACACCTCGGGGATCGACTCCAGGGTCGGGCAGGGCGGCGGGCGGCAGATCGGGGCGCGGGGCATCAAAAAACCTCCTGTGTTGCGGGATGAGACAGTGCAGCCTTGGCTGGCCGAAGATCGTCCACGACATGGGGGCAGGCGGGCAGCGAGCCCAAGAATGTCCGGCCGTAGCGCTTGGTCAGGATCCGGGGGTCGAGGATGGCGACGATGCCGCAGTCGGCCTTACGGCGACCAGGACGTCATCCGGGGCCAGGGACAGTTGCTCGAGGGCCGGGCCCCGGAGCTTCCAGACGGCGGCCTGGCCAGGATCGTCGCGGCAGGCGGCCCTGATGGCTCGCGGGAGCGACTCTCGGCCCTGGACGTGGTCTCCGGCCGGTCCCCCGGGAGGGCCGCCACGGGGCGGGTGGGGCGTCCCGGGGCGGTCAGGCGCCGGCCGCGGCGGTCGGGCCGAGGAACTTGATGGGCGACGGCCTCGGCCATCTTGAGCTGTTGGTGCCGGGCCTCGTAGCCGGGCAGCGTGCGGGCGATGGTCCCGCCCGGGCCGAGGACGGTCGAGGGGCCGAGGATGTGCGGGGGATCAATCACGGATGGCAGGCTCCAAGGTTGCAATCCCTTGTGGAGGCACTACGACAGTTGTCAGAGTCGGCCTACCGACTCGCGGTCTCGCCGAACGGACGTCCGACAGTTGTCCGACAGAGGGATCTAATTAGGTGGTCGCCGGGAGGAAGATTCCGCCCCTGTGCGACAGTTGTACGAGGAGCTCTCGCAACGCGGTTTGCCGTGTCCTACGCGCGATAAGGCCCGAGGTCCAAGGGGTTTTGGTGACACAATCGGAGTTGTCCCGGGGCGACCTCGACTCGCCCCGGTCTCGATCCCGATGTCGTATCCACGTTTGCTGAACTCGGCGTACTGTGCCCGAGTGATGCATCGGCGGCATCCGTACTTGAGTGTCACCAAAACCCCCCGTCGACCTTGTATATAAGGTCCGAGGGGGGTTTTGGTGACACTCGCTTGCCGATAATACCTATACGTGATTCCGGATTATGTGGTCGCAAATTGTTGCTCCTTTTGCGGTTCGGTCTAGATTGTGGCGCCGAGTCGGCGTTATAGAAGGTTTTCATCACTCGCGCGTGCGCGCCCGCCCGCGGCGACGTTTCGCTCCCTCGTGCGCACGATTCAGGGGCCTTTCGTCGCCTGGGATCCGAACCGGGCCTTGATGGTCGCGACGTCCGCCGGGTCGAGATCGCGGTCCAGGTGATTCGCCCGATAGAACTCGCGCCAGCTCGTCCCCGCGGCGACGGCTTGATCGGCGAGGACCGAGATCCCGGCGAGGGTCTTCCTGGGCCGCCCGTTGCTCCCCTTCCTCTTCGTCGTCGGGGGGGGCGTCGGGGTCGGCCACGCCCCGCCGGTGGGCAACCAGCGGTCCGCTTGCTCGACGGCGCGGGGCAGGTCGGCGGACCAGGTGACGACGGGGGGGCGGGTCGAGCCCTCGACGACGGCGGGGCAGGCGGCCAGCAGGTCGATCAGGGGGGCGTCCGCGTTGAGGACGAAGATCGCGACCCGTTTGCCGTCTTCGCCCCGGAGGCACCGGCCGATGTTCTGGAGGACCAGGGCGAGCCGTTCCTCGGCGCGGAGCCGGGCGAACTCGTCCGGGGTGATCGTCGCGGCGGCGAACCCGGAGACCGCCCGGAACGCGTTCGCGTCGACCAGCAGGTGGCAGATGCCCAGCAGGTTGGCGCCCCGGCCGAGGACGCCGCGGGAGTAGGTCACGTACGTGCCGATCGGGACGTCCCGCTCCAGCGCGGCGCGGAGGATCCCTTCGGTGTAGGATTCGGCCGCCAGCCGGACGCTCTCCTGATTCCGCATCACGACCTTGGAGAGCGCCTCCGCGAGTCGCCGGGTCGGGAGGAAGACGATCCCCAGCGCCTGGCCCCCGTCGGGCTGCGTGTGCTTCTCCAGGGGCTCCGTCACGAGCTTCCCGTTGTCGCCGACGAGCGACGCCTGGCCGTACTTCCCGTCGAGTGCCACGATCGCGACCTGGTCGACCTTCCGGTCGGGGTACGGGTGCTCGTGCAGGACGGCGGCGGGGAAGACGTCCCGGATCAGCGCGGCGTCGGAGTCCGAGAGCGTCGCGTCGGCGAAGGCCACGCCGACGTGATTCGCGTCGGCGAACCGCCGGACCTGCTCCAGACAAAGCAGGTCCGTGAACCGGAGTCTCGGGACTTCGCACGTCTCGCGCGGGAACACGATGCCGTCGGCCCAGTGCTTCCGGTCCCGATGGTAGGCCGCCTCCAGCTCGGCCGAGGTGAGCGCGATCCCGCCGGGCCCCACCGCGTGCTCGACCATGAGCGTCGCGTGATGGGCGAAATCGAGCATGTGGCCGAGGACCTCGGCCGGGTCCTCGTTGGGGTCGACGCCCGACGGGTCCGGCTTGTAGATCCAGACGGGTGCGGTCCGCCGCGTCGACGACTCGATCTCGCGGCCCCGGTACGCGACGACGTTCGCGGCGAACGCGGTGTCGCCGACCCGACGCAGCTCGGGCAGCCCGAGCGTCAGGTCGTCCGCCTCGACGACGACGGGGCGGCGTTCCTCGGTCTTGGTGAGGCCGCCCGTCGCGTTGAAGTCGAAGCTACGCGGCGGCACCAGCTCCCTGATGCCGTAGATGTTGTACGCGACCTTCGCCCCGTACCCGAACCCGAACGGCCGGTGGATCGTGCAGTTCGCGCAATTCCCCGACCGGTTCGACCGCGGGCAGTCGCGGAGCGGGACCTTGTGGCCGCCCGCGCGGTCCGGGTCGTGACGGGTCGTGACGCGATGTTCCAGGGGCAGGTCGACCCGGCACGCCTGGATCAGCGCGCTGACCTCGTCGATCAGGATCGCCGGCGCCGGCCTCGTGTCCCCCGGCTTGATCGCGGTCCAGAACCCCCGCAAGAACTTCGAGAACCCTTTCCTGGCGAGCTGGGCGTGCGTGCAGAGCACGATCCGGGTGTGCTCGAAGATCGGGTAGTGCCCGCCGCCGGAGTCGAACTCCTCCGAGTCGGCCGGCTCGGAGGAGCCGGGCAGCCGGACGGCGCGGCCGTAGATCGCGGCGACGAGGTCCGTGTCGACCACCTCGGGGGCCAACCGCCCGATCAGGTCCCTCATCTCTTCGCACAGCTTGACCGTCGGGCACGCGATGAGGGAGACCTTGTCCTCCCGGAGCCGCGCCACCGCGGCCTGGCCGAGCGAGAAGGACTTGCCCGAGCCGGTCGGCGCCTTCTCGATCGACACGTCTCCCATGTCGAGGCTCGCGATGACGACCCGGGCGATCGCGCTCAGGTCGAGCGGCGGGGCCGCGGCCCGGGCGGCGTCGATCCGGGCGACGGCCCGGCGCCGGAGGTACTCCGCGGCGAGCCGTCCCGCCGCGTCGGGGACCTCGGTGCACGACGCGTGCTGGCATCTCAGCCAGGGTCTGCCGGATTCGGAGAATCCGGCGGCCAGGTCGCCGTCGGACGACGTCCCCGAGTCATGATCAAATGGACAGGTGGCCGCGAGGATGACCCGGCCGTCGCCGAGGTCCTTCTCCCGCCATCCGACGGCCGACTCGTCGAGCCGGGGCTCGACCTCGGCCAGGACCTCCATCAGGGCCTCCAGGTCGCCCTCCGACGCGTCGCCGGCTTCGTCCTCGAGGGATCCCCCGTCGTCGCCCCGCGAGGCCTCCTGCGGCCCCCGGATTGAGGGTCGAGGGTCGAGGGCCGAGGGGACGGGAGGGCCGAGGGTCGAGGGTCGAGGGTCGAGCGAGAACAGATCCCCTCGTCCCTCGCCCCTGTCATCTCGCCCCTCCCGACGCCCCTCGCCCCTCGCCACCTGCTTCTTGCCCTTCGTTCCCGGCGACGCCTTGCGGGGAGCCCGGGGTGCCCGGTACGGGCCGGTCAGGAGGTCGATCAGCCACTCGGGCGGCGGTCCGAGCGTGCCGTCGAGCTGGTACGTCGTGCCATCCGGCCCCTCGCCCGCGACCGACGGGACGCCCCGGCCGAAGAAGACTTCGACGCCGAGCGCCTCCTTTCGTCGGTTGATCGGCATCTTCGCGAGCGGATGCTCGGCGTCGGCGTGGAACCGGAAGAGCATCTTCCCGCGGCCCGTACCGGACCGGACGGCGTCGGGGTGCGACGCGCCGCGGGACGACACGAGGCATCCTTCGAGGTCGGCCCATCGCGACTCCAGGAGGGGCGAGCCGTTCCGGTCGACGCCCGCGGCGAACTTCCCCGGCTCGTCGATGTCGAGGGCCAGGATCCCCCATTCCGGGCCCGTCAGCGTGCCGGCCGTCCTGTATTTGTTCCAGTCCCACAGGAACGTCGGATTGGTGACGACCGAGCCGAGCGGGAGGTCCTTGCCGTTCTTCGGGTGGGGGACGAGCCCGGCGTCCAGCACGGCCCGCGCGGGGCCGTGGTCGGGGAGCAGCGCGCGGGCGAACCGGTGCGGCCCGGGCACCGAGTTGTAGACCTTGCGGGCCTCGCCGATGTAGTGGCCGAAGTCGAGGTCCCGCGGGATGCAGCTGTCCGTGAGGTCCTGCGCCAGCGTGACGTGTTCCGCCTTGGCCGGCCTCTTGTCCTTCCCCGAAACGAGCCGCTGGAGGAGCCGGACGCTCGATCGCGTCGACCTGTACCACCGGGTGACCTTGCCCAGCGGCGTCTCCCGCCCGGTCGCGTCGTCCGCGGCCACGCCCTCCCGGAGCTTGCTCGAGGCCCGGGTGACGTTGCAGAACCGCGCGAGATTTTTCTCCGCCCCGATCGTCACCTCGGGCGGGGTGTCGTCGAAGAACGCCGCGACGACCGCGTCGGCAATCGCCGGCGAATTCGACGCCTTCTCGGGGTCGAGGTTCCCCTTGAGGCCGCCGCCCTTCCTCTTGACCTTCCCCTTGAGATCATAAGTTGCATATATGTTCGTCTTCAACATCAGTAGGCGATCGAGCGCGTCGACTTCCAACGACATCGAAGTGTCGCTCTCCCAGTCGGCAAGGACCGCCCGCCATCGCTCGTCACCCCGTCGCGCCCGGAACGTCACCGAGTCCGTATTGACGGAGATCGGGTCGGCCCCCACCTCCAGGAGACGCTCCAGCAAATTGATCAGCAGCAGCTGGCCCGAGATCGTGACGGAGATCATCGCCTCGGGATCGAAGAGCGTCGAATGTTCGGATCCGAATTGCCCGAACGTGGCATTCAAGAGGATCTTCAAGCCGTGCTGCTCGACGTCGAGCCGCCGCCGCTCTCCCTTGCTCGTGGCGGCCCGCGTCGCGGCCTTGAGCGCGAGCCGGCGATCCAGGATGTTTCGATAGGCTTCGGACCCGAGGCCGCCGTACGACCGGGGGAAGATCCCCTTCGTGTTGATCAACGAGGGATAATATGATGCAACGTCTGCAGACCACAGCTCCCACTCGTCGGTCGCCCGGTGGAACGACTTCGCGTCGACGGAATGGAGGCCGCCCGAGCCGACACTGACCCGGAGCGGCCCGACGTCGAAGGTCGCGGACGGGACTTCGGGCTTCGGTTTCCCCCGGCTCGGGACGCGGATCGGCCGGTTGACGACCAGGTCGAACCACGAGGCCGCATCCGGCGTGCGGGGTCGCCGGACGCCCGGCACGGGCCGGTAGACGACCTCGGCGGGCCGCTCGGGGACGTCCGGCTCCCGGCCGTCGTGTGCCTCCGCGTAGATCTTCTTGAAGATCCGGCCGACCGCCGCCGACTTGCTCGTCGACCTCAAGTCGAGCTTGTGCTCGCTCGAGAGTGCCGCCATCGCCCGCAGCTCGGGCACGTAGACCTCGTGGACGGCCCGCGTGATCTCGAGATCGTTGGCGTTGTAGGGTTTGCCCTGGGCCCACTCCTCATCCGTCTGGGGTCGGTCCGGCTCGAACGGCAACTCCCGCAGGACAGGGAGGCACAAATTCGCGGCGACGGTCTTCAAACCGGGGAAGTTGCCGCCCTTCTTGAGCCGCGCCGCCAGGTCGACGTGGTCGACGGCGATCTTCGGGCAGCCCCGCAGGTCGATCCGCCGGCGCTCGTCCCGGGGCAGGCGCCCGGCCTCGATGATCGCCCTGGACGTCGTGTATGCGTCCCGGTTCCCCAGGATCGCACGAATCATATTAATATCATATGAATACGAGCTGTAGCCGAAGAGCGTCTTGCCCTGCCGGGCGAGCCGATCGAGCACACGCCGGAGCAGATCGACGTCCCCATCCACCTGGAAAACCGTCATCACCCCGCGCTCGTCGGGCCCGTAGAATCCGACGAGCCACCTGCCGGGGCTGCATTCGACGTCGAAATAGACCGCGTCGTCGGGGTCGCACGCGTACGGGGATGGGGATCCGGCCGATTCAGGCATCGTCGCCTCCCCTCGTCGCGGGCACGGGCCCCGGGGCGGCGGCCCGCGGGAAGAGGCCGAGGCGGGCTTCCGCCTCATCCGCGACCCAGTCCGTCCGGCCGACGTCGTCGGAGTCGTGGATGCCCTCATGCAGGAGCCAATCGACGACGGCGGCGTCGAGCCGGTCCTCCAGGTCGTCGAGCGTCACGACATCAAGCCGGATTCTCGATCTCCGGCAGAGATCGTGGGGCCCGGCGTGGGCGCGGGGTGTGTGTTTTCGGCGACGGGATTTTGCCGGATATTGACTATCCGGTGTACAACAAGTAGACTTGGGGCGCGCACACACACAGGATGCAACCTCCGAGGTGTGTCGACAGCCCGACCGCGGGGTGAGAAACGCGACAACCCTTTTCCCTGCCAAGAGTCGGGGTTGGGCGCGTCTCGCTTTGCGGCGGGACCGGGAGATGGATTCAAGACACGTCAGACTTAGCCCGGCGATGCTTGCTCGCGTCGACCGGGCTTTCTCGTCGCGCGGCTCAACTCGCCGCGGCCATAAGTCGAACGCCGTCGCGGCCCGGTCAACGGGATCCGGCCGCCAGCCTCGCCTTCACCGCCCGCGCCGACGACGCGCTGGGCGGTGGCATCGCCGAGTCCCGCATTCGCAGCCGCTCCAGCTCCAACTCGACCGCCTCGATCGCGGCCGAGCCGAAGAGTCGGGTGCTGCCCGCGACACCGCATGGCATGATTTCCCGAGATTTCACAATATATGTGATCCGATGAACCGGTTGTTGGAAACGCCGGGCGAGATCGGAGATCGTCATCACTTGTTCGCTGTCTGACACCGGATCCG
>Ga0213879_10000105_pt1 | contig 10313 bp, 8 predicted proteins | sample VelepicoBEBS_R03_FD_161046 | JGI IMG/M metagenome (GOLD analysis project Ga0213879, IMG submission 161046) | Vellozia epidendroides bulk soil microbial communities from rupestrian grasslands, the National Park of Serra do Cipo, Brazil - BS_R03 | ecosystem: Environmental > Terrestrial > Soil >...
GCCGCCGCGCGAGCCGTAGGAGCCCCACGAGCCGCCCGAGCCGTGCGAGAACCACCGCGCCGAGGCCGTGTCGGCCCCGCCGACGGTGACGGCCAGCGCGCCCAGCCAGGCCGCCCCGAAGACCGATCGTCGAAACTTCTTCATCCGAGCTCCTCCCCTGGTGCGAAACCTGTTCGTGCAATCTCCACAAAAAGTTAGCGAGGGTGCCGTCCCCTTCAGGGGACGGGGGAATCGCGTGAGACCTGCGCGGAAGAAAAACCCGGGGCGTCTCCCGACGAGCCCGGACGGGAATCGCTCCGTCAGGAGCACGCCCCCTTGCGGGGGTCATGTTCGCCTCGGCAAAGTTGGTCGGCTTGTTCATGTCCGGCACACCGTCCTGGACCCTCGGACTTTTCATGACGGACGACAGTGACGGAGACTGGCAACGCATCCCGTCTGTCATGACCGATCCAACGGAGGGCATACGGGCGACTACCCGGATCTAGCCCTGAGCCTGGTCAACATGGGCTGGAACGAATCAGAGAGAACCCTGATCTTTCAAGCCGTCGCGTTGACGCGACGGTCGTTGACGGTCGCGGAACGGGACAGCCTCCCAAGTCCTGCGACAAGCCCACTCCCTTCAGGGGTGGGTAGTTGACCTGAAACCGACGGGTGACGTCCGTCGACTGCTGTTGCCGTTGTTGCCGTCGCCGTTGTCGTTGTCGCCGTCGCTGCCGGCCAATTCCGATGGACGTGGCCCTCCTTTCCGAAATGGGGTCCCCGGGTGATGCGCCCGCCCGGCACGGCACGGGGGCGGGTCCGGTGCCGGGGGGAGGCGGCGGCGCGCGAGGCGTCCTCGGGCGCGCCGCGGCCTCCCCCCGAGACGACGTGACCCGGGCCGGGCACGGGGCCAGGGGCCCCGCCCCCCGGCGGCGGGGGTGGAATCCATGTGTATAATATCATAATGATATCATATTTAATAGTACGCCGTGATCAGGCGGGGTCTTTCCGGCGGGTGCAAGTCCCGCCCGGCCAGCTTGGGTCGCTCCAGCCGGGAGCTATCGGAGCGGCGGTGGAGGTAACGAATCGGGGTAACGTATGCCTCGTCAGTGTTGGAAAGGCTTGTCGTGCCTGAAGCACCGACTTGGACCCTCAGGCTTTTCACCTCAGACGACAGGTGCATGGGACTGGCAACGCATCCCATGGTGTCGTGACCGATCCAACGGAGCGACTTGCGTCGCTGAGACTGGTCAACACGGCTCGAAGATCTGAAGCTTCAAGCCCCCGGCTTGAGCCGTGGGGTCGTTGACTCGCCGGTGCGACCGTCCTCGAAACTTCCCGTGGGCGAAGGCGTGAGTTCTTGTCCGAGAGCTCGATCCCTCCTCTCCCGGGGCGTCGCGGTCCCGCCAGACGTCCGCCCCTAGCAGGCCCGACGGCCGAGCGTCCCGGGGGACCATTTCCCCGTCCCCGGTACAGCCGTCAGATTTCCTGAGTTCGTCATTCAACCTATAGCCGTCATTTTACCCACAAGTCAAACTTACCCGATATTAAGGGAGTTCTCGGGCGTGTCAAGAAAAAAAAAGCCCCCGACCCTCCTATTCCCATCGGAAGAACCCGCCGCAAGCCACGCCACTTCAGTGGCAGTGGTGAGGCGGGTTTCTCTCACCAGGGTTTCCACCCGTTATTTCCCGGTAACACACTTGCAAGCCACGCTTGCATCTGGTAGGACCGTGGCTGTTCTTTGGCAACTTGCTGTCCGCCGGTTGGGAGGGAAAGGCCCTCCCGGAAAACAGCCACCGGATCCCGAGAACTCTTGGCTCCCGTTGGGAAACGCGAGGCCAAGACCAATGTCTTCACAAACCTTGCGGCGGGGATCGCCCCGTGGTCGGCTCGGTTCTCAGAAGGCATTGAAATCTCCAAGCATCGTATCCTGCGCGAGCAGGTTCTGCGGAGATGCCAGGACACCGGCCAGGAACGGACGCCTGTAGCTCGGGGTCACCCGAGAAGCCGCCGGGCTTGAGCCCGTGCGGCGTGTCACCGAGAAGGGAGGTTGCCATGCCTGAGAGCGTGTACGACGTGATCGAGCTGGTGGGGACCAGTCCCGAATCGTGGGAGAAGGCGGCGGCCGTGGCCGTCAAGCAGGCGTCCCAGACCCTCCGGGACCTGCGGATCGCCGAGGTGGTCCAGATGGACGCCCACATCGGCACGGATGGCGCGATCGAGGCCTACCGCACCAAGGTGCGGGTCTCGTTCAAATACGAGGGCAAGGGTTAACCTGCCCCCCCACGGTGATCGAAGCCCGAGCCGACCGGGGCCTCGGGGCGGGCCGTCGGGGGCGCCGCGAGGCCCGGCGCCGCCCGACCGCGGGCCCGACGACCCTGCCGTCGTCCGGGCGCGTCGCCGAGGCCGCGGGATTGGACAGGCTCGGTTCCGCGACCTAGGCTGGGATCGGTGCCCTCGTCGACGGCGCGTGGACCCCGCGACGACCGATGCCGGTCGGATCGAGTCATCGTCACCTCGCCACTCCGTTCCGAGGGAGGGTCCTCATGTCATCGCTCGCCGAGCACGCGGCACGCCCCGGGCGGTCCCGGGCCCGTCCCCGCGCCGTCCCCAGCGCCCGGCGCCGGGTCCTGATCCGCGACGCCTACGGCCTCCACCTGCGACTGGCCGACCAGATCGTCCATCTGGCCAAGCGGTTCCGGGCCGAGGTCCGGGTCGCGCATCGGGGCCGCGCGGCCGACGGCAAGAGCATCCTGGACATGCTGGGCCTGGCCGCCGCGGGCGGCACCCGGCTCGACCTGGAGGCCCGCGGGCCCGACGCCGAGGGGGCGGTCGCGGCGCTGACCGACCTGATCGCGACCTGGTCCCCCGAGGACCTCGTCGCTTACGCGCCGGCCGAGAGGTAGCGGAAGACGGTCCTGATCGAGACGCCCAGCGCCCGGCCGATCTCCGGCGCGCTCATCCCCTTGGCCCGGAGCTCCTGGGCCCGGTCGGGCTTCGCTTTCGTGGTCCCCTTGGTCCGACCGCGGTAGACGCCGTCCCGCCGGGCGACGGCGATCCCGGCGGCCTGGCGCTCGCGGCAATACTCCCATTCGATCTCCGCGAGGCCGAGCATCAGCGCCGCCACCATCCGGCCCGGGGTGCCCGAGACGTCCACCTGCTGGGTGACGGAGACGACCCGCACGCCCCGTTCACACCAGTCGCAGAGCAGGTCCAGGCCCGCGCGGAGCCGGCGGGCGATCCGGTCCACCGGGAAGACGACCACGGCCTGGACGCGCCCGGCGAAGATGTCGCGCCGGAGCCGGTCGAGCTCGGGCCGCGACATCTTCCGGCCGGACTCGACGTCGACGTACCACTCGACCTTGTCCCGGGCGATCCCGTTCCCCTCCAGCCAGCGGCGGATCGCCGCGCGCTGGGAGTCGGCCTTCTGGTCCTTGCCGGAGACGCGGACGTAGGCGGCGACGGGCCGGGGCTGGGTGACGGGCTCCTTCGGCCGCGGCATGGCGGGATCCCCCTCCCCCGCCAGCATCGCCGGCCGGCCGTTCCCTGTCGAGTAGCGTCTACCCTTTTCGTCTGGGTCCGCGGCCGACGGGGTGGCCGGCGACCGGGCCGGGACGGGCCGGCCGGGGCGGCGCGGCGGGACGCGGGGGCGTGGCGGCCCTCCTAGGCCCGCGGGGCGGCCTCCGCGGGGCGGCCCTCGGCCGCGACGCCCGCGCGCAGCTCGGCCAGCCGCGCCCGCGCCATCCGCGCGACCGGACCGCCCGCCGCGATGAGCCGCTCCAGCTCGGCCAGCTCGTCTCCGGTCCCGTCGGGCGGCGGCGGCTCGGGACGCGGGATCGTCGCGGGCGCCCGGTGGGACGTCGGCCGGTTGATCTCGGACGGCTTCGGCGGCGGTGTCCAGCCGGACCAGGTCGTCGCGAAGATCGCCCCGGGCTTCCGGACACCCCCGCGGGAGCGGTCGGCGACGCGGAAGGCGTCGAGCAGCCGCTGGAGCGGCGCCGACCCCGTGGCGACCAGGCCCAGGACCAGCGTGAAGAAGGCCACCGAGGCCACGTCCGTGAGGTGGTGCGCCAGCCGCCAGGCGACCGCCCGGACCTTCGGGACGTCGGCCCCGGGGAGGCCCTTCAGCTCGTCGAGCAGGGGCCGCACGGGCGCGGGGGGCCGGGGAGTCGTCGAGGGCCCGGGGCGTGGCTCCTGGGGCCTCCCGGGCGACGCGGCGGCTCCCCCCGGGGGAGGGAGGCTCGTCACGTTACGTCCTTCTCCTTCTCCCGCCTTCTGCTTGGGGTGCGGCCCGTTGCGCGGGGGGGATGGGACCCGTTGCGCGGGGTCCCGCGGCCCGTTGCGCGGGGGGGCCTGCACGTCGTTGCGCGGGGGGGCCTGCACGTCGTTGCGCGGGGGGCCCTCGCGCCAGGTGAGCCAGATCACCCGGCCGCCCGGCCCCTGCTCGATCCGCAGCCAGCCGGCGTCCCGGAGCTCGGCCAGCGCGAGCTGGACCGTCCGGACGCCACAGCGGCAGGCCGCCGCGAGGGTGCGGTTGCACGGGTTGCACCAGGCCTTGGCGCGGGCATGCTTGAGGATCGCGTTGGCGATCCGGACGGCCCGGGGCTTGATCCGGGGGTCCTCATTCAGCGCGTGGGGCAACGGGGCGAACGGCAGGGGGTTGCTTCGGGCGGGGTCGGGGCGCACAATGGGTGTGGACACTTGGGGTCACCTCCCAGGTGGATGCATGCTCGGGCGGTCCCCACCGCACGCGAGCGAATCAGGACGGCCGGGGGTGGTCCTCCACCCCCGGCTTCTCTTTTTACCCCGGCGGCGGTGGCGCCGCAACGCCCCGCCTCGGCTTAACCGGGCATGCCTGGTAGGGTCCACCCCTTTCGGCAGGGGACACGCCGCCCGCGGGCCCCGGGATTCCCGGGGCCCGGGGAGCCCATCTCCGCGGTGACCCTATTTGTCGCGGTCCCCGGGCGCGGCGGCCGCCCGGGACGGAGGGGAGGGCGGGGACGCCATGGACTGATATCCGATGGGACCGATCTCCTGGGCCCCTTCCGGTCAGTCCACCGCGGGCAGGCCGAGCCGGTGCCGGATGAGGGCGTCGCGCAGGCCGACCAGGAGGAGCCGACGGACGGGCGCCGCCGCCGCCGCCTCGTACGCCGCGCGGTCGGCGGGAGCGGCCCCGGCCAGCGCCGCGGCGTCGAGCGCCGCCCGCCGCTCCGGGGGCAACGCCTCCCAGTACGCCCGGACCCGGTCCCGCTCCTCCCGCTCCCGGGCCTGCGCCCGCCGGGCCTCGACCTCCCGATCGAGCGCCGCGCGGTCGGCCGTCTCCCGGGCGGCACGCTCCGCCCGGCCCTCGAAGCCGGCGGGGGGCGCGAAGTCCTTCCGGATCGCCTCGGCGAGGTAGGCACCGACGTCCGCGACCCGCTTCGGCTTCGTCTCCCGGAGCCAATCCGTGTGCTCGATCTGCGCCCGGATCCGCTCGGCCGGGGAGGTCGCCACGAGGTCCCGTGCCGTCGCCGCCGTGACGCCCCGGTCGATCAGCTCCCGCTCCAGGCCCGTCGGCCCGGGCTCGGCCGGCTGCGCCTCGGCCGGCGCCGGCAGCTTCCGGACCAGGCGGATGTTCCACGCGCCCCGCCCGGCCTTGGTGTAGCGGTCGGCGGCAGCCATCGGCTCGAGGAAGCCGATGGCCTCCAGCTCCTCGAGGGCCGGTTGCAGCTTCTGCTTGATGTTCCGGACGGCGTAGTTCCGACTCATCCCGACGTGCTCGAAGGCCAGCTCCGGGAGGCCGAAGGTCCAATCGGGCCGGAGATAGAAGCGCTTGTCGAGGAACCGGTAGAGCTGCTTGCTGATGGCGCTCTTCAGGGAGAAGTAGGTGTCGAGGTCGAGCCGCTTGAGATTGCCGTCCCGGCAGCTCTTGAAGAAGATCTTGTTCCAGGTGAAAGAGGACTCGATCATCGGATCATTTTTATCCGGCAAGATCACGCATTCGAGGATGTGGAAGCTTGCATCGACCCTACGCTTGCGCCGATTGTCCCACCAGGTCCCGTCATAGCGCAGCGTCACGCCGACCCAGCGGTGCAGCGACTCGGTCAGCCGTTGGTAGTAATGCTTCTGATCGGGCCAGCCCAGCAGCCTCAGGAGTTCATAGCGCGTGAACTCCACCGTCGGGTCGGTAAAGTCGTTCCGCAGCTTGGTCAACTGGATCAGGCCGACGATGACGTCGGAGTCGGGGGCGGTCGGCAGCCCGTAGGCGTCGCTCCCGCTGACGGTCAGCCGGCCGTGCCGATCCTCGAAGACCATCGTCTTGACCCCCTCGGACGGATAATCGGTGAGCAGGGCGATGGGGAACTCGCAGAGGTTCATCTCGTCGCGGCCGACGCGACGCGGGTCCTGTTCGGCGTCGTGCATGGTCTCCTCCCGGTCGAGAAAATCGAGAAGCACCAACACCCAGCGTTGGTGGTGCTTAGTTCTTCTCTCAATCAGTTCCTCAGAGTAGGGAAACCGCAAGTCCAATGATAGTTCCACTTGCGATTCCAAAGCGCACCCGGAATTACGGTAAAGCGCACCCGGAACTACGGTAGTCGGCTCCAAAGCGCACCCGGAATTACGGTAAAAGCGCACCCGGAATTACGGTAAAAGCGCACCCGGAACTACGGTAGTCAGCCCCCAAACCCACCCTGGAACGTCGGTACTGAACGGATCAGCACGAGCGGCCCGGGCCTCGTTGGGCGGTCGTCGGCCATCCCGCTCCATCGGCACAGCCGTCGCCGTCGCTCCCATCGGCCGGGGCTGCGCCGCCGACTCTGAGGCCGGGCGAGCCCCGGCCCGGGGCGGCGGCGACCCGTCTCGGCCCCCCGCGTCGCTCGCAACAGTTTCCACGGAGACACTTAACGGCGTGGGGCCGGGGCGGGATCCGTCCGGGCCCCGCAGGAAGGGTAGAATCCCAGGGCCTCGGGGCTTTCTCCCCTGGGTGACCAGGGGAGCGGATTGAAACTGCGATGCTCCAGCTCTCCGAAGGGGCGCGTGGAATTCCCGGGAGGCGTACCAGACGGGCGGCGGGGCGGGGATGGAAGGTGCCGGACGCGATCCGGACCGCCGCCCTCCGTCGGGTCGCCGAGCTGCTCCAATCCCCCGACCTGACGCCCCGCGACCTCGCGTCGCTGCTGCGGACCCTCGTCGCGTTCGACCGCACCGACATGCTCGACGAGAAGCTCACCCTCGACCGGGCGAAGTGGGCGGCGGGCCGGCCGAACGAGACGGTCGAGACCGCGGCCGACCTCGCGCGCCAGCTCCTCGACGCGGCCCGGGGGCATCTGGGCGGTGGTGGTCAGGAGCCCACCACAGGACCAGGACCCACTTGCCACGCGAGTCGCCCCGTGCTGGAATCCCAGGGCCTCGGGGCTTTCTCCCCTGGTCACCCAGGGGAGCGGATTGAAACGTGAGCTACCGGGAAGTGGCCGGGGCCGAGATCGTCGCGTGTCGCGACGACCCGGCCCGGTTCAACGCCACCGTGCTCGGGCGCGGGGCCTACTGGCACCGGCAGCGCGAGATCTGCCGGTCCGTCGTCGCACGGCCCGTCACGCTGGTCCCCAGCGGCAACGGCGTCGGGAAGTCCTATGTCGCCGCGGGCCTCTTGCACTGGTTCCTGATCGCGTATCCCGGCAGCCTGGTCGTCGCCACGGCCCCCTCCCAGGTCCAGCTCGAGGAGGTGCTCTGGAAGGAGGTGGAGCGGGCCTATCGGGGCTCCCGGATCCCCCTCGGGGGCCGCCTGCTCGCGTCCCCGCTCAAGGTGGAGCTCGGGGCCGGATGGCAGGCGCTGGCCTACTCGACCACGCGGGTCGAGCGGCTCAGCGGCCACCATGCCCGGGACCTCCTGGCGATCGGGGATGAAGCCTCGGGGATCCTCGACGACATCGCCGAGGCGATCTGCGGCTTGAACCCGTCCCGGGAGCTGTGGCTGGGCAACCCCCTCCGGCCCTCGGGGTTCTTCTTCGACCGCTGCGAAGCCGCCCGCTCCGGCCGCCATCCGCTCGCGAACCTGATCCCGATCTCGAGCCTGGAGAGCCCCCACATCGGGCTGGAGCGCAGCCCCTGGGGGCTCGCCGACCGGACGTGGCTCGAGAAGGCCCGGGCCGACTACGGCGAGGGTTCGCTCTGGTGGACGTGTCACGTCCTCGGCCGCTTCCCCGACGCGGGCGCCGACAGCGTCGTGCCGCTCGGCTGGATCGACCGGGCCGGCGCGGCGCCGCACGTCCCGCGGGGCCCGGCCCGGATGGCGATCGACCTGGCCCTCGGCGGGGGCGGCGATCGCTCCGTGGTGCTGGTCGCCGACGACCACGGGGTCGTCGCCGGCGAGTGGTCGAACACCTGGCCCCTGGAACAGACCGCGACCCGCGCCGGCAGCCTCGCGCAGCGACACCACGTCGACGGGCACCGGATCAGCTGGGACGTGGAAGGGATCGGGGCCGACTTCGCCAATCGGCTCCAGGCCGCGGGCCTCCACGACGCCCGGCCCTACCGCGGGGGGAGGGAAGGGGGCCCGAAGTTCGCGAACTTCCGCGCGGCCGCCGCCTGGGGGCTCCGGCAGCGCCTCGACCCGGGCCGCACCGTGCCGGGGGCCTCGGGCCCGGTGCCCCAGGCCCCCTTCGCGATCCCGCCGGCGGTCCTGCACGCCGCGCGCGAGGAGCTGGCGGGGCTCCGGTACACGCTCGACGAGCGGGGCCGGATCAAGCTCGAATGCAAGGACGAGTACGCGAGGCGCCTGAGGAGGTCCCCGGACATCGCCGACTGCCTCTGTCAACTGTTCGCGTATCCCGACGGATGACCGGCCGACGAGGGCAGGGTCGCTCGTATCCATCCGTACATACCGGCATTCGGCGGTGGGTTCGAGGCATTCGGCGGTGGGGCCGATCTATTCAGTACCGTGAAATGAGGGGCGCTTTTACCGTGAAATATGGCCAACGACCGCCCAGCGAGACCCGGGGCGCTTGTGCCGATCTGTTCAGTACCGCATTTCCAGGTGCGCTTTACCGCATTTCCAGGTGCGCTTTTACCGCATTTCCAGGTGCGCTTTGGGCCCCGACTACCGCATTTCCAGGTGCGCTTTACCGCATTTCCAGGTGCGCTTTCGGGTCGCAAGTCGAGCCTTGATTTGGATTTGCGGTTTCCATACTCTGGGAACTGATTGAGAGAGGAACTGAGCAACACCAACGCGGGGGTGGTGGTGGTGTTTTTTTCGACCATCTCGACAGGAGAGGACCATGAACGACGAGGACAAGGACCCGCGGCGCGTCGGCCGCGACGAGATGAATCTCTGCGAGTACCCGATTGCCTCGCTCACCGATCACCCACCGGAGGGGATCAAGACACTGGTCTTCGAGGACCGGCACGGCCGGCTGACCGTCATCGGGAGCGACGCCTACGGGCTGCCGACCGCCCTCGACAACGACGTGATCGTGGGGCTGATCCAGTTGACGAAGCTCCGCAACGACTTCACCGACCCCGCGGTGACGTTCTCGCGATACGAGCTGCTCAACCTGCTCGGCTGGCCCGATCGTGGGCAGTACTACCGGCGGTTGAACGACTCCCTCCACCGCTGGGTGACCGTGACGCTGAAGTATGACGGCTGCTGGTGGGACAACAAGCGCAAGCGCCGGGTCAGCGCCAGCTTCCACATCCTCGACGAGGTGGTCCTGCCCGATGAGGATGACCCCAAGGTCGTGTCGTCCTTCACCTGGGGCAAGAAGTTCTTCAAGAGCTGCCGGGACGGGAACCTCAAGCGGCTCGACCTGACGACGTACTTCGCGCTTAAGAGCGCCATCAGCAAGCAGCTCTACCGGTTCCTCGACAAGCGGTTCTACCTCCGGCCCGACTGGACCTTCGACCTCCCGGAGCTGGCCTTCGAGCACGTCGGGCTGAGCCGGAACTACGCCGTCAGGAACATCAAGCAGAAGCTGCAACCGGCCCTCGAGGAGCTGGAGGCCATCGGCTTCCTGGAGCCGATGTCGGCCGGCGACCGCTACTCCAAGGCCGGGCGGGGCGCGTGGAACATCCGCCTGGTCCGGAAGCTGCCGGCGCCGGCCGAGGCGCAGCCGGCCGAGCCGAAGCCGCCCGAACCCGAGCCCACCGGCCTGGAGCGGGAGCTGGTGGACCGGGGCGTCACCAGGAGCGTCGCCGCCGCCCTCGTCCGCGACGTCCCCGCGGACCGGATCGAGGCGCAGCTCGAGCGGTTGGACTGGCTCCGCGAGACGAAGCCGAAGCGGATCAAGGACGTCGGCGCCTACCTCGCCGAGGCCATCCGGAAGGACTTCGCGCCGCCGGCCGGGTTCCGGAGCCAGGCC
>Ga0213879_10000106_pt1 | contig 10303 bp, 10 predicted proteins | sample VelepicoBEBS_R03_FD_161046 | JGI IMG/M metagenome (GOLD analysis project Ga0213879, IMG submission 161046) | Vellozia epidendroides bulk soil microbial communities from rupestrian grasslands, the National Park of Serra do Cipo, Brazil - BS_R03 | ecosystem: Environmental > Terrestrial > Soil >...
CCCGTTCTGAGACATCGGCTCAACAGCGAGCTGACGATGACCGCCCGTCCAAGTGCTCGCCCGCCGTCATTCGGCCTCGACTCGGCGACCCCGCCGTGGCTCGCGATCCTTAGGAGGAGGACGGCCATGAAGAGCGGGGTCTCCATCGAACGGCGCGCGGCGCTCCGGGCGCTTTGCGGAGCGGTGGGGGCCGCGCTCGCGGTGGGGCTCCATGCCTGTTCCCCGAGCCCTTCCCTCGACGCCCGCTCCCCGAGCCCCTCTCCCGACGCCCGCAAGGCGCGCATCCCCATCTCGGACCTCCCCATAGGCGCCCGCGTCCGCGTCGTCTCCGAGGGACATCCGGTGGAGGTCCTTCGCACGGCGGAGGGCGTGACGGCCCGGTCGCTCCTCTGCACCCACATGGGGTGCGAGGTGCGCTGGAGCCAGGCGACGCGGACCTACAACTGCCCGTGCCACGGCGGGGTCTACGACGCCGGCGGAAGGGTGGTGGCCGGGCCGCCGATCCAAGCGCTCCGGAGCGCGCCGGTCCGGATCCAGGGCAACGCCGTCGTCCTCGGCGGATGAAGCAGGGCTCATGACGGCCCCCGGGGTGGTGCGACCAAGAGGCCGATCAACGCCCCCAACAAGCGCTTGCCACGAGCCTGCAGGTTGTGGACGAACTCGATGAACCCCGGATCATCACCATCGGTCAGTCCCTTGGCGCTATAATACGCATTCCGGATCTTTTGTGCCTTTGTCCGGATCTCATATTTGAGATTTCAAATTTCAAATCAGCAGATCGGTGCCCAAACTCCCTGGGACCCGTATGAGAGATCGGGGGAATCATTGCCGTCCGCAAGGCGCGGAGGAATCACCACCCCGGAAGCCGTCATGAGACTGGAGCAGATGTCACTGCAGCGGATCATCATCACCGGTGCTTCGGGCTTCGTGGGACGCCATCTCCTCGACGTCTTCAAGGAGGACTTCCGGATCTACGCCCTCGCCCGGCGGTCCCAAGCGCGCTCCGAGGCTCCGGTCCACCCGAACATCACGTGGTTCCAGGCGGACATCGCCGATCGCAGGGCCATCGAGGGGGTCTTCGGCCAGATCGCCGCCGAGGGCGGCGCCGAGATCGTGATCCACCTGGCCGCCTACTACGACTTCACCGGCGAGGAGCACCCCGAGTACCACCGCACCAACGTGCAGGGGCTGCGCAACGTCCTCGACCTGAGCGGGCTCGTCGGCATCCGGCACTTCATCTTCTCGAGCTCGGTGGCCGCGAGCGCCTTCCCGGCGCCCGGGGCCGCCCTGACCGAGACGAGCCTCGCCGACGGGACGCACATCTACGCGAGGACCAAGCGGATCGGCGAGGACATGCTCGCCGAGTACCGCGACGTCTTCCCCTCGGTCATCGTCCGCTTCGCCGCCCTCTTCTCCGACTGGTGCGAGTACCCGCCGCTCTACATGTTCCTGGACACGTGGCTCTCGCACCGGTGGAATCACCGCATCCTGGGCGGCAAGGGGCAGTCCGCCATCCCGTACCTCCACGTGAAGGAGGTGCCACGCTTCTTCATGTGCCTGCTCGACCGACTCCCGGACCTGCCGCCCGGGCAGGTCGTGATCGCGAGCCCCGACGGCGCCGTCTCCCATCGCGAGCTGTTCGAGGTCGCCTGCCGCGAGTACCTCGGGCACCGCGCCGAGCCCCTATTCTTGCCCAAGCTGCTGTGCGGCCCGGGGATCCGGGCCCGCGACCTCCTCGGGCGCGTGGTCGGCGAGCGGCCGTTCGAGCGTCCCTGGATGGCGGAGTACATCGACCAGCGGATGACCGTGAACGCGGGTTGGAGCCGCAGGATCCTCGGCTGGGAGCCGCGGCCGCGCCTCGAGATCCTGCGGCGCATGCCCTTCCTGACCGAGAACCTGAAGATGGATCCCCTCGAGTGGGACCGCCTCAACCATGCCGCCATGAAGCAGATCGAGGGCCGGAGCTACCTCCGGATCCACGAGCTCCTGGAGAAGCACGAGGAGGAGATCTGCGACGAGTTCACGCGACGCTTGACCAGCCCCGACGGGCGCCGGCGCTTTCCGGCCTATCAGAACCTCGGCGCCGACCAGCACCGCTGGAACCACAAGATCCTCCTGCGCAACCTGAAGAACGCCGTGCGCACCCGGGACCGCGGCGTGCTCATCGCGTACTGCGTCGATCTGGCCGAGCGCCGGTTCCAGGAGGGGTATCCGGGCCAGCAGGTCTGCGCCACGCTCCGGATTCTGAACCAGGTCTGCTTCATAGTGCTCCGACGCGATCCGGAGGCCGCCGGCCTGAAGAGCGACATGATCGACCACATCACGCTCACCCTGCGCGCCGGCTGCGATCGTGCGCAGGAGGTCTTCGAGGAGCTGGAGACGGCGGCGGCCCGGACCCGGCAGCGGGACGCGATGACCTGGGACTGGTGGTTGACCGGTGGTTAACGGAGACGGCGGCGGCCCGGACCCGGCAGCGGGACCGCGCCCAGGCGCCCGGCGGCGCGCCGGAGAACGAACGAAGCTTCGCCGGAGCCTGGGCTGGGCGGACATGATCGTTCTCCTTCAGCGACGGTCTGTCGCCGGGACGGCGAAGCTGAGGTGGTGGGCGCAGTGGATGCAGTGGAAGCGGTCCCACTCCTCCCTGGTCAGGAAGCCGAACAGGCGGTGGGGGACTACGGGCCCGGGAGAGGCCTCGTAATGGGCGATCGCCCGACGCAATCCCTCCGCCTCCTCGCGCTCGTCGAGCCCTTCTACCGGCACAAGTTGCGGCGAGGTCGGTAGTCCCTCGGGGCCCAGGCCCGACGCGAAGAACTGCCGCTTCCGCTCCTCCCCGACCCACTGGGAAGCGTCGTGGGGCGTCGATGCGGGGAGGTCGACCACCCGGCGCATGGCGGTCGCCAGGTGGCGGCAGATCTGGGCAAGCGACCAGTTGCCGACCGTCGAATGGCCTTCGAGCAGCCTGTCGACGTCGGGCATGATCTCGCCAAGGCGCACGAAGTGGAGCGATCTTCGTCCGGGTGTCATCTCTAACCTCGTCGACCGTGGGAGTCGCGGCCCGGCTCCCATTCTAGACCAATTCGAGGGTGGGCGGCCCGGGGCCGCTCTTGCCCCCCCGTGCCGACGGCGACCTTTCCTGCGAGCGTGCCGGCCACTCCGTCCCCGATCTCCCCCCGAGGGCGGGGCGATCGGCGTCCTAGCGGAACCCCCCCGCGATGTGGAACGTCTCGCCGGTGATCCAGGAGGCGTCCGAGGACGCGAGGAAGACGGCGGCCGGCGCGATGTCGTGCGGCTGGCCGATCCGGCCGAGCGGCGTCTGCGACTCGAACTGCTTGCGGAAGTCGCTCTCGGCGATCCCCGCGGCATGCATGCCCTCGGTCTCGACCATGCCGGGGTTGATCGAGTTCACCCGGATCTTGCGCGGCCCCAGCTCCTGGGCGAGCGATCGGGTCACGGCGTCGACGGCCGCCTTCGTGGCGCTGTAGACCGAGGCCGTCGGCGGCGCCGACGTGGCGACCACCGAGCTGATGTTGATGATGCTGCCGCCGTCGGGCCCGAACTGCTTGACCGCCTCCTGCGAGGCCAGCAGCAGGCCCAGGACGTTGAGGTCGAACAGCCTGTGGAAGTGCTCGGCCGTCACCTCCTCGATCGGGGCGAACTCGAAGGCGCCGGCGTTATTGACGAGGATGTCGACCTTCCCGAACGCCTTCGTCGCCTCAGCGAAGAGGCGCCGGATGTCGGACGGAACGGCCAGGTTCGCCTGCACGGCGACCGCCTTGCCGCCCTGGCCGACGATCTCGGCCACGACGCGGTCGGCTCCCTCCCTGCTGGAGGCGTAGTTGACCACCACCGCGGCGCCCTCGACCGCCAGGTGCTTGGCGATCGAGGCCCCGATCCCCTTCGATGCGCCGGTGACGACCGCCACTTTCCCGTCGAGCTTGGCCATTGAACCGCCCCCCTGTCTGTTGTCCCGACTGGACGCGGGGTATGATAGGAGGGGATCTCGGCCGGGCAAGTACGCACCTTCTGGTAAGTGCCCGGCCAGCGGAGGGAACGCCATGAGGAGACAGGCTTACGGCTGCGGCCTCGAGGCCGCGCTCGCCGTCATCGGCGGCAAATGGAAGCCGATCGTCCTCTGGCACCTCACCCCCGGGCCGCGCCGCTTCGGCGAGCTCCGGCGGTTGGTGACCGGCATCAGCGAGAAGATGCTGATCCAGCAGCTGCGGGAGATGGAGAGCGACGGCGTCGTCGCCCGCAAGGACTTCCGGGAGATCCCGCCGCGGGTCGAGTATTCGCTGACCGGATTCGGCGTATCACTCTCGGAGGCCCTGCGGCCGCTGTGCGACTGGGGCCGGGAGCACATGAGCCGCATCGAGAAGGCGAAGTCCGAGGCCGGATGAGCCTGACCAATCGGGATCGCCCGTCGTGCATGTCCGACCTCCTCTCAGGATGCGGGGCCAAAATCTCGCTTGTTTATGGCCTAACGGGGCCGCAGAACCCGCATGTGGACGGCGAGCACGGCCACGACCATCAGGCCGTCCCCCAGCGCAGAGAACGGAACGATCCAAGGCAGGCGGTCCACCACCACCATCGTCACGAGAAAGGAAACGGCGATCGCCTTGGTGGTGACCAGTACCATGACTCCCCGGTACCGGAAGTACTCGATCAGGTAGGCGCAGGCCACGACGAGGTGGAAGACGCCCACCTGCCTGGGGAAGAACAGGGGCGACGCTCCGGGAAAGCCGCCGAACCGGAGGCCCCACTCCGTCGCGACGAGTGCGCCCACTCCGATCGCCGCGCTGTGGAGGGCGACGAGGATGACGAGCGCCTCCTCCAGCGCGGGCCAGAACGAGGAGGACTCCCGATCGGACTCGGACTGCGGGGCCATCGCGGTCAACGCTCCCACCAGATGTCGGGGGGCAGCGGCGCGCGGCGCGGGAGCGCGGGGACGCCGAGCCTCTCGAGCTCCCGAAGGATCGCCGCGTGCACGGCCGGAAGGGCTGCGCGAACGGGATCGCTCATCCCCACGCCCTGTCCCGTGCGCCCGGGGACCACACCCACGAGGAGCACCTCGCGCGGGCCGCGCCCCGCGAACTCCAGGGACACCAGAGTCTCCTTCAGCCCGGGATCGTGCGGGCTCACCCGGGGCTTGGGCGGGTGCTTCAGGATCTCGTCGCGGCGGTACAAGCGGAGCGTGCCGGGGGGAGCTTCCGACCTCACGGTGTCCACCAGGACCAGCGCGTCGGCTACCTCGAAGTAGGGGACGAGGTCGAGGCCCGGAGTCCCGATGTCCAGCACCGAAACCGGCTCTGGAAGCTCGTAGCGGGCCTCGAGGAGTCGCACGGCGTAGGGACCGAGGGCGTCGTCCCCCATCAGGACGTTCCCGAGCCCGAGGACGGCAACCCGCCCGGGCGCTCCGTGGCTCACCGGAGACTCCTTCCGACGACATCGTCCGTCCGAACCGTCGCGATCTCGTTCCCCTCCAGGTCGACCGTGTGGATCGCGCACGCGAGGCACGGGTCGAACGAGTGCACCGTCCGGAGCACCTCGAGCGGCCGCTCCGGATCCGCCACCGGGTTGCCGATGAGCGAGGCCTCGTACGGACCCCTCTGGTTCTGGTCGTCCCTCGGGCCCGCGTTCCACGTGGTGGGGACGACGGCCTGGTAGTTGGCGATCTTCCCGTCGCGGATCACGACCCAGTGGGAGAGGGTCCCGCGCGGGGCCTCGTGGAACCCGAACCCGCGCTGTTCGCCCTTGGGAAAGACCGGCTCGTTATAGATCGCCGTATCGCCCTTGCCGATGTTGTCCATCAGGAGCTGCCAGTGCTTCTGCGCCAGCTCGCAGATCACCGCGGTCCGGACCGCGCGGGCCAGGTGCCGCCCGAGGGTGGAGTGGAGGACCTGCGGCGACAGCTTCGTCTTGGCGATGGCGCCCGCCGTGGCCAGGGCGTGATCGGCCCAGCGCTTCGTGGGCTCGTGGCCGGTCGCGTAGCCCACGAGGACCTGCGCGAGGGGCCCGACCTGCATCGCCTTCCCCCCGAACCGGGGCGACTTGACCCATGAATATTTGCCCCTCGGGTCGAAGTCGGTGTAATGCGGGACGGTCTCCCCCTCCCACGGGTGCCTCGTGGCGTCGCCCTCGTACCACGCGTGGGCGACGCACTCGGTGACGTTCTCCCTGAAGTAGGGGTCCTCGAAGCTCGTGATGGCCTTGGCCGTCGCGAGGTCGCCGCCGAAGATCGTGCCACCGGGCAGGTCCAGCTCGCTCCCCTTCGCGTCCAGGGGCAGGTCGGGCACGGCGAGGTAGTTGGTCACCCCGGCGCCGTACGGGAGCCAGTCGGCGTAGAGCGCCCCGATGGCGCAAACGTCCGGGAGGTAGACCTGCGTGATGAAATCCGACAGCTCGTCCAGGAGGTCCTTGATCTTGTAGAGCTTCTCCATGTTGAGGGTGGACTCGCCGTCGAGGTTGATGGCGTTGGCCACGCCTCCGACCGCCAGGTTCTGGATGTTCGGCGTCTTGCTCCCGAGGATGGCGACCACCTGGTTCGCCTTGCGCTGGTACTCGAACGCCTGGAGGTAATGGGAGACCGCGAGGAGGTTCACCTCCGGCGGAAGCTTCATGGCCGGATGGCCCCAGTAACCGTTGGTGAAGATCCCGAGCTGGCCGCCGGCGACGAAGCCGGCGAGCCGGTCCTTGACCGCCTGGAGCTGGAGGCGATTGTTGTGGGGCCACGGGGAGAGGGTCTCGGCGAGGGCGGATGCCTTGGCGGGGTCCGCCCGGAGCGCCGAGACGACGTCCACCCAGTCCAGGGCCGAGAGGTGGTAGAATTGCACGATGTGGTCGTGGAGCGCGTGGGCGATCACGATCAGGTTCCGGATGTACTGGGCGTTGCGCGGGACCTCGAGGCCGAGGGCGTTCTCCACGGCCCGCACCGAGACGATGGCATGCACCGAGGTGCAGACGCCGCAGATGCGCTGGGCGAACAGCCACGCCTCCCGCGGGTCCCGGCCCCGGAGGATGAGCTCGATGCCGCGCCACATCTGGCCCGAGGCCCAGGCGTCCCGGACCTTGCCTCCGTCCACCTCCACGTCGATCCGCAGGTGGCCCTCGATTCGGGTGATCGGGTCGATGGTGATTGTCTTGCTCATGGACTCATCTCGCGCACTGGACCGCCGCAGGAGCGGCGCCGCTCAGGATGGGGAAGGTCTTGACGGCCGCGATGTACAGCACAACCTCGAACGCGATCAAGCCGAACGTGATCAAGAGCTCGGGCAACGCGGGGAAGTAGGACCAGTGCGGCCCCGGGCTGAATGCGACCATGTACGTGTTGACCCGGAAGAGCGCGCCGGCCAGGAACAGGAGGATCGCGGCGCGCACCTGCCACACGGGCCGCGCGCGGCGCTCTTCGGAGAGCAGGATCGCGGCGCCCGCCGCGGCGATGAGGACCTCGGCCAGGAAGGCGATCCCCGTCGCGCTCGCGACGAGCGGCAGCTTGCCCGCCACCGCGACCTCGACGAGGCGGAAGGCCACCCAGAACAGCGCGACCCCTGCCGCCACCCTGGAGAGGGAGGCGAGCATCGCGGTCTCGCGCCGCCGGCCGAAGACGGCCGTCGAGAAGCTCGCCTCGAGCACCACGACCGCGTACCCGATCACAATGCAATTCACGAGGAACAGGAATGGGAGCCACGGCGTGAGCCACAGCGGGTGCATCCGGGGCCCTGGCAGGAGCATCATCGTCCCCAGCGACGACTGGTGCATGGTCGGCAGGAGGATCCCCAGCGGCAAGATCCAGACGAGTCCGCGGTCCACGAAGCGGAGGCCGCGCTCCGCCCACGCCCTGAGGCTCGTGCGCGGACTCGACCGCCACTTCTCGAAGAGGGCCGGCGAGAGCTCCACGAGCAGCACCAGGTTGTAGGCCGCGACGCACAGCGCCACCTCGAGCTGCGGCGAGTGCGTCCATCGCCAGAAGAAGATCGGGAGCTTCCACAGCCCCCAGAACCGCCCGAGGTCGATGGTGACCGCGAGCACGGCGAAACCGTAGCCCAGCAAGCTCGTCAGGACCGCGGGCCGCACCAGCGGATGGTACTTCCCGCGATTCAGGATATAGACGAGGAGGGCGACGGCGTAGCCCCCGCAGCCAACGGCTGTGCCGACGACGACGTCGAACGCGATCCAGATCCCCCAGGGGTACCCGTCGTTGAGGCCGCTCACGGCGCCGATGCCCATGAAGAAGCGGTACAGGGCGACGAGGGCCCCGAGGCCGGCGATGGCCAGCAGGACCTTGAAGGGGCGTGTCATCAGCTTCCCGCCGACGGGCGAGTGAGCGAGGACGTGGCCGTTCATTGAGTTGCCTCCTTCTCGCTCTCGCCGGTTTCGGCGCTGCGGATCCGGCGATTCCGGATCACCACCGCGGCGAGGACTGCGTACAGCGCCGCCGGCGCGACAAAGGGCAGGCGCCAGTAGATCCCGTCCTGCACCGTGTAGGCGACCTCCGGGACGGGCCGGTCCCCGAACTCGGGGAGCCCGAGCTTCGCGAACGGCACATGGGAGAGGTACAACACCTGCGTGCCGCCGACCTCCGTCTCTCCGTAGACGCGATCCTGGTAGTAGCGACCGGGGTTCTCCGCGATCCGGCGCTTGGCCTCAGCGACGAGCTCGTCGCGCTTCCCGTAGATCACGGCCTGGCGCGGGCAGACCTCGCAGCACGCCGGCCCCTGGCCCTTGGGGTAGCGGGTGAAGCCTCCCACGACGGTCGGCGCGTCCTTGACGCGGTGGCGGCAGAGCTCGCACTTGACGATCTTGGGTGCGGCCTTGCTGAACTCGAACTTCGGGACGTTGAACGGGCAGGCCATCTGGCAGTAGCGGCAGCCCACGCAGTAATCGGGGTCGTACGCGACGACGCCCGTGACCTTGTCTTTGTGGAGCGACCCGAGCATGCACGCACTGGCGCAGGCGGGGTCCACGCAGTGCATACACTGCGCCTTGTAGTACGACCGGACGTCCCCCTCGTGGTACAGCTTGATGATGTTTTTCGTCTTCGCGTTCAGGTCGATCGGCGCGTCGTAGAGCTTCTCGTTTCCCCACGGACCCGGATCGGGCGGCCGGTCGTTGGCCTGCTTGCAGGCCACCACGCACGTCTTGCACCCGATGCAGAGGGTGGTGTCGTAGAGCATCCCCATGGCGCCGGCCGGGGCGACGCCGCTGGTTCGCGCCATGGCCGAGGCCGGGGTGCCGCTCGCGGCCGCCGCCACCCCGCCGGTGGCGATGACCTTCAGCATGGATCGTCGGTCCAGGGACATGTCAGCCCTCCTTCCTGTCCGGGGCCTGTTTCCGCTCGCCTGCGCCGCCGTCCAGCTTCTTGGACGCCATCCACCCCGCCCCTAGGAGCGCCCCGCCCACGAGGCCCGCCACGCCGGCGGCCACGGCACCGACGTGACCCTGCTGGGCGTGGATCGGCGGGAATGTATCGGGGGGCGTGGGTCGTTCGATGTCGATCGTGGTGTGGATCGGGACGCGGAACGCGAGCTTCTGCTCGGTGCATCCCACGCACGGGTGCCCGATGCCGATCGGCCAAGCCTCCGTCTCGCCGTAACGGAGGAGGGAGCAATTGGCGTGGGTCGCGGGCCCCTTGCAGCCGAGCTTGTAGAGGCAGTAGCCCTGCCGGTGCCCCTCGTCGCCGAACTTCTCCGCGAAGCGGCCGGCGTCGAAATGGGCCCGACGCGGACAGTCCTCGTGGATCGGCCGACCGTACGCCCACTTGGGCCTCCCCTGATCGTCGAGCGCGGGGAGGCTCCCGAGCGTCACGAACTGCAGCACCGTCCCCAGCAGGTTGTAGGGATTCGCCGGGCATCCGGGGATCGTCACCACGGTCTTCCCCTTGAGGACCATGGGTGCGCCGGTCGCGCCGGTCGGGTTCGGGTCCGCGGAGGGGATCCCGCCCCACGACGCGCAGGATCCGATGGCGAGGATCGCCCCTGCCTTGTCGGCGACCTCCGTGACGAGGTCGACCGCCGTCCTGCCGGCGATCTTGCAGTAGATCCCGTTGTCCTTGGTCGGGATGGCGCCCTCGACGATGCAGACGTACTTGCCCGCGTTTTCGGCCATCGCCTTCTTGAGCGCGCCCTCGGCCTGGTGCCCGGCCGCCGCGAAGAGCGTCTCGTTATAGTCGAGAGAGATCAGGTCCAGGATCAGCTCGGCGATGGCGGGATGAGACGTCCGCAGGAGCGACTCGGTGCAGCCCGTGCATGCCTGGAAATGCAACCAGATCACCGAGGGCTTCAGGCCTCGCGCCGCGGCCTCCGCGATC
>Ga0213879_10000107_pt1 | contig 10300 bp, 13 predicted proteins | sample VelepicoBEBS_R03_FD_161046 | JGI IMG/M metagenome (GOLD analysis project Ga0213879, IMG submission 161046) | Vellozia epidendroides bulk soil microbial communities from rupestrian grasslands, the National Park of Serra do Cipo, Brazil - BS_R03 | ecosystem: Environmental > Terrestrial > Soil >...
CGTCGACGCCCGGCCGCGTGTTCAGTGTCAACTGGTGTCTACCCGTTTTGACGCGGCTCCAGGCACACGCGAACCCCGCGATTCCCGGGGTCCCAAGGAATACGTTTTTCGGGCAATCCTAAATGGCACGACGGGCCGGCGTCCTTGACACGGTTCGGGGGCAGGCTTGGGAGGATCGGCGGGGGTCACGCCGGAAACGATGAGACCCTGGATACACCTCGCGGCCTGTCCAGGGCTTCGTGCGTTGCGACGGTTGTCGCGGTCACGCGCCGCCCGGTCGCGGCGCGCCATAGACCTCCGCGGCCTGTTCGAGCCGTCCGACCAGGTCGCTCGCCCGGGGCGGCGGCGGATCCGCGAGCCGGTAGCGGAACGCGGGGAAGACCTCGATGCGATCGACGACCCCGGCGCTGGTCAGGTCCGCCAGGTGTTTCCGGGCGGTCCGGCCGACAAAGCCGCCGGCATTGGCGACATCGTCCACCGTCACCCACCGCTGCCGATTGGCCTTGAGATAGCGATAGGTCTGGAAACCCTCGCAGGTGATCCGGATCATTCGGCCACCTCCTTGGACGGCTTGGGTGACTGGAGGTCCTTCAGCATCTCCGCGGCGTTCATCTTCGCGGCGTTCGTCTTCTCGATCAGTGCCCGAGACTCCTGGGCGATCTGCTCCAAGAGGTCGGGGAGGAGACCGATCGCTCGCAACCTCCGCTCGCGCGGGCAGGTGGACCACTCGAATGGCTCGCACGCACTCTCCCGCCAATCGAAACCGTCGGGAGCGTAGCGGTCGGGCACGCGCTCGGATCTCACCGCGAGGAGATGGATCCGGTAGGACCCTCCGGCGACCCGGCCGTACGCCAGGCACCAATCCTCGCTGATCTCGACGTCGTCCTCGGCCACCGAGGGCGCGGTTTCAAACGGGTCCGTCCGGGCGGAGACGCCGAGGTTCATCTCGCCCAGGATCGCGTCCACCGCCTTGACGAGGGCGTTCGCATCGTCGATCGCGGTATTCAGGTCGGTCGCGAGGGCGCGCAGCGCATCCAGGTGCGTTCGGAGAGACTTGGCCATCAAAAACCTTTCTGGGGCCCTGTCGGGGCCCAGCAAGAGAAACAGGACCTGGTCGAGGTCCCCTGAAAAGACGCCCGGGTCGTCGGACTCGGGCCAGTGATATTGTAGCAAAGCGGCAAGCGTTCGCACCCCGGGAATCGCAAAGTCCGACCCCGGCCGCCCGCGGCTCGGGAGGGGGGAGAAGCAGATTGCCCCGGCTCGTTGTCCCTCCTTGGTGGGGGGCCGGGCCGTCATGCCGTCGTGGCGAACTCGTCGAAGGCGTCCGCTGGGCAACTCGGGGGCGGCAGCAAGATCCGAGGCTTGGCCGACGGCCACCTGGAGCGCCGGATCAGCGCGGAGAGTCTGATGATCGTTGAGGTCCTCGTAGCCCAGGGCGATGGCGGTGACCCGCTGGGCGATCAGGGCGCGCTGGTCATGGCGGATGGAGAGCGGGTTCCTGGGGTCGGGGATGGCGGCGTCGAGGGCGTCGAACAGGCCGATCCATTCGGCAACCTCGCGGAGCAGCAGGGCACCGGCATCGGTAGTAAGCCGTCCACCCTGGAAGTCGGCGACGACGGCCTTGGGCCTGAGGCTGGAAAAGTGCAGGAGGTCGCGGTTACAGTCTGTCTGAGCGGTGGCCTGGCTCCGGGAAGGGCTTGGAGTGTGCTAACCCAAAGCCTACAAGGAGTAAGGCCACCGCGCCATTAAGGAACCCGGAGTCCGGATGAAATATCCGGGCTAGGTGGCGCGGTCCCCGCGCCGAGGAGTCGCGGGGGGGGTTGAGACGGCACCGGACCGCAGCCCCTCGAGCCCGCCCGTGAGCAGCCGTGAGCCCTTACCCTTGCCCTTGCAAATCCCGGATTGCCCAGCTTGTGCATGCCCGTTCGCGTCGGGCCCGACCGCCGCCGGGGCTCTCGGCCCGGACGCGGCCTCGGCGGCTCCCCTGCCCTTGTCCACGGCTCCCACGTCCGGCAGCGGCGCCCCCGCCGGCGAGCGGGACGCCGCCCCCGAATCCCGAAAACCTCAGAAACCCTTATCGGAGCGTTGCGGTTTTTCGGTAACAGGAATCATCTCGCATTGACTCCACGGGTTTTTTGGGCGCTCGGTATTGCGGTAAACCAAAAATGATCTACAATCGGGGGTGCCCGGCCCCGTCGCGGGGTCGGCTTCTCGGGTGCGCACGCAGGGGGTGAAGGTTATAACCGCGATGGTGGACGAGAGGAAACGAGGCCGGCCGCCCACGGGGGGCCGGGGGGTGCCGATCAGGGTCCCGCACACCTTGGCCCGGCAGGCCCGGGTGGTGGCAGCGATCACCGAGGTCACGATGGGCGAGCTGATCACCGCGATGCTCGCCGAGCCACTGGCGGCGGCCTACCGGGACGCGATGAACGGCGGCAACCCGCCTGACGCCCCGCCGGCCGCCAGGGCCCCCGTGGAGGCCGCTGACGGGACGTCGTCCCCGGAGCTGAGGACCCCGGCCAAGACCGCCCCGGGGGGCCGGCTGCCGCTGCGTACGCCGGAGGAGAGGGAAAAGGTCCGGCGGCAGGTCCTGGAGTTGGTCGACCAAGGATTGAACCAGACGGCCATCGCGGACCGGTTGCGGATCGGCCGGGGGCGGGTCCGGAAGATCCTGAAAGGGGAGGGGTCTTGAACGACAACGTCCCGGCCGGGGCAGCCGCCCCGACCGGGGCGTGGCCTCGCGACGAGCCGGCCGACGCCGGCCGGCAGGGGCGCCCCCTGCCCCATCGCGGGACGATCACTACGTCATGAGGCCACGGCCTCGGGCCGTGTGACCCGAAGCGCTTCGAGCGATCCGGCGTGCCTCGCCCCGCCCAAAGGCAGAGGCCCCCCCTCCGGGAAGGCCCCCTCGGGCTGGAGGGCGAGCCTCTGCACGAGTGGCACGACCTGTCCCATGTGCGGTGGGATTGCAAGGATCATATCGTGATCATACCGAAGTATCGCTGCAAGGTCTTCTCGGGGAAGCCGCGGCGCCAGATCGGCGTGATCCTGTGGGAGTTGTGCCGTCAGCGGGGATGCCTGAGCATCCCGCCGAAGTTCAGCGTGGCCCATACGGTCGGCTTCCCGAAGGGCCAGAGTGCCGTGCAGATCCACCGGGAGTTGCTCCACGAGCGTCGGTTGACGGAGCTGCCCTTCTGGGCGGCGGGGTACTGCATCACCACGGTGGGCATGGACGAGGCCCGGGTGCGGCAGTCCCTCCGCGAGCAGGAGGAGTTGGAGCGTCGTCCGGGTGAGTTCGACTTCGAGTCACCTCTGACCTGCCCCGGTAAGGCCCCTCCCCTGCCCCGGGCGAAAGCCCCCTCGAGAGCACCGAGGGGGCCGCACGCTTGGCCGGAGCGGCAACGGTCCTGTCAAGCTGAGCCGGTCACGGTGCCGATACCTCTTCCGGGACGCTGGCGGAGTCTTCCGGACGGGAAGACCTGACCGGCACGACGTACTTCTTGAGATGGCACTTAATCAACTCATCGACGATGTCGCTTTGCGTCCGGTTCTCCATCGCGGAGAAGACGCCCAGGCGACGCCACGACTCGGGCGACAGGCTCAGCCCGATCTTCATCGGCCGTTCCTCGGCCGGCTTGCTCGACTTGGCGACCGCTCGCTTCCGCGACCTGGCGACGGGCGGAGCCTCATTCAAGGCGATCATGCGGTGACCTCGGCTTTTCGAGAGCTGGGGTGATCTTCTCGGGGCCGAGGGTGCGGTCACACCCCCGGTCCTCTTCCTTTGGGCCCGCCGACCGCTCCACCTCCACCATCAGGCGACGATTCGACCATTCCGCCCGCCGACCGCTCCGCCAGGAGAAAACCGCCCGATCCCGACGAGTCTCCCGACGGCCCGTACGAGCCCCCATCCGCCCCGCTACGGCCCCGAGACGACTGGACCGACGATCCAACCGACCGAGGCCGAGCGGGCCGCCACGGGGCGACTGGACGCCCCTGCACCGTGCCAGTTAGGTCTTTCCCGACCGTCCGATCCCGGGTACCTTGTTTCCTAGGGTTTTACGGATGTCGGACGGCGGGCGTTTTTTCTGCCAGTACGGGCCTACTTCCCGTCATGTCCGGTCGCGTTACACCGGTCGCGCCGACGGGGGGCTTTATGAAATTTTTGTGAAACCTCGCGAAAAGTCCGGTCGTGCGCAAAGTCCGGGAGGGGAGGACGCCGATAACAAGGGTAGTGCGGAGTAAGACGCACGACGAAACCCGAGGGGCACACGACGTGAACCAGACGCGATCGCTTTATTCCATCGGCCATCTTTCGGAGAAGTTTGGCGTCCCGGTCCACAAGCTCGAGTTCGCCATCAAGTCCCGCAAGATCGAGCCGTGCGGATGGGCCGGAAACTCGAGGATCTTCGACGAGGAGGGGGCCGAGAAGGTCGGCGCCGCCTTGTCGCAAATCGCCGCGGACCCGCGGTCACGACGCATGCCGAGGGGCCGGGCGGCCCGCTGAGCGAGGCGCAAAGAAAATCCCCGGCCCGAGAACGCGACCTCGGGCGCGGGGCGGAGCAAACCACTACTCCGGAGCAGGCGGGAAACACATCCTGCCCCCTCCCGACGATTCCGTCAAGCAGAGTTCTTCACCGACCACGAGGCGATAATCGCCGGACACGCCCACGCACGGGCGTGAACGGCGATTTTTTATTGGGATTTATATCCGCAAATGAGCAAAACACGCAAGAATCGCAGGGATCTGAGGCATGCACGAGTTGCCGACCAGTTCGCGGAAGCGGTCCGCTGGGAAGTGAGCCCGCACGCGGCCCTCCAGGCGCAGATGGATCGCGTCGGGGCTCGGGCCCTCGACGCCGACGGGCCCGAGGCCGCCGAGTTCTTCTGGCGCAAGCACAAGGAGTGGAGCGACCGGTTCAACTCGCCGCGTGTCGCGGAGTGGATCGCCGACGGCACGCTCCAGGAAGACCGGGTCGCCGCAACCCGCGCCCAGATCGCGCTGGCCGCCGACTGGGCCCGCGCCGGCCGCGTCGATTGGGGCAAGATCCTGCTCGACCTGCTCGAGCTGGACGGTAGGCGAGCCCTCTCATACGCCGCCGTGTCGCTCGGCCTGCTCTTGGGAGAATGCCAGAAAAGCGAAACGGCCTGAGCGACGCCACTCGCCAGGCCGTTCTCGCTTGATTTGCTGTCGCTCGCGTGCGTCCCGGCCCTAAGTCCCCCCGGACGAGTCCGGGACGCCCCCCGTGTGAGTTTTCAACCCAGAGGATTGCAACTCCCGAAAGGAATCAATCGTGGGGGAGTATAACACATCGCCGCACACACATCAACAGTATTCGTCCGGATCCTCCGCCCGAGATTCAGGAAAACGTCCGACCGCCGCGGGTGCCGACGAGGGGAGGTACGAGGCCGCGAGCCCCGAGGCCCCGGCCGGGTCGACCGCGGCCCCGACGGGCAACGGCAAGCACACGGCCGAGCCGGAGCCGGCGCCCTCGCGGCATGCCGCGGCCTGGGCCGAGCACGCCGCGCCCCTGGCCGACTGGACGCTCCGGCACCTCGCGGTCTGCCGGGATTGCTATGGCACCTACCGCAAGAAGGCCAACGGCAAATTCAGGACGACGACCGCCAAGGAGCCGGTGACCCGCGACCTCCTGATCCGCCACTACTCGGGCCAGATCACCATCGGGCTCCACACGATCTCGACCGAGAACCAGTGCTCCTGGATCGGGGCCGACATCGACGCCCACGACGACGACGCCAAGGCGGACCCCAAGCGCAACGAGCGTTGCGCCATCGCCGCGGCGAAGTTCCTGTACGGCTTCAAGCTCATCGCCATCGTCTGCGACTCGAACGGCAAAGGCGGTTTCCACGTCCGCGTGTTCTTCAAGAAGCCGGTCCCCGCCGCCGTGGCACGCTGGCTCTGCGAGCGGCTGGAGGCACACCTCAAGGCCGAGGGCTTCCCGAAGATCGAGACGTTCCCCAAGCAAAACGGGGTGGATCCCAAAACGCCGTATGGCAACTGGCTCCGTCTCCCGGGCAAGCACCCCAAGCGTGACCACTGGACGCGGATCATGGGCTCGGCGCCCGACGAGTGGCTCGAGGGAGAGGCCGCCGTCAAGAAACTCCTGGCCATCGGCGGGGACGATACCAAGGCGCTCCTGGACGCACACAGGAAGGCATGCCCCGCCCCCTCCAGGCCGACACCTCGGGCCGCGGATGCGCCCGCCGACGGCACGCCCGAGGGCATCCCGTTCAAGCCTACGGCGGAGACTGTCCGCGCGGCGCTCAAGTATCTCCCGAACGGAGATGACGTCCACTATGACGACTGGCTCAAGGTCGGGATCTCGCTCAACGACTGGGACCAGGACGAGGGGCTCGACCTCTGGGTCAAGTGGTCCGAGGATTCGGCCAAGCACGTCCCCGGCGTCTGCGAGGAGAAGTGGGCCTCGTTCGCCCCGGGGGGCAAGCGGACGATCTTTACCCTCTTCTATGAGGCCGCGAAAAAGGGGTGGCCGAACCCGTATCCACGCCCGCCGATCGACGACGACGACTGCTCCGTGTCGCTCGGGGGTCGGGCGGGACACCCCGACGAGCCCCCGCCGGAGCCGCCGCAGAACGGCCGGGCCCGCGCCGCGAGGGACGGCCGGCCCAGGACCGAGGCGAACGGCCGGCAGGCTCAACCCCGTGAGCCGGGATGCGATGACGATCTCGGGGACGACGGCGACGCGAACGGATACGCCCTCGACTACGACGGGCTGATCCCACCAGATGAGGGCCCCGAAGTGAACGGACAGACCGCGACGACCCAGACGGCGGGCGGGTTCAGCCTGCGCCCCCGGACCGTGGCCGATATGGAGGCCGCCGACCTCTCCGTGCGATGGCTGGTGGAGAAGATCCTCGTCTCCTCCCAACCGTGTATCGTCGGTGCGCCGAAGAAATCGATGAAGACCTCGGTCATGATCGACCTGTCGGTCTCCTTGGCGTCAGGGACCCCCTTCCTCGGTCAATTCGTCGTCCCCCATCCGGTTCGCGTGCTGCTCCTGTCCGGCGAGTCGGGGGAATGGGCGATCCGGGAGACATACCGGCGCGTCTGTGCCGCGAAGGGGATCAAGCCGCGCGATCTCGAGGGCAACCTGCTCTTCGAGTTCCAGTTGCCCAAACTCTCCGTCGCATCCCATCGGGCCGAGTTGACGCAGCTGGTCACGGAATGGGGGATCGATGTCGTCATCATCGACCCCATCTATCTCTGCTTGATCTCCGGCATGCCCGGACAGCGGCTCGATACGGCGAACCTCTTCGACATGGGACCAATGCTCCAGCATGCCGTCGCCGCGTGCCTGCCCGCGACCTGCCTGCTCGTCCACCACGCGAAGAAGAACATGCTCGGGGCCGACGGCGGGTTCAGCCGGTATGGCCAGCCCGAACTGGACGACCTGGCCATGGCCGGGTTCCAGGAGTTCGCCCGCCAATGGATCCTCCTGAAGCGGTCGGAGCGGTACGAGCCGGGCAGCGGCCTCCACAAGCTCTGGTTGTCCATCGGGGGCTCCGTCGGCCACTCGGGCGAGTGGGAGATCGAGATCGACGAGGGGATGCTCCAGGAAGATTTCACGGGCCGCAAATGGAACGTCACGGTCAAGCTCGCCTCCGAGGCACGGGAGCAGAAGAAGGCGCGGGCCGCCGAGCAAAAGCTGGAGGAACAACTGGCCAAGGAAGAGCGCAACGACGCCGCGAAAGACGCCCGGATCCGGGACAACGCCAAACTCGTCCGGGATGTCCTTAAGGAGCCCATGACCCGGCGAAAACTCCGGAACACCCTCCACTGGGGCAACGACAGGCTCGGCTTCGCGGTCGCCATGGCGATCGACCTGAAGATGATCGAGGAAGTCAAGTTCGGCGACGAGACCGTCCTGCGCCGGCGGACCCCCGGATGAGCGACAAACATAAACCGACACCCATGAGCTGGTTCGGAGCGCAAGTCCGGCAGGTGTGCCGCCGGTTGCCCCCATTCCTGAAAGTCGAACCACTTGGACAGCATCACGTTGCGTCTCGGGCGCAGGAGTTCGCTTATGAGCTGGTTGGGGTGGTTCGGCGCACGGGATCGGAGTTTCCTTATGAGCTGGTCCGATATCAAAAGGTCGTCGCATCTAAGTTATGGATCCAAGCTGTCGCGTTGGCTGCGGCAGGAACGACCTCAAGATTTTGGCCGTAACTGGGTTACGCCTGTCGGTTCCCATTCGTTTTCGCCGATGAGCTGGTTTGGTCGAGGGACCCAACCACCCTAACCAGGCCATAAGCGGTGGTTGATGGCCTAGTCCGGTTGGGGGGCCCTATATATAGGGGCCCCCCCAACCGGACCAGGCCAACCACCCGGACCCCAACCAGGGGCAACCACCCCAACCAGGCAACCCCCCCCCGAGTCGTGGCCAACGGCTCGGCAATCTAACGATCCCGATCAGATCAGAAGGAATTGCGATGGCGTCGAAGAGAGACCCGAGGAAGAAGGGCCTGCCCCGCCGGCCGGTGGGCCCGCTGACCGGCCCGCGGTTCCAGTTCGCGCGGGCGCTGGCCGGGGAATATCTCGCGGCGTTCCGGAGGGGGGCCGGGATCTGCTGCCTGTGCGGCGAGCGCCGGGCCGTCGCCCTGTACCAGAAGACGCTCACGCCCGACCAGGCCCGCCGCGCCGGCTTGATGGAGCGGAAGTATACCGTCGTCCAGCAGGGGGTGTGCCCGGCCTGCGACGCCGCCCCCGACCGCGACGCGCGGCTCGACGCCGGTCTCGAGCGGTCCCTCGACGCCCCGCGAGACTTCCCCGCGTTCGACCTCGGCGACCTCGACCCCGGCAACTTGACGGAGGTCGCCCCGTGACTCGCATCACGCCGACCTGCCCCGGGTGCGGCATGTCGGTCTTCGGCCCGGCCTGCGTCCACTGCGACCCGCACCCCGGCTCGCTCCACGACCGCTCCGCCGTCCCGCCGGCACCGCGGCGCGGATCCGGCCGGACAACTGCGGCTCTCGTTTGCCGAGAATCCCAGAGAGCGATGGAATTGAGTTGTCTTGGCCGGCGCGAGGGCTGTGGTAAGATAGGTGCGTTCCAAGCGGGTGGTGAGAGTGGGCGAGAGGGTCGACCTTAAGGCAGACAAAGCTCCGCGGCTTTGTCCGGCGTCCTGCCCCACGACGGGGGGCGGCAAGGGGCGATTCCAGACCGAGGGCTTGAAGGAGGACGACGCATGAGCGACAGCGACGGCAACAGCAACGGTCACGGTCTCCCCCCTGTCCGAGGCGGGCGTCCGCGACTTCTCAGTCCCGAGGTCTGTGCGCGGATCGTGGCGATGGTGGCGCAAGGGAACCATCTTCGCGTGGCCGCGAAGGCGTGCGGGACCTCCCTGAGCACCATTCAACGCTGGCGACAGCGCTCTCGGCGCGGCGATCCGGAAGCCGCCGATCTGGGGGAGTTCTGGGGCGACCTAAAAAGGGCTTCCGCCCTCGGTGAGGCCGCGCTCCTCAGCCAAATTGAGGTCACGGCAGCCGCCGGCACTTGGCAGGCCGCGGCGTGGATCCTGGAGCGGCGCTGGCCGGCGCGCTGGGCCCGCCGTGACGCGATCGAGGTGAGGGGTGCCGCCAAAGACCTGGAGGGGCTCTCCGATGAGGACCTCAAGAAGCTCCACCAGAGATCCCGACGCCACCATTGACCGGAGTTTCCCGTGTATCTTGATGTGGTGTTCCCGGTCCCGCGCGAGACGGTCGCGTCGTGCGGCATCGGCGACAACTCGGGGTGGCGGTGGGAATCGCCGTCGGCCGGCGAGGAGCCTGATCTCCGGACCAAACGCGGCCGGGACCCGTCCCGCCCGATCCCGCCCGCACGGTCATCTCCTCCCGCGAATCCCGCATATCACTACTCCGTTAACTTCCTCAACCTATTGCGATTTCAGAGTTTATGGCATTCACCAGAACATCAAATGCTCGTAATTGCAGCCGTGAAGTCCCAAGCAAACCCTGGAAAACAAGGGCTTTCCTGAAGGGCAGGCATCCTTGCATGCAAATCGTCCGAAAAACCTAACGGAGTAGTAATATAGCGTCTCGGGTAAGTCATGCACGGACAACCGGAGGTCCGACTGGTGCCGGAACCTGTGTTTCGCACACGAACAGGCCGCGAACTGAGGACCGAGCGTGGATTACTTACCTGAGACGCTCTAACCGCGACAAACAGGATGAGTCGCGCATCGCCTCCCGTGGGCCCTGGAGGATCCATGAAGGGTACGGCCCACTTTGTCTCGAATCGGTGCCAGACCCCACACCCGGGGCC
>Ga0213879_10000109_pt1 | contig 10172 bp, 11 predicted proteins | sample VelepicoBEBS_R03_FD_161046 | JGI IMG/M metagenome (GOLD analysis project Ga0213879, IMG submission 161046) | Vellozia epidendroides bulk soil microbial communities from rupestrian grasslands, the National Park of Serra do Cipo, Brazil - BS_R03 | ecosystem: Environmental > Terrestrial > Soil >...
TCGACCGTGCTGACGACGTCCACGTGTTGCGACGATCGCGGGAAGAAAATCGTGGTGACGTCGGCGCGCGCTCCGGGATGATCGAACTCCACCAAGAGATCCCCTGCCGCAAGTCGGCCGCCGAGCTCCGCGCATGCCCAGGAAACCGCCGCGTCGCGACCGGGACGAGCCGCGCGGCTCGTGATGACGCGCGCGCCCTCGCCGGCATACTGCAGCACCGCGTACGTCACGTTCGCGTTCTCTTCGGTGACGATCTCCGCTGCGCCGCAGACGAACGCGTCGCCTTCGCCCGTTATACGCTCGATGATCGTCGCGCTTGCGCCGCGCTCGGCGAGGACGACGTTCCAGGGGAAGATCGCCGCACCGGCGGCGGCGTCAGCGCGGATCACGATCGGCTCGTGCGCGGCGCGATCCGCGCGAACGTAAATGAAGGCGCCAACTGAGGCGAACGCCGCGGCCAGCGCGCCGAACTTGGTCTTCGCGATTCTCGTCGTGCCGAACGCCCGCGCGAAAAGTTCCGGATACTCTCGCGCCGCGGTCGCCAGATCGCACGCCAGGACGCCGTCGCCGGCGTTTTCTACGCGAACGCTGCCGCTCGCCGGACCGATCGCGTCGGCGGACGGCGCGATCGTCTCGAAATCGACGCGCCAGAATCGCCCGGGCTTCTCGCGGCCGCTGCGCAGCGAGAAGAAGCGCTCCAGCGCGGCCGTCCGGGCGCTACGATCCAAGGGCGGCCGCTCGAGCGAAGAGACTTTGTCGTAGAGCTCTTCTCTGGGAGCCGTCAGCGTGTCAGGCAATGGCGCGTGCCCTGAGCTCGTCGTACCCCTCGCGCTCGATCCTGTGCGCGAGATCGACTCCACCGGTCTTGACGATCCGCCCGTCGATCATCACGTGCACGACGTCGGGAATGACGTACTGCAGGATGCGCGGATAGTGCGTGATGATGAGGAAGCCGGTGTTCACGCCCTCGTCGCTCGCGCGCAGCGCCGCGATCGAGCTCCCGACGGCTTTGAGCGCGTCGATGTCGAGGCCGGAGTCGGTCTCGTCGAGGATCGCGTATTTCGGCGCGAGCACCGCGAGCTGCAGCATCTCCAGGCGCTTTTTCTCACCGCCCGAGAAGCCATCGTTCAGGTAGCGGCCCATGAACGACGGATCGATGCCGAGCTGCTCCATCTTTTCGAGGAGCAGCGCGCGAAACTTCGCCGGGGGAAGATCGCCGGGGCGCTCCGCCTGGCGCGCCGCGTGGAGAAAGTTCGCGACCTTGACGCCGGGTATCGCGGCCGGATATTGAAACGAGAGGAAGAGCCCGGCGCGCGCGCGCTTATCCGGCGGCAGCGCGAGCAGGTCTTGGCCGTCCAGCTCGACGCGGCCGGTCACGTCGTACTGGGGGTGTCCGGTCAGCGAGAAGGCTAGCGTGGACTTGCCGCTGCCGTTGGGACCCATCAGGGCGTGCACGCGGCGCGGCTCGACCGTCAAATCGATGCCCTTGAGGATCTCGTTTCCGGCGACCCTGCAGCGTAAATCTTTGATCTGGAGGCCTGGCTGAAGCATGCGATTTATCCTAGCCGAGGCTCTCTTAGAAAGTCAAGGAAAAACTTTACTATCTGCCGCCATTCGTGCTAGGATAGCGCCGAAGATGCACGTCGACCGCTTCTTTCAAACGACCCGAGGGAAGATCGTCAGCGAGCTTCGCCGTCACGGCTCCGCATCCGCGGCGGACCTGGCGCGCTCGTTCGGGCTGTCGCCCAATGCGGTTCGCCAGCAACTGATGGTGCTCGAGCGCGATGGGTTGGTTGCCGAGCGGTCGGTCCGGCGCGGGCCGACCAAGCCTACATTTGAATTCTCCTTGACCCCGGAGGCCGACCGGCTGTTCCCTCAGGGTTACGACAAGATGCTCACAGCCGTGCTGCGGGAGCTGCGGGATCAATTCGGCTCCGCGGGCGTCGAGCGAATCTTCGACGGCCTCTCGCGTCGCGCCGTGGAGCGCGCCCGCCTGGAGGTCACGGCGCAGGAGCCCGAGCAGCGCGTCGCCCAGCTCACGGACATGCTGCGCAAGTCCGGCGTGGTCGCCGAATACAGCCTGATCGACGGCGGATTCGTCCTCCACGAGCACACGTGTCCCTACTCGAGCGCGGCCAAGGAAAACCCCGAAGTTTGCCAAGTGATCCATCACGTGATCGACGAGACGCTCGGCGGCGAGCACGAGCAGACCGAATCGTTGGCGCACGGCGGAAAACAGTGCCGTTTCGAGCTCCGTCCAAAGGAATTGGCTATCTAGATGGACTTTCCAAAGTTCCAGCGCCTCGTCGAAGAGCGTAGCGGATTTCGCACCATGGAGAACGCTACGGCGAGCGGCGAGTACTTCAGCGACTCGTGCGGCGACATGTACAACTTTTTCTTGAAAGTTGGGCCGGGCGCGGTGATCGAGGACATCACCTACTTCACGACCGGCTGCGGGTTCGGCACGGCCACATGCAGTCTGGTCGTCGAGCTCGCCAAGGGCAAGACCATCGAGCAGGCCGGGCAAATCTCCCCGGCCGACATCGAGAAACAGCTCGACGGCTACCCCGAGAAGAAGAAGGACTATCCGGAGCGCGCCCTCGAGGCGCTCCACGTCGCGCTCGACGATTACCGCGACAAGGTCGCCGGCGGGTCCGTGCCCGACTACGCCGCGATGCCGCGCGCTGCGGCGCCTCCGCAACCGCGCGCCGCGCAGGCACCGCCGGCGAACGACGAACCGGGGAAGCTGCTCATCAAACTGCGCTAACCGATAGCCGCACGTCTCCGACGCGTTCGTAGCGGGAAGTGTTGTTTGCGCGGTCCGGAAGCGATTCGAACAGCGTCAGGCGCTCCACGCGCAGCGGGATCGCAGGGACCTCGATGAGCGGCAGCGGATGCGTCGGCGCCTTAACCCGCGCGATCGTCACGTGCGCCACAGAGTCGTTCTTGAATTCGAAGCCGCGGGCGGCGTAGGCGCTCCGCACCGTCTGCGACAGGGCGCGAAAGGGCGCACCCTGCTCGCGCGCACCGACGTAGGCGATGCGGGGGCGCCGCTCGTGGGGAAAGCCGCCGACTTTGTCGAGCGTAACGGCGAAGGGCGCGATTCTCGCGGCCGCGTCGAGCGCCTCCACGACGCCGGCGTACTGCTCAGCCCCGACGTAGCCCAAGAATGCGAGCGTAAGGTGAAGCTTGTCGCGCGCCTCGTAGTGCGCCGCGAAACCAGTACGCACGAGCCGCTCCGAGATCGCCGCGCACGCTTCGCGCGCCGTTTCGTCGAGGTCGATTCCGACGAAGAGCCGGCGCTTGCGCTCGTTCACTGCAGGTACGGGTTCGAGCGGCGCTCGACGCCGATCGTCGTAGATGGTCCGTGGCCGGGGACGACCGGCGTGGCGTCCGCATATGGCAGCAAATGGGTGCGGATGGAGCGCACGATGTCCCCCATGGACGTCCCGCCGAGATCCCATCGCCCGATCGAACCGGCGAAGAGCGTGTCGCCGGTGAGCAGCGTGGTGTCTCGCCCGTCCCCGACGGCGAAACAAACGCTGCCCGGCGTGTGGCCCGGCGTGTGGTGCACGCCCACGGAGATAGACCCGAGCTCGAGGAGCTGTCCGTCGCGCAGCTCACCGTCGAGCCTGACGACCGAAGGCGCGGCCGGCAATCCCAGCCACTGCGCTTGCCACGCGAGGGTCGCGTAGAGCGGCAGATCCGCGGGGTGCAGCAGCGCGGCTCCCCCCGCACGCTCCCGCAGCCTACCGAGATCGCCGATGTGGTCGATGTGCGCGTGAGTGTGCACCAGGTATTCGGCGCGCCAGCCGCTCCGCTGCAGCAATGCTGCGACCTCGTCCACGCCGTCGCCGCCGTCCACGACGATGGCCGCGCCGGATTTTTCATCGGCGATGACGGTGCAGTTGCAGGCGAGCGGCCCGACGGGAAACGTTCGAATGATCACGCCCTTTAGTCGACGTGGATGCCGAAGTCGTGGAAGCCGCCGTTGAAGTATCCGAGCGGCGAACCGGCGCGGGCGTTGCATGACAGCACGCGACCGACCAAGATCGAGTGCGAGCCGATTTGATGTTCGTGCGAGACCTCGCAGTCGAAGTGCGCGATCGCGCCGCCCAAGACGGGCGCGCCCGTCGCGTCGATCGCGTACTCGACGCCGGCGAACTGACGGTCCCGAACCTTTCCCGAGAAGCGCTCGGCGAGGCGTCGCTGGTCGCCGGCGAGCACGTTGACGCAAAACACGCGCGACGTCGAGATGAACAGGTAGCTGCGGGCCTCCCGATTGATGCAGATCAGCAGCGATGGCGGCTCGAGCGACACGCTCGCGAAGGCGTTGACGGTGATCCCACGCGGTTCTCCCTCCTTGAGGGTGGTCACGACCGTGACCCCCGTGGGCACGTGGCGCATAGCGTGCCGAAAGGCCGCAGCGCTCGTCATTGCCGGCGTGCGCCGATGCCGGTGCCCTCGCCGAGCGGTAAAACTGTCGCGTCGAGCGCTGGATGCGTGAGAAACCGTCGTACGAAATCCGCGGCGGGCGTGCAGTCGTAGAAGATCGCCAGACCCGAGAGCTTGAGCATCGGTATCACCAGCTCGAGGTACCGGCTATAGTCCTCGCGGCCGGATGCGACGAATACGATGTCGAGGTTGCGCTGAGGAAAATTCTCGAGCAATTCCGGAGCCGGCGTATTGAAAAGCTCGATGTAGTCGTCCTCGCCGGCGCGACGAAAATATTCGAGCGCGACCTCAGTGTGAGCGGCTTCGCGCTCCACCGTCCAGATTCTGCCCATGCGCGGTTGAGCCAGCGCCATCGACAGCGTGGAGTAGCCATATGAAGTGCCGACCTCGAGAATACGGTTCGCTTGCATGGCCGTGACCATCGTGGACAGGAAGCGCCCCATCTCACGCGAGACGACGGGGACGCGGTCCTTGTGTGCGCGCTGCTCCAACTCGAGCAGGATCGGATGCGTTCCCACTTCAAGTCGCCTTGGGCGCCGCGTAACGAGCGACCTGCGACCGCTCCGCGGCCTTCACGACGTTGCGCAGCAGAGCCACATTCGTCACGGGTCCGACGCCGCCAGGCACGGGCGTAATGGCGCCCGCGACGCGTGCCGCACTCTCAAAATCTACGTCGCCTTTCAACGCTCCATTCACCATCGTCGTGCCGACGTCGATGACGGTCGCGCCGGGCATTAGGTCTTCGCCGCGCACGAGCCCAGGCGAGCCCGCGGCGACGACGACGACCTCTGCCGTCTTTAGGTACTGTTGAAGCCCACGCGATTCGCGATGCAGTATCGTGACCGTCGCGTCTTGGGCGATCATCAGCCACGCGACGGGAGCTCCGACGACGATCGAGCGCCCGACGATCGCGGCGCGGCGTCCACGCAGCGGCCAGTGCGGGCTGCGCTCGAGAAGAAGCATCACCGCGGCGGGCGTCGCCGGGACGTACTCGGTCCCGCTGCCGAATGCCAGGTGGCCCTGGTTCGTGGGGTGAGTGCCATCCACGTCCTTGTGCGCGGGAATCGCGTCCGCGATCTCGCGGATCGGCAGATGTGCCGGCAGGGGCTGCTGCAACATGACACCGTGCGTCGCCGGATCTGCGTGAAGGCGCTCCAGCCGGAACCGGATCTCTTCCAGCCTGGCGGTTTCCGGCACCCGGTCCACGCTGACGTCGACGCCGACCCGCTCGCCCGTCCGCGCGAGGTTGCGAACGTAAGAGTTGCTCGATTCGTTCTCTCCCACGAAGACGACGACGAGGCGAGGATGAATCCCGCTGTCGCGCAACGCACTCGTACGGGCGAGGAGTTCCGTGCGCAACTCCGCCGCGAGGCTTCGTCCGTCGAGAATCAAGGCAGGCACGCCGTCGCCGTTTCGTCCGTGGAAGGAGGGGCACCTACGCTACAGAGCTCGGCAACGTACCGTTACATCGTTTGGCTCATCGTGCTCGTGGCGGCGGCGGTGACCGTCCTGGTTCTCGAACCGTTTTTCGTCTCGAGGCCCGCTAAGACGGCCGGTCCCGCAGGGCTCGTCGGACAGTCCGCACCGGTCTTTGAGTTGCGCGACGACCGCGGTGCGTCCGTTTCGCTCGCGCGCTATCGCGGACGTCTGGTCGTCATGAACCTGTGGGCCTCATGGTGCCCGCCATGTCGCGCGGAGATGCCCGACCTGCAACGCTTGGCTACGCTGTATGCCGGCCGAGATCTCGTCATCGTCGGAGTGAATGAGGGCGAGTCGCCGCAACGCGCCGGCGCCTTCGCGAGCTCACTGCGCATTCGCTTTCCGATATGGATCGATTCCGGCGAGCAATACGGCCGCACCTACGCGGCTCTGGGACTTCCCACGACGATCATCGTGGACCGGAGCGGGATCGTCGCGCGCGGCTTCGACGGCGCGCTGACGTTCGATCAGATGAGGGCAGCCGTCGGCCCGCTGTTGGCGCAACGGTGAGCGCATTCGTGGTCACGTCGCTCCTGGTCGTGGCGGGCGTCGTCGTCGGGATCGTGATCCCCGGACGCGCCGTCTACCACGCGGGGTGGTACAACGTTGCGCTGCTCGCGCTCGCGATTTACACGGTTGCCGCGGCGCGCAGGCGCTTTCGCGCCGCGCGTGCAGCGCGTGCGCGAGCGGCGATCGTCGCGCTGGCCTTCGGGACGGCGACCGTCGCGGTGGCGGGCGCGGCGAGCGGTCTGCTCGGCCCGGACGATCAGACGGTCGTCGGTGCGCCGGGACAGCGCGTTAAGGTAGAAGGACTCGGCACGCTCGCCTTTCCGTTCTTCGGGCAGTCTTCGGTTGTACCCGACGTCGTGCTCGAGCGTCCGCCGAGTTCGGCGCTGACGATCGGCGGCAGCGCGCGCGACACGGGGAGCTTCATCCTACGCAGCGTGCCGAGAGACGTCGCATATGTCGAGGCGCGTGACCCGCGCGGCGGCCGTCTCACCGTCACGCAGCCGACCGGCGGCGTGTTTCTCTCGCCCGTGCTCCTGATGCAGCACCGGCAGAGTCTCGCCGGGCTGGATCTTCCGTTCGATTCCTTCAACGTTCCGGCCGCGCGACGGGTCGTCAAGGCGGTGCTCTTCACGCCGGCACAGGCGGCGATGCTGCTGCACGGCCGCGATCGTCCCGGCGAGGCGGCCGTGCTCTTCGCGGTCGACGATGAAAACGAGCGGCTCCTGCCGCACGCGATCGCGCTGAGCGCCGGCGGTCAGCCCGTCAGGGTGGGGGGCCTTGTCCTGCGCGCCACGGTGCAGTCCTATCCCGCCATCGAGGTGGTATCCACGCCGAATCTCATCGCGACCGCGCTCGGCGCGCTGCTCGTTATCGGCGCGATCGCAGCGCTCACGTTGTAGTCGCGCGCGGGATTACCGTCCCGCGACGATCGCGCGGACGTTGCGCAGGACGATCGTCCCTTCGGAGAGCTCGATGCCCTTGGGGCGCAACACGTAGATCGATATCAGACGGGCCGCATCGGTGTCCGGCGGAAAGCGCACGGCGACCGTCCGCCAGCCGGGCTGTCCGAGGTCCGCCGCCTGCACGAGCGTGTCCTCGTTGATTGCGTTGCGAACGTTGACGCGTACCCTTGCATCGCTCCCGTCATCGTGCAGGTCGAACGTAAGGCCCATCGTGCCGGACGGCAGCGGAAGATCGGCCGTCGCATACGCGGCGCGCTCCGTGCCGCCGAAGGAGAACGAAAGTGCGACGCAGCTGCGGCAGCCGGCGTCCCTGGCGATCGAGCCCGCTCCTCCGTGCGGCAGCGTCGTGAAGCGCGCGTGGTCGGCGAAAGCCAGGGCCACGTCGTGCGATCCCACGGTCACCAATGCATCGGCAGCGGCGTCGCCGATGCGGACGGATACGCGCGCGTTATGAGATGCGGCACGAAATTGACCGCGAGCGTCGATGACCCCCGAGCTCGCGGACCAGCGCAGGGTGGGCGGCAGCGCGAGCGCATAGCCGTCGCGGTCGTACGCGCGTGCCGACAACGCGATGGTCGCGTTCGGGTCGACGTTCGGCCGGGAGGGCAGGATGCGGGTGCGCGCCGGCGCGGCCGCGATCTCGATCGGCACGCTGCCGTGCAGGTTGCCGTCGCGTAGCACGATCCGGCCGCTGCCCGGACGCAGCGCGATGAATTCGCCGTCGCGGTACTCGCCCAGGGCCGGCGGGAGCACCTGCGTTACCACCGCGCCGCTGATCGTCGCGTGATTTGCGGCGTCGACGGCCGCGATGCGCAGCGGCACCTCGGCACCGGGCAGCGCCCGCAGCGCGCCCGGTCGCGCCACGAGCCGAATGGGCGGCCCGGCAGGCGCCGTGCTGTACACAAGGATGCCGTCGGCGACGGGTCGCTCGCGGCCATCGGACGGGGAGTTCATGACGTCGGCGTCGCTTTCTCCCAGGCGCCGCGCGACAAGCGTCGACGAGCCTCCTCCGTCGAAAAGCAGCCCCTCCGTCGCGCCGAGCGCGCGCATGAGCGCGGCGAACTCGGGTCGCGTCACGCCCACGCTCAGCTCCGGCTGACGCCCGTCGACCTCGACGAGAAACAGCCGCCCGTTGGGCGCGATGGCCGCGCCCGAGCACGGCATCCGCCGCGAGTTTTCAACGCGGTAGGGAGCGTCGCCGTCGTCGTACCAGGCGCCGTCGTGCAGAATCAGAGCGCCGCCGCCGACGGCGGCGCTGATCGAGTCGAGGCCCAACGGCGCGAGGTCGCCGCTGACGGTCACGACGGCGTTGGCGTCAGGCACGTTGATGAAGCTGTAGTCGTTGAGCCCGATCGCTACGTAGTAGCCGGGGGGCTGCGCCTCGAGATTGTTCGCGGCGCCGATCACCCGATAGCGAGTGAGGGGCGGCGTGTCGCCGAGCGGCTCGACCTTCACCAGCGTGACGTCGTCTTGCGGTCGCACGCGTCCGTAGAGCGGAGTCAACAGCGAGAGGCCGCCGTTTGGCATCTCGTCGATGCCGTCGAGCGGCATCGTTCGCTGATCGATTTCGATCTGGCCGTTGAAACTGAACTCCGCGATATGAGGCATTCCGTCATGCGTGATCGCGAGCGCGTATCGCTTGTAGGGCGGCTGCACGAGCGTGCCCGCGCGAACGACGATGCCGATCGGACGGTTCGTGTTGCCGATATCGAAGAAGTCGCCGTTGATTCCCGCGACCGCCCGCGTGCGCCGCGCCATCGAGCCGATCGTTTCGCCGCGCGATTCGAGCGAGTCGTCGGCCAGGACCGCACCCAGATGCACGTCGGCGCGATGCGGTTCGACGGACACAACATGCACGGACAACGGCCCGACCGCCGTGAGGAGCTGATAGTCTGCGTACATCACCCCGGGCGCGACGCTCTCGATCGTCGGCGCCTCTTGCTGGATGCGCGGGAAGGGGGCATCGGGCGCGATCCGCGCCGGCAGCGCGTCTTCATACGCCACAGCTCGCGCGGCACCGACAAAGGCGAGCAGCATCGCAAGCATCGCGCTTCGCAGTGGATTCGGCTTTGTACGCGATCTCATGCGGGCGGATGCCAGACCGCAACGGCCAGGGGATAGCCGCCCGTCGGGAACGGCGCGTGGGGGGCGCGCCGCAACGAGCGCGTATCGAAGACGTCCACGGCGTCGGCTCCCGCGCACGGCACGTACAGCCGAGCCGCAGCCTCGTCGTAGAGCGGTTTCCAGGGGATATTGCACGTCGCTATCGGTGCGTGCTTGGGGTGCAGCGTGGACGCATCGAGCACGTCGACCTTGCCGAGCTGCTCGTCGGTGACGAAGAGCGTGTGCGTCGCGGGATCGAGTGCCGCGCCGAGGGGGAATGCAAGATGCGGGCTACGCGCCACGACGCGTGGCGTCGCAGCGCGCAGGTCGATCGCGACCGCCGCACCGGGCGCGGCAAAGGGCGAGCCCTCACTCTGATTCGATATCGCGTACAACAGCGTGCCGCCTGGCGAAAGAGCGAGCGAGAAAACGCGCGGCACCGCCGCGAAACGCCGGAGAACTCGCATCGTGCGCGTGTCGACGGCGGTAACGGTGCCCTCGTTCGTATTTGCGACGTAGACGACGTGACGCGCGGCGTCCACCGCTAGGCCTTCGGGCGTCGCTCCGGTCGCCACGCGGGACACGGAGCCGTCGAGCGTCACGCGCGTCAACGCCCCGGTTCCGTCGACGTCTCGGTCGGTGACGAAGACTGCGTGCGTGGCC
>Ga0213879_10000110_pt1 | contig 10098 bp, 7 predicted proteins | sample VelepicoBEBS_R03_FD_161046 | JGI IMG/M metagenome (GOLD analysis project Ga0213879, IMG submission 161046) | Vellozia epidendroides bulk soil microbial communities from rupestrian grasslands, the National Park of Serra do Cipo, Brazil - BS_R03 | ecosystem: Environmental > Terrestrial > Soil >...
GTTCCGCTGAAAATATTCCTTGACTTCTGGTCTCATGGTCGGCGATGATAAAAATGTTGCACTGACTCACGTCGGGTCGACGTGCAATCGAGTTACGATGGCTCCCCTCGGCTAGAGCAGTCTGGTCGGGGCGGAGTTTTTTTTGCGCTGTGATCGTCCTGGTTACCCAGGGGCGACTGCTCTGGCCCCCGATCCTCTCTTCGGTGGGCCGTGCGGCCGCCTTTCTTGGCCTCGGAAACCGGTTCGGGAGTGTTGCAAGAGAGTTTCACTTCTCCTGGGCCCCATGAGGAGTCTTCCGTGGACAGGACATATGTGACAGTCGATGGTAATGAGGCGGCGGCCAGAGTCGCCTATCAACTCAGTGAAGTGATCGCCATCTACCCGATCACCCCGTCCTCCCCGATGGGCGAGATGGCGGATGCCTGGGCGGCCGCCGGCAAGCCGAACCTCTTCGGCACCGTCCCCGAAGTGATCGAGATGCAGAGCGAGGCCGGCGCCGCGGCGACCGTCCACGGCGCCCTCCAGGCCGGCGCCCTGTCGGCGACGTTCACCTCGTCGCAGGGCCTGCTCCTGATGATCCCCAACATGTTCAAGATCGCGGGCGAGCTGACCTCGACGGTCTTCCACGTCGCCGCGCGGGCGCTGGCGACCCACGCGCTGTCGATCTTCGGGGATCATAGCGACGTGATGTCCGCCCGCTCCACCGGCTGGGCGATGCTGGCCTCCGCCTCGGTCCAGGAGGCCCAGGACATGGCCATGGTCGCCCACGCGGCGACCCTGGAGTCCCGGGTCCCGTTCCTCCATTTCTTCGACGGGTTCCGCACCTCGCACGAGGTCAACAAGATCGAGCAACTCACCGGCGACGACATCCGGGCGATGTTCGACGAGGAGTGGGTGCGGGCGCACCGCGACCGCTCCCTGTCGCCGGACCGCCCGGTGCTGCGCGGCTCGGCGCAGAACCCGGACGTCTTCTTCCAGGCCCGCGAGGCGGCCAACCCGTTCTACCTGGCCCTGCCGGGCATCGTGCAGGGGACGATGGACCGCTTCGCCGGCCTGGTCGGCCGACAGTACCACTTGTTCGACTACGTCGGGGCACCCGACGCCGAGCGGGTCGTCGTCATCATGGGCTCGGGCGCCGGGGCCGTCGAGGAGGCGGTCGAGGTCCTGGTGGAGCGAGGCGAGAAGGTCGGGCTGGTCAAGGTCCGGCTGTTCCGGCCGTTCGACGTCGAGAAGTTCGTCGCGACCCTCCCGGGGACGACCCGCCGGATCGCGGCCCTCGATCGCTGCAAGGAGCCCGGCTCCCTCGGCGAGCCGCTCTACCAGGACGTGATCACCGCGCTGATGGAAGCCTGGCCCAGCCGCGGCGATGGCGCGATGCCACGGGTGATCGGCGGCCGCTACGGCCTGTCCTCCAAGGAGTTCACCCCCGCCATGGCCGCGGCGGTCTTCGAGGAGCTGGCGAAGCCCGAGCCGAAGCGGCACTTCACCGTCGGCATCATCGACGACGTCACGCACCTGAGCCTCAAGTACGACCCCGAGTTCTCGACCGAGCGCGACGACGTCGTCCGCGCCGTCTTCTTCGGCCTCGGCAGTGACGGCACGGTCGGTGCCAACAAGAACTCGGTCAAGATCATCGGCGAGGGCACGCCGCTGTACGCCCAGGGCTACTTCGTCTACGACTCGAAGAAGTCGGGCTCGACGACCGTCTCGCACCTCCGGTTCAGCCCCCGGCCGATCAACTCGTCGTACCTGATCCAGAAGGCTAACTTCGTGGCGTGCCACCAGTTCGGCTTCCTGGGGCGGAACGACGTGCTCGGTGTGGCCCAGGACGGGGCGACCTTCCTGCTGAACTGCCCGTACGGCCCGGACGAGGTCTGGGACCACCTGACGACCGAGGCGCAGGAGCAGATCCTCCGCAAGAAGCTCAAGTTCTATGTGGTCGACGCCCTCCGGGTGGCCCACAAGGCGGAGCTGGGCGGCCGGATCAATACGGTCATGCAGACCTGCTTCTTCGCCCTGGCGAACATCCTGCCCGCCGAGGAGGCGATCGCCAGGATCAAGGAGACGATCAAGAAGACGTACGGCCGGCGCGGCGAGTCCGTACTGCGTCGGAACTTCGCCGCCGTCGACGGCGCCCTCGACGCGCTCCACGAGGTGAGGGTCCCCTCACGGGTCACCGGCGAGCCGAGCTGGCGGTTGCCGATGACCGACGCCATGCCCGACTTCATCAAGCGGGTCACGGCGATGATGATCGAGGGCAAGGGTGACCTGCTCCCGGTCAGCGCCCTGCCGGTCGACGGCACCTTCCCGACGGCCACGACCCGCTACGAGAAGCGGAGCGTCGCCCAGGAGATCCCGATCTGGGACCCGAAGATCTGCATCCAGTGCGGCCTCTGCGCGCTGGTCTGCCCGCACGCCACCATCCGGGCGAAGGCCTTCGAGCCCTCGAACCTGGAGGGCGCCCCCGAAGGCTTCCTCTCGGTCGCCTGGAACGGCAAGGAGCTGCCCGGCCACCGCGTGACGATCCAGGTCGCCCCCGACGACTGCACCGGCTGCGGCGTCTGCGTCGACACCTGCCCCGCCACCAGCAAGGAGGCGGTCAAGCACAAGGCGATCAACATGATGCCCAAGCTCGAGCACCTGGAGCGCGAGCGGGCCAACTGGGACTTCTTCCTGGGCATCCCCGACCTCGACCGCGCCCGGCCGAAGGTCGACACGGTCAAGGGCTCGCAGCTCCTGCTGCCGCTGTTCGAGTTCTCCGGCGCCTGCGCCGGGTGCGGCGAGACGCCGTACCTGAAGCTGATGAGCCAGCTCTTCGGCGACCGGGCGCTGATCGCCAACGCGACCGGTTGCTCGTCGATCTATGGCGGCAACCTGCCGACGACGCCCTATGCCGTCGACGCCGACGGCCGCGGACCGGCCTGGTCCAACTCGCTGTTCGAGGACTGCGCCGAGTTCGGCCTGGGCTTCCGGCTGGCCGTCGATCAGCAGACCGAGTACGCCCGGGAACTGCTCAGGAGGATGGCCGGGCAGCTCGGCGACGAGCGGGTCAAGGCGCTGCTGGAGTCGCCCCAGGAGACCGAGGAGCAGATCCATGCCCAGCGCCGGCGCGTGGCCGAACTCAAGGGCTTCTTGGAGGACCTCGGGACCCCCGAGGCACGGCAGTTCCTGGCGGTGGCCGACGCCCTGGTGCGCCGGAGCGTTTGGCTCGTCGGCGGCGACGGCTGGGCCTACGACATCGGCTTCGGCGGCCTGGACCACGTGCTGGCCTCGGGGCGTGACGTCAACATCCTGGTGCTGGACACCGAGGTCTACTCCAACACCGGCGGCCAGGCCTCGAAGTCGACCCCCCGCGCCGCGGTGGCCAAGTTCGCCGCCCAGGGCAAAGCGACCGGCAAGAAGGACCTGGGCATGATCGCCGTCGATTACGGCAACGTTTACGTGGCGCAGGTCGCCATGGGCGCCAACCCCTTGCAGTCGCTCAAGGCCTTCCGGGAGGCCGAGTCGTACCCCGGCACGTCGTTGATCATCGCCTACAGCCATTGCATCGCCCAGGGCATCGACATGACCACAGCCATGAGCCACCAGAAAGAAGCGGCCGCCACCGGCTACTGGCCGCTCTACCGCTACGACCCGAGACTGGCCGGCGACGGCGCCCACCCGTTCCACCTCGACAGCCGCAAGCCGAGCCTGCCGTTCAAGAATTTCGCCATGAAGGAGGCCCGGTTCTCCATGCTGGCGCGGTCCAACCCGGCCCACGCCGAGCGGCTGCTGGAGCTGGCCCAGCGCGACATCGACGAGCGCTGGCGGTTCTACGAGCAGATGGCCGGCGTCGAGCGGTCCGTCCCCGAGCGCATGATGGAGGAGCAGCCATGAGCGTCGACCTTCGAACCCGCTACCTCGGGCTCCACCTCGCCAGCCCCCTGGTCGTCTCGGCGTGCACCCTCACCTCGAAAGTCGAGACGCTGGTCCGGCTCGAGGAGGCCGGCGCGGCCGCCGTCGTGCTGCCGTCGCTGTTCGAGGAGGAGATCGAGCATGATGAGATGGAGGACTACAAGTTCTACGAGGACCCGGCCAACAGCTTCTCGGAGGCCTTGACCTACTTCCCCGAGGTCGACGACCACCTGTCCAGGCCCGAGGTCCACTTGCGGCATGTCGAGGCCGCCAAGGCCGCCCTGACCATCCCGGTCATCGGCAGCCTCAACGGCACCTCGCGGGGGGGCTGGGTCCGCTACGCCCGTCTCATCCAGGATGCCGGCGCCGACGCGCTCGAGCTGAACGTCTACTTCGTCGTCACCGACCCCGACATGACCGCCGCCGAGCTGGAATACCGCTACCTCGAGCTGGTCGGCGACGTCCGGGAATCGGTCTCGATCCCGCTGGCCGTCAAGATCAGCCCCTACTTCAGCTCGCTGCCCAACATGGCGCGGCGGCTGATGGCGAGCGGGGCCGACGGCCTGGTCTTGTTCAACCGGTTCCTCCAGCCGGACATCGACCCCGAGACCCGCTCCGTCACGCCCAACCTCGTCCTCAGCACCAGCGACGAGCTCCGCTTGCCGCTGCGCTGGATCGCCATCCTACGCGGCCAGCTTCAGGCGTCGCTGGCGGCGACCACCGGCGTCCACACCACCGAGGACGTGATCAAGCTGCTCCTGGCCGGGGCCGACGTGACCATGATGGCCTCGGCGATCTACAAGCGAGGCCCCGACCACCTCCGGACCCTGCTCGAGGGCGTCCGCACCTGGCTCGAGGAGAACGAATACCAGTCGGTCGAGCAGATGAAGGGCAGCGTCAGCCACGCGAACAGCGCGGACCCCTCCGCCTTCGAACGCTCCAATTACATCAAGACGCTGACCACCTTCATCGGCCCGGCCATCTGGGGGAAGGCCGATCGCCCCGGCAAGACGTAGCGCAGGCCGATGGCGCATCCAACCTCGGGGCTCCTCGGGGGGCGGTTCGCGGACGAAGGTGGCGACTGCCCCGTCCGCCTCAAATCCTCCCGACGTCGGGATCGATCCCATCCGCCGTCGTCTCTGGGATGCCTCTCTACACGGGCATCCCGGGGCATGGTCCCCTTGGAGTGCCCGATCAACATCTCTCATCCATTCGAGCCACACCGGAGTGGGTCCCGTGGCGCAACCAGCAACAGGGGGCGAGCCGGCCGGTGACGGGTCGGGCGGCGCGCCTCCGATCGCCAAAAAGGTGAACGAGATTCTTCGCAGACATGACGTGGTGGCGCGGGGGACCACCGACGCCGATGACCGCCGGGACGCGTCCGTTCGCGAGCGGACTGCTCGAATCGGACGTCCTCTTGGTTGCCGATCCCTTCCCCCGGATGATCCCCGCACATACCCTCGATGCGATACGTCCTGCGCCGGGGGCCGGCGCGGGCGTGCCCGAGTCTGCTTAACCGGAGGTCTCTCAAATGTTCGATCGATGCGGATTCAACATGTGGGGCGAGAGTGGCGACGATGCCCTGTGGTTCCCCCACGAACATATGCCGTACGATGACGACTATGACTTCGTTATGCAACCCGCCTCGGCGACGGAGACCCCCGAGCCCTTCCCTCATCGTCACATGCCCTACGACGACGAGTACGAGCAGGAGCGGTCGACGGACGGCAAAGACGCGCCGGAGCCCCGCGGGCGTCACTTCTGGTACAGCGGCGTCTGAGACGCATTCCGGATCTTTTGTGCCCTTTGTCCGGGTCTCACATTCGAGATTTCAAATTTAAGATTTCAAATTTGAGATTTCCAATTTCAAATCAGTTGATCGGTGCACAAAATCCCTGGGACCCGTATAATACCCATTCCAGGGTTTTTGCCAGGCGCTCTCCAGTTGATGCGCGAGTCCGAGCGGCCTGAGGCGGCCCTGACCGGCGGAAGGAACCCGCCCGACACCCACCCGCGCGCACCACCCGGCGAGCGCCTGGCAAATTGTGGGCAGCAGCATGAATTCTCAGGCCGTGTTGGGGCGCGACGCACTGGGGAGCTGGACCATTGGCGTCAGGACCGTGGGTGCCTCAAGACGGTGTACAACGTTCGGCGCGTCGCGGGCCGCTTTGGACTCTGCGCGGGCGCAAGCCACGCATCGTGGCCTCCCGCCCAAGACCGACAAGACGGTGCCGATCGTCATCAACAAGTGTGGTGTTGGTGCACGTCAGCTTCTGATTTGTCGGTTTGCGCGTTTTGGGCCGGCGGGTGAAGGGGCAACCCAGCCGGCTTCGGAGGTAGCGGGCCAGGCGCTCGTCATCGCTCAGCGCGGCGGCTCGCACCTGGGGAATCGCTTCAGCACCCTCGGGATCGTTCCAGAATATCTCTGTCCCCTTGACTCGATCATTGATCTCCTTGACTCACGACTCCATCCGCGCCGTCGTCATCGGCAACCCTTCACAGCGGTACTCCGGGTAGTTCATCCGCGATTCGTTGTTCTCCAAGTCCGTGATCGCCTTGGCAAGAATCGTGCGTGGGTCGGTTTCAGGCGCGTCCTCGGGAGGCGAGCCCAGCTGAGCCTGCCAGTGGCGAAGTTCTTCCACGCGTATGCAGCCGTTGTCGACTGGGCCGAGGCAGTGTGCGGTTGGGTGCTGGAACTGGTCCGCAAGCCGGAAGGATTGCGGACGTTCCAGGTGCTTCCCCACCGCTGGGTCGTCGAGCGAACTTTTGGCTGGCTCAATCGCTGCCGGCAGCTGAGCAAGGATTACGAGCGGGACATGGGGTCGAGCGCGGCGATAATTCACCTTTTTTAAAAAAATATCTTTTCATTATCTAAAAGTGGCTTTTCGCACATGCTCTTAGGACGATCATCTTCTCTTGCGTCATCTCGCGCATCGACCATGGAATCCCACCAATCCCATAGCCGGACTGCCGTCGCCCGGCGAACGGCATCCAGTCGGTGCGGAACGCGGTGTGGTCATTCACCATCACTGCCGATGCATCCAGCCGCTCCGCTGCCCGCAGCGCAGGGCCGATCTCCCGCGTGAAAATACTCGCCTGGAAGGCGACGGGCAGGCTGTTGGCGACCTCGATCGCCTCGTCCAGCTTTATGAAGCCATAAACGCAAGTGACCGGGCCGAACACCTCTTCGCGCGACAACTTCGAGCTCGCAGGGGGCTCCACCAGGACCGTCGGACGCAAGGTGGTTGCAGAAAGGCGCCCGCCGCCCACCACGATACGCGCGCCTCCGACGGTGGCCTCCTCAATCCAGGATTCGACCCGGTCCGCCTCCCGCGGGTGGATCAGCGGGCCGACCTCGGTCTCGATCGAGAGCGGGTCGCCAACGCGCAGCGCCCCGACCCGCGCGGCGAAACGGTCGACGAACCCGGCCAGGATCTCGGCGTGGACGAAGATCCGCTGGGTCGAGACGCACACCTGACCGGCATGGTAGTAGCCACCCTTGACCATGGGCTCGATCACCTGGTCGAGCTCGGCGCTGCGGTCGACAATCGCCGGAGCGACCCCGCCATGCTCCAGCGCGCAGCGCGTTCCGGGTGCCAGCTTGCTGCGCAAGTACCAACCCACGCGCGCTGAGCCGATGAAGCTGAGGAAGGCAACCCGCGGATCGGTCGCCAGCCGCTCCGCGAGCGCGTTGTCGCCCGTCAGGAAGGTCTGGCACCAGGGTTCGGCAAGGCCTGCTTCGCGCACCAGCCTCACGAACTCCTTGCAGCAGAGCGGAGTCGCGGGAGCAGGCTTCACGATCACCGGGCAGCCGGTGGCGATCGCCGGAGCCACCTGGTGCACGATCAGGTTCAGCGGATGGTTGAAGGCCGAGATCGCGACGACGACGCCGATCGGCTCCTTGATCGTGAAGGCCCATCGCCCGGTGCTGGCTGCAGTCAGCCCCATCGGGATTTCCCGGCCTGCGAAGTTGCGCAGCTCCTCGGCCGCGTTCCTGACGCCGTCGATCGCACGGTTGGTCTCGACGACCGCGTCCACAAGAGGCTTGCCGCCCTCTTGAGCGATCAGGCGGCTCAACTGGTCGCGCCTTGCATCCATGAGGGACACAAGCCGAGCCAGTAACTCGATGCGCTCGTGCGGCTCCAGCCAGTGATCGCGATCGCGGAGGGCGCGCGCGGCCAGATCCAGCTTCGCGTCCAGCGCGTCGGCGTCGTCGGTCGCGACTTCGGCTATCGGCGACCTATCGTAAGCCTGTACGACCTGCAGCATGAGTCCTCGCTCCCTAGGCCGACGCGGCCGCCGGTACGCGGTTGCGCAGCTCGTCGACCAGTACCCGCGTGTTTTCCGAGTAGTCTACCGGCACCGTGACCAGATGAACGCCTCCCCCCCGGAATGCCGCCTCCAGCGCCGGAGCCAGCCCGTCCGCCGTGTCCACGCGCGAGCCCTTCGCGCCGTAGGATTCCGCATACGTGACGAAGTCCGGATTGCCGAAGGTCAGCCCCCAATCGGCAAACGCGTCCACCGCCTGCTTCCAGCGGATCATGCCGTAGGCGTTGTCCTGCAGGATCAGCACCACCAGGTTCAAACCGAGCCGCACCGCCGTCTCCATCTCCTGCGAGTTCATCATGAACCCGCCGTCTCCGCACACGGCCAGCACACGCCGCCTGGGGTGCAACATCGACGCCATCATCGCCGCGGGCAGCCCCGCGCCCATCGTCGCCAGCGCGTTGTCCAGCAACAGCGTATTCGCCACCCGCGTGCGGTAGTTGCGCGCGAACCAGATCTTGAACATGCCATTGTCAAGGCAGACGATGCCGTCCTCCGGCATGACCTGGCGCACGTCGTACACGATGCGCTGCGGCGTCAGCGGGAAGCGGCTCTCGGTGGCCCGGTCGGCCAGATGCGCGAGGATCTGGTCGTGCAACGGCAAGAGCGCCGCGGCGTTCTTCAGCTTGCCGACCAGCCGGTCGGCGAGCAGCGCGAGGCTCGGCCCGACATCGCCAACCACCTCGTCGTGTGGGGCGAAGACCTCCTCCACCGTCGCCGGCACGTAGCCGAAATGGATCACCTTGGGCCCACCAGGGCCCATGATGAAGGGCGGCTTCTCGACCGTGTCATGGCCGATGGCGAGGATCAGGTCGGCGCGGTCGATCGCCTGGTGCACGTAGTCGCGCTCGGAGAGCGCCGCCGTTCCCATGTAGAGGTGCGCACCGCCGGCCACCGCGCCCTTGCCCATCTGCGTATTGAAGAACGGGATGCTCACGCGCTGGACGAAGTCCGTCAGCGCCTCTGCCAGCCGCGGCCGGCTCGCCGCCGCGCCCAGCATGATCAACGGCCGCTCGGCTTCCAGGATCATCGCCGCCGCACGGTCCAGCGCCGCGGGATGCGCCACGGGGATGTCGATCGGATGCGGCGGCACGGGCGGAAGGTCGGGTGCCTCCTCCCCGGCGATGTCCTCCGGCAACTCCAGATGCACGGGCCCCGGCCGCTCCTGCTGCGCGACCCGGAACGCCTCGCGCACGATCGTCGGGATCGTCGCCGTGCTGACGATCTGGCGCGCCATCTTGGTCAGCGGCGTCATGCTCGAGACCACGTCCACGATCTGAAACCGGGCTTGTTTGTTGGTCAGGATCCCTTTCTGACCGGTGATCAGGATCATCGGCATGGCGCCGAGAAGCGCATGGGCAGCACCGGTGGAGAAGTTCAGCGCCCCCGGCCCCAGCGTGCTGAGACACACGCCGGCCTTGCCCGTCAGCCGCCCGTAGGTCGCCGCCATGAACGCTGCCGCTTGCTCGTGCCGCGTCAGGACGAGCTCGATCGTCGAGCCGCGCAGCGACTCCACGAGGTCCAGATTTTCCTCACCCGGAAGTCCGAAGATTCGCTCGACACCCTCATTCTCCAGCGCCACGACGAGCAGGTCAGATCCCTTACTCATTGGAGACCTCATCAGTGGTGAGAAATGAAAAAATTTTATGGAAATTTATTCCATTTTTATTTGCTTGTGATTCATGCCCCCTTCAATGCGACGGACGAATGGAGTCAGGTCGAGCGTGCGCTCGATGCGGGGGTCGGTCGGGCGGGCGAGGGAGAGTTCCTGATCGGACGGCATGGGGTACCTCGTTGGTGTCGCGGGACCAAGGAAGAGGATGGGCAGAACCTGAATCCGTAGACTCTCGTTATGGTGGCTTCTAATCACACGGTTCC
>Ga0213879_10000111_pt1 | contig 10094 bp, 11 predicted proteins | sample VelepicoBEBS_R03_FD_161046 | JGI IMG/M metagenome (GOLD analysis project Ga0213879, IMG submission 161046) | Vellozia epidendroides bulk soil microbial communities from rupestrian grasslands, the National Park of Serra do Cipo, Brazil - BS_R03 | ecosystem: Environmental > Terrestrial > Soil >...
CTCCGCCACCGACTCGGGTTCATCCGGTGGATCATGCCGTCATCGAAACTGGCGTACACCAGGCGGACCGGCCCGACCGCGCCTTCCTTGACCCCCTTCCACAGTGTCTGCGCCGTTTCGCTGAGCATGCTGCAGGGGGCGACGGCCATAAGAAGCAGAAGAACTGCAACCCCGCCGACCCTGCCGATGATCACAAGGGGGACTGGTGGGACCACGTCGCGCTCGATCCCGAGCATCGGTTGGTTCTGGCGGTGGTCCCGGGGGCACGCTCGATGGAGAATGCCGAGGAGGTCGTCGCCACGGTCAAGGACCGCACCGACGGCGCCTCGCCCCGGCTGATGACCAGCGACGAATACCCGGCCTACGCCGCGGCGATCGAGGCGGCCTTCGGTGTACCGGTCGCGCCGGCGACCGGGCCGGGTCGTCGGCCGATCCTGCCCGAACGCCTGTTGCCGGAGGACCTGACCTATGCCACGGTCCACAAGGAGCGGGAGGACGATCGCGTGGTCGCGGTCGAACGTCGGCTGATCTTCGGGACGGAGCAGCGCCTGGAAGAGGTCCTGGAGGCGTCGGCGGCGAGCCATACGGTCAACACGGCGTTCGTGGAGCGCCAGCACGGCACCGACCGCGGCCAGAACGCGCGGAAGGCGCGGAAGACCTACCGGTTCAGTAAGGATTGGCGTGTGCACGAGGCAATGACCTATTACACGCTGTACCGTTACAACTTCTGTTGGGTAGTCCGGCCCTTGCGGCGACGGAATGAGCAGGGTCATTGGCAGCGGCGGACGCCCGCGATGGCCGCCGGGTTAGCCGATCATGTCTGGTCGACCCGTGAATGGATCAGCTTCCCAGCCGTTCAAGTTGCATAGGACACCACCCTTGCTTTCGGCAAAGCCGTCGTCCTAAGATGCCTCTAGGCGCTATGGGATCGGGAGTGTTCCCCCACGAAGAGAGACCGAATGGTTGACGAACAGGCGCGACGCCGAGTGACCTTCAACGAGGGGACGAGGATTCGCCTGGCCGATGGTCAGTTTTGGTCACTCCCCGGACGTCGGTCCGATCACGCCGACCCCGAGTACGACGCCACCTTCGTGGCCATCTTCGAAGCCGAAGATGTCGCCGAGCGTCTCCGCGCCGAGCTGGCCCTGACCATTCTCCTGCTCTCGCGCAATTACGACCTCACGCCCGAGCAATTTCAGGAACTCCTCGGCTTCCCGCCCGACTCCCCTTCCTTGCTCGAGATGCAGCGAGCCGTGCACGAGATGGTCCTGGGGTTCCGATAGCAACGGAGCAAAAAACAACGAACTTGGTCCCGAGCCCTCGGATTTCCGCGGTGCGGCTTCTCAAAACTCGCCTCCGGCGACTCGATTCGAGAAAACCTATTCGAGAACGGTTATCGAGATTCAAGATCCCGCGGGATCCGGTGATCACGGCGTAAGTGCTTGGGGCTTCTCAATAACGGTCGTTTGCGAGAACGGCTTGCCGGGAAGATCGTCGATTTTTGCTCCGTTGCTATCGGAACCCCGTAGTCGGTGTGCTCGCCCACCCCCCAGAGACTCGGGTCGGCCGGGGGCGGGTAGTTGAAGATCCGGAAAAGCGTCAACGGCTCGCCCGTGCCGCGGTCGGCGAAGTAGGACTCCCCGAGGCCCAGGCTGAGCGCCAGCCCGGCCATCAGACGGTGGCCCAGGCCGGTCAGCGCGGCCATGTACTCGAGCACCGCCTCGCGGAGGCCCTCGGGCCTGGCCGGGAAGAGGTTGGGGCCGTGCAGCGGGGTGCCGGCCCGGACCCGCGGGTCGTCCGCGGGGAGCTCCGCACCAAAGTACAGACCCTCCTTCTGGTCCGGCTTTCCGGAGGTCAGCTCGTCGCCGACGCGGAAGTAGCCCCGCCACGCCCGGCCCCCCAGGGCCATGCGGATCTGGAGCTTCGTCTCCAGGTCCTGCGCGAAGAACGCGCGGCTGAGATCGCGCAGCCGGGCCTGCAGCGCCTCGTCTACGCCATGCCCGACGACGTAGAAGAAGCCGCTCTCGCGGCAGGCCGCGCCGAGGCGCCCCGCGACGGCCTGTTGGGCGGGGCTCCCCGCGACCAGGTCGCTCACGTCGATGATCGGGATGTGCGAGAAGTCACTCGCTCGTCTCATGCGATCGTCCTCCTTGCAAGTCGGCCGGAACCGCGGGGCACGGTTCCTAGTGCAGAATCGACCGACCTCTTGTGCAATCGAGCCTCTCCAGAGGGCGAGGCATTCGTCGATTATCCTCGATTTCGCGGCTCGGCGAGAGCCTCGCCCTCCCAGGGTCATCCGGCGGATTGCACAAGAGGTCGATTGAAAATGCACTAGGATACCGCCGGACCCGCCACCGGGAGCAAGAGGCACCCGGCCGGGTTGGGTGCCATTTCATCGGGACGGCTGATCCGGTCGTCTGGACCCGGCCCGCACCGACGCCGTGAATTCGACGAACTCGCTACCCGACGGGCGGCTCTTGACCTCGATCATGTACCAACCGTGCTCGGAGACCCGTCCTTCCAACTCGGGGTTGTGGTCCTTGTTGTCCCCCCAGAGCTTCTTCGGGCGAGGGAGCGACCCTCCTGACATGTGGTGTCTACCCTTTCTGTCATGAATAATGCCCCGCGGAGACCCCTTGATTTGCGGGGGCGCCGGCGGGCGATCCGCGGGGGATCCTATTTGGCACTCTCCGTCCCGGTCGTCGCCGGTGTGCCCTCCTTCACTGACCTGTCACTCCCCAGAACAGAAACCACATCACCCACGACAGAGGCAAGGGACCAGGGGGCTGGCCCCCGGCTCAGTTGCGGGAGGTGAGGTCGTCGAGGTCCGAGCCGTCCAGTATTGCTGGGCGGCGTCAGACCCGTCGTGGCCGTCCAAGACCCCGGTGATGGCGACGGTCGGCTCCCAAGCCCCGGACTTCGGCCTGCAACCGGTCGGCTCGCTCCCTCTGGGCCCGGTTCAGACCGGCGACGAACGAGGGGTCATCGTCAAGCCACTCGCGGAGGGTCTCCTGGCCGCCTCCGCCGCCTGTGCCACGTCAGCCCCGGAGGCGAGGGCGTCAACGGCTCGGGCTTGCTTCGGGTCCGGGCTATCGGCCTGGCGTATCATCTCGGCCTCCGATCATGTCACGTTGACTTGGTTGGCCCCGATGTTCACTTGGAGGGTCGGGAGGCCCAACTTGCGGACTTGGGCCAGCGTGCGGACGGCCGACAAAAACCTGGCATGGGCCCGATCGATCTTTCGGTATTGAAAATCGGCTTGGGCGAGGGTCATTTGGGGGGAGTTTTTAAACATATCCTCATATATATGAACGATGAACCAGCAGACGGAGGCCCGCTCCGCCAGCAACCGCTCCATCGGCGTCGGGTTCGGCCCCTCCAACTCCGACCGGACCGTTTCAAGTTTCCGCTTGACGGCCTCCTGGATCAGGAGATTCTTCCCCGCCGCTTGACTGATGAGGGTCTGCCGGAGCCAATCGGCCGACGAACCGAAGCGCTCCGTCAACCGATCCCCCCCCTCTCCGTCGGCCAGCAAGGCCCGGATCTCCGGGAGACAGCTTTGATCCCCGTTCTCCGCTCGTTTCAGGAGGGCTTTGATCTCCTGAACCGGGGCCGGGGGTTCCGGCTTGGCCGCGGCCCCGGGGTCCGATTCCCGGACGGTAATGATGCTCATGCTCGTCTCCTCCGCCATTGGCCCCGATGCTTGTGAAACCCGGCCGCAATCATTGCCGCGTCGGCCACGGCCTGGACTTCATCGAACCACTCCGCGATGGTCCGTTCCTCCTCCTCCGATCCCTCTCGCTCGGCCCGATGTCGTCTCCGCTCGGCCTCTCGTTCCTCTCTGGCCTCCGCGTCCAGGATCGCGATAAGAGACGCCAGCTCCCCGGACCCATAATAGGTCGATTTGATCTGGCCTCCGACCCGTTCTGACTTGTAATAGTATTCTCGGCCATTGATTCGCTTCCATCCCATTTTACCCTACACCTCCAAATGACCCCCCGCTTTGGACCGGTCCCGGCTTGGACGTGTCGAGAACTGAGACCGACGGAGACCGGCCCGGCCGTCGGGCGGTGGAGACCAGGCCGGCCCGTCGCAAGCATTCTAGGCCCCGGCCGGTCGAGAAGCGGGAGAGCCCCAGCTCTGGCCATTTCGGAGGGCCCCAACTCGAATCCGGCCTTTCGGCCCCGGTTCCATCCCACCAGGAGCCAGAGCACCGACGCCACCCGGAGCGACCGGCCGGGGAGCCGACGGGCGAACGTCCACCAGGCCCAGGGGATCGGGCCAGAGAACGGCTCCCGGTCGGGGACGACCCAGGATCGCCTCAGGGCGATCCTCCAGCTTCCTCGTGCGATTCGTCCGACCCCCCATGAGGCCGCTGTGGGGCATCCTGGACGGTCACAATCGGCTTCTGGCCGGGTCGATCGCGGACCGAGACCAGGCCGGCCCGCTCCAGGGCCCGGAGGCCACGCCCGGCCGCGGATCGGGAGAGGCCCACCTCCCCCCACGCGGAGAGGCCCAGCTCGAACTCGGCCGATCGCTCCCACCCGGCCGACAGCCAACAGGCCATCGCCACCTGGAGGGCCGGGCCGGGGAGCCGGAGGGCCGGGAGCAACCAGGCCCAAGGGATCGGCCCGTACAACGGCCGATGGTTGGAGACGGTCGCCCCCTCCGACCGCTGCAAGATGGCCACGTCGGCCGCGAGGATCTTGCAGCCCGGCTTGCGGGTGACGCAGAGCAACCCGGCCCGCTCGCAGGCATGGAGGCCACGCCGGACCGAGTCGGGGGAGACTTGCAACCCCTGAGACAGACCCTCCAGGGTCCAACGCCGGTCCCGGCCCCGGCGGAACCGGGCCCGGAGGAAGCGCAGGGTCAGGGCGACGTGGAGCCCGATCCCGGGGAGTCGGCAGGCCGTCGCGACCCAGGCGAAGGGGATCGGACCCCGGAGGAACGGCTCCCCATACCGATGTCGAGGGAGTCGTCTCATTGACACTGACACACCCACCAGCTCGGCCGGGAGACGGAACCGGTCGAGGTCCCACGGAACGTCATCTACTGGTCCCGACGGACCCATGATTACCACCCCCTCTATGGGTTTACAGAGAGAATACAAGAGAGAAGAGAAGAGTATAGGGGAGCGGGGTATGCAGGATTGCTCAACCTTATGGGCAAAATTGCACACCCATCTCGGCACTATTGCACGGGTTGGGTGCAGGTGGCCCCCCGCCCGGGCCGAATCCCGGGGGGGTGATCCCTCGGCAATATTGCACGGGTCGGGTACGGGCAGTCCTCCGCCCGGATGAGATGTCGTCGGAGTGTCACTGGGCGACCCACAGGGGTCGGCACCGCCCCCCGGCAGCGACCGGAGTGCGCGACCCTGGGATAGCATCCGGGCCGACCACGCCGGCCTCCGAGCCGTCGGGGAGCAACGCCATCACTCGGCCCCAGAACTCCCGGCCCCGATCGTCCATGTACCGATCGGGCCAGCGGACGACCTTGGCCTCGGTCCGGAGCCGGAACCCGGAGAGGACCAGCTCCGACGCCTCCGCCATCGCCTGCCGGGTCCGCGCCACGACCTCATCGATCGCGTCGGCCGGCCCCTCAACCAGCAGGGCATCATGGACCGGCGCGCAGACTGTGACCCCTTGCTCCGTCGCCAGGCAGCAAGCCAGCCGGAGCATCTCGGCCCCGTTCGCCTGGCACGGGAAGTTGCGGAGCGAACGGGGGTTGGCGCCCGGGCCGACATGGAGGGTCCATCCGAAGACCGTGTGGAGTTGGCCCATCAGCAGGGCGTAGCACCCGGCCCCGTCGGACCAAGCCCAGAACCTCGGGTACGTCTCCCGATGGAGCCGGAGCAACGTCCGGGCCATCGCTACGGGTCGGCCGATCCGTTGGGCCAAGGTGATCTCTCCCATCCCGAACTGAACGCCCAGGGCACAGAGCTTGAAAAGCTCCCGGGCCGGTCCGTGTGTCCGCCGGGTTCCGTCGGGCGGGATCTGGCCGGCCTGTCGGCCGAACGCCAAGTAGGGGTCTCCCGATTGGTAGGCATCCTTCATCGCGGGGTCTCTCGAAAGCGCCGCCGCGATGCCGAATTCCTGCTGAGCCCAATCGGCGTACGCCACGGCCCGGCCCGGCTCCGGCCGGATCAGGCCCCGGAGCCACGTCGCCGGCCCGAAGATGAATCTCGATGTAGAGGGCTGATTCCGGCCCGTCTTGGACCGGAACGGACACAGAGGGACCCGATTCCGGCCGTCCGCCCCCACGGTCAAATCGGAGGGCCGGAGTTGGGAGAGGCAGACCCGCAACTCTCGCATCAAGGCCACGTCGGGATGGGTCCGGGACATCTCCCGGAACGTCTCGTCATCCAGGGCCAGCTCCCCGGACTCGGATCGAGGCCAAGGGATTCCGCTCCGGGCCAGCCAATCCGCCCAACGATCGGCGCGAAACTGCCGGCCGTCGAACACGCCGAAGCGCTGGTCAATATCGCGAACAAGTCGATCCTGAATGATCCTCCAACCCCTCCGAATCCGGGAGAGGGTCGGGACGTCGATCGGGACTCCGGCCCATTCCATCCGGGCCACGGCCCCCATGTATCGGCCCCGGAGCAACGCTCGCGGAAGGTCGATCTCCGGGAGCATGGCGGGGAACAATCGGGAGAGGGCCCTGACGGGCTCCTTCCCAACCGCGTCCAAGGCGTCGAGGCCATGCCAGAGCATCGCCCCCACCAGGCCGTCCCCGTGGAGAGTCGAGAGGCCGGCCGTCCGGCAACAGAACTCGGCATGGAGATCCAGGGCACGGGCCGGGAGGGTCCATCCCAGGGCGAGATGACAACCCAGCTCCGTCGATGCTTCGAAGGCGACGAACAGCGATTTGGGGCCCACCGGGTAAGGTGGCTCCCGATGACCCCGGAGGTCCTCTTGCCGCAACCGGAGGGTCCGGCCGGATCGGAACTCCTGCGCCATCAGGCTAACCGGGTCCGGCCGCTCACCTAGTGGCGCAAGGAGCTCGAATGAGACCAGCCAGACTTCCCGGAAGGCGTCCAGGCCGTTTCCGCGAGGCACAGCTTAGATTTCTCCGCGGAGGCGTCGGAGAACGGGATGATCCCATGAGGAGATCACGCGGTCTCGAAACGCGATTTTGAGGATTTCGTGGAACGAGAGATTGGGCCATGCCGGTTCGGCATGGAATGTAGCAACGGCGATATCATAAGCTCCGAGGGCCATGTTGGCAGAGAGCCGTACCCATTCCGTTTGGGCCATCCTGGAGGCCTCTAGGGCCGTTCGGCTCCAATCGTCGATCTTGCCATCCGGACCGGGGAGCCGGATCGGCCAGAGGAACGCGATGCCTTGCCGATCCACTGTCAAGACGAGCAACCGGGGAGAGACGGTCGGCTCCGCCGCCAACTCCACCCACAACTCCGGAGCCACAAGGTAAACCTCCCGGTCCGCCTTCAGTTCCAGAACGAGCGTTTGGAGCCGGTACGATTCATCGGGATGAGTCCGGACGAACGATTCCTTAGAGGGTTTTCGGACCGGGACACAGACGAGCGGTTTCCGGATTCCGACGGCCGAAGCAAAGTCCTGGGAGAGTCGGAGCCGGGCGGGGTCAAATGGGTCAACGGTCTGTGAGTCCTCTTCACGCCTCCGATCCCGTTTCGCTTGGATGATCGCTTCCATATCAAACAGCTCGGCATTTGGCTCCGGGGGATTGCCATTAGCCGAAGTCGCTGTGTTGGAAGGGGAAGGATCGGCCCCGTTGGGCAAGGGAGCCACGGCGCCGACAGGTGGAACGTCCGGGGTTGCCGGGGTGTCGGAGCTACCCCAAGTGAAAGGCAAGGTCGGCTCCGGGCTGTTGGAATGCTGGGTCGAGGCGTATTCCCGATCAAGAGGCTTGTTCTTATTATTAGACACAGATTTTACTCCTGAAGTCTTGGAAATGGCAGAATGGAATTCCAGAGAGGCCGTCGGGTCGCCGCCCGACGGTTTCTCATTTGGCCTCAGACTCGTACCGAGGCCGACCCGTGACAGAGCGTTGGCTTTGGAGACTCCCGGCGCGAGGGAGCCCGTTAGGCCCCTTGCTTCTCAAGCTGCCTCCCGGCGTTTTCGCTGGCACGTCGACGTTGGGCGAGGGAGCGACCGCCAATAGCCGGAGGGATTTCGCGCCCGTCGGCCTGAGAGAGCCGTTCGAAGAACCGTTGGAGCGCCTCCCGAGACGTGCAACGGGTGGCCCCAACCTGGACGGTCTCCAACCGGACTCCTCGGCACCCGGCTTGGGACCAACGGTAGAGGGTCGAGATGTGGGTTTTTCGGCCCCGACGGCGGCGGGGTAGTTCGTCCGCCGCTTGGGCCAAGGGGAGAAGGGTTTCGGCCGTGGTGTCGATCATTCGCAATACCTCCAAACGGAACAGGATGGTTCGCGTCTGAAGGCATTCTCATGCGAAAAAATGCGACGAAGTGAATGAAAGTGGAGGAAAGTCGAGGCTCAGTTGGACCGCAAGAAAGCAGGCGTTTTCTCGTGAGTTGGAAAATCGAGGGAAGTCGCGGCAAGTTGGACAGTTGGTCTCGTGGGACTCGGTGATTCGAGGGCGAATCAACGAGGATTCTTAGGTTTGAGACTCCTTGCCCATTTAGTAAATGAACCAACTTCTACTTCAAGCTTAGTGCCATCATAGCGCTCGGATGGACGGCTCTCGAATGTTCCTTTTTTTGCCTCTTTCGAGATCGTTTGGAGGGAGATTGTCTGACCGAGCGCATTAGCAACTTCTGTTGCTTCCGTGGCCGAAATCCAGGTCCCTTCCCGTAGCTCGGACTTGGATCCCTTGCTCTTGCCGTCTAGTCCAATCTCACATGGAGTTGAGGAAACACCAGGACGAAAGGTCGGAGTGGCGTGCAGCATGGCCAGCGTTAAGGCCTGTTGATCTACCAACGCGCGGCGATTTCGCTTGGCCTCCTCGGCCGCCGCTTTGAGATGGGCCAGGAGATCGGCCTGCGGCATCTGTAGAATTTCCCAGTCAGACAATGAAGATCCCCCCCCGCTGAGGTCGCCCGGGGATCTGGTTCTGATCCATTTCTCGGGGCCGCCAGGGGGTTCGGTCCTGACCCACCACCAAAAGCGATCCCATGTGTCTTTGGTGAAGGTGGAGTGGCCGAACAATTCGCAAGCGTAATGCCGGAACGCCGGGTCCAGCGCGTCGGGGTTGAAAGTGGTGAAGAAATGCTGACCCATTCCGCTGTTGCACACGATCCAGAAGACCTTGCCCCGAAAATATTCCTGCCAGCTACCGCGGCAGTCGCGGCATGGCTGGCGGCCACGCTCCCAGAAGGGGATCGGTCTGCGACACTTGACGCAGTGGAGGGAGAGGAGACCTTTTTTCGGCGGCTCCTTCGGAGACACTTCCCCGCAAACGCGACAGAATGGAGCGGGGCGAAGGGGCATTGATTGGTGTCTCGTGCCCGTCGGCTGTTCCAGGTTGATCGGGCCATCGCAATAGATACAGGTTGGTTCGACGGGCTCGACCTGAGCCGTGACGGATTCGTGCGCCATGGGGCGGCCTTTCTCTTGTTCGGGGGCGGACCGGGGGGCGTGACGGGCAAGAGGAGACCCGTCACGCCGCACCCGATCCTAATGGCCGGCGATCAGCCGGCCGTTCCCGTGCCCACCATCATAACATCTGGCTGTGGTTTTTGTGAACAGGCGTCCCGTGCGCCCGGGCATTCAGCCGACCTGTTCCATGACGGAGAGGGCCTTCGCCTGGTCGACCTTGGCATAGACCTCGGTGACGGCCGGGCTAAGTGGTGCATCCGGCAAGTCACCTGACGCCGGGGACGGCCGCGATCCCCGGCCGTCGCCGTGGCCGGTGGCGACGACGCCGGCCCCAGACGAACGGGTTCCGGTGCCCGTTCCAGGAGGCTGTCGCCTCCGCCACTGCCTGGCAGACCTCCTCCCAACTCGCGAAGCGCCGGCCCTTCAGGGCCAGGCTCCGCAGCACCTGCCACCACGGCTCGATCAGGTTCAGGTACGCCGCGGACTTCGGCTGGAAGACGAACTCCCAGCGGGGGCAGGCCAACGAGAACAGCAGCACGTCGGTCGCCCGGTGG
>Ga0213879_10000113_pt1 | contig 9773 bp, 7 predicted proteins | sample VelepicoBEBS_R03_FD_161046 | JGI IMG/M metagenome (GOLD analysis project Ga0213879, IMG submission 161046) | Vellozia epidendroides bulk soil microbial communities from rupestrian grasslands, the National Park of Serra do Cipo, Brazil - BS_R03 | ecosystem: Environmental > Terrestrial > Soil >...
ACGGCTTCCAGCCCTCGCACATGCTGCGCCTCGGCCTCTCGTTCACCGGCGGCACCGACATCGCGGTGAAGTACACGCAGCCCACGACCGCCGACAAGGTCAAGACGGCGCTGGCGAGCCTCGGCCTCACGGAAGAGTCGGTCACGACCGCCGGCACCGACGGCACGCAGTTCGTCATCCAGACGCAGACCTCGTTCGCCAACGATTCCGCGCCGCTCTGGAACGCCTTGGGCACGGTCGCCCCGGTGGACCGCGCCGCTTCGCAGATCACGGCCGTCGGCCCGTCGCTCGGGCGCGAGTACCTCACGAAGGCGCTGTGGGCGCTCGTGATCGCGCTCGGCATCCAGTTCCTCTACATCGCCTTCCGGTTCGGCTGGAACTACATCTTCGGGTTGGTAACGGTCATCGCGCTCGTGCGCGACGCGTTGATGATGATCGGCATCTACGCGCTGGCCGACAAGCGCGCCGACGACGCGTTCCTCGCGGCCGTGCTGACCGTCATCGGCTACTCCGTCATGGATACGATCGTCATCCTCGACCGGATCCGTGAGAACACGAAGCTCATGGCCGGCGCGCCCTACGCGACGATCGTCAACGAATCCATCAAGCAGACGATGACGCGCTCGTTCAACACGCTCGCGACCGTCGTGATCACGCTGGTCGCGCTGCTCGCACTCGGCGGCGCCAGCTTGAAGAACTTCGCCTTCGCGCTGCTCGTCGGCATCTGCTCAGGCGGCTACCACTCGATCTTCTTCTCGGCTCCCCTCGTGCTCGTTTTCCGCAAGCGTCAGCTCGAGGCTGCCGCGAAGCGCCGCCGCGCGGGCCTGGCTGCGGACCGAACGGTGACGGCGCGGGCGCGCTCCGAATCGACGGCGCTGCAGAGCCGCGCCGGTGTGGCGCGCGAAGACATCGTCGCCGCGCGCCGGGAGCGCCGCGCAAAGGCCAAGGCCGCGCGCAGCGTGGCACCGGCCGCGCCGCAGCGCTATCGCAAGAAGCGCGACGCGGGCGCGGTCGCCATCGAGGAGCCGTACGCCGGCGAGGAGGAGACGGCGCTCGATCCACTCGACGCGCAGAACGCCGGACTGCACGACGCCGCCTTGGAGCAAGGCCACGAGGAAATCGCGCTCAACCTCGAAGCGTTCCCGTCCGCAACTTCCGAGCAAGCCAAGGACTAGGGCGCTCCCCGCGCCGACGCCGTCGGAGCTCGCCTTCGAGGCGGCCCTTCACGCCCTTCGACAAGCTCAGGGCCAGCTCGCCTCCGAGATAAGCGATGGTGCGGATGAGTTCGTCGAGCGCGTCTTCGCGCAGAGCGACGGCTACCTGCACGATCCCTATGCGACGATCGGCGACGCACCGCGTTTTCACACGAAGATCGCGGGCGTCTCGTTCGAAGGGCGCCAAGACGTGATCGCGGGGCTCCGCGCCGGCGCCGAGCTCGAGCTGCGCCGCGAGCCGCGCAACCCGCACGACCCAAACGCGATCGCCGTTGCGTACGGCAACCTGCAGCTCGGGTTCTTCAACCGAAGGATTGCGGCGCATCTCGCCCCGCTCATCGACGCGGGCGCGCGCTACCGCGCGCACATCGCATCGCTCACCGGAGGTGCGGACCCTTCGACAGGCTCAGGGCAGGCTAAGCACCGCGGTGTGAACATCTTCGTCGAGCGGGAATCCGCGGGCCCTTCGACTCCGCTTCGGCATGCTCAGCGTCGCTCGGGACGGGCTCCGTTGCATCGAGAGTCGCAGGTTGCCGAGAGCGTTCGCGCGGCGCTGCTCGGCTCCGCGCGTCCCCACGCCGCGCAGCTCGCGGTGCTCGAGCGGCTGGACGCGGGGAAGAACACGCTCGCCCTGCTCGGAACGGGTCGCGGCAAGTCGTTCTGCTTCCAGTTCGCCGCGGCGCTGCGCGCCCTTGGACGATCTCAGGACGGTGACGGTAAGACGCTCGTCGTCTACCCGCTGCGCGCGCTGGCCAACGATCAATACGAGGCGCTGCGCCGCACGCTCGATCCGCTGGGGCTGCGGTGCTTTCGCGCGAACGGATCCATCGACAACGAGGAGCGCGAGGATCTCTTTCGCGCGCTGCGCGAGGGCGCGTGGGACGTCGTGCTTGCGACGCCGGAATTCCTCGAGTTTCACCGCGACGCGCTGCGGGGCGGCGGCACGCCGTCGTTCGTCGTCGTCGACGAGGCACACCACCTCCACGAGTCGCGTCATCGCCCCGCCTACGCTCGCCTCGCCGCGACGATCGCCTCGTTCGGCGCCGTGCAGATCCTCGCGCTGACGGCGACCGCCCGTGACGACGCGTTCCGCCGCATCGTTGACGACCTCAAGATCGACGCGTGGGTCATCGACCCGACCGTGCGCGAGAACCTCGCCGTCGTGGATGCGCGAAACACGAAGGACAAGATCGGCTACCTGACCGAGCTCTTTGGCGCGGACGGTGGGCACTCGAAGGGAATCCTGTATTGCAACTCGCGGCCGGAGGTCGCGAAGGTCGCGCAACGTCTGCGCGCGACGCTGGGCAATCGCGTCGTGTTCTATCACGGACGGATGCCGAACTCAGATCGGCTCCAGGTAGAACGGCTCTTTCGCGAGGGGCAGTTGCGGGTCGTCGTCGCCACGTCGGCCTCGGCGAGGGCATCGACCTGCCCGACGTGCGCAACGTCGTGCTCTACCACCTCAACTTCGACTTCGGCGAGTTCAATCAGCAGGCCGGGCGAGCCGGGCGCGACGGCGCGCCCGCGCGGATTCACCTGCTCTACGGCGAGCAGGACCGTGCGTTGAACGACTATCTCATCGACATCGACGCGCCGCCGCTGGCGCGGCTCCGCGAGATCTACCGGGGCTTGAGACGACAGACTTTGGTGCGAGGTGATAACGCGCAGCTCGCGAGCATCTTAGACCTCGAGCGCGTCGCCGACCGGACGATCGGCGCGGCGCTGCGCATCTTCGCGGATTCTCAGCTGATCGAGGTCGGCGAAGACGATGAGGGGCGATTCGTGCGCTTCTTACCGGTGACCGGTAAGGTGCAGATGGAGCGCAACGAGCGGTATGCCGAAGGAGAGGCGACTCGGGAGGCATTCGCGCAGTTCTCCGACCTCGCGCTGAACGCACCGGCGACGACGCTGGAGCGCATCATCAACCGGCCGATCTATCCCTCCCGAGTCGAACTCCTGCGGTAGCTACTCCGTATCCACCGGCAGATTCGATCGCGGCATCGTCAGGAAGTAACTCGCCGGATACTTCGCGCGGATCCTCTTGAACTTGCGCGCGGGCTGCGAGAAGTTGAAGCTGTCGTCGAGGCTGTTGGCGCGCGTGTCGGTGTACCCTTGCCACGAGGAGGATCCCGATAATGCGCCCAGCGACGGGAGGTTGAAGGCCTCTTCGATGAACTTCAGGATGCTTCCGAACTCATACGTCGTCTTCGATACGTAGTTCGTCTTGGCGTACGGCGAGATGATCAGGCACGGCACGCGGATGCCCAGGCCGCGGAAGTCCAGCTTGGGCGGCCGCGCGTTGTCGTAGAATCCGCCCCAGTCATCCCACAGCAGGACGATTGCGGTCGAGTTCCACTGCGGTCCGGATCCGACGGCGTTCACGATCGAGGAGACCCACGAGGGTCCCTTGTCGCTATGGGAGCCGGGATGATCGGAATCGTCGTGGTTCGGCGTCACCCAGCTCACCTGCGCGAGGTTGCCGTTCTGCGCGTCGGTGAGGACTTGCGTCTCGGGTTGGACCATGTCTTTCTGCCAGTCGGGCCCGCGGCGCACGTACTTGATCGCCTCGAACGGCGACCAGATGCCGGCGTGCTTGATCACGTCGACGTAGTACTTCCAGCTGATGCCGTTCTGGTCGAGATCCTGCGCGATCGTGTTGAACTGCGTGAAGCACGGATAGGGTCCGGCGAAGTAGAGCTCCTTGCGTTTCGTGTCGATCACGTCGGTCATCGTGCCGCGCGGAGAGTCGCAGCTGTTGTAGGCCCCGTCCGAGAAGTCGGCCAGCGCCCAGAGCGGATTCTGTTGGACGTTGTCGGTGCCGGCGACGAGCGTGATGTGGGCGGTCCAACTCGGCCCGAACTCCGTCGGGAACATGTGGTCCGCGAGCACGTACTGACCGGCCATGTCCCAGTACGGCTGCACCTGCGAACGCTCGATGTAGGCATACGCGGCATCACTGCCCTTCATGCCCCATTTCGTGAAGCCGTCCATCTTGCCGTTGTCCCAATCGATGATCGAGGCCGGGTAGAGGTGCTCCAAATTGGGCTCGACCTCGAACGTGTCCTGATGCAGCGTGATCTTCACTCGCTTGCCGGCCTTCTTGCCCCACCCCACCGTGGGGGCGTCGGCCCCCGGATAGCCGGCGAAGAAATTATCGAAGCTGCGATTCTCCTGGACGATGATGACGACGTGCTGGATATAGTTGCTTGCGACGCTGCGTTCGATCGGCGAGATCCCCGGCGCAATCGCCTGAGGGAGCGCACTCGACGACGAACCGGAAGCGCATCCCGCACAAAGGGCAACGGCCAGCGCGGAAAGGGCGGCGAGAGATTTGGCGGCCATGTGTTCCTCGTTTGAAGTAGGTCTGGGCTGTCCGGTGCTGTTCCGCGCGGCATGTACCCTTCCTTCGGCCTCTGCGGGGCGGTCCGCCTCAAGTGGTGACGCGGGTCATCGCGTCCTCATCGACCGCTTGATAAAAGGAGTTATCCGTCTCGGTGACGCCCGCCGACGCCCATGGGTCGATCTGGCGGCGTGAGGTCGGAAGGTGTACGGTCGGGCCGACCGCGTCGGAGTAGTCGGAACCGCCAAACGCCTTAAAGTCGTCGGACTCGCGATGCGACAGTACGAGCGAGCGCACCGCCTCAGCGGCCGCGCGCGCGTCGGCGCGGACTTTATCGCTCATCCGCGCATCGCTCGCCAACTTCTCGTAGAACGCGATGGCGGGCCGATCGGCGCGCCATGGCATGTCGCTCGTCGCTTCGGGGAAGCGCGCCATGCCGTCGATCGCGCGCGCGTCGTTATGTACGGCGCGGCGGACGCCGGACGCGCGTGCCTCGGCGGCGACGTCGTCGTTGAGCTGCTTAACGCTCCGCTCGGCGCGAGCGATCTTTTCCGGATCGAGGTCGAGCACGTCGAAGGCCGCGGCGGGGCCGAAGTCGAGCTCGCCGGCGTCGTACTTCGTGCGCATGACGTCGTTGACGATCGCCTTCGCCATGGCGTCGGGCGCGTGCGCATGCGAAGCGATCGCATGCGCCACGCCGCTAGGCACTCCGGGGGCGAGCATCGTCTCGGGGCTCGCCGCGAGATATTTCACGCCGGCATGCGAGAGCGCGTCCGCGAACCCCATCGTGTCCATCAGGCATTGATTCGCTACGACTCCGTCGACGCCGCGGCCGGCATCCTCGGGGTGCTCATGCGCGTGCAGCGTGACTCCGTCGGAGATCGCCTTGGCGATGTCCGGCATGCTCATGACGCGACCGTCGCGCGTCTCGAGCCCGCCGCCGTCGCCCCCGCCATGATCGACGAGATCGAGCCAGGTCGTCTGCGCGCCGCTGGCCTGCGCGTTGCCGAGCGTGTGGGCGACGAAGCGGGCCAGATTCGCCTCGCTGCTCATCTCGTGCGCGCGCACGAGGTGGACGCGCGACACGTCGCCGTCGGCGATGGTGTACTGCTCGGTGTGCAGCGCGCCGGAGACGACGGCGTCGCCGTCGGCCCGCAGCCGCGTGGTGTCCTCGACGGTGAACTCGATCCGCGAATCGGTCCGGCTCGTGCGCAAGGCCTGCGAGAGCGTGGACTCCTGGATCGCGTCGAGGTTGTTGTCGCCGTCGCGATAAATTCCGAATTCGAGCGAGCGGCGCACGGGCGCCGCGGTGACGTTCTGCAGCATGAGGCCCTCCCGAGGTGGTGAGTCGGGAGGCTTACTGCGACGATGGACCCGGTTGACTAGACGGCCGGGCGGCGCGCCCGTCCAACCCGGCCACGCCGGCGAGAAGGCAGCCGAGCCGGTCCTTGGCCGAGCTGGCTACGAAACGCATATCGGCGCAACCGGCCGCCGTACTATTCTGAAGGCCTTGGCGAAAATGCGTTGCGCCACACAGAGAACAGCCGTTCGGAATGTGGCCGTGCTTTTAGGGGAAACTACCGGCTCGTGACGCGCGATCACGACGTCTTGGTGCTGGGCGCCGGCTTGGCCGGCATGCGCGCCGCGCTCGAGGCCGCGCGCGGCGGCGCCGACGTCGCCATCGTCACCAAGGTGCACCCCATCCGCAGCCACTCGAGCGCGGCGCAGGGCGGCATCAACGCCGCGATCTCCGAGGAAGACAGCTGGGAGTCGCACGCGTTCGACACCGTCAAGGGCAGCGATTATCTCGCGGATCAAGACGCGGTCGAAATCATGGCCCAGGAGGCGCCCTCGGACATCATCGAGTTCGAGCACATGGGCGTCATCTTCTATCGCGGCCCCGACGGCAAGCTCGGGAAGCGCGCGTTCGGCGGCGCATCGCTCGCGCGCACGTACTTCGTCGGCGACATCACTGGACAGGCTCTGCTCGTCACGCTCTACGACCAGATTCTCAAGGCGGGCGTCAAGGTCTACGAGGAGTGGTTCGCCACCGAGCTTTTCATGGAAGGCGGCGCATGCCGCGGCATGGTGGCGCTGGAGATGATCACGGGAGAGCTGCACCTGCTGCGCTCGAAGGCGGTCATCGTCGCGAGCGGCGGTCTCGGGCGTCTCTACGAGCCGAGCACCAACGCGCTGATCTGCACGGGCGATGGCTACTCCCTGGCATATCGCGCCGGCGCGCCGCTGATGGACATGGAGATGGTTCAATACCATCCGACGACGCTGGCCGGGAGCGGCTTCTTGATGACGGAAGCGGCCCGCGGCGAGGGCGCGTACCTGCTCAACTCCGAGGGCGAGCGCTTCATGAAGCGCTACGCGCCCAACAAAATGGAGCTGGCCGCGCGCGACGTCACGTCGCGCGCCGAGGCGACCGAGATTGCCGAGGGCCGCGGGATCGACGGCAACGTATTACTCGACCTGCGCCACCTCGGCCCCGACGTCATATTGAAGAAACTTCCGCAGATTCACGAGATGGCGCTCGACTATCTCGGCATCGACATGATCAAGGACCCCGTCCCGGTGCGTCCCGGGATGCACTATCAAATGGGCGGCATCAAGACCGACGTCGACGGAGCGACGAGCGTGCCCGGTCTCTACGCGGCCGGCGAGGTCGCGTGCGTCAGCGTCCACGGCGGGAACCGCCTCGGCGCCAACTCGCTGCTCGACACGATCGTCTTTGGGCGCCGCTCCGGCAAGGCATCGGCGGAATACGTCAAGCGCACGGCGGCGAGCACGGGCGGCGAAGACCTGTTGGCTTCGGAGCAGGCGCGCCTGCAGGAGCTGCTCCAGCGCCCGTACACGGGTGACACACCGGCCGGGCTGCGACTCGAGCTCGCCGTCATGATGGACAAGAAGGTCGGGTTGTATCGAAATGAGGCCGGCCTGCGCGAGGCGCTCGCGGCGATCGAGGGATACAAGCAGCGCTACGCGCGAATCGCCGTCGGCGACAAGGGAAGAGTCTTCAATCAGGCGCTGGAGTTCGTGCTCGAGCTCGGCTACCTGCTGGACTGCGGCGAAGCGATCATACGCGCCGCGCTGGAGCGCAAGGAGAGCCGCGGAGCGCACACGCACACCGAGCATCCGGATCGCAACGACGCGGAGTGGCTGAAGCACGTCGTGCTGACCCATCGCGGCGGCCGCGAGCCGGAGGTCTCGCACGTCCCCGTCACCATCACACGCTGGAAGCCCGAGGTGCGCACGTACTGATGCAGTTCACGATCGAAGTCGGGCGATACAACCCCGAGGGCCGCTACGCGGACAACGCGATCCCGGGCGAGCCGTTTCCGGCACCGTGGAACCGTTCGCCGGTTCGGCGCTACCAGACGTACACCGTCGACCTTCCCGAGCACGCGGTCGTGCTGGATGCGTTGATCGAGATCCGCGAATACCAGGACCAGTCGCTGGCGGTGCGCTGCGCCTGCCGCAGCGCGATCTGCGGCTCGTGCGCGATGTGGATCAACGGCCACGCGAACCTGGCCTGCAAGAGCAAGCTGCAAGCGTTCACCAAGGACGGCAAGACGCGCGTCGAGTCGCCGCCGTCCATGCCGGTCATCCGTGACCTCGTCTGCGACATGGCGCCGTTTTGGGAGAAACACCTCGCGGTGAAGCCCTGGCTGCAGAACAAACAGCCGATCCCGCCGCCCGACGAGGAATACCGCGTGCCGAACGCAGCGATGGAAGAGCTCATTCAGGAGGTGAGCTGCATCAGCTGTGGCGCGTGTCTGATGGACTGCGAGTCCTTTGCCGTCAACTCGGAGTTCCTCGGCCCGCAGGCGCTCGCACAGGCGTATCGCTACACGGGCGATCCGCGCGACGCGGAGACGAAGGAGCGGCTGGGCCAATACAGCGAGTCCGGGGGCATCTGGGACTGCACGCACTGCTACGAGTGCGTCGCGCAGTGTCCCAAGGGCGTTGCGCCGCTCGATCAGATTCTGAAGCTGCGCAAGCTCGCGGTGGACGCCGGCTTCACCAACAATGCCGGCACCCGCCACGCCGACGCGTTCGCGGAGTCGGTACGGGACAGCGGACGCCTCAACGAGCTCACGCTGATGCCGAAGTCGATCGGCTACTTCAACGTCATCGAGCAGCTCAAGGTGCTCCCGAGCGCGTTCAACATGCTGCGTGCCGGCAAGCTCCCGCCGCTCATCCATCATAAGATTCCAGGACTCAAACGCATCAAGGCGATTTTCGAACGTGTCGGAGGACGGTTCAAGTGAAGGTTGCGTTCTATCCCGGCTGCGTGTCGAAGGGCGCCTGTCCGGAGCTCTATGTGTCGGCTACGGCCATCGCCGAACCGCTCGGCCTGGAGCTCCACGAGCTCACGCAGGCGCCGTGCACCGGGGCCGGCGTGCTCAGCGAGCAGAACCCCGAGCTCGCCGACGCGCTCAACGGCCTGACGCTCGCCATGGCGGAGGCGCAGGACGCCGACCTCATGACGATTTGCAGCACGTGTCAGGGCGTGCTCTCCAATCACAACTATCACCTGCAGCAAGATCCAGGCCGCATGGATCGCGCCAACGCGACGATCGCCGACCAGGGCTTCCGCTACGGCGGCACGACCAAGGTCAAGCATCTGCTCTGGATGCTCTTCGAAGACATCGGGATCGATCGCGTCGCCGCTCGCATCAAGCGCAAGCTCACCGGGCTGAAGATCGCGCCGTTCTACGGCTGCTACATCTTGCGGCCCGTCGAGTCGCTCGGGCTACGCGAGCGCCCCGAGCGTAAGACGTATCTCGAGCGGCTCATCGCGCTGCTCGGGGCCGAGCCCGTCGAGTATCGCGGCTCAACGAAGTGCTGCGGCTTCCCGATGCTGACGTTCAATCGCGACAAGGCGCTCGCGATGGGCGGCAACCACATCATCGAGGCGAAGGAGAAGGGCGCCGACCTTCTCGTGACGCCCTGTCCGCTCTGCCATCTGAATCTCGATGGGCAGCAGCCGGACGCTGCGAGAGTGCTCAAGCAAGAGATCGACGTACCGATCTTCCACCTGCCGCAACTCTTAGGACTCGCGTTCGGTCTCGAGCCCGAGCAGCTGCGTCTCAACCACCACGTCGTGTCGACGAAAGGCGCGCTGGAAAAAATCGAGCTGAAAGTCTAGCTCGAAGACCCAGGGCAGTCGCGCAAGAGGGTGAGCCCCTGCGCCGTGCTATGCGCCATGA
>Ga0213879_10000114_pt1 | contig 9729 bp, 7 predicted proteins | sample VelepicoBEBS_R03_FD_161046 | JGI IMG/M metagenome (GOLD analysis project Ga0213879, IMG submission 161046) | Vellozia epidendroides bulk soil microbial communities from rupestrian grasslands, the National Park of Serra do Cipo, Brazil - BS_R03 | ecosystem: Environmental > Terrestrial > Soil >...
CTCGCAAAAATCTCGCGACAATTTATCGTGTTGTTGGACCTTTTCTAAGGAATGAACATGTTTGCTCGCGACCATGTTGCTTCGCGCTCGCTACCAATTTTCGCCCTTGCGCTGATCGCCTGGCTCGCTCCGGCGACAGCGACACGAGGCGGCGAAACCGTCAGCATCGGCGATCTCATTTTCGTCAACCAAGCTCTCGTCGGGGTCGGGCGGTTGCCGGCTGATCTGCGCGACAAGCTCGGGGAGACGTTCGGCTCCGGCTCCGCCATCGCGGTTGATCCGAAGTCGTGGGTGCGAACGCCCAGCGGATACCAGGGCACGTTCTACATGTTGCCCGACCGTGGCTTCAACGTCACCGGCACGAGCGACTATCGCGCACGCATCAACAAGCTTTTCATCACCTTCAAGCCGCTCGACGACCCGGCGGCCGTGCCGGTCGCGGAGCGGCAAAACAGCGTCGCGGCGACGCTGACCGACACCATCCTGCTCACGGACGCGGCGGGACAATCGCTCACCGGGCTCGATCCCGTTGGCATCCGCCGCGCGGCAAACGGTTTTCCGGATCTGCCGCAGGCGTCGAACGGCCGCGTGAGCATCGATAGCGAGTCGCTGGCGTTGTTGCCGGATGGCGGGTTTTTCATCGGGGATGAATACGGCCCTTACGTTTACCGCTTCTCGCCAGCCGGCCGCCTGCTGGCGGCGATCAGGCCGCCAGAGGCATTCCTACCCAAACGCAAGGGCGAGGATCATTTCGCCTCCAACAATCCCGGTCCAGGCGCACAAGCGCCCCACCCGCCCGACCCGGAAACCGGCCGGGCGAACAACCAAGGTTTCGAAGGGCTCACGTTGACCCCGCCGGGCGGCAAATTCCTCGTTGTTGCGTTGCAGAGTGCGACCCGCCAGGACGGCGGCACCTCGCCGGAAACGCGGCGATATTCCCGTCTCCTTTATTACGACGTCGCCGATCGCGAACGCCCGAGGCTCGTGCGCGAGTACGTCGTGCCGATGCCGCTGTTCGAGAGCGCGGATGGGCAACGGCGGGTCGCGGCCCAGAGCGAGCTGCTTGCGCTCGACGAAACGTTCTTCCTTCTGCTCTGCCGCGATTCCGGCAACGGTTATGGCACCAGCGGCGCCACCTCACGCTATCGCAGCATCGACCTCCTCGATACCTCGCGCGCGACCAACATCGCAGGCTCGCGCTACGACGGCACCATGCCGGTCGCGCCCAACGGCAAGCTCGTGTCCGGGGTCGTGCCGGCGACGCTCACGCGCTACATCGACATCAACGCAACAGCGGAATTGCAGAAGTTCGGATTGCACAACGGCGAGCCCAACGACCGCAACAATCTCTCCGAAAAGTGGGAAGGAATGGCGCTGGCGCCGGCGCTCGATCCTGCCCACCCGAACGATTACTTTCTGTTCGTGACCAACGACAACGATTTCATCACTCAGAATGGCTATCAGGCTGGCGCACCTTACAAGGATGCGAGCGGGCTCGAGGTCGACACCATGATTCTGGTCTACCGCATTACGCTGCCGCAGCAGCTGAAATAATCTTGGAACGGGTGCGCCGGGTTGTGGGCCGCCCCGCGGCGGGCGAGCCAACGCAATCGATGTCGCGCGCGCCTGCACAACCGAATATTGCGGCGCACACAGGGGGTGCGGCACCACGTCTCGGCCTTGACCGCGCAATTGCGCGCATCGTTTTCCCCGCTAGGCTGGTTTTATTCAAGCGCGCGTGTAATTTACCAAGGATGGAAGCGGCGAAACGGACTTCATTGTAGGTTGCCGGGTCTTCATAGGGATCAACGGTCGTCAGCGGGAAGAATGAGAAAGTTGCAGGGACCAACGGAAGCGCACGCGCAAGGAGATTCTCGTTCGACATCACACGCGGGATAAAACCGAACGCGGAAACGTGTCGAGCGCCGCGATAAGCAAGCGTCCTCATAAAATAAGGGTCGGTCAGGCGCGCGTCGTCTGAGTGCTCAATCAATACGGCTGGGATGGAGGAAACGGTGACCGCAAGCACGACAGAAGTGATTTCGTCGCGAGCCACGGCGTCCGACGCGACGCGTTGGGGCCAACTGATTTTCGGCATCATCTGCATGGTGATGATCGCTAACCTGCAATATGGCTGGACGCTGTTCGTCAATCCGATCGATCAAAAATACCACTGGGGCGCTCCTGCAATTCAGGTGGCCTTCAGCATTTTCATTGCTACCGAGACGTGGCTGGTCCCTGTGGAGGGATGGTTCGTAGACCGCTACGGGCCGAGGGTCGTGGCCGCATTCGGCGGTGTGCTGGTTGCAATCGCCTGGGCCCTGAACTCGATCGCGGGCTCACTACCCATGTTGTACCTTGCCGCCACCATTTCAGGTATCGGCGCCGGTGCGGTCTACGGAACGTGCGTCGGTAATGCGCTCAAGTGGTTTCCCGATCGTCGCGGGCTCGCCGCCGGTCTCACCGCGGCGGGGTTTGGTGCGGGCGCCGCGGCTACGGTCATTCCGATTCGCGAAGTCATCCTCGCCTATGGGTACGAGTCGGCGTTCCTCTGGTTCGGCCTGGGCCAGGGGCTCATTGTGCTTCTTTTTTCCCAGTTCTTAAAAGCGCCCATCCCGGGTCAGCTGCCGGCCGCTCCGCCACGAGTCACCCAAACCAAGCGCGATTACACTCCGACGGAGATGCTTCGTTCGCCGATTTTTTGGGTGCTCTATGTGATGTTTGTGATGGTATCGGCCAGCGGGTTGATGGCGACCGCGCAAATTGCACCGATCGCCAAGGACTTCAAAATTGCCGACCAGGAAGTCACGATCCTCTTCATTACCGCAACGACGCTTAGTGCAGCGCTGGTCATCGACAACATCCTCAACGGACTTGCGCGTCCGTTCTTCGGTTGGGTCTCTGATCATCTCGGCCGTGAAAATACGATGGCCGGCGTGTTTGCGATGGGGGCTCTCGCCTATTGGGGCTTAGGTGCGGCTGGCGGCAACCCGTACATGTTTATTCTCATGGCCGGGCTCGTATTTTTCACGTGGGGCGAAATCTTCAGCCTGTTCCCATCCACCTGCACGGACAGCTACGGCTCCAAATACGCGACTACCAATGCCGGGCTTCTGTATACAGCGAAAGGGACCTCCGCTTGGGTGGTGCCGCTCGCCAGTGTGCTCAATGCATATACCGGCTCATGGCACGGCGTGTTTGTCGCGGCGACGATTATGAACCTCATAGTTGCTGCAGCCGCCCTATTCGTACTCAAGCCGCTGCGCAAGCGAGCTTTGGAACGCCCATAGCGCTTCAGGGGCCGCCTGCGGGCAAGGCTTTTCCGCTGACTGATAACGGGCTGCTTGCGAGCGTCTGGTATTTTACATAATACTAGAAATTCCACAGACTTGATGATGATGGACACACCGGCTGCCATAAACCGCAATACCGAATCCGTAGGCCGGGTCGCGGTCGCGCCGCTTGCTGACACCTCGACCTTTGCCGAACGCGCCTATGTGGCTCTGAAAGACGTAATCCTCTCAATCGACCTCTACGAGCGATCCGGTGAGGTCCGTCTCGACGAACGCGCCTTGGCGCAGGACCTCGGAATCTCGCGCACACCGGTACGTGAAGCGATGGCACAGCTCGAGCGGGAAGGGTTCGTGCGTTCGGTGCCGCGTCGCGGCATCTACGTGGTGCGCAAGACCAAGCAGGAGGTGATCGAGCTGATCACAGCCTGGGCGGCGCTTGAGAGCATGGCGGCGCGGCTGATTACGCAGCAGGCGAGCGACGGGGAGATCGGCAAGCTGCGCAAAATGTTTACGAAGTTCGAGAACGGTCAGCTGCACGCGAAGCTCGATGAATACTCGCAGATAAATATCGAGTTCCACCAGACCATCATCCGCATGAGCCAAAATCGGGTGCTGATCGATCTTGCGGAGAACCTGTTCGCGCACATGCGCATGATCCGGCGCAAGACCATAGGTGAGGATGATCGGGCTGATCGCTCGATCCGCGATCACATGAACATCATCCAGGCGCTGGAGGCCCGCGAGACCGAGCGCGCCGAGGCTCTCGTGCGCGATCACGCGCTTGGCTTGGCGGAGCACGTGAAACGCCACGCCGACTATCTGGAATGACGGCGCGGAGATTTTTTCAGGGAGGTTGTCATGGTTGAAGCCGCAGTGAAGGCGAAAGAAGCGGCGCCCTCGGCCGAAGCGGAGCTGACGGACGGCTTTCACCTCGTCATCGATGCGCTCAAGCTCAATGGCATCAACACGATCTACGGCGTGCCCGGCATCCCGATTACGGATTTGGGCCGCATGGCCCAGGCCGCGGGCATGCGCGTCATCTCGTTCCGGCACGAGCAGAACGCGGGCAATGCGGCTGCGATCGCCGGCTTCCTGACGAAAAGGCCCGGCGTCTGCCTCACGGTGTCGGCTCCCGGCTTTCTCAACGGTCTGACGGCGCTGGCCAATGCCACGACCAACTGCTTCCCAATGATCCTGGTCAGCGGCTCGTCCGAGCGCGAGATCGTCGATCTGCAGCAGGGCGACTACGAAGAGATGGACCAACTCGCTATCGCCAAGCCCCTCTGCAAGGCCGCCTTCCGCGTGCTGCATGCCGCCGACATCGGCATCGGCGTGGCGCGCGCGATCCGCGCGGCTGTATCCGGCCGTCCAGGCGGCGTCTATCTCGATCTGCCGGCCAAACTTTTCTCGCAGGTCATGGACGCAGAGGCCGGCGCTAGCTCGCTGGTCAAGGTCATCGACCCGGCGCCGCCCCAGATTCCCGCTCCCGCCGCCGTCAAGCGTGCGCTCGATATCCTCAAGGGCGCCAAACGGCCGCTGATCATCCTCGGAAAAGGCGCGGCCTACGCGCAGGCCGACGAGGCGATCCGCGCGCTGATCGAAAAGAGCGGCATCCCTTTCCTGCCGATGAGCATGGCCAAGGGCCTCTTGCCCGACACCCATCCGCAGTGCGCGGGTGCGGCGCGCTCGACGGTGCTGAAGGATTCCGATGTCGTGATGCTGATCGGCGCCCGCCTCAACTGGCTGCTCTCGCACGGCAAGGGCAAGACCTGGGGTGAGCCAGGATCCAAGAAGTTCATCCAGATCGACATCGAGCCCAAGGAGATGGACAGCAATGTCGAGATCGCCGCGCCGTTGGTCGGCGACATCGGCTCCTGCGTGTCGACGCTCCTCGAGGGCATGGACGGCAAGTGGCCGGCCCCGCCGGCGGATTGGATCGGCGCCGTCAAAGCGAAAAAGGACGAAAACATCGCCAAGATGGCGCCGCGGTTGATGAAGAATTCGGCGCCGATGGACTTCCACAGCGCGCTCGGCGCGCTACGCACCGTCATCAAAGAGCGGCCGGATGCCATCCTCGTCAACGAAGGCGCCAACACGCTCGATCTCGCCCGCGGCGTCATCGACATGTACAAGCCGCGCAAGCGGCTCGACGTCGGCACCTGGGGCGTCATGGGCATCGGCATGGGCTTTGCCATCGCGGCCGCAATCGAGACCGGCAAACCCGTGCTCGCGGTCGAAGGCGACAGCGCCTTCGGTTTCTCCGGCATGGAAGTGGAAACGATCTGCCGCTACAGGCTGCCGGTGTGCGTCGTCGTCTTCAACAACGACGGCATTTATCGCGGCACCGACACCAATGCCGCCGGTGGTTCGGACCCTGCCACGACCGTCTTCGTCAAGGGCTCGCGCTACGACAAGATCGCGGAAGCATTCGGCGGCGTGGGCGTTCAGGCGACAACGCCCGATGAGCTCAAGCGCGCCGTCGACGCGGCCATGGACTCCGGCAAGCCGACCCTCATCAACGCGTTGATCGACCCGGCGGCCGGCACCGAGAGCGGACGCATCGGCAAGCTCAACCCGCAAAGCGCGGTTCGCAAGAAATAAGGAAGCACCCAATGAAAGCGCTGGAAGGCGTCGAGATGCTCGACTTCACCCATGGCGTCGAATGCGCGCCGAGGACCAATAACCAGACGATGTACAAGTGACGGGGGCGAACATGCCAAAGCGCAAGACATCTACCAAGGCTCGGCAGAAGCTGGCGGTGAAAAAATCCGCAGGCAAGAAGGTCGTGAAGCTCAAGGCCAAGAAAACGGCGGCCAAAGCGACTGCGAAAGCGGCTGCCAACGGTTTGCCGCGTCCGAGCGCCAAGCCGTGGGGCCAGGCCGGCAAGGCGCTCGACGGCGTGCGCATCCTCGATTTCACCCACGTGCAATCGGGCCCGACCTGCACGCAGCTGCTCGCCTATATGGGCGCCGACGTGATCAAGGTCGAGCGGCCCGGCGTCGGCGACATCACGCGCGGCCAGCTGCGCGACGTCAAAGGCGCCGACAGCCTCTATTTCACCATGCTCAACGGCAGCAAACGCTCGATCACCATCGACTCCAAGCATCCCAAGGGCAAGGAGATCCTCGATCGGCTGATCAAGCACTGCGACGTGCTGGTGGAGAATTTCGCGCCCGGCGCGCTCGACCGCATGGGGCTGACCTGGGAGCACATCCACAAGACCAATCCGCGCATGATCGTGGCCTCGGTCAAGGGCTTCGGCCCCGGCCCCTACGAGGATTGCAAGGTCTACGAGAACGTCGCCCAATGCGCGGGCGGCGCCGCCTCCACCCCCGGCTTCCGCGAGGGCCCACCGCTCGTCACCGGGGCGCAGATCGGCGACAGCGGCACCGGTCTGCACCTCGCCTTCGGCATTGTCAGCGCGCTCTATCAGCGCATCCGCACCGGGCGCGGGCAGCGCGTGCTCTGCGCCATGCAGGACGGCGTGCTCAATCTCGCCCGCGTCAAGCTGCGCGACCAACAGCGTTTGGGGCACGGACCGCTGACCGAATACAGCCAGTACGGCGAAGGCATTTCGTTCGGAAAAGCGGTGCCGCGCGCCGGCAACGATTCCGGCGGCGGCCAGCCCGGCTGGATCCTCAAATGCAAGGGCTGGGAAAACGATCCCGACTCCTACATCTATTTCATCACCCAGGCGCCCGTATGGGGCGCGATCTGCGACCTCATCGGCAAGCCGGAATGGAAGAGCGATCCCGACTACGCCACGCCGCCGGCGCGGTTGCCGCGGCTGCGTCACATCTTCGATACGATCGAGCAGTGGACCATGACCAAGACCAAGTTCGAGGTCATGGACATCTGCAACGCGGTCGACATCCCGGTCGGCCCGATCCTGTCGATGAAGGAGATCGCCGAGGAGCCGTCGCTGCGCAAGACCGGCACCGTGGTCGAGGTCGATCACCCCACGCGCGGCAAGTATCTCACCGTCGGCAACCCCATCAAGATGTCGGACTCGATCACCGAAGTGAGACGCTCGCCGCTGCTCGGCGAGCACACCGAGGAAATCCTCGGCAAGGAGCTCGGCTATAGCAAGGCGGAGATCGCCGAGATCAAGGCGTCGGGCGCGATCACGGCGCCGGAGAAAGGCGCGCGTGCCGAGGCGGCGTGACCGAACAACGCTGTCGTCCCCGCGTAAGCGGGGACGCATAACCACCGACTGAGAAACTTCGCACCGACGGTGGATATGGATTCCGGCTCTCGCTTCGCTCGGCCGGAATGACAGGGAGAGTTGGGAGAGGAATGGCGAATGCGTATCGTCGTGCACGGCCAACAGGCGTTCGGCAAGGCGGTGTTGGAGGCGTTGCGCAAGCGCGGCGACGACGTCGTCGCCGTCTACGTGGCGCCGGAGAAGGAGGGCGCGAAGGCCGATCCGCTCAAGGAGGCCGCGCTCGCGGCCAAGCTGCCGGTCCACCAGCCGGCGTCCTACCGCAAGCCGCAGGTGTGGGAGGAGTTCAAGGCGCTCAAGCCGGACCTGCAGGTGATGGCCTTCGTCACGCTGTTCGTGCCGGAGGAATTTCTCAACATCCCGACCAAGGGCTCGATCCAATATCATCCCTCGCTCTTGCCGAAATATCGCGGGCCGAGCGCGATCAACTGGCCGATCATCCAAGGCGAGACCGAGACCGGGCTGTCGATCTTCTGGCCCGACAACGGGCTCGATACCGGCGACGTGCTGTTGCAGAAGAAGACCCATATCGGCCCCGACGACTCGCTCGGCTCGGTCTATTTCGACCGGCTGTTTCCCATGGGCGTCGAGGCGATGCTGGAGGCGGTCGACCTGGTCAAGGCCGGCAAGGCGCCGCGCATCAAGCAGGATCACGCGCAGGCGACCTACGAGGGCCGCTGCGGGCGCGACAACGCCCGCATCGACTGGGGCAAGCCCTGGCGGCAGATCCACAATCTCATCCGCGGCTGCAATCCGGCGCCCGGCGCCTGGACGACGCTCGAGGGCAAGCCGCTGCAGGTGTTCGAGGCCAAGCCCTTGCCCGCGCGTGACCCCAAGGGCATCGGCGGCAAGATGGGCGAGGTCGCCGAGGTTTCGGCCGACGGCTTCACCGTCGTCTGCGCCGACGGCCGCATCAAGGTTCTGCGCGTGAAGACCCACGACGGTCCCAAGGTCGCCGCCGCGGAATTCGCCGCCACCGCCAAGCTCAACCCCGCAACGAGGCTCGTATGACTCCGACCCAAGCCACCGCCGCCAAGGCCCCGATCACCGCCTCGCAGCACGCCAATCCGAGATCCGACATCGAAATCTCCCAGGCCGCCAAGAAGCGGCTGATCGTCGATATCGCGCGCGAAAAGCTCGGCATCGGACCCGAGCACCTCGAGCCCTACGGGCACTACAAGGCCAAGATCTCGATGGAGTTCATCAAGTCGCTCAAGAACCGTCCCGACGGCAAGCTCATCCTGGTTTCGGCGATCACCCCGACGCCGGCGGGCGAGGGCAAGACCACGACCACGGTCGGCCTCACGGATGCGCTCAACCATATCGGCAAGAAGGCGATGCTGTGCCTGCGCGAGCCCTCGCTCGGCCCGTCGTTTGGCATGAAGGGCGGTGCCGCCGGCGGCGGCTATGCCCAGGTCGTACCGATGGAAGACATCAACCTTCACTTCACCGGCGACTTCCACGCGATCACCTCGGCGAACAATCTGCTCGCCGCCATGATCGATAACCACATCTATTGGGGCAATGCGCTCGGCATCGACCAGCGCCGCGTCACCTGGCGCCGGGTGATGGACATGAACGACCGGGCACTGCGCTCGATCGTGTCCTCGCTCGGCGGCGTCGCCAACGGCTTTCCACGCGAGGACGGCTTCGACATCACGGTCGCCTCCGAGGTGATGGCGATCTTCTGCCTCGCCCGGGATCTCGACGATCTCAAGAAGCGGCTGTCGAATATCATCGTGGCCTATACGCGCGACCGCAAGCCGGTGCGCGCCGGCGACCTCAACGCGCACGGCGCCATGACCGCACTGCTCAAGGAGGCGCTGGCGCCCAACCTGGTGCAGACGCTCGAGGGCACGCCCGCCTTCATCCACGGCGGCCCGTTCGCCAACATCGCGCACGGCTGCAACTCGGTGCTCGCGACGACGACGGCGCTGAAGCTCGCCGATTACGTCGTCACCGAGGCGGGTTTCGGCTCCGACCTGGGCGGCGAGAAGTTCATCGACATCAAATGCCGCAAGACCGGGATCGCGCCCGACTGCGCGGTGCTGGTCGCCACCATCCGCGCGCTCAAGATGCACGGCGGCGTCAAGAAAGAAGACCTCAAGGCCGAGAACGTGAAGGCGCTCCAGGCCGGCATGAGCAACCTGCAGCGCCACGTGGAGAACATGCAGAAATTCGGCATCGTGCCGGTGGTCTCGATCAATCGTTTCT
>Ga0213879_10000115_pt1 | contig 9650 bp, 8 predicted proteins | sample VelepicoBEBS_R03_FD_161046 | JGI IMG/M metagenome (GOLD analysis project Ga0213879, IMG submission 161046) | Vellozia epidendroides bulk soil microbial communities from rupestrian grasslands, the National Park of Serra do Cipo, Brazil - BS_R03 | ecosystem: Environmental > Terrestrial > Soil >...
GGCTCTTGTCGATCGCGATCGCCATGGCGGCTCCTCTCGGAATCGTGGTTTCCTCGGTCAACTCAGCAACATTTGCACATTCGAATTCGGGTTCACGGGGTGTGCGGGGGGGTTGAACCGTACATATTCTTGGCCGCGAGGCGCCGGTGTTGGCCGGCCGCAAACCAGCGGGTCGGCCTTACCGAACACGCGTCGCTCTAACACTTGATGAATACCGTATAGAGCGATTGCCAGCGCGGGCCAGCCAATCCAAGGCCACATCTCCCGCCATCGCGGCAAGGGCTTAGCCACCTCCACCGCACCGCCGATCACGGCCAGCCCATGCAAACCTTCAACCTGGACGTGCATTTCCCAGCGGCCTGGCTCGGGGAGTTCGAACTGGGCCGCGCGGAAGAGCTTGTTGGTCGCCGCGTCGGGTGTGGCCGGATATTCCAACGCAAGCCGACCGAAACCACATATGATTCGTGCGTCCCGGGATCAGGTCGGTCTTCCCGGCCAGGCGCGGCACCCAGAAGCTGTGGCAGACATCGGCCGACTTCAACATGTAGACCGGCCGCGGCACGCCGTCTTCGCTGGCTGGTACATGCAGCTCGTTAGCCGTGATGAAGCCCACGTCTTGGCTGTCATATTTGCGGTAGACGTACTCCCACCACCACTGATGGCCGATGACGGTGACGTAAAGCGGCTTCGAGCCCGGCGGCGGTGTGTCGGGGTCGACGCGTACTTTCGAATTCCGTGCGGGTCAGAATCAGAGCTAGGAGGAAGCAAATCAGCGCCGGCGCGGCCGTCCATGCGATCTCGATGGGGATGCTGCCGTACACCTGCGGCGGTTCCGCGCCTTCCGGAGAAGGGCGCCAGAAACGAATGATGCTGTACAGGAGCACGCCTTCGACAATCAGGAAGATCGCCGCGGTGACTGCAAGCACCAAGATAAACAGGGAACGGATCGACTCCGCGGGCGGAGAGGCTGGATTGAAGATCGACAGATTCTGAGCCGAGGTCGCTCCGTCAGCCAGTAGGATGAGTCCACGCATGTTCATTAATTCCTCATACCGCCGGCGACCGTTCATCCATTTTGGCCAGATGGCCTGCCGCCATTCACGCCACCCAGGAAGGGCTCGGCCGACCCGGAGGTGCCCTCGGTTCGCCTGTTCTCGGGGACAGCACCGGCCGCAGCTTCACGGAAAAGCAAGACCGTCTCGCTCTCCAGGCCGATCTTCACGATGTCCGGCCGAAACAAGAGCGCAAAGGTCCAGTCGCTCATGATGCGCAGCCGACGGCTCCAGCCCGGCATTTGAAGCAGGTAGTATGTTCGCCGAACGAACCACGCCAAAAAGCCGTGCAGGCGTACTTTCAGGAGCTGGCCGAACGCCCTGCTGTGCCCCAGGGAGCCCATCATCCCTAAGGTGTCGTAGACGAACGGCTGGGGTGCCCGGCCGTTCAGAACAGCGTAAATGTTGTGGGCCAGCACTTTGGCCTCTCGCAAGGTATGCTGGGCCAGGTTCGGGTAGGGTTTGCCGTCGGGGGCAGGGATGAACGCACAATCGCCGAGCGCCCACACCTCCGGGCGGCTCTTGCAGCGCATGGTCCCATCGACCACGATGTGCCCGCGTTGATCCTTCTCCACCGGCAGGCCGGCCACGACTGGGTTCGGGACGATCCCGGCTGCCAGGACAATGGTCTCCGCCTCGATCGTCTCTTCCGGCAAGTGGATCTTGCCCGGCTCGATGGCCCGCACGGGGGCGTGGGTCCGGATCTCCGTCCCGTGCCGCCCACCGAGCAGCCGGGCCCCATACTCCGCCAGCTTAGGGTCGATCTCTGGCATGATCCGGTCGCCCGCTTGGAGCAGGAGGAAACGGACCTCGTCGCGGCTCACGTGTCGGTAAAAAGGCGTGATCTCGTCCACGAAGGCGGTCAACTCGCCGAAGAGCTCCACGCCGACCAGCCCTCCCCCGATGACCATGAACGTGAGCAGCCTGCGTTTGCGCTTCGGCTCTAGCTCCACGTCGGCTCGTTCAAAGCATTCAATCATATGGTTGCGCAGGAGGAAGGCGTCGGCGAGGGTCTTGAACGTGAAGGCGTTCTCCGAACCGGGGATCATTTTCTGGTTGGTCATTGCCCCGAGAGCCAGGACCAGATGGTCGTAGGACAACTCGCCACTTGACCCGTGAGCGGCCACGTGGACCACCCGGCGCTCCAGGTCGATGCCCTGAACCGCGGCCTCGCCGAACCGTGTGGTGCGCAAGAACGCGCGGATGGGCAAGGAACAGTGTCGCAAGTCAAGGGTTCCAGAACAAACCTCAAACAGCAGCGGAGTCATGAGGAGGAAATTGTCGCGGCTCACAAGAACGATTTCGACATCCGGATGGCGCTTGCAAAGCGTCTCCAGGTGGCGGGCGGTGTAGGCCCCACCGAAGCCGCCACCAAGAATCATGATCCGGGTTTTCGCAGCGTGCGAATCTACTCCCGTTACGGCACGCTCGCGGCTCACAACGTCTGTCTGATTCACGGGCTGACTCCCACGGTTGGAAATAGTTCCGACGACGGTGCCAGTGCAAAGCCTGTTCTCTCAGTCTGTTCCCGGCTGTCCCGCCGCCGCCCGGTCGGCAAGCACCAGGGCCTGGTCCTGGCGAACCCGCCCGGCCGGAATCGACTCATCACCGGCGCGCAGGCGCCCCAGCATCCCAGCCTTCTCCCTGCCGGTCACCAGCCACATGACGCGCCGGGAACGATTGAGGATCGGATACGTCAACGTCATCCGGCGCCTTCCCTGATAGACTCTGGTCAGCGCGACGTCTGCGTCAGTGACGTCGAGGACCGGATCCGCGGGTACCAAGGAGGCGGTGTGTCCGTCGGGACCAAGGCCCAGGTGGACGAGGTCGAGAACTGGCGGCGAGCCGGCAATCTCTCGAAGGGTGTGGGCATAGCGCGTGGCCGCTTCCGCCAGATCGGGCGATTCGACGGGCATGGCATGGAGCTGCCCGGGACGGAGCGGGGCATGCTCCAGCAGGCATTCGCGCAAATGGGTCAAGTTTCGATCCGGGTGTCCCGCGGGCGCCACTCGCTCGTCCACCTGGACCAGATGGACGCTCTCCCACGGGACGTCTTCGCTTGCCAGGGCACGCAGCATGAGCCAGGGAGTGTGGCCGCCGCTGACGGCCATGAGGAATCGGCCCCGCGCGGCTGAGGCCGTCCGAGCCTCGGCAGCAATGATGGCGGCAGCCTTACGGGCGACGGTATCGGCATCGGACAACACTTCGAGTTTCATCCGCATCTCTCCGATCCGAATCAGCCTGTCACGATCGGGTACTGCCAGCCGCCGGGAGGTGAGACCTGCTGATTGGCCTGACTCGGCCCCCAACTATTCGGCTCGTATTCGTAGACAGGGGTGCCCGCCTTCAGCACCGGATCGACGATGCGCCACGCCTCTTCTACATAGTCCTCCCGGGCAAACAGGATGGCGTCCCCTTCCATGGCGTCTCCCAGGACCCGTTCATACGCATCCATCTCACCTGCGCCGGGTTGGCGGCTCGCCAGCAGTTCCACCGATCGGCCGATCATCCTCTCTTCAGGGTCCATGACTGTCGCTCCCAGCGCGATCGTCACCTCAGGGCTGATGCGGAAGCGGAGGTAGTTCGGTCCGGAACAACAGGTGGAAAAGAGGACCGGTGGTTGTCGCAGGCGGACAATGACCTCCGTGCAGGTCACGGGCATCAGCTTCCCAGCCCGGATGTAGAACGGGACCCCTTTCCAGCGCCACGAATTGACTTCCAGCCGCAGCGCGGCGAAGGTCTCGACCTGTGAGTGCGGTGCCACACCTTTCTCGTTCCTGTAGCCACGGAACTGGCCGCGGACAACATCCTTGGGATCCAACTCTTCGATCGCCTTCAAGACCTTGACCTTCTCATCACGGAACGATTCGCTGTCGGTTCGCGCCGGTGCTTCCATGGCCAGGTTTGCGAGGACTTGAAAAAGGTGATTCTGAACGACGTCGCGGATGGTGCCCGTCTCGTCGTAGAAAGCGCCCCGGCCCTGCACTCCGAAGTCTTCAGCCATGATGATCTGCACACTCTCGACGTGGTTGCGGTTCCAGAACGGCTCCAGGAACGAGTTCACGAACCGGAAGAAGACGAGATTCTGAACCGGCCGCTTCCCGAGATAATGGTCGATGCGGAAGATCGCCCTCTCGTCGAAGGTTGCGAGCAGAATCCGGTTCAGATCCTGTGCCGAGGTGAGGTCTCGGCCAAACGGCTTCTCGAGGATGACGCGGGCGCCTCTGGTGCAGCCGGAAGCGGTGAGTTGTTGCACGACGAGCCCGAATAGCGCGGGTGGGATGGCAAGGTAGTACGCCGGCCGCTGGGCGGAGCCGAGCGCTTCGCGGACAGCGTGAAACGTTGCCGGGTCTTTGTAGTCGCCGTCAACATAGTGCAGCAAGCCGCATAACTTGTCGAACGCCGCGGGATCGAGTCCCCCATGTCTCTCGACGCTGTCGCGTGCCCGCGCCCGGAATTGGTCGAGATTCCAGCCTGACTTGGCCACGCCGATGATTGGCACATTCAGGTGGCCGCGCTTCACCATCGCCTGGAGCGCCGGGAAGATCTTCTTGTAAGCCAGATCGCCCGTTGCACCGAGGAAAACCAGCGCGTCGGATTGGGATTCACTCATCGCATTCTCTCTTTCTCGCTGTTACTTCGCAGCTTTTTCCAAGTGTCCGCCGAACTGGAATCGCATGGCCGAGAGCAGTTTGTCCTGGAAGTCCGCCTCGCCACGCGACGAGAAGCGCTCATAGAGCGCCGTGGTGAGGACGGGCACCGGTACCGCCTCGTCGATGGCGGCCTTGATCGTCCAACGCCCCTCGCCCGAGTCCGAGACCCGGCCCGCGAATTCCGAGAGCTCGGCGTCTTTGACCAGGGCGGTCGCCGTCAGGTCGAGCAACCACGAGGCGATCACGCTGCCGCGCCGCCACACCTCGGCGATGTCGCGCAGGTTGAGGTCGTACTGGTAGTGCTCGGGCTCGCGCAGGGGCGTCGTTTCCGCGTCGATCTCGTGGGGTCGCTTGCCGATATTGGCGTCGCGCAAGACTCCCAGTCCCTCGGCGTAGGCGGCCATGACGCCGTATTCGATGCCGTTGTGGACCATCTTGACGAAGTGGCCGGCGCCCGAGGACCCGCAGTGCAGGTAGCCCTGCTCGGCGGTGCCGCCGATCGGCTCGCGTCCCGGGGTGCGCGGGATCTCGCCTACGCCGGGCGCCAGCGCCTGGAACACCGGGTCGAGGCGCTGCACTGCCTGAGCTGGGCCGCCGATCATCATGCAGTAGCCGCGTTCCAGGCCCCAGACACCGCCGCTCGTCCCCACGTCCACGTAATGGATCTGCTTCGACGCGAGCTCTTTGGCACGGCGGATGTCATCCACGTAGTAGGAATTGCCGCCGTCGATGAGGATGTCTCCCGCCTCGAGATCGGGCAGGAGGTCGGCGATGGTCTTGTCCACGACGGCCGCCGGGACCATCAGCCAGATCGCTCGCGGCTTGTCCAGTTTCGTCACGAGGTCGTGCAGCGAGGATGCTCCCGCCGCCCGCTCCTCGACCAGTCCTTCCACCGCCTTCGGCGACATGTCGAAGACGACGCACTGGTGGCCTGCCTTGAGCAGTCGTCGCACCATGTTCGCGCCCATGCGGCCGAGTCCGATCATTCCAAGGTGCATGGCTGGCTCCTTTCTCAGAACAGCTTGTTCGAACCGTTACGTTGCGTTCCCGACCTGGTTCAGGGCGCCGCGCAGCCGGTTCATGGCCGCGGTCGCGCCTTCACCCCCTTCCTCCCAAAGGCGAAATCCTCCCAGGAAGGCATTGGCGTTGTCGCCGGCTCGGCAACCGGGAGGCAGCTCTTTCAGTTTCTTGACGTTTCCTCCCCCCAAGACGACGTCCTCGGGTTCGAGGGCGGCGATCAGGCGGGCGACGACATCCGCGACATAGCGCCGCCATTTCTTCTTGCCGACCCGCTTCAATCCGCGGATGCCCACGTAGTCCTCGTAGGTGCCCTTCCTGTACGGGAGATGGCCCAGCTCCATCGGCTCGACGATCCCCTCGACAATCAGAGTGGAACCCAGACCGGTCCCTAGTCCCAGGAACAACATCTTGCCGCCCTCGTAGCTCCCCAGGGCTTGCATGGCTGCATCGTTGATAACCTTGACAGGGCAGCCGAAGGCGGCTTGATAGTCGAACCCGACCCAACCCGGGACAAGGTTATGCGGTTCGGCAACCGGCCGACCATGCAGAACGGGTCCCGGGTAGCCGATGGCCACCACGTTATACTTCCAGTCCCTGGCAAACTCGTTGACTCTGGCGACCATCTGTTCGGCGGTCAGGGTTGGTCCAGAAACGAACCTCCGAGGTTCGCTTTGCCCGGTGGCGAGGAGTTTTACGTGAGTCCCGCCCACATCAACAACCAGCACGTTCATGGCGAACTCCCTAACTGGCCTTTGCAAGCACGGCGCTCTTGGAGGCGATCACCGCCATGAGGTCGTCCCATGACTTCACGAACGACTTCGCTCCTTCGTCTTGGAGCTGGGCGGCCAGAGCGTCGATGTCGATGCCAACCTTGGTGAACTGGGCCAGCACTTCCTCGCAGTCGCCGCCGTCTGCCGGCAGGTTCGTGCCGAGTTGGCCGTGCTCGGCGAAGGCTTTCAAGGTCCCCTCGGGCATGGTGTTCACCGTGTAAGGCGCGTCAAGGGCCTTGATGTACAGGACGTCGGAGGCCTTGGGGTCCTTGGTCCCCGTGCTGGCCCAGAGCAGGCGTTGCGGGCGGGCGCCGGCGTTATAGACGCGCAGCCAGCGCGGCGAACCGAGCAATTGGCGGCAGGCTTTGTACGTGCGCTTGGCGATGGCAATGCCGAACTGGTCGTTGAGCGCCTCGGGCACTTTACCCATGACCGCGACGTCCCAGCGGCTGATGAACACCGAGGCCACGGAGCCCACATCGGGCTTGAGCCCGGCGTCGATGCGCCGCTCGATGCCGCGCAGGAACGCCTCGGCCGCTGCCACGTAGTGCTCGCGGGAGAACAAGAGGGTCACGTTGATCGGCACCCCGGCAAAGATCGCCTCTTCAATGGCGGGCAGGCCTTCCTTCGTACCTGGAATCTTGATGAAGAGGTTGGGTCGCCCCGCCCGGCTATACAGGTCCCTGGCCGCGGCCAGGGTGCTGGCAGTGTCGTGGGCCAGGAGGGGCGACACTTCCAAGGACACCCACCCGTCCACACCGTCGGTCTTCTCCCAGATCGGTCGAAACAGGTCGGCGGCCCGAGTGAGGTCCTCGAGCGCCAGCTCGAAGAACAGCTCCTCGCCCGACTTGCCTTCCTGGAGTTTCTTGCGGATGGCGTCGTCGTAGGCGGTGCTGTTCTTGATGGCGTGGTCGAAGATCGTCGGGTTTGAGGTGAGTCCGGTCAACGAGAGCTCGTCGATGTAGCGCTGGAGCGTTCCCGTGGTCAGCAGGTCGCGCGTGATGTTATCGAGCCAGAGGCTCTGGCCCAGGTCGTGCAGTTTTTCAGTCGCTTTCATGGTGTTACCTCGGGAGTACACGGGAAAGAGGAAGGGAAGAGCTGTCCGCCCGTCGCTGGCCCGCCAGCAGGGCGGGAAAACCTGGTCAAGGAGGTCGCCGATGCGCTCGACTGTCAGGTCCGCCGCCGGGTAGGAGGCGACGATCTTCGGGTCGTAGGCAAACTTACCTTGCCGCACAAAAGAGGAGCCGGTCGATCCATGCCAGCGCGGCCGGCTCCACGCCGCCAATGCCGTAAGGCGAGGGCAGCGAGGGGGCCTCCCGTCTGACCGGGGGCCTACTGACGGGCCGAGTCAGATATTGGCCAGCTCGCCGAAGTACTGATGGTCCTCGTCGTAGCCGCCCTCCCCCTCGCCGAAGGCCTTGTGGCTCTCGCAGAACTCGATTTCCCGGATCCACTTGACCATCTTGAAGCCGAGCTGGTTCTCGACCCGCAGCCGCAGGGGCGGCCCGTACAGCGTCTTGAGCGGCTTGCCGTTCATCTCGTAGGCCAGCAACGTCTGGGGGTGCATGAGGTTCTCCAGCGAGTGGCAGTCGTAGTACTGGCCCCCCCCCAGGCCTTCGCCGAACGAGTAGAACGCGGCCACCCGCGCCTCCGGCTTCGGCCGGACCAGCTTGATCAGCTCCGCCATGGGAAGCCCGCCCCACTCGGCGATGCCCGACCAGCCCTGAATGCAGTGGTGCAGCGTGATCTGGGTCTTCTTGCCCATCGCCCGGATCTCGTCCAGCGACAGCTCGACCGGGTTCTCCACCAGGCCGGAGACCCTGAGGCGGTAGTCCCTGAAGTCATGGGCGGCGAGGGTCGTCCATTCGTCGCTGGTGGGCACCTTGCCGTTCGGCCAGAAGAAGGGCGAGATGTCCTCGCGGCGGAACTCCGCGACCGGAACGGCGCGATTGAGCAGGAGCTCCATGACGGGCGTGACGATCGCCCGAGCGATATGCTGGATGGTCCGGGGATACCACCACGACATCCCGTTGGCCAGCGCGTTGAGCGCCACGACCACGCCGAGGCCCACCAGGCCCAGGTACAGCCCGAGCGGGCCGGTATCGTCCGTGCCGCGCACGATATGGTTCATGTTCCGCATGAGCCCGGTGAGGGCCACCATGGTCACATGGCCGATGAGGAAGGCGACGAAGGCGCACATGATGAGGAAGTGGAGTGACCGGCCGATCTGGCGGTTGCCGGCCAGCTTCGGATACCACGCGAATCGATTGGTCAGGGCCGGCGACATCGAGGGCCCGGTCAGGATCGCCAGGGGGGCCAGGAGGAAAACCACCGCGAAGTAGGACAACTGCTGGAGGGCGTTGTAGCGGTAGAACCCGTTCGGTTCGGGCGGCAGGTGGAACGTGGCATAATGGACGAAGACGGCCCAGGCATCATGCACGACCGACCAGGAGGTCGGCACCAGCCGCCTCCATTGCCCGGTCCCGAAGAGCAGGGCTACGAAGACCAGGCCGTTGCCCACCCAGAACAGCACGCTCAGGAAGTGCCAGTGCCGGGCCATGCCGACGGTGTGCCGGTAGCCGGGCAGGCCGATCCAGGGAGAGAGGTAGCGGTTGTCGTCGTTGGCCGTCCAGACGCGGTCCTTCGGCACGTCGATCGGCGTCAGCCGCAGCCACTCGGTGCCGGGCGTGCAGTGGACGTTCCAGTACAGCCGAGGGTGGTCCAGGAGGATCTGCAGGCCGCTGCGGACGAGCAGGATGAGGAACAGGAAGTTGACGTAATGGGTGATCCGGAGCCACGCCGGGAAGCCGTGGGGCGTGGCGGCCTCGGAGACCACTTGAGGGCTGGCCGGCACTGGCGGCAGGCCGAACACGGCCCATTGCAGATAGGCTGCGGCGACCGGGAATCCGATCAAGAGAATCAGCAGCAGGAGAGCCGTGCGACGAATTCGCATGATCATTACTCCATGGAGAAGTACCTGATAGACTCACCGCTCTGACTACGAAGCTGCACCGGCGGAGATGTGATGCAATTGATCCCGCTGCCAGCATTATATCCGTGCCGAGCGCCGCCTGGGATTGCCGATCCTATATTACCCCGGCAAGAAAGATGCGCAAGACACCAGCCCGAACGGCCAGCGTGAGGCTCCAGATCCG
>Ga0213879_10000116_pt1 | contig 9616 bp, 5 predicted proteins | sample VelepicoBEBS_R03_FD_161046 | JGI IMG/M metagenome (GOLD analysis project Ga0213879, IMG submission 161046) | Vellozia epidendroides bulk soil microbial communities from rupestrian grasslands, the National Park of Serra do Cipo, Brazil - BS_R03 | ecosystem: Environmental > Terrestrial > Soil >...
CGGTCATTCTCTTCGACGAGGTCGAGAAGGCGCACCCGGACGTGTTCAACGTCTTCCTGCAGATCCTCGACGACGGCCGCTTGACCGACGGTCAGGGCCACACCGTCGACTTCAAGAACACGATCGTGATCATGACGTCGAACATCGGCAGCCATCGCATCCTCGATTACAAGGGGTCGTTCGACGGCGCCGACTACGCGATCATGCGCGCGACGGTGCTCGACGAGCTGCGCCAGCATTTCCGGCCCGAGTTCCTCAACCGCGTCGACGAGATCATCGTCTTCCACGGGCTCACCGAAGACGAGCTGATGAGGATCGTCGACATCCAGCTCGGGCATCTACGCCGCCGCCTAGCCGAGCGCCGCGTCACGCTGGCGCTCTCGGACGAGGCGAAGCGCCACATCGTCAAGGTCGGTTACGACCCGACCTATGGGGCGCGCCCGCTCAAGCGCACGATTCAAAAGGAAGTGGAGACGCCGCTCGGGCGCAAGATCCTGGCCGGCGAGATCAAAGAGGGCGATACCGTGGACGTCGGCTTCGACGAAGCGCGCGGCGAGCTCACGTTCAAAGTCGGGGAAAAGGCGACCGCGACAGCCATGTCATCCTGAGCGGAGTGAGCCGAAGGCGAGCGAAGTCGAAGGGATGCTTTTGGCCGCTTTTACGTTTGCGCAAGTGCTCGGCTATCCGTACCCAAACGTCCTCGCTCGCGACCCGCGCGGGACGGCGATCGCATACGCGCTGAATCAGCGCGGGCTGCGCACGATCTGGTTCGCGCGCGCGCCGGACTTTTCACCGAAGCAGCTGTTTTCCTCGGGAACCGACGACGGCCAAGAGCTGACCAACCTCGCGATCTCCAACGAGGATTCGCACGTCGTCTACGTGCGCGGCGGCGACCACGACGCCAACTGGCCCGACCCGCTCCAGCCCAACCCAGCGTCGTATACCGCGCAACCGGACATGCAGGTCTGGTCCGTCTCCACCACTGGAGGTGTGCCGAAGCTGCTGGGAGCGGGCGACGCTCCGGCGATTGCGCCCGACGGCACGCGCGTCGCGTTCACGAGCGGCGGCGCCGTGATGATCGCGCCGGTCGACGGCGGCGCGCCTGCGAAACGGCTGTTCTTCGACCGCGGTCAAGACTCGGATCTGCGCTGGTCCCCCGACGGATCGGCACTCGCCTTCGTCTCGACGCGCACCGATCACAGCTTCATCGGGATCTATCGCGGCGACGCGACGCCGATTCAATATCTTGCGCCGACGACGTCGCAGGACAGCATGCCGCGCTGGTCGCCGGACGGCGTGCGCCTCGCGTTCGTGCGAGTGCGCGGCGACGGCGGTCCGCCGCAGAATCCGCTGAACTGGAACCCGACGCCCTGGCAGATCTGGGTCGCGGACCCGCGCTCGGAGGCGGGTCATCTCGTTTGGTCCAGTCCGAAAACGCCGCGCGGCTCGCTCCCGCAGACGGGGCTCGGTCCCCTCCTGGAGTGGGCCGCGGGCGATCGGCTCGTCTTCAACAGCGAGCAAGACAACTGGCCGCACCTCTATGCCGTCGCCGCGACGGGCGGTGCGGCGGGCCTGTTGACTCCCGGCGCGTATGCGATCCAGGACGTTTCTATCTCGCCGGACTTGCAGTCCGTCGTCTACTCGGCCGACACGGGCTCGGCGCCGGGCGACGACGATCGGCTGCACCTATTTCGTGTCGACGTGCAGACCGGTGCCATCACGCAGCTCGCGAGCGGCGCGAGCAGCGAATGGCAGCCGGTGGCCCTTGCGAATAACGCCGTCGCGTTCGATCGCGCCACGGCGCAGCAGCCGCCGCTCGTGACGCTGCTATCGAGCGCCGGCACCGCGCGCACGCTCGATGAAGATCTTCTCCCGGCCGACTTTCCGTCGTCGCAGCTGGTGACGCCGCGCGAGGTGTCGTTTCACGCGCTCGACGGCTGGCTGATTCACGGTCAGCTCTTCGCACCGAGCGGCGGCGGGAAGCATCCCGGCATCATCTTCGTGCACGGCGGCCCGCCGCGACAGATGCTGCTGACCTGGCACTACTTCGACTACTACTCCAATGCGTACGCGGTCAATCAGTATCTGGCGAACCACGGGTTCGCCGTGCTGTCGGTGAACTATCGGCTGGGCATCGGCTACGGCCACGACTTCAACTTTCCGCCGCGCTGGGGGCCGACGGGCGCGTCGGAATACCAAGACGTCGTCGCCGGCGCCCGGTTTCTGCAGCGTCAGCCGAACGTGGATGCGCGGCGGATCGGCATCTGGGGCGGCTCGTACGGCGGATACTTAACGGCGCTCGCCCTCGCGCGCAACTCAGACCTCTTCAAAGCCGGCGTGGACTTCCACGGCGTTCACGACTGGTCGCTCGACATCGACCATCCCCTCTGGGGTTTCACGCAGCTCAAGCGCTTCGAACAATACGACATGCGCGCGATGATGAAGCTGGCGTGGCAATCCTCGCCCGATTCGTCGATCGCAACCTGGAAGTCGCCGGTGCTGCTGATCCAGGGCGACGACGACCGCAACGTCGAGTTCCAGCAGATGGTGGATCTGGTGGCGCGGCTCGAGCTCGCGCACGTGCCGTTCGAGCAGATCGTGATCCCGAACGAGATCCACGGCTTCCTGCGCTACGCGTCCTGGCTCGCGGCCGACTCGGCGACGGCAGAATATTTCAGCCGGCAGTTCCTCCCGCGCTAATGTATCTCCGAATAGAGCTAAAGCTTTGCGGCCTCGCGCTTGCGCAGGCGCAGGCGTTCGGTTTCGTCGAGGATGCGTTTGCGCAGGCGGATCGACTTGGGCGTCACCTCGACGAGCTCGTCGTCGCCGATGAACTCGAGCGCGCGCTCGAGTGAGAATTCCTCCGGCGGGGCGAGCTTCACGTTTTCGTCGGATCCCGCCGCGCGCATGTTGGTGAGCTTCTTCTCGCGCACGACGTTGATCGCGACGTCGTACTCGTCGTTGGCCCGGCCGACGATCATTCCCTCATAGACGTCGATACCGGGGCCGACGAAGAAGCGGCCGCGCTGCTCGAGCCCCATCAGCGCGTAACCCGTGGAGCGGCCCGTATCGCTCGCGACGAGCGCGCCGACGTTGCGTCCCGGGAGCTCGCCCTGCCAGGGCTGGTGGTCGTAATAGGTGTGCGACAACACGGCGGTTCCGCGGGTGAGCGTCAGCAGCTCGCCGCGCAGTCCGAAGATCGCGCGGGTCGGCATGGTGTACTCGAGCCGCTGAAGGTCTCCGACGGTCAGCATGTTCGACATCGTGGCCTTGCGCCGGCCCAGCGCCTCGATCGCGGCGCCGGCGTACTCTTCGGGCACGTCCACAACGACGTACTCCACGGGCTCGTAACGCTTGCCGTCGCGCTCGGTGACGATGACCTGCGGCTTGGAGACGCCCAGCTCGTAGCCTTCGCGCCGCATCGTCTCGATGAGGATCGCGAGGTGCAGCTCGCCGCGGCCGCGCACCTCGAACGTGTCGGGCGACGCGGTATCGGCGACGCGCAGCGCGACGTTCGACTCGAGCTCGCGCTCTAGACGCTCGCGGATCTGGCGGGACGTCAAGAATTTGCCCTCGCGCCCGGCGAACGGCGAGGTGTTTACGCTGAAGAACATCGAGACGGTCGGCTCGTCGACGGCGGTCGCGGCGATCGGCTCGGGTGCGCCCGCGTCGGCGATCGTGTCGCCGATGTTCAGATCCTCGATTCCCGAGATGCAGACGATGTCGCCGGCGGACGCCTCCTCCACGTCGATTCGCTCGAGTCCGGCGAACGTGAGCAGCGTCGCGAGGCGCAGGCCTGCCGTTACGGCGCCGTCGCGCGCGAGCTTGACGATCGGCTCGTTGCGGCGCGAGCTTCCTCGGAAGATCCGCCCGATTCCGACGCGCCCGACGTAGCGGTTGTGATCGATCGCAGAGATCAGCAGCTGGAACGGGCCTTCTTCGGCGGGCGGCTCCGGCACGCGCGCGACGATCGTCTCGAAGAGCGGCTCGAGGGAATCGCCGGCGTCGTCGAGCGAGCGTTTCGCGATTCCGGCCTTGGCGTTGGTGAACAGCACCGGGAAGTCCGCCTGCTCGTCGTTGGCCCCGAGCTCGACGAACAGGTCGAACGTCTCGTTGACGACCTCTTGCGGGCGCGCGTCCCTCCGGTCGATCTTGTTGACGACGACGATCGCGCGCAGGTCGAGCTCCAGCGCCTTGCGGAGCACGAAGCGCGTCTGCGGCATGACGCCTTCGGCCGCGTCCACGAGCAGAAGCACCCCCTGCACCATCTGCAGCACCCGCTCGACCTCGCCGCCGAAGTCGGCGTGTCCGGGCGTATCGACGATGTTGAACTTCACGTCGCCGTGCCGAACGGCGGTGTTCTTGGAAAGGATGGTGATGCCGCGCTCGCGCTCCAGCGGGTTGGAGTCCAGCACGCGCGTCGCGACCTGCTGGCCCTCGCGGAAGACGCCGCTCTGCTTGAGCATCGCGTCCACGAGCGTCGTCTTCCCGTGGTCCACGTGTGCGACGATCGCGACGTTGCGGATGTCGGGACGGGTCTTCACGCGGTCGTGCTAATGGTGGAAGCCCGTTCCCTCGGACGGGCGTATCTCGGGGCGCGGATGGCTCTTCAAGAACGCGATCGCCGCCTTGAAGTCGCGCATCAGCAGCGCCGCGAAGTCCATCTCGAACCCGCGGCGGCACATGATGCGCATGACCGTGATGTCCGAGGCGTTGCCGCCCAGCGCGAACGCCGGCACTTGCCAGCCGCTCATGCGCAGGCGGTCGGAGAGATCGAGCAGCGTGTAGCCGGGGTCCGCGCCTCCTTTGATGCGGAAGCTAACGGCGGGGATGCCCTCCTTTGGATTTCCCGTGCTGATGAACTCGTAGGGTCCCAGCGGCTCGATTGAGGCAGCTAGGTACGCCGCGACGCGATAGGCGGCCATCTGCACCTTCTCGTAGCCTTCGCGGCCGAGCCGGATGAACGTGTAGTACTGCGCGATCACCTGACCCGCGGGCCGAGAGAAGTTGATCGCGATGGTTCCCACCTTGCCCCCCAGGTAGTCGACGTCGAACACCAGCTCCGGGGGCAGCGCCGCGGCATCGCGCCAGACGATCCAGCCGCAACCCAACGGCGCGAGGCCATACTTGTGGCCGGAGGTGCTGATCGACTTCACGCGCGGCAGGCGAAAGTCCCAGACGACCTCCGGCGCGCAGAAGGGGGCGAGAAAGCCGCCGCTGGCCGCGTCGACGTGCATGTCGATGTCGAGGCCCTTCGTCTTCTGCAGCCTGTCGAGCGCGTCATGGAGCGGTTCGGGAAACTCATAGTTTCCGGTGTACGTGACGCCGAACGTCGGCACGACGCCGATGGTGTTCTCGTCGACCGCCTCGAGCATGCGCTCCGGGTCCATGAACAGCCGGTTGGGCTCCATCGGGATCTCGCGCATCTCGACGTCCCAGTAGCGCGCGAACTTGTGCCAGCAGACCTGAACGGGGCCGCACACGATGTTCGGCTTGTCCGCGGCTTTCTTGAGGGCTTGCATCTTCGCGCGCCACCGCCACTTCATGGCCATTCCGCCGAGCATGCACGCCTCGCTCGAGCCGATCGTATTGGTTCCGGTCGCCGCCTCGCAGGCCGGCGCGTTCCAGAGGTCGGCGACCATGCTCAGGCATTTTTGGTCGATTGCGGCGGATTGCGGGTACTCTTCCTTGTCGATCCAATTCTTGTTGATCGAGATGTCCATCAGCCGATGGACGAACTCGTCGTCCCAAGTCTGGCAGAACGTCGCAAGGTTCTGGCGAGCCGTACCGTCGAGAAAGAGCTCGTCGTTTACCATCTGAAAGGCAGCGTCGCCGGGCATCTCGTCCTGCGGAAAGCAGCGGTCGGGCGCGATCTCCTGCAGCCAGCGCGATTCGAACACCGAATCGTAGCCGTCGAGTAGCGTATTATCGGTCACGATGACTCCTCCAGGCCATTGGCGGGTTCTCTAGAGTCTGTTCGAGCCCTACACGGAAAGGCGACCGCGCTCTCATCTTTTTTGAAGCAGCTTCTAATCATTCGTAGCGGGAGCTCTTCGCCTCGAAGATGCTACGAATAGGTCATGATGAAATGCTCTAACGTCTTGCTTGCGTGCGCTCTGGCCGCAGGATCGGTACTCGGAGCGGCGGCCCCGGCCTCGGCCGCTCACGTGACCGTTGGAACCACGCGAGCGGCAACGACGGGGCGGGTGCTCCCGGGACGCTATTACGGCACCCGATACGGGGGGTACGGCTACCGTTACGGCTACGGCTACCCCTATCGCTACGGCTACCCCTATCGCTACGGCTACCCTTACGGCTACGGCGTTGGCGTTGGCGTCGGAGTCGGCTTTGGCTACGGCTATCCTTACGGCTACGGCTACGGAGGATATGGGTACGCGCCGTATCCGGCCGTGTATGCGCGTCCTGCATACTGGGGGCCACGCCGTTATTGGCGCGCTTATCGCCGCGCATATTGGGGGCCGCGCTTCGGTCCCTAACGAGAGCCGCGGACTAAGGATTCCAGACCGGGAGCAGCGCGATGCCGGTTTTTTTCGTGGCGTCGTAATAGTACGTGTAAGGCTTGCCCATCAGCTCCACGGAAAACGCCGCGATTTGCACCGTGCCGCGGTCGTCCAACACGAGCGACTTGGCGTGTCGCGCCGGGCCATACTTGCGTCCCATCGCGGCAAAATCGCCGCCGACATCTGCGGCCATTTCGCGGCCGTCCAAGGCGCGCTGTAGCCATGCGAGCGCCTGTGATTGCATCGCCGGCGGGGGCTGCGGTGAAGGCGCCGCCTTGGGTGTTGCGCCACCATTTTGCGGAATGTAGAGTGCGCCGATCGCGCGGATCAACTTCGGCACAGCGGTCAGGCCCCCGTTGCAGAGCACGGTGATCGACATGCGGTCGTTGGGAAGGATCCAGTTTTCGGCGGTGCTGCCGAGGTGGTTGCCGCCATGCCAGATCAGGCGATGGCCACGAAACTCCGTGACGTACTCGCCGGCGCCGTACCCGGTCGACGATCCGTTACGGAGCGTGCCGGGAGTTGTCATGATACGCCACATCGCGGCTGAGACGACGCGGTGAGCTAGCAGCGCTTCATCCCAGGCGGCCATGTCGCGCACGTCGATCAAGATGTCGCCGGAAGCGCCGAGCAAATTTGTTTTTCCGGCGGGCTCGGGATAACCACGAATCGGTGTGGGGAAGAAGTAGCTCGTCGCCCGATCCGCAGGCGGTGTGCCGGCTCCAAGGATCGCCCAATTTTGCAGTTGCAACGGTTTGACGATCTGTGTTTTCATAAACGTTGCGTACGGGACGCCGCTGACGTGCTCGACCAGCAGGCCTATCAGCTCGTAGTTGGTGTTCGAGTAGTTCCATCGTGTGCCGGGCCGGAAAAGCAGCGGACGCGCCGCAACGCGCGTGATGCGCGTGGCAAGAGGGACGGTAGCGTCATCGGCCCCTTCGCCGATGTCCTGGTAGCCCGACGTCATGCCGTAGAGCTGCGCGATCGTGACCTCGCCGGCGTGCGGAATCTGCGGGAGGTAGCGCGAGAGCCTTGCCTGGGTGTCGATCTTTCCTTGCGTCGCGAGCAACGCTAATGCGGCTGCGGTGAACTGCTTCATCAGCGACGCGCCGTCGTAAGCAGTGTTGGGTCCTGCCGGCAGCTTCGGGTCGATGCTGCGATCCCCAAAGGCCTTGGCATAAACGACCTGTCCGTCGCGGGTGATCGCGATCGAGACGCTCGGCGCGATTCCCGTGCCGATGAACTCCCGGGCGTACGCGTCGATTCGCGCGCTCGGATCCGATGTTTCGGCCGCCGCGATGGGACCGGTCGAAACGAGTGCTGCTAAGGCAAGGGAAAGGCCGATGGTACGCATGAACAACAATCGTTCGGTAGTAGGCAAACGTCCCCTTGGCGGTTAACACGACCCCTGAAACGGGATCCGCTAGTCGCTACCACCGCAGCGCGCAAGTCTTTGATGCTGAGTGGAGGTACGCTGGAAAGGCTCGACAGATATGCGGGTTCTCGCAGCCTGCATTCCAAGAATCGCGGAAATATTGTCCACGGCTTGCATCGAATCCACTGACGCGACCGGCGGCGAGACGTTTGACTTCGGCAACCGGAGTTATCAGGCGACTCAACAAACATTTCGGGCCAGTTTTCATAGCAAATAGGCCCGAGCCGCGCAGCGTCACCACGACGGGCGCGAGGCAGCATAAGGCGGTTCCGAAGAGCTCTCGTGATCGCGGAAGAGAGAAGGCACCGCTGGCGCCCGTGGGCCACACCTTGTTTGACCCCATTGACAAAGTCAGCAAGGAGGCGCACCCTGGCGGCAGGGGGCTGACCTAGGTTGTGTCGCGCTTTGGCGCGTCACATTTAGCTCTTTCTGGCAGCGCCAAAACCCTCGACGCCGGTCCTGCGAGCGTAGCTTAGGCTTCGATGAGGCGATTCGTGCTTTCGGAAGATGTGTCGCAGGCACATGATCCGTCCCGAAGCTACTTCGGAGAAAGTGGGTTGGAAACCGATGCGAATTTCGGATTTGGCTGGTCACGCCTTAGGCGTCTGCACAGTGGCTCTCATGCTCGCCGGCTGCAGCGGCAATGGGTCGTCAGCAGTCGCCCCCTCAGTACCGGCCTCTTCGTCGTACGCCCTAGAACGTCAAGGTGCAGGCGTAACACCACTGAAACAGGATAATATCCTCTATACGTTCCAGGGCGGCGTCGACGGCGCTGGTCCGTATGCAGGATTGCTCGCCCAGAACGGCCAGTACTACGGGACGACGTTCGGGGGCGGCGCGAGCGACGGCGCCGGCACGGCATTTAAGCTCTCGCCGTCGGGCGCCAAGACCATCCTCTACACCTTCCAAGGTGGCAGTGATGCTGCAAATCCGCAGGCGGGTCTCATCGCCGGCGGCGGCGGCGCGCTTTACGGCGACACCGTCTACGGCGGAGGCGGCCCAGCATGCACCTACGGTTGCGGTACGGTATACGAGCTAGTGCCGAGCGGCTCCGGTTACACCGAAAAAGTCATCTACGCATTTCAGGGCGGCGACGACGGCGCTGCGCCCATAGGAAATCTTCTCATCGACAAGAGCGGCGCACTTTACGGCACTACGGTGGGGGGCGGCGGGGCAGCCGCGTGCACAACTACCATTGACGGCATTGGTTGCGGGACAGTCTTTAAGTTAACGCCTTCCAGCGAGGGCTATACCGAAACGATCCTCTACTCGTTCCAAGCCGGGAACGACGGCATCGGTCCGAGAGGCACGCTGATCGCTGACGTGAACGGCGCGCTTTACGGCACGACCGAGTTTGGCGGAGGGGTTAGCGCGTGCTCCAGTGGTTCCGGCAACGCGGGTTGCGGGACGGTATTCAAGTTGACGCCTTCCAGCGCCGGCTACTCCGAGACGGTGATATACCGCTTTCAAGGCGGGACGGGTGACGGTCAGTTTCCGCGGTCCGCCCTGGTCGCCGGCATAACGGGATTCAAAAGTGGCAGGCTCTTTGGTGCGACTATAGGCGGTGGCGCGAATAAGCATGGCACCATCTACGAACTTACGCCCTCGGGCAGCAGCTATACGGAACGGGTATTCTACTCGTTCAACGGTAAAAGCGGTT
>Ga0213879_10000117_pt1 | contig 9559 bp, 9 predicted proteins | sample VelepicoBEBS_R03_FD_161046 | JGI IMG/M metagenome (GOLD analysis project Ga0213879, IMG submission 161046) | Vellozia epidendroides bulk soil microbial communities from rupestrian grasslands, the National Park of Serra do Cipo, Brazil - BS_R03 | ecosystem: Environmental > Terrestrial > Soil >...
AACGACGCGCCGATCTCCCACGGCGCCTGTCGCGCCGCCCAGAGCGTGGCGTAGACCACGCGTGGATCGCGCGGGTCGAGGACGACGTCGAACGCGCCGACGTTCTGGTTCCCGAAGAGCACGCGTCGGAACGTGGCGCCGCCGTCGAGCGACCGGTAGACGCCGCGCTCGTCATTCGGTCCGTATGGATGTCCGAGCACGGCGACGAAGAGACGGTTCGGGTTGGCCGGATCGACCGCCATCGAGGCGATCTGCCGGCCGTCGCGCAGGCCGAGATGCGTCCACGTCGCACCGCCGTCCACCGACTTGTAGATGCCGTCGCCGACCGAGAGATCCGGGCGCTGTAATCCCTCGCCGCTGCCGGCGTACACGACGCGCGGATCGCTGGGTGCCACGGCGATCGCCCCGATCGAGCCCGTTGCCTCGCGGTCGAAGATCGGAGTCCACGTGCGGCCCGCATCTTGCGTCTTCCAGATTCCGCCGTTGACCGCCCCGATGTAGAAGACGTTCGGCTCGCCCGCGATTCCGTCGAGCGCCACGGTGCGTCCGCCGCGCAACGGGCCGATGAAGCGCCACCGCAGCGACTGATAGAGCGACGGCGACACCGCGGACGTTTGTGCACGAGCGGGCGGCGCGGCCGATATCAAAGCGGCCGCGACGAGCGCGGCGATGAAGCGACGTTGCATGCAATTCGGTTACGACGACTTTTTCGTGTTATCCCTGGCCCTTGCTATCGGAGAGACGCTCGTGATAGAATGAGCACAGAATATGACCAGAAAAAAGCGACCCGCCCAAAACAAAGGCTCTCACGTTTCTCTGCTGATGCTCGAGCCCCGTGAGATCGGGGCGGCGGAGTTTAAAGCTCACTGTCTCGAACTGATGAGCGAAGTCGAGCGTCTCGGAACGGAGATCGTCATCACGAAGCACCGCAGGCCGGTTGCCCGTTTGGTCCCTGTGCGAGCGGCGTCTCGACGTTTCTGCGGATCGCTTGCCGGAATGGTGACGGCACAGAAAGACCTGGTGAGCCCCGTCGACGATCCCTGGTCGGCCGATGAATCCAATTTTACTTGACACGCACGCGGCGGTTTGGGCGGCGGATGGACTGCTAAAGGGAGAAGCCGCCGCGCTCGTCGAGGCCGCTGCAGAACGCGACGAACTGCTCTTGTCGCCAATCACGGCTTGGGAGATCGGCCTACTGGTTAGGAAAAAGCGGCTCTCAGTTACCTCGACGATCGAAGACTACATACGAGCGCTTTTTGGTCAGCCCGGCGTCGTACTAGCGGCGCTGACACCGCTGGTTGCCGTCGCCGCGACCGTTCTCCCTGGATCTCCGCTCACGGATCCCGCTGATCGCTTGCTCGTCGCCACTGCAGCCGCATATGGCGCGCGGTTCGTAACGCGCGATCGGGAGATTCGCGCCTACGCGAAGTCGACCGGACACATTCGCTGCATCGCCTGTTGAATGATGGCCCCGCGAGATCGCGCTATCTGCGGCGTCCGTTTCGCGAGCGGCGCTTGGGTTGGAACGCCGCGCCGATCTTGAAGGCAGAGCGCCGAGGGAGGGACGTGTCCACGTCCTCGCAGCCGATCGGACTGAAGTCGCGGCAGTCGTGCGGCCGCGCCGGATAGATTCCGCAGTAGTGGCGGCCGCTGCGCGGGCCCATCAGGAAGATGCAGCGGTCGGCGATGTCGTCGCTGATCTTCCTCAGCCAACCGACGTGGTAGCCGTCGGCCGAGGGGCGCGCGACGACGTATTCGCGCATGACCTCGCCGTACGTCAGCCCGAGATGATCGGCGATGCGCTGCACGTCCGCCTTGCTCACGAACGGCTCGTAGCCGCTGCAGCACTCTGCGCAGCCGGGTGGGCACGCGACGTTCTCCGGCAAGTCTTTGAGATGCCGCCGCGCGAGCTCGATCACGCGGCCGACCGCGGCGACGAACGCCGGATCGTCGTTGTACTTGTAGACCCATTCACGATGGGTGATCTCGTTTGCGTTGTAATAGCGCGTCGTCTTTTCGTCGAACTCGATCGTGATGTGCTCTTCGTCGATTTCGATCTTGTTGACGTGTTCGAGCGGACGCGCGTCCAAGAGCTCCGGATGCGTCGCTTGTCCGGTCTCGCGCGTGTATTTCTTTAGAGCGGTGAGGTCGATTGTCTCCATAACGAGTATTCGATTCCCGTGCCTTGCGGGTACCGCCTTCGCGAAGCGCCAAAGATAGCGGCCATGCAAACGGCTATCGGCGTCGATTTGGGCGGCTCGCACGTCAGCGCGGCGGTCGTGACCGAGGATGGGGCGATCCGGAATCAGCACGAGGAGGACTTGGACGACCTCAAATTCGAGGCCGTCATCGCGGCGCTCGACACGGTGATCGGCGCGGCGCTGAAAGACGCGGGAAACGTCGCAGGCATCGGAATCGGCTCGCCCGGCAACATCGACGCCGCCAGCGGCGCGGTGCTCTTCAGCCCGAACTTCGGCTGGACGAACGCGCCGCTCGGCGAGACGCTTCGTACGCGGTTCTCGGTGCCGGTGTACGTCGCCAACGACGCGCGCTGCGCGACGCTCGGCGAGCATGCGTTCGGTACCGGCAGGCTCACGAAGGACTTCGTGCTGCTGACGCTCGGGACCGGAATCGGCGGCGGCATCGTGGCGGCCGGCGAGCTGCTCTTAGGAAATCGCTGGGGCGCCGGAGAGATCGGTCACCATCAGATCCGCCCACGCGACGGATTCGTCTGCGGGTGCGGCAAGATCGGATGCTTCGAGGCACAGGCGTCGGGCACGGGGCTCATTCGTCACGCCTTTGCGGTCGCGAGCTCGTTCCCGCGCAGTCCGCTGCTGGACGTGCCGCGCGAGAAGCTCAGCTCGAAGAAGATTCGTCGCGCGGCGCAGGCCGGCGACGGACACGCCCTAGCCGCCTGGAAGAACTTCACCGAAGATCTCTCGATCGGGCTCGCAAACATCATCGCGTTCACCAACCCGGAGAGGATCGCGCTGGGCGGCGGCGTCTCGACCGCCGCCGACTTCATGCTCGACGCGGTGCGTCCGCGCGTGGATGAGTTGACGACGATGGTGCCGCGCGGAACGACGCAGATCGTGATCGCGGCGCTCGGTAACGACGCCGGCCAGGTCGGCGCGGCGACCATGGCCCTGCGCGGCGGCCTGACCACGGGGAGCGCGCTTGCGGTTTAGGACGAGCCTCCTCGCGCTCGCGCTGTGCGCGGCGACGCCCGCTCGCCCGACGGCCGACCCGATTCACAAGATCCGCCACGTCGTCATCATCATGCAAGAGAATCGCTCGTTCGATTCCTACTTCGGCACCTTTACCGGCGCGGATGGGATTCCGATGCGCGACGGTGTGCCCGTCGCGTGCGTTCCCGATCCGCGCGGGGGAGCGTGCGTGCGGTCCTACCATGACCCGCAGGATCGCAACCGCGGCGGCCCGCACAACGCTCGCGCCGCCGTTGCCGACATTGCCGGCGGCAGGATGGATGGCTTCATCGCGGAGGCGGAGCACGCGCGGCGGCAGTGCCGCGACCCTAACGCCCCCAACTGCGCCGGCACGGCCGATGTGATGGGATATCACGACGAGCGCGAGCTCCCGAACTACTGGAGATACGCGCGCGACTTCGTGCTTCAGGACAGGCTGTTCGAGCCGAACGCATCGTGGAGCTTACCGCAGCACCTGTTCATGGTCTCGGAGTGGTCGGCGCGTTGCGAGCGCCTCGGCGATCCGGCGTCATGCGTCAACGAGTTGCAGTTTCCCGATTTCCCGAACGACTTCGACCCGCGCAACTCCGCGCGTCACGGTCCTGGCCGGCCCGACTACGCGTGGACCGATCTGACGTATCTGCTGCACGCCCGTCACGTCAGCTGGGCGTACTACGTGATGGCCGGCACGGAGCCGGACTGCGCGACCAACCTCGACGACTGCGCGACGGTGCCGATGAACGCGCACACTCCCGGCATATGGAACGTCCTTCCCTACTTCGACACGGTGAAGCGCGACGGCGAGCTGCGCAACGTACGCGACCTGCGCGACTTCTACGCCGCGGCCAAGGCGGGCACGCTGCCGAGCGTCGTCTGGATCGCGCCGTCCGCGGCGTACAGCGAGCACCCCCCGGCGCTCGTGAGCCTCGGCCAGGCCTACGTCACCGGCCTGATCAACGCGATCATGCGCAGCCCCGACTGGAACAGCACGGCGATCTTCCTAAGCTGGGACGACTGGGGCGGGTTCTACGATCACGTCGTGCCGCCGCGCGTCGACTCCAACGGCTACGGCCTGCGCGTGCCCGGCCTCGTCATCAGTCCGTACGCGCGCCGCGGCTTCATCGACCATCAAGTCCTCAGCCACGACGCGTACGTCAAGTTCATCGAGGACGACTTCCTCGTGGGCGAACGCATCGATCCCGCTACCGACGGGCGCCCCGATCGGCGACCGACCGTGCGCGAGAACGCGCAAATCCTAGGCGACCTGCGCCGCGACTTCGACTTCACGCAGAAGCCGCGGCCGCCCGACATCCTGCCGGGCGGCATCCTGTGGAACGGCACCACCGCGCAGTAGCTCCTAGAGTGTCATCCTGAGCAAGGCGTGAAGCGCCGCAGTCGAAGGACGCGAGTGCCACGCAGCCCTAAAGTTCGCAGATTATATCTCTGCTGCCGTCACGCCGAGCGGGAGGTCGAAGTGCCCCCTAAGGACGGCAATCGCTGAACCCCCGGCCGGGTACTTGAAAACCTCGCCCTGGTCCTTAGCCGCATCCGCGCAATAGACAATATGCGTAGCGATCCAGGTCTGCGCACAGCTGCCGCCACCGCGCAAGCGTACAACGCCCTTCAATATTGCCTTCGTTCCGCTGATGGTGTACTGATACATCTCGTTTTTGTCCTGATCGAGGACGGTGACGTACTTTCCATCCCACTGCACCGAGCCAGGCGCCTTCACGCGGTTGCTAGTCGTGATCGTTCGGAACGTTTTGCCGCCCTCCGGGAGCTCGACGAGCTCGAATCTAGCGCTGCTATGGCTGCCGCTAAATCCGTCGGCGAACAGATTCCCACGCGGGTCGTAGCCGTCGCCGTACTCCCCCGATAAAGGCGTGGTCATGACGGCGCCCGCGCCGCTCGCGTGCCGGAAGATCACGATGTCGCCGCTACGCGACCCAAACAAGATCCCGACCGCAAGGTCGCCGTCGCTACTCATGGCGCAGCTGGATGGTCCGCCGACGGAGGATACAGAGAGCGTCTTGATCGGCGTCTTAGGGACCGTGTACTCGGTGATCTGGTCGGCTCCCGCGACAATCCAGAATCTCTTCTTCCCTTAGCCGTAGAGGACGTTCGTGCATCCTTGGCCGCCGACGTTCTTGATCGTACCGATCTGCTTGTCGCTGTTCGGATAATCGAAAATGCTGGCGTAGGTGCCGTAGTCGTTGATGATGTAGTCAAAAGTCTTCGTCTTCGCACGCCGGTCAGGAAGAATCACCGCATCGACCCTGCCGTATGCGCCATGGAGCGCGGCGTTTGCCGGCGCGACCGCCGAGCTGTCGCAGCCCGCAACTACCCCCGCCCCGATTATAAGAACAGCGTTCGCAAAGTTCCTCATATGCGATGCCTCGCGGTCGATGACGCCGCGTTAGACCGCAGCGGCCGTTGGGACTTTCGACGTTTGCGTGATTTGCGCGATGAGCGCGGCGATGCGGCGCGAGCTGTGGCGGGGCGCGACGATCTCCTGGTTGTGGCGGATCGTCGCGAGGCGCTCCGGAGCGCGGATGAGCGTGCGGACGGCGGAGACGACGGAAGCGGCGCTGCGCAGCGCGATCAGCCCGAGCCCGTTGTCGCGAACGAAGTTGACGTTGCCGCGTTCTTGGCCCGGGACGTAGTCGTAGACGACGACGGGCAGCTGTGCGGCGTTCGCCTCCGCGAGCGTTCCGGGCCCGGCCTTGGTCACGAGCAGGTCCACGGCGCGGAAATACTCTGGAATCTTGTTGGTGAACCCGAGGACGTGCATCGGCGTCGGCAGCGTGCCGGCAAGCTCGCGCAGCTTCTGCTCGAGCGGCTCGTTGCGTCCGCACACCACGACGAGCTCCACGGGCAAGCGCGCGCGCGCGAGCGCGAGCGCCGTCGAGAGCAGCTTGCCACCGCCCTCGCCTCCCGCCATCAGCATCACGACGAAGGCCACTTGCGGCAGCATCAGCGCATCGCGAAGGTCCGCCTTACTCCCGGTGACGTCGTCGAACTTCGGCGAGATCGGATGGCCGAGCAAGTGCAGGTGCGCCGACGGCACGCCGCGGGAAAGCGCGCGCGCATAGACCTCGCGCGCCGGCACGACGACCGCGTCCGCATCGGCAACCAGCCACGATTCGTGCACCTTACCGAGATCGGTGATTACCGTTACGATCGGCACCTGATGCATGCCCGCGTCGTCGCGAGCGCGCAGCGCCGCGTGGTTGAGCAGGGGATGAATCGAGACGATGACGTCGGGCTGATATCCGATGAAGAGATCGCGCAGCCGCTCGCGATAGAGCGGCTCGCAGAAACGCACGAGGGCGCGATAGCGCCGGCGGCCGTTAGTCGCATAGTACAGCGCGCCGTAGACCGGCGGGGCGTACCGCAGCGCCATGCTGTAGCCGAGGCCGAGCTGGGTGAGCGGGAAGGCGCAGTGAGCGGCCACGTCTTCGATGCGGTGCTCGAAGGTATTCGGCGTGGAGATCTCGTCCAGCGCGGCGGCGATGGCGTTGGCGGCACTGCGGTGGCCGCCGCCCGTGTCCGAGATCAACAACAGCGCCCGTTTGGTCATTCGCTCTCCCGATTAGGCTCTCGCCGGCGCCTCCTTGTGGGAGCGCCGGCTGGCATTGCGGACCCGTCGGCTCGTCGGGCCGAGCTTGGCCAATAGCGCCCGAGCCGGGGCGTCATAGAAGCGAAAAATGTCGCCAAACTCGATGTCCGGATTTCGGTGATGACCGTCGTGGTCCTCGGGAAGGACGATCCCCAGAGGCCGGAGGACTCGCCGGACGCCCTCGGGAGTGCGCCAGCCGAGATCCGTCGTATGACGCCACCAGACGTGAAGCTGCCCGAAGGCCAGGCCGGCCAGCGCGCCCGGCAGCGAGAGATGCGCGGCTAGCGCCGCCACGACCAGGTAGGGCAGCGCCCCGAGAAAACCGTCCATCAAGACGCCGGGGTCTTTCGACAGTACGGCATGATCGAAGTACGAGCGCCGCCGGTCATGGTGCGTGCGCAAATGGAGCGTGAACCAGAGATGCTGCGGAACGTGGTAGAAGAACGTCGAGGCGAAATCGCCCACGACGAGTGTGATGATGAAGGCGACGACGAAAAGCATTTGGATCTCCCTGATCGCCATGTCGTTGTGCGGCTGCGCCGCCACTAGCATATACCATAACCGCGCGCACGTTATACCAAAAGTGCGCCTCCATCGCGCCCTTAATACCGCGTTAAGCTGGCCCTCGCCCGCAAACTTCGACGCGCTCGCGGGTGGCGTGCTCGTCCGCGACGGCGGTCCGGTCGCGCAACCCGAGCTCGCGATCGCGCGCGCGATCTTGCGCACGAATCCGCGCATCGTCGCGTCCTACGCGCTCCTCTTTGCCGGTGCGACCGCCGATGCGGCGCGCGCGCAGGCGCTGCCGCCGGAATTTCTCGCAGCCACGCTCTTGCAGGAGTCGGCATACGATCCCACCGCGATCTCTTCGGCCGGAGCGATCGGCATCGCGCAATTCATGCCGGAGACCGCCGCGGCGGCTGGGGTCGATCCCTACGATCCGTTCGACGCCATCCCAGGCGCGGCGGCGCTACTCGGCGGTTACGTTTCCGCGTTCCGGAACCGTTACGCTGATTCGTACGCGACGGCGCTCGCCGCCTACAATGCCGGCCCGCTGGCCGTCGCTGCGTACAACGGCGTGCCTCCCTATGCCGAGACCCGTGAATACATCGCGCTGATCTTCGACCGCTGGGCGCGCATCGTCTCGTACGAGGTAAGGACAAAGTGAGAGCGCGGAAGAAAACGCCGCCATGAGGCTTTTCCGATGCGGCGTCGCCGTGGCATGCAGCGCCGCAATCGTAGCCTGCGGCTTGGGTTCGAGCCCCGCGCAAGGACTGCGGTTCCAGCCGCCCACGGGTTGGCAATCGTCGCCGGGCATCCTTGGGTTCATGCAGTTTTGGCGGACGCCCGACGAGCGCGAGGCGCTGATCCTGTTCAAGTCGCCCAAACCGATCACGGCGAACGACGTGTTCGCGAACGACCGTATGAAGGATACGCTTCAGGGGATACAGATCGAGCAGCGCCACGCGATCCAAATCTGCGGCGGGCAGCCGGCGACGTACGTCCGTGGACGGGGAAGCTCGCGCAAGCGCGGAGACGAGGACGTGGAGATGGTGATCACCACGGTCAACGGGACGAGTTACTTCGCGCTCTACAGGCGTCCGTTCGGGGCTCGACCGACCTTCGCCGCACAGGCAGCGCTGCGAGAACTCTGCCCGAAGCCGTAATGGGTTGCCGGCGATCAAAGGTACTCTAAGACAGCTCTTCGCACGCCAACCGCTCGCGTGGACGGCCCCGCCGACGTCGGGGCCGACGCTGCGGCGCGTCTTGGGCTGGCCAGCGCTGACCGCCATCGGGCTCGGCACGATGCTCGGCGGCATCTTCCCGACGATCGGCGCCGGAGCGCACGCCGCGGGCCCCGCGGTGATCGCCGCCTACGTGCTCTCCGGCGTCGTAAGCCTCTGCGTCGCGCTCTGCTACGCCGAGTTCGCGTCCATGGTTCCCGTCGCCGGCAGCGCCTACACGTACGCGTACGCGACGCTCGGCGAGCTCGTCGCGTGGATCATCGGCTGGGACCTCATCCTCGAGTACGGGCTCTCGCTTGCGCCCACGGCATCGTCGCTTTCCGACTACTTTCAGCACATGCTCGGCAACATCGGTATCGTCTTTCCCGCGTGGGCCCAGACGGCGAACGTGCACGCGGCGCACGCGCAGATCGATCTGCTCGCGTGCATCGTGACGCTCGCCGTGACGCTGCTCGTCGCCGCCGGCATCCGCGAGTCGGCGAGCGTCAACGGCGCGCTCGTTGTGCTTCAGATCGTTTCCATGCTGGTCTTCATCGTCGCGGTCGCGCACGCGATCCATCCGTCGAATCTCCGGCCATTCGCGCCCTTCGGCTATCACGGCGTGCTCGCAAGCACCGCGCTCGTGTTCTTTGCGTACATCGGTTTCGACACCGTGACCGTCGCCTCGGAAGAGGCGAAGCGCCCGGAGCGCAACGTGCCGATCGGCATCATCCTGGCGCTCAGCCTCGGCGGCATCCTTTACGTCGCGCTGACGCTCTGCACCGTCGGCGTGCTGCGATTCGATAAGCTCTCCGACGGCGCGGCGATGCTCGACGCGCTGGGCTCGGTGAGCAAGAGCCACGCGCTCTACTGGATCGTGGCGATCGGCGGCCTCGCCGGAAACACGACCGTGATGCTGACGTCGCTGCTCGGGCAGGTGCGCATCTTCTACGTCATGGCGCGCGACCGCATGCTGCCCCCCGGCGTCGCCCGCATTCACCACGTGTTTCGCA
>Ga0213879_10000118_pt1 | contig 9557 bp, 6 predicted proteins | sample VelepicoBEBS_R03_FD_161046 | JGI IMG/M metagenome (GOLD analysis project Ga0213879, IMG submission 161046) | Vellozia epidendroides bulk soil microbial communities from rupestrian grasslands, the National Park of Serra do Cipo, Brazil - BS_R03 | ecosystem: Environmental > Terrestrial > Soil >...
CAAGGTGCCGCGCGACGCGACGTTCGCCGCTCAGGTCCAAGAGATCTGCGACCTCTACACGCGACCGCTGCGACCCTACGAGCTGGTCCTGTGCGCCGACGAGATGACCAGCCTGCAGCCGCGGCCGCGGAAGTCGGAGACGTTGGCGACGACGAAGGACCGGCCGACGCGGGTCGAGCACGAGTACGGCCGCTGCGGGGCATTGAATCTGTTTGCGGCTTTCGACACCCGGACGGGGAAGGTCTACGGGTTGACAGCCTCGCGAAAACGGCAGTCGGAGTTCCTCGCGTTCCTGGAGCAGTTGGACCGGGAGATCCCGGCGTCGGTGACGACGATCTATGTCGTGCTGGACAACCTGCGGATGCACAAGGGCAAGCAAGTGCAGGCGTGGCTGGCCAAGCATCCGCGGTTCGTCTTCCATCACCCGCCGGTCCACTGTTCGTGGATGAACCAGGTGGAACAGTGGTTCGGCATCCTGAAGCGGAAGCGACTGCGGATCGCCGACTTCGCCAGCAAGGAGCACTTGGCCGAGCGACTGATGGCCTTTATCCGCGAGTGGAATGAAATCGCTCATCCGTTCCACTGGACCTCGAAGTCGGTGGCGAAGGTCATGGCGAAGTGCCAAATCGAGGATGCAAAGCCTTTGACAGAGGCCGCGTAGGATTTCCAATCCTTATTTGCTGTGAGCGGTACTCAGGGAAGGTGCAGGTCCCCCAGACGTCCTTGCTCCTGCGGTGGACCTTGGGATCATCGACGGCATCGACCCGAGGGGAGGAGCAACTCTTGCCACAGCGACCGGAACAAGCGAGCTTGCATGGGGCACCCCTCAAGCGCTCGAATCAGAAGAGGATAATGCCCTACTAATATGATCCGCTTGAGGGGTGTCCGTGTCGATCCTGGAGATCAGCTTATGGCAGTTCGTTTACTCAAAATTCCGGGAAACTACTGATTAGACGCTGTTTCAAATCCCTAATCCGATAGACCAAGCTGCTCGATACGGTTGGTGCAGATGAGACACGCGGCCAGTTCGTGAAAGGCCTGGAAGTGCTCGCCGAACCGCTCATAACACAGCTTCAGCCGGCGGAAGTTGCCCATCCAACTGAGCGTCCGCTCAACGACGGAGCGGGTCTTGCCCAGCCCGCTACCGTGCCCCTTCCGGGCCTTGCCGTACGGCGCCAGCAGCGAGCTGACCCACCGCTGCACCACCGCCGCGACGTTCGCCTTGATCCCGTACGCGCCATCGCCCTGGAACGCCTTGGGCCGGCGCCGCGGACGGCCACACTTCCCGCCGCAGGACGGAATAGCGTCGAGCATCTCCAACGCCAGTTCGCCATTCGGTTGGTTGGCCGGGCCGGTACGGACTACCAGAGGGAGGCCATCCGCGTCGGTCACGAGGTGGCGTTTGCAGCCCTTTTTGCCGCGGACCGTGGGGTTCGGCCCGGTGTGCGCCCCCCTTTGAGCGCCCGCACCGAGGCGCTGTCAATCACCGCACGTTCCAGGTTGATCCGGCCGTGCCGGCCAAACACACGGAGCAGTCGGCGGTGCAGTTCGGGCCAGACCCCCGACCGTGTCCAGGTGCGGAAGCGTCGCCAGCAGGTGCTGCCACTGCCGTATCCCAGGCGGGTCGGCAGCATCTGCCAGGGCATGCCGGTCTTGAGCACGAAGATGATCCCTTCCAGGCAGGCGCGGTTGGGGATCGGAGGTCGTCCCCCTTTGAGAGACGGCTTGGGCTCGGGCAGCAGGGGCGCGATCGCCTTCCACAACGACTCCGAGACTCGCTTCTTGGCCATCGTCTCCTCGTTACCAGAAAATTAGCCGAAAGCCCACACCCTTCAGGGGTGGGATGAAGGCGTGTGTTCTGTGTCGTTATCTCTTGACGAACAACACGGAAGACACTAAAATGTCTCCATGGCCCAAGAGTATCGCCGCAAAGAAACATGCGCCTTCCTGATGAACTACCACGTCGTCTTCTGTCCGAAGCGACGGCGGAAGATCCTCGTGGGTCCGATCCGGGATCGGTTGATGAGGATCATCTGGGAGACCGCCCCGGACCTCGAATGTGACGTGTTGGCCCTGGAGGTGATGCCCGACCACGTCCACCTCTTCCTGTCCGCGGCCCCCCAATGGGCACCGAACCAACTGATCGGACGCATCAAGGGCAAGAGTGCCCGATTGCTCCGGCAGGAATTCCCCGGGCTGCGACGGATGCCGTCGGTGTGGACCCGTTCCTACTTCATCAGCACGGCGGGCAACGTGTCCTCCGCGACGATCGAGCGGTACATCGCCGAACAGACCACCAGGGATTGAGCCGTGGCCAAGCATCGCAAGGTCTATCGCTTCCGGATGAGGCCGACGAAGGAGCAGGCCCATGCGCTGGGCCGCATGGCCGGCGCCCGTCGGTGGGTCTGGAACTGGGCCTTGCGCCGCTGGAAAGAGCACTACGCCGCGACCGGCAAGTCGATCCCGATGGCGCAACTCTCGGCCGAGTTGACCGCGCTCAAGCAGCAGCCCGAGACGGCCTGGCTCCGGGGAGCCGATTCTCAGGCACTGCAACAAGCCATCGCCGACCTGCACCGGGCCTTCACCAACTTCTTCGAGAAGCGGGCCCGATATCCGAAGTTCAAGAGCCGCAAGCGGGACAAGGCCAGGTTCCGGATCCCCCAGCGGGTCAAGATCAGGGACGGCAGGGTTTATGTGCCGGGCGTCAGCAATGCCAAGATCGGCGATACGAAACTCGGCGATATCCGGATCTTCCAGAGCCAGGAGGTCACCGAGGCGACCAAGGGCGCCACGTTCAAGCGGGCCGCCGACGGCAAGTGGTACGTGTCGCTCGTCGTCGAATTCGAGATGCCGGACATCCCGATCCCGGCACCCGACCCCGCCGCGACGGTCGGTATCGACGTCGGCCTGATCGACTATGCCACGTTCAGCGCCCCGACGGTCCAGCCGATCCCGGCCCCCAAGTTCTTCCGCAAGGGGCAGCGCAGGCTCCGCCGGGCCCAACGCACCGTATCCCGGCGGAAGCGCGGCTCCAAGCGCCGCGCCAAGGCGGCCATCAAGGCCGCCGCCGTCCACCGGAGGTTCGCCGACCAGCGGCGGGACTTCCAGCACAAGCTCAGCACCAAGATCGTCGGCCAGTACGCCGCGGTGTGTGTGGAGACCCTGTCGTTGAAGGGCCTTGCGAGAACCAAGCTGGCGAAATCCTTCAACGATGCGGCCTTCGGCGAGTTCTTCAGGCAGTTGAAATACAAGTGCCTCTGGAACTGTAAGCACTTCATCGCGATCGATCGGTTCTTCCCTTCGTCCACGATGTGCAACGCCTGCGGTGCGCTCAACGATCGCCTCACGCTCTCGGATCGGGAGTGGGACTGCGATTGCGGGACACGCCATCGGAGGGACTTCCTCGCCGCGTGCAACATCAAGGACGAAGGACTCAGGATGCTCGCCGCCGGACAAGTCGGAGAGCCGAAACGCTCAGGGAGACAGTGTAAGACCCGGCACGCCGGGCAGTTGTCGTCGAACTGAGAATCCCACACCCTTTAGGGGTGGGAGTGTCAAATCTCGTCGGTTTGAGGCGAAGCCTCGTGGAGATACCGCTCGAAAACCAGCACGAATTGGGTGTCACGAGGCCCGCAGGCTCACCCCGGACGGACTTCGTCCCTGTCGGTTGCGCGAGACCCGCGACAAACCGTTAACGAGATTCCTCGTGTTCGAGACCGAACGAGCTGGCGGGTCGAGTTGCTGCTGCATGGTGTCGATCCCGTTCGTCGTCGGACCGACACAAGCGCTACCGACACAAGCGTTTAAGTCACGCCAGGTCGGGATGCCGCGAATTCTCCCTAGGCAGCAGGCTACGTCGAGATTCGACCCAATTGCACAACGACCCTAATGGGACGATGTGGCGCTCGCGCGCAATGGCCTTGACGTGGGCGGGGGATGGGGTAGGCTGGTTCATGGATCATGCTCTCCGATCTTGTCGGGTTGTGGGGGTTTTGGTCTGTTCGGGGCCCTGACCTGGTAGCAACAGGTCAGGACCCAGTTTTTTTGGTGGTTAGCGGGAGATCATATAAATGATCATTTCATTTATGCGCCGAGATTTCGGCGCCGAAATGTTCAGGACGCCGGAAGTGCCCCCCGATGGCCGAAGTCGAGTCGGAAGTCTTGAAAAATAGAAAGCCCCCTCTACTCACTGTCAATCAAATGTGTCGATAAAAAAAATTTAAAAACTCACTGTCTAAAAATCCGAGACTTCAAGTTAATGCTGACAATCGAATGTGCCCCCAATGGCCCCAAACATAGAGGCCCCTCGACTCGCTGTCAATCAAATTGTCCGAAAAAAAATTCCTGACCGTCACAGTCTTTTGGGGGAGTGGACATCGGTAGAGGATGCCGAGACCAACAGGTTTTGCAACCAGTTGTCGTGTCGTGGTAACGGTGCCGATTCAGCCGTTCGGCCGGACTCCTCCAGCCGTCGTTGGCCCGCGCCGGTGCCGGATGCCACGGCGCGAAGTTCCACATCAGCGCCCACGCCCGGCAGTGCCACCGACACGCCCCCCACGAGCCGTGCAGGTGTTGGCCGTGGTCGAAGTACCGGTTCATCCCCGCATCTGACGGTCGAACATGGTGCTCGTGCGATGGCCGTCGGGATGGCGATCCGCGATCGACCAGCGGTCACGCTTGCCGCACAGATCCAGGTCTTCCTCCAGGACGATTCCCGTCAGGTGGCCGGTCGCCCATCGCCGGGGCCGGCGGAGTCGTTGCGCGAAGCAGCGACGGTCTGGCGCGTGGTACGCGTTCCAGATCCGTCGGGACACGTCCGCGAACAGGTCCTTCAAGTGCTTGGCCCGGTCTCGAATCTTGAGCCACCCGTGCAGGAAACACAGCAGGATGACCACCTTTGCGAACAGCGCCGTCCACGCCGCTTGAGTCCACTTCCAGCCCTCAGTACAGACGGTCTTCGGGGTGTACTCGGGTGTGACATCGCGCGCCTCCGGCTTGGATTCCTCTCATCTGAAAAACAAGTGATGTACGATTGGTAACATATTCAGCGAAGTTCCAGATTACAACCAAAAAAATCGAGTGCTGCATCAGATTGGGCGAAAATTCTTATTAGATCTCAATTCCGATCTTTTCTGTTTGTCATGGCACCTTAGATGCATGATATCTTGACTGTAGCCGTTCAATGCCTGGGTGTTGCCTGAACCGTGAGCATCGCGTATACCAAGTGACATGGGCGAAGGGCCTCCGATCACCGAGCCGCTTTGGGACACCGTGCCGCCCGATGCCCAGGCCACCATCCGAGCGCTGCTGAAGACCCTGGAGAGAGGAAAGGCTCAACCGTAACTCGACCAAATCCCTGGACGATATTGCAAGTGAAATTTTTTCGGTATTACTTTCATTAGTTAATATTATTTGACGTATAATGCCAAATTAGAGTCAGAAACAACCGTCAAATTAGAAAAAGCATGAAAAAATTTCAACGGCCCGACAAACGGCTAGAATGCCGAGGTTTTTTGAAGACGCTGCAAATTGTCTCCTGGTAAGGGTTTACGTCGATAGATTTTGCGCAAGTGTTGGCCTGTCAACAACTTACGGCATCTCGATTTTCGTCTAGTTTCTAGCCCTGTGTCGGGTCGTTGAAAAATTTTGGAGTGCCCGCAGACCCTGGGGTGAGGCGTAGAGACCAGGCCATTCTACTGACCGCTGCGCAAAGAACTTAAAGTCGTCGGAGCGTCTGAGGCCTGAAAAACTGGGGATTGCAGAACGCGGAACTTTAAGTTCTTTGCGCAGCGGTCAGTAGTGTCAGAAATCTATCGACCGGCGATCACGAGTGGCCATCCCGATTATCCATGCAAACAAGCCGCCCTCTGAATCGGTTTGAACTGGTAAGTGATATCGGAAGAAGCTGTCATCTGGCCCGTAGATCCTTTGGCTGTGATCATCATGAGCCCTGGATCGGGGAATACGCTCATATCGCGACAAGGCATTATTAACGTCAATGGATGGCCACCCCTGATCCAGCCTTCAGGAATTATTATTCAAAAAAAAAGACTAAATTTCCTTGAAGAAGGCGGTATCGGATTCCTGACTCCCGTAGTTGCGATATTCGATAAGGGATCATGAACCTGAGGGAGATTGTACGCAGACCCAGCCCTGTGTATGTCATGATATGTATAATAAGTGAATACTACCTGATGCCAATTCGGTAATCTGGGAGGAGTAAAGGCGTCGGGGTAAAATTTCTCGCAAGGCAGAAGAACTTGCTCTTGACACTCCTTTCACCGATCGGGAAATCAATTGAATTCTGGGATTTTCTCGATGCCTACTCCCTGTTGATATTCCCGAATTCAGGATTCTTGTGAGGCTTGCAAAATTGTTTAACCACCTACACAGGGTTGGCAGACCTTACCCCCTTCAAAGGACTAAAAAATCTTCTTGAATGAAGGCGGTATCAGATTCATAATAACTCCCGTAGTTGCGATATTCGATAAGGGATCATGAACCTGAGGGAGATTGTACGCAGACCTTATCCCCTTCGAGTGAAAAAGGCCGTGTGTTACATATTCGGGAAAAATTCTAGACATCTCACGTGAAAAGCTGCATGCAGCAACTCTCTCCTCCCGCCCACTTGAACGACGACGCGCGCAAGCACGTCGAGGATCTCCAACGCCTCCTCGGGATCGCCCGCCGGGGATGGCGGTCGATCGTCATCTGCACCATGATCTGCTTGGCGGTGGCGAGCATCCTACTGGCCAGGACGAAGACCACGTACCGGGCCACGGCCCGCCTGCTGGTCCTCCAGCAGGGGGGGCAGCCGCTCAACTTCACCGGGAATGCGGCGGTCGACAATCCGCTGCTCCAGTCGGGGGGCGGCTCCCTCACCACCCACACTATGCTCATCCAAAGTCCCCTGATCGTGGGGCGTGCGCTCGCCTCGGCCGGGGTGACGCACCTCTCGGCCGGGACGGTCGTCGAACGCATGAACGTCAAGCTCCCCGACGAGACGGCCCGGATCATCGATATCGGATACGGCGCCGGCTCGCGCGAAGAGGCGGCCCGGGTCGTCGACGCGGTGATCGAGAGCTACAACCAGTTCCTGCGGGACCATTATCAGAAGAATAACAACCAAGCCATCTCCCTGATCATCAAGGCGCGCGACGAATTGAGCAAGGAACTCAAGGACCTTGAGCGGCAATATCTGGAATTCCGTCAGAAGAACCCCGCCTACTCCGCCGACGAGAAGGGGCGGACGTTCATCGCGCGGCGCCTCGACCAGTGGGACCAGATGGCCAACCAGATGCTGGCCCGCGTGCTGCAAGTGAGGGCTCAGCTGGACCTAGGCCAGAAGCTCGCCGACGAGGGCGCGGGGACCGCCACCATCACCAATGCCCTCAGCCAGCTGGGCGGGCTGGGCGGTGGCGAATCTATCACCCCAATCATCCCCGAGGTGGCCGGCGGCCCGGGTATCTCTTACCAGGAGCTCGAGGACGAGCTGAGCGCGGTCGAGTCCCAGCGTCGGACGGCCGAGCTGTTCCTCGAGAGCCTGCGGGCCGAGCAGGCCGCCGCCTCATCGTCCCCCCGGCCGGCCGACGAAGCGAAACTCGTCCGGGAATTCCACGCCGAGCCGGAGGTGGCCAACCTCCTGGGGATGATCCGGAAGACCCGAGCGAGTCTCGACATGGCCATTCATCAGGCCAGGCAGGCCAGCGACCCGTCGGTGGTCGCGGCCCGGAGGAAGTTGTCGAGACTCGAGGCGGAACTCTCCCTGCTGTGGCAGCTGCGGAGGCCGACACTCCTGGCAGATCTGAGCGATGATAAACCCGTCCGCGAGGCAGAGGCCAACCTGCTCGCACTGAGGGCCAAGGAGAAGGCGTTGCGCAAGCAGCTCGAGGAGGACCGCGCCGCCGAACTCGACCGGCTCCGCCGGGAGCGGGAGCAACTGGCCCGGCGCCAAGCCCCGGAGCACGCGGCGATCCTGCGAATCCAGGAGCAGATCGCGCGGCTCGAGGGGGCGTCGGACGAGGGGGCGCAGGCTCGTCCCGGGGCGAGGCCGACGCGTAGCCTGCTGTCCTCGATCGAGCGGAGTCTGGAGTCGCTCGAGACGATGCGGGCGAAAGTCCAGGCTCGGTTCGAAGCCGAACTGGCCACGTCCAAGAAAACCGAGATCGACCAGCTCGCCGAGGCCAACCTGCGCAACAACCTGGCGCGGCAACGGGACCTGTTCAATTCGGTCGTGGACCAGCTCCGGCAGACCCAGCTGGTGAGCGATTACGGGAGCGTCACCGCCCAGACCATCGCCCCGACGAGCGTCATCCCGGTCCGCCCCCGCATGACATCCATCCTCCTCCTGGCTCTGGCGGCCGGCTGCGGCTTGGGGGTGGGGGCCGCATACATAGCCGACCTGCTGGAGTCCCGCATCCGCACCCTGGCGGAACTGCGCAGCCTTCTGGACCTTCCCGTGCTGGGCATGATCCCGCAGCTGCCGCAGGAGCAGGACGCTGCGGCGGAGCCGCTCGGCCTGCTCAGCCACGCGAGGCCTGGGTCGCCGCTGGCTGAGAGCTACCGGTCGGCCCGGACCAACCTCGAATCCCTCCGCCGCAACCGGAGTGCCCAGGTGCTCCTGGCCACCAGCCCCCACTCAGGCGACGGCAAGAGTACCACGGCCAGCAACCTGGCGATCGCCCTGGCGCATGCCGGGCGCAAGGTCCTCCTGGTCGATGCCGACCTGCGCGCGCCCACCCAGCATGCCATCTACAACCTGCGCTGGGACCGCGGGCTCGTCCACGTCCTCCAGGGCCGTCTGCCGGCCCACCGGGCCGTGCAGCCGACTACGGTCGAGAACCTGGACCTGATCGCCGCCGGCCCGGAGGTCCCCAACCCCGCCGAGCTGCTCTCCTCACACCGCCTGGGCGAGCTCCTGGAGTGGGGACGCCCGATCTACAATTTTATCATTATAGACTCCCCGTCGCTCCTGGGCCTCAGCGATCCGGCGATCGTCGCGGCGGTGGTCGACGGGATCCTGCTCGTCACCCGGCTCGGGGAGTTGCGGCGCCGCGACATCGAGCAGGTCTCGGAGCTCCTGAAGATGCTGGGGGCCCCCGTCCTCGGCGTCGTGGCCAACGGGGCGACCCGGGAGCAGCTCGGTTACGGGTATGGCTCCGGCAACGGTAGGCCGTGCGGATCCGCGCGTCCACCGCAGGCCACCGATGGCGAGGCCCCCGCCCTCGGAGTCGATCCCCACAATGGCACGGCGAATGGGAACATCAAGCTGGCGGCAGACCATCCGAGCCCTCATTTCCCCGATAACCAGGATGGTGACAACCTCTAACGACCATGGCGACTGAACAGATAATATTATAATATTTTTATTAATTATCTTAATGGAGTTCGGCCGAGAGGGGCGATGCCATGCGAAGTCGAGCGGTCGGCATGATCGCCGTGATCGGGGCCTGGTCCCTCCTGACGGGGTCGGACGCACGGCGCCTCCGCGCGGAGGAACGGCAAGGGGACCTGGTCAGAGTCTCTTCACCGGCACCCGATGCGACGGTCAAGGGCCT
>Ga0213879_10000119_pt1 | contig 9479 bp, 11 predicted proteins | sample VelepicoBEBS_R03_FD_161046 | JGI IMG/M metagenome (GOLD analysis project Ga0213879, IMG submission 161046) | Vellozia epidendroides bulk soil microbial communities from rupestrian grasslands, the National Park of Serra do Cipo, Brazil - BS_R03 | ecosystem: Environmental > Terrestrial > Soil >...
GCGTGATCGGCGCGCTCGCGATCGGCACCGTCATCTACTGCGCGACCGCCATCGTGCTCGTCGGCGCGTTGCCGTGGTCGCAGGTGCCGGAGAAGGACCCGCTGGTCGCGGCGCTCGCGCCGCTGCACATGCCGTGGATCTCCTGGATCATCACGATCGGCGTGCTGGCCGGCACGACGAGCGTCGCGCTCGCGTCGCTGCTGGGTCAGTCGCGCATCTTCTACGTGATGGCGCGCGACGGCATGCTGCCGCCGGCCGTCGCCAAGGTGCATCCGCGCTTCAAGACGCCGATGGTCACGACGCTGCTCACCGGCGGCGCCGTCGCGATCCTCGCGCTGATCGTGCCGCTCAACAACCTGCTCAATCTCGTGAATATCGGCACGCTCATCGCGTTCTCCGTCGTCTGCGCGGGAGTCATCTACCTTCGCAAGCATCGCCCCGAGCTGCCGCGCAGCTTCCGCGTGCCGTTCGTGCCCCTCTTCCCGGCGCTGGGCATCATCTTCTCGCTCTTCCTCGCCGTCTTCGGACTCTCGCGCGCGACCTGGACGTGGTTCGTCATCGCGCTGATCTGCGGGCTCGTCTTCTTCTTCGCCTACGGTTTCCGCAAATCGAACCCGGCAGCGGTCGTCCCCGTCGAAGAACCGGCCGGCCTCAGCGAGTTCGCATAACGCTACAGCGTTTCGCCGATGCCGGGCGTCACGACTTCGATCCGCGCGTTGCGCGAGTCGTAACGGGCGCGCACGTTGAGCGCTCGCGCGACCTGATCCAGCGAGATCATCACGCGGCCGCGAACGCGGAACGGCGCGTGCTTGAACGTCAGCGGCATCCCGTTAAGGGTCGCGTGCGTGTCGCCCACGCGCAGGCGCAGCGAGGTGTTGCCGAGGACCACCGCGATATTACCCGTCTTTCCATCCACCTGCGTCTCGGCGCCGAGCGCGTCCGCCAGCGTGCGCAGCGGTACGTAGGCGCGCGAGCTCGTCGTCGTCACCGGCTGCACGTCGCTATCCACGCGTTGTCCGTTCACGAGCATCTCGGTCGGGCGCGAGAACGCGAGGGCCGCGGAGACGAAGAAGGCGAGCACCGCGATCAGGCCAAGGCCGCGCCAGTGCAGGCCCGCGTAGAGCGATTTCGCCCGCGCGATCATCCCGTTCGCTCCACCGCCGCGCCGATCTCGCCGGCGAAAGCCGGATATTTTTCGGCGATCACCTTTTCGATCTCGAGTCGAAGCATGCCCAGCAGCTCGCTCTCCGGATAAGTCCCGACGAGCTCGCCGGCGCGATAGATCGCGCCCTTACCCTTGCCGCCCGCGACGCCGACGTCCGCCATCTTCGATTCGCCCGGCCCGTTCACGACGCAGCCCATCACTGCGACTTTGACCGGCGCGCTGTACGATTTTGCGATCGCCTCGACGGCGCGACCCAGCTCGAGCACCGAGATCTCCGCGCGGCCGCACGACGGGCACGCGGTGATCTCGAAGCCCTTCTCGCGCAGGCCGAGCGACTTGAGGATACCCCAGCACACGGGAACCTCTTCGATTGGATCGTCGGCCAGCGAGACGCGGATCGTGTCGCCGATGCCTTCCCACAGCAGGATGCCGAGCCCGATCGACGACTTGACGGTGCCGTCGCGCAACAGGCCCGCCTCGGTGATGCCGAGGTGGAGCGCATACGGCGTTCCCCTTTCGCGCAGGCGCTGGTCCATCATGCGGTACGCGTGCACGGTCGTCGCGACGTCGTGCGCCTTGAGCGAGATCGCGATGTCGGCATGCCCGTGCTCCTCGAGAATCTCGACGTGCCGCAACGCGGAAAGCACCATCGCTTCGGACGTGTGGCCGAGCGATTTCTCGAGATCCGGTGCCAGCGAGCCCATGTTGACACCGACGCGGATCGGAATTCCGCGCGCCTTGGCCGCCGTGACGACCTCCGCGACCTTCTTCGGATCGCGGATGTTGCCGGGATTTAATCGCAGCTTCGCCACGCCCGCCTCGATCGCGGCCAGCGCCATCTTGTGATCGAAATGGATGTCGGCGACGATCGGCACGGGCGAGCGATAGACGATCGCGGGGAGGCCCGCGGCGTCGGGCGGATCCTTGACGGTGACGCGGACGACCTCGCAGCCCTCCATCGCCAGACCGTAGACTTGCTCGAGCGTCGCGTCGGGGTCGGCCGTATCGGTCGTCGTCATCGATTGCACGACTACCGGATGGTCGCCGCCGATCCACACGCTCTTAGCGTCGGACTTTCCCGTCTTATTCTGAAGGAAGATCGGCTTGCTCTTGCGCCGCACTCGCAGCACTACATCACTCCCTGTCCGTTGATGATGCGGGCGATGTCGTGAAAGGCCACGAGCATGATCAGCGCCATCAGGGCGGCAAAGCCGGCGATGTGGACCATCGCTTCCTTTTCCGGATCCACGGGACGCCCGCGGATGAGCTCCGCGATGATGAACGCCGCACGGCCGCCGTCGAGCGCCGGGATGGGCAGCAGGTTGAAGAGGCCGAGCGCGAACGAGATCGTCGCCGCCAGGGAGAAGTACGGACCCCAGCCCCAGTCCTGCACGGTGGCCGCCACTTCGCCCATGCCGATAGGGCCCGCGATCTGCGGGGCATACTTCGAGAACTGCGTCACGAGCAGGCCGAGGCCGCCGAACGTCTCGTTTGCGATCGTCACGAACCCGTTGGCGCTCTCGCGCACAGCCTGGAGGACGCCCACGCGCTCGTACGCCGGCACGGGCGAAAAACCGATGCAGCCGAGTTTCCTTCCAACCTGCGGCGGACAGCGGCGCGGAACGATGTACACTTCCGTGCGGATGCCGTTGCGCTCGTAGACGAGATCGAGCCGCTTTCCGAGCGCGTTATGGATGGTGTCGACGAGGCTCTTTCCGTTTGTGATCGGTACGTTGTCGATAGCGATGATGCGATCGCCGGGCGCAATGCCCGCGATCGCCGCGGGCGAGCCCTGCGACACCATCCCGACGACGGGCTGCGCCTTGTCGCTGGCGACGCCGAACGCCAGCGCCGCGGTCAGCAGGATGAGGTAACATAGGAGGAAGTTCGCAAACGGGCCCGCGAGGATGATCCCCAGGCGGCGCCACGGCGACTTCGCCTGAAAGTTGCTCTGCGAGACAGTCCCTTGCGTGCGAAACTCGCGCTGCTGCTCGGCCTCGGAAACGCGGTTGTCCTCGCCTTCCATCGCGCAGAAGCCGCCGATCGGCAGGATCCGCAACGAGTACATCGTGCCGCTGCGCTGACTCGTCCAGCTCGCCAGCTTCGGTCCGAACCCGACCGCGAACTCGTTGATCCGCACGCCGTTGCGCCGCGCCAAGACGAAATGACCCAGCTCGTGCAGCACGATCAGGACGGAGAGCATCACGAGAAAGGTCAGGACCTTCTCGAATCCGATCAAGGTGATAACGGCTAACAAACTCACTGACTGGCTGACCCTTCGATGGCGGCGACGATCTCTCCGGCGCTCCGGCGGGCCCGGCGGTCGGCGCTACGAATGCCCTGCAGGGTATCCTCCTCCGGTTGCGCGCGCCGCATCGCGCCCTCGATGACGTCGGGAATACGCCCGAACCGTATCCTTCCCTCAACGAACGCATTAACGGCGACTTCGTTTGCGGCCGAGAGCACCGCGGGCAGCGTGCCGCCCCCGGCCAACGCCTGGTAGGCGAGACGGATGCATGGAAACCGCTGGTGATCCGGCGACTCGAAGTCGTAGCGCAGGGCGACGTCTCCCTGCTTGGCTCCCAGCGCCTGCAGCACGTCGCCGGCGTGTCCGTTGAGCGCCAAGCGCTCGGGATAGCTCAGCGCATATGCGATCGGCAGACGCATGTCGGGCGCAGCCAACTGCGACTTCACGCTGCCGTCCTTGAATACGACGAAGCCGTGCGCAACCGATTGCGGATGCACGACGATCTTAATGCGTTCGCCCGGCATATCGAAGAGGCGGCTCGCCTCGATGACCTCGAGGCCCTTGTTCATCATCGTCGCGGAATCGATCGAATTCTTGGTGCCCATGCGCCAGGTCGGGTGGGCGAGCGCCGACGCGACGTCCGCACCCTCCATGGCCTCGGCCGGCGTGCGCCAGAACGGACCACCCGACGCGGTGAGCACGATCGCCTCGACGCTCGCCGGCTCCTCGCCGACGAGGCATTGAAAGATCGCGCTGTGCTCGCTGTCCACGGGCAGGATGCGCGAGCCGCTGGAGCGAGCGCGGGCGACGAGGAGCGCTCCGGCGGCGACGATGAGCTCCTTGTTGGCGATTGCGACGTCGATGCCGCGCTCGACGGCCGCGAACACGGCTTCGAACGCGATGGAGCCATCGGTCGCCGCGAGCACGATCTCGGGATCGCTTCCGACGGCGACGCGCAGCAGGCCCGCCGGTCCGTCGTCCGCCGTCGTTGCGATCGGCGCACCGAAGCGCGCGACCTGCTCGCGAAGGAGTTCGAGGTTGCGCCCCGCCGCCAACCCGACGACCGCGAACTCCGCGGGATGCCGCGCGATCACATCGAGCGCCTGCGTACCGATCGAACCGGTCGATCCAAGGATCGCGACGCGCTTGCGGGAGCTCACGTGATCGGCAGTATCCCGAGGACGTGCAGTGTCGCGAAGAACGTGACGCCGCCCAGGAAATACGAGTCGAAGCGGTCGAGCACGCCGCCGTGACCGGCGATCGCCGCGCCGGCGTCCTTGACCCCAGCGTCGCGCTTGAACGCGGATTCGACCAGGTCGCCGACCTGCGCTGCGACGCTCGTGAAAAGGCCGAGTATGGCGCCCTGCCACCACTGCAAGTGGAGCTGCGGCACCCACGTCGCGCCGATCGCCACGACCACGACGATGGCGAGCGATCCCACCGAGCCTTCCACGGTCTTGTTCGGCGAGATCTTGGTGAGGGAGTGGCGGCCGAAACTCGTCCCGACGATCATACCGAACACGTCGGTGAGCGCGATGAGCACGATGACGTAAAACGTGAGCCAGATGCCCGTCACCGGGATCTGCCGAATGAACACGAAATAGGTCAGCAACTTGCCGATGTACAGCACGGCGAGCAGGGTGTAGGCCGTGCGCGCGAAGTAGCCCTTCTGCTCTCCGTACATGCCGATCCAGAACGCGACGATCACGATAGCCGCGAGCAGTATGCCCTCCCACTTGTGCAGGACCCCGAAAACCGCCATTGCGACGTACGCGAGGACGCCGAGAACCGCCACGGGATACTCCAGCGGCTGTCCCTTGATCGAGCACATATAGTTGAATTCGTAGATGCTGGCGAGGCCGATGGCCAGGAGCAGCGCGTAAAACGCCCACGGAACCAGCACGCAAGTGAGCCCGATCGCCGCCACGATCAGGCCGACGATGACGCGGCGCTCGGTCAAGCCCCGCCGAAGCGTCGTTCCCGCCGTTGAAACTCGATCAGCGCTCGTATCAGATCATCCTTCGAGAAGTCGGGCCAATAGACGTCGGTCATTACGAGTTCCGCGTACGCGGCCTGGTAGAGCAGAAAGTTCGAGAGCCGCTGCTCGCCGCCTGGGCGAATCAGCAGATCGAGCTCGGGTAAGTCCGCGGTGTAGAGATAGCGCCCAATCGTCGCCTCGTCGATTTCGTCCGGCAGTACGGCACCGCGGGCCACGTCGCGCGCGATCGCGCGCACGGCCCGCTCGAGCTCGGCCCGCGAACTGTAGTTGACCGCGAGGTTTAGCAGGAGCCCCGTGCTCGACGCCGTCTGTGCTTGCAGGTCCGCCAGCGCCCGGCGCGGCGCCTCGGGCAGCGACTCCCACTCGCCGATGACGCGGACGCGGACGTTATTTCTTCGAAGCTCGAGCAACTCGCCGCGCGCGAAGTGCACGCAGAGCTCGAACAGCAGCGAGATCTCGCGCGCATCGCGATTCCAATTCTCAGTCGAGAAGCCGTACACGGTCAGCGCCCCGATACCCAGGTCGCTCGCGCCTCGCGTGACGCGGCGAAGCGCGATCATGCCGCGGCGGTGTCCCTCTATGGCGGGCACGCCGTGATCTCTGGCCCATCGGCGGTTGCCGTCCATGATGATCGCCACGTGTTGCGGTACGCTGCTCCGGTCAAGCGCGATCCGCTCGCGCGCGGCCAACGAGATGCTCACGGGCTTCGATACGACTCGTAGCCGGCCGTCACGTCGGCCGAGCCGTCTTCTTCTATCTTCACGCGAAGAACGCGTAACGCGCCGCATCCGATCCAAGAGCCGTAGGGGACCAGCGTCTGCAGGCGGATCGGCCGGCCCGCCAGCGCGCGCCGCGCGTACACCTCCGGCATCAGCACCAAATCGTCGCTCACACCTCCATGATCTCTTTCTCTTTGGCGACCACCAGCGCATCGATCTCTTTGACGTACTTGTCCGTCAACCGCTGCAACGATTCTTGCATGCGCTTGTTGTCGTCCTCGGTGATGTCGTGCGACTTCAGCTGACCGCGCAGCTCGTCGTGTGCCTTGTGCCGGACGTTGCGAACGGCGACGCGTCCGTCCTCAGCCTTCTTCTTGATCAGCTTGGCGAGGTCTTTACGCCGCTCTTCGCTCAGGGGCGGTATGATCAGCCGAATCGCCGATCCATCGACCGCCGGAGTCAGCCCGAGCTCGCTCTTCTCGATCCCCTTTTTAATCGCCGGCACGACGCCCTTGTCCCATGCGGTGATCAGCAGCGTTCGCGAATCGGGCGTCGAGACGCCCGCGACTTGTTTCAGCGGCACGGGTTGACCGTACGCTTCGACGACGAGGCGATCGAGCAGCGCGGGAGCCGCGCGACCCGTGCGAATCGACGCGAACTCGTGGCGCGTCGCCTCCACGCACTTGTGCATGCGCGATTCCACTTCTTTGAAGGACGTGTCCGTCATAAGCTACCAACCGGGGAGGGATCGCGCCGGCCCACGTATGTGCCGATCGGCTCGCCCCAGATCACACGCCGGATGTTTCCGGCGACCGTCATATCGAACACGATGACCGGAAGCGCGTTGTCCATGCACAACGCCATCGACGTCGAATCCATGACCTCGAGTCCGCGTTGCAGCACGTCCATATACTCGAGCCGCTCGAAGCGCGTCGCGCCGGGATCTTTCTTGGGATCCGCCGAGTAGATTCCGTCGACCTTCGTCGCCTTCAAGATGGCCTCGGCGTTCACTTCGACGGCGCGCAGCGCCGCGGTCGTGTCCGTCGTGAAGTACGGGTTGCCCGTCCCCGCCGCGAAGATGACGACGCGCCCCTTCTCGAGGTGGCGAATAGCCCGTCGCCGGATGTACGGTTCGGCAATCTGATGCATCGCGATCGCCGTCTGGACTCGCGAGGCTACGCCCATGCGCTCGAGCGCGTCCTGCAACGCGAGCGCGTTGATCACCGTCGCGAGCATGCCCATGTAGTCGGCGGTGGCGCGCTCCATGCCGGCCTCCTCGTGAACCTTGCCGCGCCAGATGTTGCCGCCGCCGACGACGATGGCCACGGAGATGCCCGCCCGGCGGACCTCGGCGATCTGCTCCGCCATGATGCGCGTCGTGTTGATGTCGACGCCGGTTCCATCTCCGGCGAACGCCTCGCCCGAGATCTTCAGAAGGACGCGGGAGAACCGCGGCCGCGACGGCGTCAGGTCATTCACCAAGGGCGTACCGCGTAAAGCGCCGCACCGCAATGCGTTCGCCGAGCGCGCCGATCGCCCGGTTCACCAGATCGGCGACGCTCATCGAGTCGTCCTTGACGAAGGCCTGATCGAGCAGACAGTGCTCCTCGAACCACTTGTTCAGCTTACCCTCGACGATCTTTTCGGCGACCTCGGGCGGCTTTCCCGACGGTACGGCGGCGCGAAACTCGCTGCGGAGCTGATCGACGACGTCGCTCGGGACGCTCTCGCGATCGAGATACCGCGGCGACATGGCGGCGACGTGCATCGCGAGGTCGCGGGCGAGCTCGGCGAACTTGGGGTTGCGCGCGACGAAATCCGTCTCGCTGTTCACCTCGACCAGGACGCCGATCTTGCCGCCCGCGTGGACGTAGCTGGTCACCAGTCCGTCGTCGGCAGAACGCTCCGCCTTCTTCGCCGCCTGCGCCGCGCCGCGCTCGAGCAAGAGCGCCTTCGCGCGCCCGGCGTCGCCGCCGGCGTCGAGCAGCGCCTTGCGGCAATCCATCATCGGCGCGCTGGTCTCTTCGCGCAGCGCTTTGATCTCTTCGGGCCTCGGCTGATAGGAAATCAACGGCGTGCCTCCGCCATCGTCGTCGGCGCCTCTTCCTCGGTGTATTCCTGCGGCGACGCCTGGTAGAGCGACTGATCGTACGCGCTCTCGCTCTCCGTCCGGCCCTCGATGATCGCGTCCGCGATCTTGCCGACCATGAGTTTCACGGCGCGAATCGCGTCGTCGTTGCCGGGAATCGGATAGTCGATCTCATCCGGATCGCAGTTCGTGTCGATCACCGCGATGATGGGAATCTTCAGCTTCCTCGCCTCGAGGACGGCGATGCGCTCCTTCTTCGGATCCACGATGAAGATCGCGTCCGGCAGGCGGTGCATATCCTTGATGCCGCCGAGAAAACGTTCTAGCCGGTTCATCTCGTCCGCAAGCTTGGCGACCTCTTTTTTTGGAAGCCGTTCGAAGTCACCCTGGAGCTTCATGTTCTCGAGCTCCCGTAGGCGCGCGATGCGCTTCTGAATCGTCGCGAAATTGGTCAGCGTGCCGCCGAGCCAGCGCTGGTTGACATAGAACGTCCCGGCGCGCTCGGCTTCCTCGCGCACGACGTCCTGCGCCTGCTTCTTCGTGCCGACGAACAGGATGACGCGGCCTTCGCGGGCGAGCTGCTTGACGACCTCATAGGTCTCGCGCAGGCGCTGTACGGTGAGGGCCAGGTCGATGATGTAGATGCCGTTGCGCTCTTGAAAGATGAAGGGCTTCATCTTCGGGTTCCAGCGGCGCGTCTGATGGCCGAAATGGACGCCCGCTTCCAAGAGCTCCCGCATGGACACGACGGTCATTGAGCATACCTTTCTGGCTCCCGGCCGCCGCCCATCTTGGAATCGCGGCCGTGTCGCGGAGCCATCGGCACCCCGCCTCCGTGCAGGGTGAAGTGATGGACAGCCGCCGGATTATAACACGAGAGCCGGATGCCTCCAAGAGCGCGCCGAAAGCGCGCAGCATGCGCTGGCTCGTTACGGGGGGACTGGGCTTCATCGGCTCCCACTTCATCCGTCTCGCGCTGCGCCGGCACCCTGCCTTGCAGATCGTCAACCTGGACGCCCTGACCTATGCCGGCAACCCCGCGAACCTCCGGGACGTCGAGGGCGACCCGCGCTACCGGCTCATTGCGGGCGACGTCTGCGACGCGGCGGCGGTCCGCGGGGCGCTGGCCGAGGGCGCCGGCGCGATCCTCAACTTCGCGGCGGAGACTCACGTCGACCGCTCGATCCTCGATCCGCAGGCTTTCCTGCGGACGGACGCGCTCGGCACGCTCGTGCTGCTCGAGGCTGCCCGCGAGTTCG
>Ga0213879_10000120_pt1 | contig 9445 bp, 7 predicted proteins | sample VelepicoBEBS_R03_FD_161046 | JGI IMG/M metagenome (GOLD analysis project Ga0213879, IMG submission 161046) | Vellozia epidendroides bulk soil microbial communities from rupestrian grasslands, the National Park of Serra do Cipo, Brazil - BS_R03 | ecosystem: Environmental > Terrestrial > Soil >...
CAGGTGGAGGTGAAAGTGCGCCTCTTTCCCCAATTCGATCTGGTTGATGCTCGAGTGGCCCACAAGATCGTCGTCGCGGATCCAGGCGAGATAGAAGCGATCGCGCTGCGCATCGGGTTTTTGGTGATCCATCAACAAGTGACGCAGCCATTCTTCCCGGCCAAGCATTTTACGCGTGTCGATGCCCATCCCCGTCAGAACCAAGGGCTCGGAGTCGAGGAAGTAGTCGACCATCGGCCCGTAGTCGCTTTCCTCGAACGGGCGAACGGCGAGAGACGGCTTCCGAGAAGCGACGGGCATTTAGAGAAGCGACTTTTTGCGCTCAGGTCGCAGCTTGCTGTACATCTTTGCGATAGAGACCAAATCTTGCCCGCAGTGTGCAAATAGGATAGGAAGCTCGAGCAGTCGGTTCATTCGAAATGTCAAGCAATATCAAGAATCCTCACGAACTACGCTGAAACGGCACGGGCCCTGCTCCTTGACAGCGGAAGGGGGGGCTGGGTATCTAACCGCTGCGAAGTTCAGCGTATGAGACTGCAGCGCACGGGCGCCACTATCCTAGCACTTCTATGCATCGGCTGTCCTTTTCGCTCGGAAGCAAGGGACTCGCGATGGCTACTCGATCTCGCTTTCCTGTCCCGCGCGTTGGCACGCTACCACCCCAATCCCTTTCACGCGATCTCCCGGGCGGATTTCCAACGACGCGTTCGAGCTGTCGCCGACCGGATACCGCAGATGAGCGACGCGGCAACCCTCGTAGCGTTTAAGCAACTGGTGTCCGCGATTGGCGACGCGCACACCGGGTTTGGGTTTTCGTCCGAGCCGCCGATGAATTTTTTCTTGTTTCCTATCAAGGCATATCGGTATCCTGATGGCGTCTACGTTCAGGCTGCTGCACCGGCCTTTCGCAATCTGATTGGTGCGCGGATTATATCCATTGGCGGCGTCGGGATGAGCGAGGCCGAGCGCCGGCTCGATACGGTGGCTGACGCCTCAAACGCCTGGACCAAGCGGTGGTGGCTTCCGTTTACCTTTCGCGGAGAGGTCTTTAAGGCGCTTGGTCTTTCGAGCTATGCCGATCGCGCGCGTTTCGTCCTCGAAAGATCGGGGCGCACCCAAGTCGTCAATCTTCGGGTTCTTCGAAAACCATTTTCTGTCGGCGACAATCTCGGAGCGCCGCCGGATTCTGATTGGGTGGACGCGCGCTCGCCAGCCACGCCGCTGTATCTTCAGCACGTGGAACATCGCTTGTGGTTTGCGCCCGCAGGGAACGGAGCGTTATATATTCGCTGCAGCATCGTAGAAGACTCGCACGACGAGACATTCGATGCGTTTTTCGAACGAGCATTTGCCTATATCGATCAGAACGCTGTTAGCAAAGTCATTCTCGACCTGCGAATGAATGGCGGCGGGGATAACACTCTGACGCCGGCCGTCACTCAGCGCATCCTTCAGCGGCCGAAATTGAATCGCCGCGGCCACCTGTTCGTGATAATCGGCCGGTCTACGCAATCGGCCGCTGAGAATCTGGTCGACCGCCTGCAGCGAGATACGGAAGCGATCTTTGTCGGCGAGCCAACCGGCGAACGTCCGAATATGTACGGTGATCCCCAGCCTTTCGTCTTGCCCCAAAGCAAGATAACCGTTAACATCGCCTCTCTCTACTGGCAAGACATGGGGCCGCGAGACAATCGCGATACGACTGGCCCCGAACTGGCCGCGGAGCTCACGGAACGTGATTTCGAAGCGGGGACGGATCCGGCGATGAACGCAATCGCGCGCCCACTCGCCCCGGCATTCACAGAGGTCGTGAAAAGCGCGCTAGGTCGGGGGCCGGACGGGGTTCGCAACGCCTACCTGCAATATGTGCGCGACCCCGTCCATCGATTCGCTCAGATCGAATCCGCAACCGAGGACCTGATCTACGACCTGATCGATAAGAAGCGTTACAGTTCTGGCGCAGTTCTCTGCGACCTGAACCTGCGCCACTACGCGACGGCGGCCTCCTACGACACGCAGGGCAGCCTAGAAGAAGCGCTCAAAGACTCCGAGCGCGCTAAGCGCGCGTACCGCACCGCGTTAAGAATCGACCCACGTGACGCCATAGCTGCAGCACGATTGTCGGCATTATGAGAGTATGCACCGCAGGCACCGCCGCCGATGCTTGATGGCGCAGGCGATAGCTTTGCCGCATTGATTTTATTTTATAACGGGTTTCCCCACGGTATCGCTGAAGCCACGTTCGATGGAGAGTTCCAGCGACGTGAGCAAAGACGAGCTTGAGATTAGGACTGCACTTGAGAAGTTTATCGTAGCCTACGAAAACAACGACGAGCCAAGCATGCGATCTCTATTTGCGCCGGATTTCGTCGATATGTCGGCCGGCGAGCCGACTCGCCAGGGAGAAGCGGCGATTGGATTGATGTTAATGCGCGCGGCACAGGCTCATGCAGAAGCGGCTCCAAGACTCGAGATCAACGTCCATAAGATCGAAGTCTCCGGCGACCTAGCGTACCAGCGCGGCGAGCTCATTGTTACAATAAGCCCGCGCGGCGGAGGAGAAGCATCTTACATCCGGCAGCGCTTTCTGGAAGTGTGGCGGCGCGGGCGGGACGGCTGGCGGAGCATTGTCGGCATGGACAATGAGTGACCGTCGCCAGCGACGCACACGAACTAAACGCCGGCGTGCGCGCTAAGTTTTCGGAACCATTTAGGGTTTGGTCGTCCACACCTGACTAGAGATCAGCCAAGTGCCGCCGGAATTGTGGAACGTATACGTCGTAGTTCCCGCTTCGGCGAACGGTTTGCCGTTCGCGATCCCCGTAACCGTCATCGGCTCGACCAAATATGCATCGGTAACCGACTCCTTGAACTCGCCGACGCGAATGTCGGTCGCCCGCAGGTGCGTCATCTTCATCTTTTGCGCGAACGAGGCCACGGCGTGCCACCACGCGGTCCCGGCTCCGGCTCCTCGCCAAATGAACGGCGGGACTTCATCGACGACGACCGCGTCTTCCGTATAAAGCCCGGCAAATGCCGAAGCATCGTTGGTGTTCGCAGCGTGCATGGCGGCGTTCGCGAGCTTTAGAACCGGCGCCGGCGGTGCGTTCGAGGTAGCGGCGGCGAAGCCCGGCGCGAGCGCAAGGGCCATGCCGGCGGCAATCGCGCGTAGTTTCATGTGTCCTCCTGGGACTGACGGGGTTGGCGTCCGTCGGTATTCGTACCTGGCACGCTGCCGACCGGCGGGCTTGTCGACCGCGGCCTAGAGTGGTAGCCTTTTAACCCCAACGGCTACGTAAGTGGCGCCGCGTCAAAGGAGGAGGCCGTGTCTTTCACATGGGCTCAGGGTGACCTCAGCACCGCGTCGAGCGCGCCGGCCGGCGCGGGAGATCCGTGGGGCTACACGTTTGACGCTCAGGGCACACAGCACGTGAACTATTGTGGCCCGAATAATCACGTGTGCGAGCTTTGGTGGGATACGAACGGGTGGCATTTCGCCGATTTGACGGCTGACGCCGCCGGCGCACCCTCCACCGCCAGCAACCCCCGCGGCTATGTGTTCGCGGCGCAGGGAACGCGGCACGTGAACTATTTGGGACCCGACGGGCACGTGCACGAGCTCTGGTGGGATGTAAACGGGTGGCATCACAATGACTTGACCGCCACGGCCGGAGCTCCCACTGGCGTCGGGAATCCCGGTGGCTACGTGTTTGACTCCCAAGGGACGCAGCACGTCAATTACCTTGGCGGCGACGGCCACGTGCACGAGCTGTGCTGGGACGCGCGCGGCTGGCATCACAACGACCTGACCGTTGCGGCGGGCGCTCCCAACGCCGCCGGCGATCCCTTCGGCTATATGTTCGACGCCCGAGGAACGCAGCACGTGAACTACCTCGGGACCGACGGTCACGTACACGAGCTCCATTGGGACGCGGCCGGATGGCACCACAACGACCTGACCGCTGCGGCGGGATCTCCCGACGCCGCCGGCGACCCGTTCGGCTACATGTTCGATTCGCAGGGAACCCAGCACGTCGACTACCTGGGAACGGATGGCCACGTCCACGAGTTATGGTGGGATATCAACGGTTGGCATCATAACGACTTGACGGCCGCCACCGGTGCGCCGGCGTCGGCGAGCAATCCGCGCGGCTACGTCTTCGTTGCCCAAAATACTCAACACGTCAACTACTGCGATGCGGATGGCCACGTTCATGAGCTTTGGTGGGATACGAACGGGTGGCAGCACAACGATCTGACCGCGGAGATACCGGCGGAGACCGCTCAAGGGGCTCCGGTAGGTTACATGTTCGCCGCCCAGGGGACGCAGCACATCAACTATCTGGGAAGCGACTTTCAGATACACGAGCTCTGGTGGCCGGGGGGATGCGTCCTTTCTTTCGAGGTTGCGTCCCAAAAGGAATCGGAGTGGTGCTGGGCGGCCGTGTCAACGAGCGTCGCGCATTACTATGCTCCGGCCAGTACCGTTACCCAGTGTGAAGTCGTGAACGAGCAGCTTGGGCGAACGGACTGCTGCACGAATCCCAGCTCGAGCAACTGCAATCAGTCCGGCTATCTTGACAAAGCCCTTCAGTATCTCGGGAACCTCGCTTTCGAAACAGGTCAAGGTGATTACGGAAACTTGTTCGGCCAGGTCGCCGCAGGGACGCCGCCCTGCATCCGCATCGCCTGGTCCGGCGGCGGAGGGCACTTCATCGGCGTATACGGTTGCCAGGGCAACGATCTGGTCATGGTGACCGACCCCATTTACGGCGACTCGATCGTCGCCGTGAGCACTCTGACGGGCGGCACCTACGAGGGCAGCGGAACGTGGACGGACACGTATTACACGAAGTCTTGAGCACAGGGCTAGGGGGAAACACGCATGGCTATTAGGATTCCGGCGGCGCCGGCGCGATCGATCGCCGCGCTGCGCGCGGCGCTTCCCTCGGTGGCGACTCGGGCCGCGCTAGCGCGTGTCGCGCCGCGGCTCGCAGCCTCATTGACCGCCGGGAAAGCCGCCTCGATGGCCCCGGCCCTCTCGTACCAGGTTTACACCTTGGGGCTGTCGGATCTCGCTGCGGCCAACGGTAACGATCTGAAGGCGGCGGCAAAACCGTCACTCTGGAGGCACGTGCTGGTCTCCGACGGAGAAGCGATCACGGCCGACACGTCGATCGATCGGACGGGCGCGCATCACAGGTTCGCCGCGCTCAACCTCAACCCGGCGGCGGCAGCCGTGCCGAGTACCATCGAGGCGCTCGAGCAGGACCGCAAGATCGCCGACGCCTCGTATGAAGCGTCGTTGCTGCAGATTCCCGCCTTGGGCGTGCGGGCCGTTTGGCTGCACGATCCGACGGCGGTGTCGCCGGACATCCTGGTCCCCGTCCCCCCGGTTCGATCCGACCTAGTCGCGGAGCGACGATACAGCGTAGCCGAATTCGTGGGCGCTCTGAAGCACGCCGCCCTAAAGATTCTCGCCGACGATGACCCGCGAAAAGGGGCGACCTGAATCTTTAGCCCCCACGCTCCTCCGAGATCTCGGTGACGCGGCCGCGAGTTATCGTGAACGCTAGTCCAAGCGGCTCGCCGCCCACACTACTCATCAGATAGACGTAGCGCTGTTGATTGCATCCCGTGATGATCTGAGGCTTACCGAGTGCGGCTATGACTGTCTCGGCGCTCGAGCCGAGCTTGATTCCCGACGTCGTCTGCAGCCCGCCCAGGTCGCGCCGCGGTACGCCTGCCGGCGGCTCGCCGCTCACCCGCACCGTGATCGTCCCGCCGCTGTCGCCGCGCGGATAGTGAAGCGCAACGTGTCGCGCCGGGTCGTAGAAGTAACCGGGCGTCGGAGCGTGATTGTATGTCAGGTCCGCATCGTGCTTGGCGACGGGCGGGGGATGTGCGTCGCTCCACAGCACATCCGTGAACGCCGCGCACCTTCCGGCATTGAACCAATGCGCGACAGGATCGATCGTATTTGCGGCGACCGCAAAGCGCGAACGCTTCAGCGGCGTTAGCTCGCCGCTTGCGGCGTCGATCCGGTACGCGTAGACGGCTGGCGCCGCGGGGTTGAGGCTGAGCACATACGCAAACGTGCCGGTCCCGTCCAGCACAATGCTGTGAGGACTGGCGCCGGCATTGGCGGGGCGGCCCTCCAGTTTCAACCTTCCCGTGCCGCCGTCGATTTTGTACGCGTAAACGCGACTGTCGTCTACGATATAGGCGAACCGGCCGTTCGGATCGATTGCGAACCCTCCGAGCGCGAAGACACCGGGTTCCCCGAAGCTCAAGTGAGCGGAAGGCGTCAACCTGCCGGTCGTCGCGTCGATTGCGTAGACGTAGGCGCAGCAGCTCGCCGTCACATAGGCGAATTTACCGTTTGGGCTGATCGTTACGGCCGCGCCGGCACCGTCCGCGTTGCTGTTCTGGCCCGCCTCGAGAGGGGAGCCGGCGGGCTCGAGCGCGCCGGTCCCGTTGATAGCGTATGGGGAGATCGTGTTGCGGTAGTAATTAAGAACGTACGCGTGCTTGCCGGATGGGTCGACTGCAATCGAAGCGGTCCCGAAACCGTCGGTTCCAAATGCGCCCGAGTGTTCTGTTGCGAAAGGCGATCCCGGAATCCGTTTTAGCGCGCCGGTCGCCGAACTGATCGAGAAAGCGGAAACGCCGGCGTCGGAAACGACGTATGCAAATCTACCGGTCGGTTCGACCACGACGCCTCTCGGGCCGTAAGAGCTGTAGTCCAATGCGAAGGGCGAACCCGCCACGCGCCGCAATGCCCCGGTCGTGGCATCAATCCCGTAGGCGGAAACGTTTCCGGAGGTCTTGTTGATCACGTATGCGAAGCGGCCGTCCGGCGCGAGCGCAGCCGACGTTGGGTCCGAGCCTGCTGCAAAGGGCGAACCTGCGACTAACGTCAGGTCCCCGGTGGCCGGATCGACCTTGTAGGCCGAGACGCCGGTCGCTCCTCGGACGTCGCCAACGACCGTGAAGTATGGAACGATCAGCACGGAGGACGCAGGTCGGGCCGCTCCCAACAGGATCGCGAGGGCGCCAAGCGCTGCCGACGGCTTCATCAATGGGCGAATGCTCCGCTGCGCGCGAGGATTCCCTGGCTAGTGCGCCACTACGTAGGTTTGGATGTGCCAGGTGGCCGCGAGGAACGTGGTGCCCATCGCGAACATGGCACAGCCGGCCAACACCCACAGATCCTTCATTTCTCTTGTCATGTGGGCCAGTGTAGCGGCCCACGCGTACGGAAACGTTACCGACGTTACATGCTGGGCGCTGGCGATCCGTCAGACCAGTGGGCCACGGGCACGAAGAAGAGCGCCCACGGCTCGGGCATGATGTGATCCGAGGAATCGAAGAGGACCGGCGATCCGCGCCGGTCGGCGCCCCAGCTGGCGCCGGAGCCGTCACCGTCGGCCTGCGGGGCGTAAAACATCAGGTGCGGGTGCCACGCCTTTGGGGAATCGCCGAGATACTGCTGCTTGGACATCATGTACGCCATGGAGCCCTGCGCCGCCGGCGGCAACTGCCTATTCGTAATGGCGGCCTGAAAACGATCGAGCATCTGCGCCTTACCGACGCCTGCCAGCGCCATCTTGGTCCGAAAGATCGTGTACCGCAAGACGGTCCGCGAAGCCGGCGGGTTGTAGCACACGGGTCCGCGGAGCTTCCAGTTCCAGAAGTCGGCGTTATCGAACGGGCTCTCCCACGAGCGCTCGACCAGACACTTGAAGCCGTTCGTGCCCTGCACCGCCGTGTCGTAGCCGCGCTGCGTGAGCACGAGCACGGTGGCGTGCGCCGAAAGTACCGCGGGCGCGGCGCTGCGCGCGAGCGCGATCTCGGCCCGACGGTCCGCGATGAGGTAGCGGCTCAGCGGAGCCATCTCCGCGTACGGCGCCACGCCCAATCCGAGCGAAAGCGCGAAAAGGACGGCCGTGCGTGACGAGCTCATACGCCTCTAACAGCCGAGCGCGAGATTTGTGACGCGCGGGCGCCTTAGGTCGAATAGGGCAGCGTGGTCGCGGTGCAGCCCGGGCAGTCGATGACGATGTCATTCTCGCCTTGCTGCAGATCGAACGTAACGACCTCGCCCGCGCGACCGGCCGGAATCGCGTTGGGCTGGCGTATCCGCAATATCTCCGGTGAGGCCCATAAGGCTATTCCAAAATGCAACGCAACAGGGGACACGAGCTCGAGCACCAGCCGCTTCTTGCTCACGACGGCCTTCTCGAGCGTCGGGTAGTCCGCGCGGGGGAGAGACACGAGCGGAACGTCGTACCTCGATACCGGATCATCCGAATAGCGAAACGCGCGAGTCGGCAAAGTGTGCCCGGCCAAGAAGCTCATGCCGATTTTCGTGTCGTGATAGTCGATCGTCGCGGGGTAGACCGTTTGTCCGTTAACGATCGGCGACGGGATCGCATCGCCTCCAGGGATGAACGGGAACGCAGCCGCGCGTGGCGCCGCCGAAAACGTCGCCGCGTCGGCGGCAACGTCTCGTAAGGTCTCGACCTTCATGCCGTCATTCTTCGCTTGATTGTATAACGCCGCCAGAACCTCCGGATCACCCGGGGTAGTGTTGTTGTAGTTGCTCTCTTGTTGGGACATCATGACGATCGGTTGCGTCTCGCCGGCGGCTGCGTACGCGTCGGCTAACTCACGAATATACTGCTCTGCGCCGCTCGTCGAAAAGCCGGCGCGTTGCTGCAGATCGTCCGGGTCCGTCGAAAAATAGTCCTCGTATCCGCTCAAATACGCGCGAGTGAGGTCTCTCGCCGTCCACTCCAGCGCGAGCAGCGAGCACTGCCCATTCGGCTGCGGGCGCTTATACGAGGTTGGATCGGCGCAGTAACTGCCCCACGGCGCCCCGTAATCATAGGTCCCATCGGTGCCGTGGCTGTTCCAGGTGATCCCCCAAAAAGCGTGCTCGTGCAAGGCCAGCAGCCCGCCGATGTTGCGCTCGTGGCCGGCGCCTTCGACGCTCACCGTCGGTACGTACCAGGCGAACTTGCTCTTGAGGTAATGAATGAGCAGCGGATAACTCGCTCCCTCGATGTCGTCGCCATTTTTTTGATGGTAGAGGTCGTAGAGCTCGCCGGCCTCACTGACGAAGTCTATCGCCGCGGCCATCCACGAGACGGGCAGGCCGTTTTGTCGAGCATCCGCCTCGATGCTTTGCATTCCGCCGGAAACAAAATGCGCTTGCTGCAAGGAGGTGGCAACGAAGCGCGTCTGCGTCGGTCCGCGCGGAATAGCCCAACGGGGGCGAGGAGGCGCGTTGTTCGTAGAAAGACTATTCGAACACTGCGCGTGTTTCACGTCGATCGGCGAGAACTGCCCGGCGGGTAGCCGGTACCAGATAATCCCCTCGTACGAAACGCTGCACGTCGTCGAACTTTGGTCGAAGACCGTCGCGCCCGGCGTCGTTCCG